>Ga0222664_1000033_pt1 | contig 104939 bp, 103 predicted proteins | sample AntAcemetagen604_FD_181147 | JGI IMG/M metagenome (GOLD analysis project Ga0222664, IMG submission 181147) | Saline water microbial communities from Ace Lake, Antarctica - #604 | ecosystem: Environmental > Aquatic > Non-marine Saline and Alkaline > Saline | place: Antarctica: Ace Lake... | reverse complement strand
CATCAGTGGGGCAACATCGCGAACCGGGCGGATATCGACTTGGCTGCCGGGCAAGAAAGCCACAGCGCCATTAAGGTCAACGATGAAGCCGCCTTTGACCCGGCCAAAGATAACACCGTTAACGCGCTCACTGTCGTTGAAGGAACGCTCTAGTTGGACCCATGCTTCTTCACGGCGGGCTTTTTCTCGGCTCAGGCGGATGATGCCTTCGCGATCTTCATAGCGCTCTACAAAAACGTCGACAGTGTCGCCAACCTTAACCTCTAACGGTTGGCCAGGGGCGGCGAATTCTTTCGTTGGCACGCGGCCTTCTGACTTCAAGCCAACATCAATCAGAACAGCATCGCTGTCGATTGAGATAACCGTGCCTTTCAGCACTTTGCCTTCAAAGCCTTCGTTATCACCAAATTGTTCGTCAAGGAGCGCTGAGAAATCTTCGACGGCCGCAGCCGCACTCGTAGCAGGAGACATTCATATGTCCCTTTCATGTATGGCCGCATCTTACGGCCTTTGGTTCAACCCGGCCATCCGGTTGGTTCCGGAGGTCTTGAGGGTTTCGGGACGCCCGGGGCACCATGCCGTCGGGCGGGTAGGTTATCGTTCATCGTTTGCCTTGACCGCTGCCAAAGCCACCGTTTCAACCCGATCCGGTGTTAGGCCACCAGTATCAATCACAACGGCATCGTCGGCTGGCTTTAACGGGGCGACGCTGCGTGCACTGTCACGGGCATCACGATCCTGCATGTCAGCCAGAACGCGGGCGTATATAGCGGTCTCTCCGCGATCCCGCAACTCTTGTGTACGCCTTTCAGCCCGCACATCCACTGGGGCCGTCACAAACAGTTTCACATCTGCATCCGGACAAACCACAGTACCGATATCGCGACCGTCTAGAATAGCGCCGGACTTTCCATCAGGGGGAATTTTAGCAAAGTCCTGCTGAAATTTCAAAAGGGCGGCACGAACTTCGGGGATTCCGGATATTTTTGATGCTTTAACGGCAGCCGTATCCGAACGCAAATTTGGCAGGCCAAGGTCTACGGGCGACAAAGCAGAGGCCGTTTCGATGGCGGATGCCACATTTTCGATGTCTGGCGTTTTCATACCGACAGCACGATAGAGCAATCCGGTATCAAGATAAGCGAAATCGAGGGTTTCAGCCAAACGCCGGGCCAGTGTTCCCTTGCCCGCACCCGAGGGCCCATCAATCGCGATCACCCGGACAGTCATGATGGGCTCGCCGTGTCAATATGTGCGCCCAAGCGCGTCATCAAATCCAGAAAGCCTGGAAAACTGGTGGCAACCGGTTCAATGGCGTCAATCGTCACCGGCGCTGTCGTTGCCGTCCCCATGACCAAGAAGGCCATGGCAATACGGTGATCCAGATGCACGGCGACGTGGCCGCCGCCAGACACCGGTTGGCCTGTGCCCGTCACCGTCATCCAATCCGGACCATCGTCAACAGCAACGCCATTGGCGCGAAGGCCTTTAACGACAGAGGCGATGCGATCACTCTCTTTCACGCGCAACTCTTCCAATCCGGTCATCCGGGTTTTACCCGTCGCAAAGGACGCAGCAACCGCCAGCACAGGATATTCATCAATCATGGATGGCGCGCGCTCTGGCGGAACGTCTATGCCCTGCAATTTTGACGGCTTAACCGTGATGTCGCAAACGGGCTCTCCCGCCACCAGCCTATTATTACTGAGGGTTAAGTCAGCACCCATGTCGATCAGCGTTTGAACCAATCCATTCCGCAGTGGATTGTTGCCGACGGCCTCAACCGTTATCAAGCCTTCTTGCGCTAACAAGCCCGCAACCAGCAGAAAAGATGCCGAGGAAATATCTCCTGGAACTGCGACGTCTGCCGCAATGAGATTAGCTTCACCAATAATTGTAACGGCACGTGAGCCGTCTGGCCGGTCGTCTACAAGAACTTCCGCGCCAAAGTGCCGCAGCATCCGCTCCGAATGATCGCGTGACGCCGCTGGCTCTATCACCGTTGTTCGGCCCGGAGCCTGAAGGCCCGCAAGCATGACAGCTGACTTCACCTGGGCTGAGGCAACTGGCGATACATAAGTGATAGGCATCGGCGACGCCGTGCCCTGGATCGCCATGGGCAGCCGACCGTTTGAGCGAGTCACGAAAGTTGCGCCCATTTGACTGAGAGGGTCAATCACCCGCTTCATGGGTCGCCCCGAAAGCGATGCATCCCCAATCATGAATGACGTAAAGGGCGATGTCGCCAAGACACCTGATAGCAACCGTGCGCCCGTGCCTGAATTTCCCATATCCAGCACTTGGGCTGGTTCTTGCAGCCCGCCAACACCGACGCCGTACACACGCCAGATTGGCCCCTCTTTAGACTGGGTTCGCTCGATCTGGACGCCCATGGCCCGCATAGCATCGGCTGTCGCGATGACATCCTCGCCTTCCAACAAACCTGAGATCGTGGTCTCACCAATTGCCAAGGCACCGAACAACAAGGATCGATGTGAGATCGACTTATCACCGGGCACACGAATGGTCCCTGTCAGCCTTTCTGTACGATGCGCCGTCGCTTTAGTAACCATGGCTTTAACCTCGTCTGGAAAAGGCATTAAAATCCTTAAACGCCCGTCACCTGCGGGGTCTCGCATGTTTGAAACCCGTGGGCAATGATCGAATCTTTGGTTTTAATATGACAGCAGAGTGAATTTCGTTTTGACAGCAGGCGCTAGAGTGGCTAAACGCCCCACTTCGCCTTTAATCGTCCAACATTTTCATCTTTTGCGGAGGTATCCGTGGCCAAACCGGAATGGGGTGTTAAACGCACCTGTCAAAGCTGCGGCGCGCGGTTTTATGATTTGTTGAGGCAGCCGCCCGTCTGCCCAACCTGCAACACTGAATTTGTGCCTGAACCAACAGGTCGGGGCCGTAAAGGCGCCCGTGCAACACCAGTCGCGATTCCTGAACCTAAGAAGGTTGAGGAAGATATCGACGATATTGAAGATATCGAAGACGACGATGATGACGATGATAGCTTGATCGAGAGCACCGATGATCTGTCAGAAGACGATGACGACGTTGCAGAAGTGAAAGAACACATCGAAACAAATGACGACGACAAGTCTTAGTCTCAGGTTTTATTTCGACGCCCTCTAACCGGGGTGTCGAAATATCTTGCGGCAGATAGATGATTTTTATTATCGTCCGCCGCCTCAGCGATCTAACTCGAAAGTCAGGTCACTGAATTCCCAAAAGCCTTTCGCAACGAAGGGCCGCTCAGAAATGGGCAAACGTGGGGCCGTAGCTCAGTTGGGAGAGCGCTACAATGGCATTGTAGAGGTCAGGGGTTCGATTCCCCTCGGCTCCACCATTTTAACTCCTTGATAAATAAACGATTTTTCGATTGGTCCGTTTTCGGGCCTTTTCGTTTTTTCGTCTACTGTGCCCAAACCGTGCCAGTTTGTTGCACCCCTATTCTCGTCAGCGAAGTCATTCAGCGCGTTGATTACCTTTTCTTGGAACTCCGGCACTCTTTTGAGCCAAGCGCAGGCATTGCCAAATTCTAATGATGTGAGAACAGTTTTTGAGGCCCTTGCAAGACAACCTTGATTCAAGAACAGATCGTATGATTGGTTTTAGCGTCACCGGACTGCTAAGTAAGCCATAGATGATTCACACTTGAAAAAGGTCCGCCTTCAATGTTGTCTCAAGTTCCTGGCTTACTCGATCAAATTCGGGATCGGTTTGCTCACGTCGATACATGCCCCTTTGAAGGCCCCCGTGTTTTCTTTGAGAACGCTGGTGGCGCGTTAACATTAAAGTCCGTCGTGGAAACGTCCGCTGCGCACGCCTCTTACCCCGATAATCAGGGGCGCGATAACTCCGCATCGCACGCCTTAATGCAGGCAATCGAAACAGGCGTCTCTGATGTTCGCACCTTCTTCAACGCGCCAACTGGGCAGGTTTTCATTGGCGAGAGTGGTACTGAAGTCTTGTTTCGATTGGTCCGCGCCGCATCCCTTGGTGCACCCAAAGGCGGCACCATGTTGTGCAGCACGTTAGAACACCCAGCATCGCGCAGCGCCATGACCAAGTGGTCAGAGAATACGAACAGAACGTTGGCCACAGCGATCCATGATGATGCCAGTGGATCGATTGATATCGAGGCGTTCCGTCAATGCCTAACGCCCGACCTGCGCGTCGCGACCGTCGTACAAACATCGCCCGTGACCGGTATGTCCACCGACGTACCCGGAATCATTGCCGCCATTCGCACCGTGGCGCCAGATTGCTTCATCATTGTCGATGGCATTCAACACGCCAGTCACGGTGGCATTAACCTCAAAGGCTATGATGCCGATGGCTTTGCTATTTCGCCGTACAAAGTGTTTTCGCGCCATGGGTATGGAATCGGCTGGGCTTCTGACCGATTAACCGCCGTACCCCGCGAAGGTCTGGTTGGCGCCCCGGCAACGGAGTGGAAGCTTGGAACGCGCGACAGCGGCAGCTATGCGACGTTCTCTGACGTGGTTGATTACTTTGCTTGGCTCGGCGGTCACTTTACTGAGTCAAAGGATCGCCGTGCCCAAATCGAAGCTGCGGGGTCAGCCATCCAAGCCCACGAACATCATCTGACAAAAGTAATGATGCACGGTGTTGGGAATCTTGCGGGTCTGGTTGATATTCCCGGCGTTCATATCATCGGCGATCCAGACAGCCCAGCGCGCGAAGGGGTCGTATCATTAACCTTGGATACGATGGACTCGATAGACCTCGTCACGTTCCTGCGAGAGCAGGGTATCCGCGTTCATATCCGAAAGAATGATTACTACTGCGGCAACATTTTGGCGCCGCTGGGTTTAGACACCTGCATTCGGGTTTCGATCTGTCACTATAATACCGAGCAAGAAGTAACGCAGTTCTTAACCGCCATGCAGGCCGCAGCGAACGGCTAACGCACCAGCAAAATCGGCAGTCGACACGACCGCACCAACGCTGTTGTTGTTGATCCGATAATCAGATTTCGAATGTGGCTATGACCGTAGGCACCCATGACCAACATCTGACTGTTCATTTTCAGCGCCACGCCTGGAATGGCCCGATCCGGTTCACCGCCGCGACTCTCGTGCGTCACCGTTAGGCCTGCAACTTGCATTGATGCCGCGACACCCTCCAATTCCGTTTGCGCGTTGGCCGTCGGCTTGCCGATCATCAACAAATGGAAGGCTATATCCTTGTAGGCCTCCGCGTGTTTCACAAGAAACCGTATGGCCTTCTTCACACTGGGGCCGCAGTCATAAGCAACCAGGCAATTTTCAATCGGTTCGAAATCTCGGTTGGCAACCAAAACTGGTTTCGTCGCACTCCGCAATGCACGCTCTAAGTTCGACCCAAGATGCTCACGGGCAGAGGCGGATGCCTCACCGCGTTTACCGATAACAATCAGATCAGCGTCTTTCTCAAAATCGACGATGGCATCCACCAAATCATCGTGGCGCAATCGTGTCTCGACTGAGAGATCAGTCGATTGGGTAATTCGGGCCTGAGCATCTTCTAAGATCACCCGCCCACGGGCCTGCGCTAAATGTGCCCAATCTTCATCGGCTTTCGATAGCTTCTCCAAAAGATCACTGCGGGCACCCAATTTCAAATTACCGCTCAGATCCGCTGGCATGCTGGCGCCATCACGTTTGGCCAGCATATGAAAGACGTGCACCGATGCCCCATGGCGCGCCGCCAACCATGCCGCATGGTCGCACACGCTGGCCGAATAGATAGACCCATCGACAAATGCCATAACATTCATGGCCACAACCTCCCCCACCCTAATGCCCGAGTAGTTTATCGATTGCGCCCGGGTCGTCGCTTATACTCAGCTTATCAACAATTGTCTCCGATGCCTCGTTCATTCCGATAACATCGACAATGGTGCCTTCGCGGCGGAATTTCAGAATAACCAAGTCGACCGCCGCGACGCTGGAAATATCCCAAATGTGGGCATGGCTGATATCAATCACGACTTTGTCCAAGGCCTCGCGAAAATCAAAAGACGCCTGAAAGGCCTCTGCGCTGGCAAAGAAGACCTGACCAACAACAACGTAGGTCCGCTCACGGCCATCGGGCGTGACGGTGCTGGTCACGCGGAAAATCTGGGCGATCTTTCCGGCAAAGAACAAGGCTGACAACAAGACACCAAACCCAACACCGATGGCTAGGTTGTGAGTATAAACGACCAGGGCAACGGTGCTGAGCATCACCAAAGAGGATGATCGAGGATGGTCTCGCAGATTTCGGATCGATGACCAACTAAAGGTGCCAATCGAGACCATGATCATAATGGCAACAAGAGCCGCCATCGGGATTGCACTAACAAAATCGTCTAGCACCAAAATCATGAACAACAACGCCACACCGGCAACAAAGCACGATAAGCGACCACGCCCGCCGGATTTAACGTTGATGATGGACTGACCAATCATCGCACAACCTGCCATGCCGCCCATGAAACCGGTAAAAAAATTCGCGACGCCTTGGCCCACACATTCACGATTTTTGTCGCCGGTTGTGTCGGTGAGCTCATCAACAATCTGAGCCGTCATCATGCTTTCCAACAACCCAACGGCGGCGACCGCTAGCGAGTACGGCAAGATGATAAAAAACGTCTCAAGGTTTAGCGGCACATCGGGAATAAGGAACACCGGCAGCGTATCCGGCAAGTCACCCATATCACCAACGGTGCGCAGGTCCATATCAAAACCCCAAACCAGGGCCGAGATGACAACGATACACACCAGCGGAGAGGGAATCGATTTCATCACCATCGGAAACAAATAGATAATACCCAGACCAAGCGCGACCATTGCATAGGTCATCAGCGGTACATTCATCAGTTCCGGCAGTTGCGCCATGAAAATCAAAATGGCCAAAGCATTCACGAAACCGGTCATCACCGAACGCGACACAAACCGCATGGCCCGGGCCAGTTTCAAATACCCCGCCGCGATTTGCAGCACCCCGGTCAAGATCGTGCAGGCCAGCAAGTATTCTAAACCATGATCGCGAACCAACGTGACCATAACAACCGCCGTCGCCGCCGTCGCCGCAGAGATCATACCCGGCCTGCCACCAACAATGGCTGTCAAAACGGCAATCGAGAAGGACGCATACAGACCGATCTTCGGATCGACACCGGCGATGATGGAAAACGCAATGGCTTCCGGGATCAGCGCCAGGGCGACAACCAGGCCAGCCAATAAATCGGCACGGATGTTGCCGAACCATTCTTGTTTAAACTGCTGCACACGCATCTTTTGCGGACCTTTGAAGTGACCCGTCAATTGAGCCGTTGCCCGCCTTATAGAAGGGTAAAACCAAAATTAAAAGCGCCGCCCAAAAATCAAAAATTGGGAAAGACTGTTTCCGCATCACCGGGCTGCCAAACCGGCCATTTGACCATCACAGATTTGAACAATGCTGAGTCCAGATGCCCCGCCAACCAGCGTTGCAAGTTGGGCACGGACTGGCCATCAAACCAATCCCGATCCGTATTGGCGAACTGGCGCACGAACGGGAAGATCGCCACATCGGCAAGGGCGGTGCGATCGCCAAAAAGCTGACCGTGGTGCGCAAGCCGGTCATTCAATCGGTCGAGGAAAGCGCTGCCTTCTGTCCGGTGATGCAGCGGATCAGTGCCCGCTTCATACCGGATCGCATACTTGTACCGGTCGAGGTGTTGCTTGAACGGCCCATCGCTTTCCACGATTAAGGCTTGCATATCGGCCCGCGTACCAACCTCGGGCGACAGCCAACTTTCGGGGTCATTCCGCCCCAAAGCCCACAACATGATGTCAAAGCTTTCTTCCAACACCGTACCATCGGGTAACTGCAAAACCGGCACCGTGGCCTTCGGTGATGCGGCGAGCATGTCCGCAGGCTTATCGCGCAGAACAATCTCTCGCAGCGTGCACTGTTGCTGGCTAACTGTCAGTGCCATTCTGGCCCGCATGGCATAAGGACACCGCCGGAACGAATACAAAATCGGGCGGGCGGGCGGAGATAAATCAGGCATCGTTCGGTACCGGATAGGTCATGCCGATGTGTTTCTCACCGCGCTGCTTCGCCAAGGCCATTTGCTTTTGTCGCTCTTGATAGCGGCGCTTGGTTTCCGCATCATTGCTGTCATAACACCGAGGGCAGCTGACGCCTTGCTCATATTTCGGTGATGCCATATCGGCGTCATCAATTGGGTGACGACAAGCATAGCACTGATGATAGCTGCCAACGGCGAGGCCATGTTTGACCGAAACCCGTTGATCGAAAACAAAGCACTCACCGTTCCAGCGCGACTCGCCCTCTGGCACATTTTCCAAATACTTCAAAATACCGCCCTTCAGGTGAAAGACGTTGTCGAAGCCGAGCTGCTTGGCAAAGGCCGTGGATTTTTCACACCGGATGCCACCCGTGCAAAACATGGCAACCTTCTTTCCGGCCAGGGCCTCGGGCTGTAGCTCCGGCTGATTTTTAAACCAGTCCGGAAAATCACGAAACGACTTGGTCTTCGGGTTGATCGCGCCCTCAAAGGTGCCAATGCTAACCTCGTAATCGTTGCGGGTATCAATCAGCACCACGTCCGGATCGGCGATCAGGTTGTTCCACTCCAACGGGTCCACGTAAGTACCAACCATTTGATTGGGATCGATGCCCTGCACGCCCATGGTGACGATCTCTTTTTTCAGCCGCACCTTCATACGGTAGAAGGGATTCTCGGTGGCAAATGATCGTTTGTGGTCCAGTTCATCAAACCCAAACATGTCGCGCATCTGCGCTAGGGTCGCATCGATTCCTTCGCGGCTGCCCGCAAGGGTGCCGTTGACCCCTTCGGGTGCCAATAACAGTGTTCCCATCAGCGCGTTCGCTTGGCATACCTGCAACAGCGGCGCGCGATAGCCTTCAAAGTCTGGCAATGCCACAAACTTATAAAGCGCCGCCACGACGATATCGCCGGTCTCAGAATTTGGTGTCGTCACAACCATCTTTCCTTTGTTCAGTCACGCCGGTCTTAGCATGCCATCATGTTTTTGCCGAGAGGGTCTTGTCGCCGCCCTCGCCAGCCCATACAACCCCGCCATGGCTCCACCGCTTTTGATGCTCACCGATACCCACCTGACCTTTGGCGGTACCCCTTTGTTGGAGGGCGCGGACCTGAACGTGCGTCCGGGCGAGCGCTTATGCCTGGTCGGCCGCAACGGGTCGGGTAAATCGACGTTGCTGAAGATCGCGGCGGGCCTGATCGAGTCAGACGCCGGAGACCGCTTCGTTCAGCCCGGCACGACCCTGCGATACCTTGCCCAAGAACCGGACTTCGCCGGGTTCAAAACCGCCATCGATTATGTGTTCGCCGGGTTAGGGCCTGCCGATGATGAACGCATCGCTCACCGCCTGCTGGAGCGGTTCAACCTGTCGGAAACCCAAGACCCGGCAACCATGTCCGGCGGGGAAAAGCGCCGCGCGGCCCTCGCCCGTACCCTGGCACCGAAACCAGACATTTTGCTGCTGGACGAGCCGACCAACCATCTGGACCTGCCCGCCATTGAATGGCTGGAAAAAGAACTGCGCAGCGTTCGCGCCGCCCTGGTTTTGATCAGCCACGACCGCCGCCTTTTGGAAACCCTGTCGCAGAGTGTGCTGTGGCTGGATCGCGGAAAAACCCGCCGGTTGGATGAGCCGTTTGCCAATTTCGAAGACTGGCGCGACCGCATTTTAGAAGACGAAACCGTCAACCGTCACAAGCTCGACCGCCGCATCGCGTCCGAAGCCGAATGGGTTGTAAAAGGCGTGACCGGACGCCGCAAACGCAACATGGGCCGCCTGCGCGCCCTGCAAAGCCTGCGGCAAGATCGGCGCGAACAACGCACGGCAACCGGCACGGTCAGCATGACCGTCAGCGACGCCGACATGTCGTCTAAAAAAGTTATCGAGGTGCGCAACATCTCCAAGGCCTATGACGGCCAGACGGTTGTTGAGGCGACATCGTTGCGCATTCTGCGCGGCGACCGGGTCGGCATTGTCGGCCCCAATGGCGCCGGCAAAACCACGCTGTTGAACATGATCATCGGCACGCTAAAGCCCGATGCAGGGACGGTCAAAATTGCCTCAACGGTTAAACTGGCAAGCCTCGACCAGGGCCGCGCGGCGCTGTCCCCGACCGAGACGTTGGAACATGCCCTGACCGGCGGCGGCGGCGACCATGTCGAGGTTGGCGGACAACCCCGACACGTAATTGGTTACATGAAAGACTTTCTGTTCCAACCAGAACAACGGTACACGTCCGTCTCGGCGCTGTCCGGTGGTGAACGCGCCCGCCTTATGCTGGCCCGCGCGCTTTCGACGCCATCGAACCTGTTGGTGCTGGACGAGCCAACCAACGATCTCGATTTGGAAACCCTCGACCTGCTGCAAGAGATGCTGGCCGACTATGCGGGCACGGTCATCGTCGTCAGCCACGACCGGGACTTCTTAGACCGCGTGGCAACATCTGTGATCGCCTCAGAAGGCGATGGTCATTGGCAGGAATACGCCGGTGGCTATTCCGACATGCTGACCCAACGGGCCAACGCACCAAAACAAGGTACTGATGGCGATGCGGTGTCACCGGCCAAATCTAGCAAATCAAAACCGCCGAAAGGCGCAAAGCCCAACCGGGCAAAAATGACCTTCAAAGATCAGCATGCCTTAAAAACGCTGCCCGATACCATGGCGGGCCTTGAGGCGAAAATTGCGGCTTTCGAGGCAACGCTATCGGACCCAACGGCTTATCAAAGAGACTCCGCTGCCTTCGATGCGGCGACCAAAAACCTATCAACTACTGCGAAGAAACTCGCCGCCGCAGAAGAGGAATGGCTACGCCTGGAAATGCTGCGCGAAGAGATTAACGCCAGCCGTTAAACCAAGCCCAAAAAAGCGACAATATGTTGACCCTGTCAGCGGTTCAGGCGCAATTGCCCCCTAAAAAACAGAACTTTGACCCTGTTGAAATCAACGTAATTTCTGATAAGGTGTTGATATAATTACGAACGTGACGTTCCGTCACGAAAAACGTCAGCATTTGTCAGCATTCTGATTTTAAGCGCACCTCGGGTGCTCGCTCCCAAACGCGGTAATTAAATCACCCACGCAGCCAACGGGAACGCCTATACGGCCTCGCGCAATTGCATCCCCCTGGCCCGCCCAATACTTGAACACCAGAAACACATTACGCGGATGAATAGACAATATCAAAGAACAACAAGGATTATAATCTTTCGAACTTAAATTGTCAAGATGGGCGCCCCTATGAATTAAGGTGACATAGAGTTTAATTCCCCTCTTTCGTAGTGCGCACGAATGCTCGCCGAAGAATTAAACTCTATGTCACCTTAATTCGTCTAGATGCTGTTCGCGCTTTCTGAGTCGTCCACCCCCTTCGCCTTTGGCGAGAGCTTGCGGCACAGCACGTAAAACATCGGGGTGAAGATCAGGCCGAAGAACGTCACGCCGAGCATCCCGGACAGCACCGTGACGCCCAAGGCTTGGCGCATTTCCGCCCCGGCACCGGTGGCGATGGCCAGCGGCACAACACCCAGAATGAACGCAAACGACGTCATCAGAATGGGCCGAAGGCGGATGTGGGCGGCGTCAACCGCCGCATCGATCGCGGAGGCCCCGGCCTCTTGCGCTTGTTTGGCAAATTCGACAATCAGAATGGCGTTTTTGGCCGCCAAGCCGACCAGCACCACCAGTCCTATCTGGGTTAGAATGTTGTTATCCATACCCTGCAAAATCACGCCAGTAATCGCCGACAGCAAACACATGGGCACGATCAAGATCACCGCGAGCGGCAACACCACGCTTTCGTATTGCGCGGCCAACAACAGGAACACAAAGATCACCGCCAAACCAAAGGCGATCATGGCCGTGTTGCCAGCCAGCTTTTCTTGCAGGGCAAGTTCAGTCCATTCAAAGGCGAACCCAGCGGGCAACACTTTTGCCGCCAAGGTCTCCATTTTGGCGATGGCTTGACCGGTCGAGGTGCCGGGTAACGTTGCGCCCTGAACCTCAGCCGCTGGGTAAATGTTATAACGCGGCACGCGGTACGGACCGGTTACGTCTTGGAACGTCGCGATCGAGCCAATCGGCACCATGGCCCCGGAATCGGATCGCGCGCGCAGGTTTTCAATATCGCGCGGCTCATCACGGAACTGGCCATCGGCTTGCGCCGTCACCCGGAAGGTGCGGCCCAAATAATTGAAGTCATTCACGAAGGCCGAGCCTAAATAAACTTCAAGGGCTTCAAACACCTGACCCGGCGAGACGCCCAGCATGTCGGCCTTCACCCGGTCAATGTCGGCAAAGATTTGTGGTGTGCCGGTGTTGAACAACGAGAACACGCGGGTTAGCCCCGGTTCTTGATTGGCGGCGCCAACAAGAACCCGCGTGGCATCTTCCAAAGCCTTTGATCCGCGGTTGCGGCGATCCTGCACATACATTTTAAAGCCGCCGCCAGTGCCAATGCCACGAACGGGCGGTGGGGCGAGCACGAAGATGAAGGCGTCTTGCAGGCCAAATAATTGACCCTGAACTTGGTTGAGAATGTCTTGCGGCGTTAAGCCCAGGGCTTGGCGTTCTTCATAGGATTTCATGGTGAAGAAAATCGCGCCGGCGTTCGGGGCGTTGGTAAATGTCGCGCCATCAAACCCGGCGAAGCCCGCCGTGTGCAGCGTACCGGGATGATCCAAGATGATCTTGGTGGCCGCTTGCACAACCTTGTCTGTGCGATCTAGCGATGACCCCGGCGGCAACTGAATAACGGTGATCAGATAGCCTTGATCTTGGTCGGGGATAAACCCGGTTGGGGTGCGATCAAACTGATAGACGGCCAAGCCAATCAGGCCCGCGTAAACCACGATCGCCAAGAATGCCATGCGGATAATGCGGCGCGTCAATGCGCCATAGGCGTGAGATATCCAATCAAACATGGCATTAAAGCCACGGGCAAACAGGCTGAACGGGGCCATGATTGGAGAGTACCACCGACGCGGCGCATCACCGTTTGGGGCTTTCAACAAGACCGCGCCCATGGCCGGTGATAGCGTTAAAGAAACAATGGTTGAGATCACGGTCGAGGCCGCAATGGTTATGGCGAACTGTTGGAAGAACTGCCCTGAAATGCCGGCGATAAACGCGGTTGGAATAAACACGCCCAGCAACACCAGCGACGTCGCGATGAGCGCGCCGCCGACGTCGTCCATGGTTTTGTGCGCGGCTTCGGGGGCGGATAAACCATCGCGCAAATACCGCTCCATGTTTTCGACAACAACAATGGCATCATCGACGACAATACCAATGGCCAACACCAAACCGAACAAAGACAGATTGTTCAGCGAAAACCCGAACGCCGCCATCACCGCGAACGTGCCGATGAGAGAGATGGGAATGGCAATGATTGGGATGATCGCGGCGCGAAAGCTTTGTAAGAACACAAGGATCACGATAACCACCAGAAGAATGGCCTCCATGATGGTGAGGTAAACCGCATCAATCGACTCGGCGATAAACGTGGTCGGGTTATAAATGATGTCATAATTCAGGCCCACCGGAAACGCGGTTGCCATGTCATCCATCGCGGCAATCACCGTGTCGGCTGTTTCTAGGGCGTTCGATCCGGGCCGCTGGAAAATCAGAATCGGTAGCGCGGGGTCGCGGTCTAGGTAGCCAATGGTTGAATAGCTTTGCGCGCCCAATTCCACCCGCGCGATGTCACGAATGCGGGTGATGCGGCCATCGGCATCACTGCGAACAACGATGTTTTCAAATTGCTCTGGCTCAATCAGGCGGCCCTGTGTCTGCACCGTCAGCTCGTAGGCGCCAGGGTTTGGCACCGGCAATTGGTTAATAACACCCGAAGCGACTTGCAGGTTGTTTTCCCGAAGGGCTGCGACGATTTCTCCGGCGGTTAAGCCACGCGCAGCGGCACGCTCGGGGTCGAGCCACACCCGCATGGAAAATTCACGCGCGGCAAACACCGTGGCTTGGCCGACGCCATTGATGCGGGCCAAGCGATCAACGATTTGCGTCTTGGTATAATTTGATAGATACAAGGCATCGCGCGATTGGTCTGACGAATAGATGTGAATGACCATCATCAGGTCGGGCGAATTTTTATTGGTGGTGATACCCAGCCTGCGCACCGGTTCTGGCAACCGAGGCTCGGCGACGCTGACCCGATTTTGAACCAGCACTTGGGCTTTATCCAAATCGGTGCCGAGCGCGAAGGTGATGGTTAGTGTGAGATTACCATCGCCGGTGGACTGCGACAGCATATACAGCATGCCTTCGACGCCGTTGATTTCTTGCTCCAGCGGGGCCGCAACCGTTTCCGATAGAACCTCTGCTGAGGCACCGGGATACGATGCCGTCACCTGAATGGTCGGCGGTGCGACCTCTGGGTACTGGGCAACGGGCAACGTGAAATAGAGCACCGCGCCAATCAGCGTGATGATGATGGAAACGACGCTGGCGAAAATCGGCCGGTCGATGAAAAAATGTGATAGCCCCATGACGGCCTCCTATTGGCCGCTGATTTCTGAAGCTGGCTCTGGGTCTTTGTCGGGCACGTCATCGTCGTCGGGCACTTCGACATTCAAGCCGTCATCAACGGCAACAATCTGACCCTCTTGCGGCGTTACTTTGCCGCCAGGGCGGGCGCGTTGAACGCCAGAAATGATCACTTTGTCGGTTGCCTTCAAACCACCTCGCACGACACGGAGGCCACGGATCATCGGGCCGATTTCAACCTTGCGCGACGAAACGGTGCCTTCTTCATCAACCAAAAAGACAATCTTGCTGGATTGGTCGGCCAAGATGGCCGCATCCGGCAGCAACGTGGCTTCATACGGGGCAGACCCGATCAGACGCAACCGGCCAAACACACCGGCAGTCAGGAATTGGTCTGAATTATCAAAAATGGCGCGGCCACGTATGGTGCCCGAATTGGAGTCAAGCTCGTTGCCGAGAAAATTCATTTCACCGCGACGGAACCAGTTTTCTTCGTCCATCAACTTAACGTAAACCGGGTTTGCTTTGTCACGCGATGACGTGCGGACGCCTGATTTGCTGAGGCGCGTGTAGCGCAAAAAATCTGATTCGGAGGCATCAAAGACAAAGTACATTGGGTTCAGAGACACGATGATCGCCAAGGGGTCTGACTGTGCACTGCCGCCAGAAATCAAATTACCAACATCGACCCGGCGGTCTGAAATGCGGCCATTAATGGGCGCGCGGACTTCTGTAAATTCGACATTCAAATCGGCATTGCGAACACGCGCACGGGCGGCGGCAACTTCGGCCTCGGCCACCAGTTTTTCCGTGCGCCGCTCATCAACCGTTTGTTGGCTGATCGCACTGGAACCGGACAAGCTTTCAGCGCGTTCCAAATCTCGGACGGTCAGCTTCAGTTGAGCTTCGGCTTGCAAAAGCGTCGCACGGGCGACACTGCGCTCGGCCTCGAGAACGCGAGGATCAATGCTGAACAGCAGATCGCCCTTTTTAACAAGCTGGCCATCGTCGAAATGTACCGAGTTCAAATAGCCAGAAACGCGGGCACGAATTTCAACCCGGTTGACCGCTTCGAACCGGCCCGTGAACTCATCCCACTCGGTGACGGTCTCAACCAATGGATTGGCGACAGTAACAGGGGCTGGTGGTGGCGCCTGTGGTGCGGGCGCATCGGCAGCTTGTTGATCGCAAGCGGCGATCAAGAGAACGGCTGCAATCGCCCCAACAAGTCGTTTCGATGGACGGGTCACTTTTGCGGCAGAGAGTGTGGCAGACATAACAAAGGCCTTTGGCTAAGGGAATGGTCCATCAGATGCATACTGAGGATTGTTGCACTGCACCACCACCCCATAATCCAATAAAGCTGGCAGACATTGACAAGAAGTGCTCAACGCACACATCTTAACTGGTACAGACAGCCTTGGTCTGCAAGTTGGTGCCCGAATGGGGCCGACTTTGTTGGTATTTGTTGGGTCTTGCTTTTGAAAGGAGACACCGCATGGCGCGGATAGATGGGTTTAACAGCCCCCTCTTGTTGGGTTTCGATCATTTAGAGCGCATGCTTGACCGCGCGTCAAAAACCTCTGCCGAGGGCTATCCGCCGTATAATATCGAACAGGTTGCCGACAACCAAATGCGGATTTCTTTGGCCGTTGCCGGATTCACAATGGATGATCTGCAAGTGACTCTAGAGGACAACCAATTGGTTGTGCGCGGACGCCAAGCGCCCGTCGATGAGAATCGTGTGTTTATTCACCGCGGCATCGCGGCGCGGCAGTTTCAGCGCGCCTTTGTATTGGCAGAAGGGATTGAAGTCATGGGTGCGCACATGGATAACGGCCTGCTGCATGTCGATTTGGAGCGGCCCGTCCATCAAGCGGAAATACGCACCATTGATATTCGAAAAGGGGCACCCGATGTAACGACACATCCAACAACGATAGATGTGAAACCAGATAGCTAACCCAAACAGATGATCATTACCGGTCCAATCAAGGTGCCGCCACGATTTGGGGACACCAAAACCAGGAGCCAAACCCAGGAGCCAAACAATGCCCTTAGATAATCATTCACATCATGACGATCAAACCCATGACATCATTGAGATTGACCCGCATCAGATCACGCCCGATATGCTGGAAGTGCTAGGGCTGGGGCAGATCGCCTATGTTCGCCCCGGCCATTTGCCCAGCGGCAAAGCCGCGATCGCCATTCATGCGGCGAACGGCGACGTCTTAGGGTTTGCGGATAACCTGCCCACCGCGCACGCAACTGTTACGCAAAACGAAATGCATTCTTTTAGCGTGCACTGATGACAAAATTACGCGGCGCGCGTTTCCGCAGTATCGGAAAGAATGGCATAAAGTGCATCGGCTTGGTCGGTGCCGCGTAACTTTTCGCAAACTTGACTGTTCCGCAATAGCCTAGATACCCGGGCCAAGGCCTTTAAGTGGTCAGCACCAGCCGTCTCGGGTGCCAACAGCAAAAACACCAAATCAACAGGGCGGTCATCAATCGCTTGGAAATCGACAGGCGTTTCCAGCCGGGCGAACACGCCATATAGCTTGTCCAGGCCCGCCATTTTGCCGTGGGGAATGGCGATGCCATTGCCGACACCTGTGGTCCCCAAACGCTCACGGTCCATCAAGACATCAAAGATCGCGCGCTCATTCTGACTCGCAAGCTCACTGGCCCGCTTGGCCAGATCTTGCAGAGCCTGCTTTTTACTACCCACACGCATGGCAGCAATGACGCCGCTTGATGATTCAATTAGATCATGAATTTCCATGATAGCCTGCCTTTACGAAGCCTCTGGTCGAGGCTTCTTTTTAAAATGGTGGTCGTTGGGTTTATTAAACTTAACTTGATTGCTCAGCAGAGGATGGATCAATCCACCCAATATTTCCGTCCACACGTCGGTAAATCACATTCAAAATACCGGTTTTATCATGGCGGAACATAACCACCGGGGCGTCTTCCAAATCCATGCGCATCACCGCATCAGACACCGTCATCGACGTGATGGATGTTGGCATCTCGGCGATGACCGTTGGTTGGCCGTGTGTTTCCACTTCAATGTCGTCGGCCTCGGGTTGCAAAACGTATTGAAGGGCTGGCAAATCTTCTTCGCCGCGCCGACCGCCATGATCTTCTTTCAAGCGCCGCTTATAGCGTCGCAGTTGCTTGGCAATGCGCGCCAGGGCGGTATCAAAGGCCGCATAGGGTTCGTGCGCGCTGCCACCGCCTTTGACCAGCATGCCGCTGATCGGATGAACAGAAATATCAACATGAAAGCCACTGCTGCCTTCGCGTGAAATCGTCACGGCGGCATCAATGGCTCTGTCGAAGTATTTTTCGACCGCTGTGTTTAAGTGTTCTGCTGCGTGCTCGCGCAACGCGGCACCCACATCAACTTGCTTCCCGGTAATTGCTACATCCATGCGCTTTTTCCCTGTCACAGTGTACCGTTGTTTCGGACCAAGCCGTCAACGGTTAGGTTGTCCACACTCCGTGGAAAAACAAGCCTCCGAAAAGAGACTTGATAAAGGATCGCTTGATATAGCGTGACGCCACCCCGAGGGCGCGGACCCTAATCGACGGCGATGAAGCAAGTCAATAGGTGCAACTGCCCAATCTTGTGGCGCTCTCATTTAGGCTCCGATTTCTGGCGTCGACGCTCAACTGATGACGGAATTCGCAACGATTCTCGATACTTGGCGACGGTCCGGCGGGCGATATCAATACCCTCGGCGCGTAAAACCTTGACCAACGAATCATCCGAAAGGACTTTCTTCGGGTCCTCATTATCGACCAAACTGCGAATTTTCTGCCTAACCGACTCGGCTGACAGTGCATCACCGCCGCTGGATGACGCGATGGCCGTTGTGAAAAAATATTTTAATTCGAACAAACCGCGCGGTGCAGAAACGTATTTATTGGCCGTGACACGGCTGACTGTGCTTTCGTGCATGTCGATGGCATCGGCCACATCCCGCAAGATCATCGGCTTCAAATGTTCAACGCCATGGCGGAAAAACGCATCTTGGCGGCGGACAATTTCCTCCGACACTTTCATAATCGTGGTCGCGCGTTGGTGCAGCGCCCGCACCAACCAGTTCGCTGATTGCAATTGCTCCGCTAAATAGCGCTTGTCGTCCCGGCCCAGCGCGACGCTGGTAATTTCTGCATGATAGCGATGATTGACCAGCACACGCGGAAGGCTTTCCGGGTTCAGGTCAATCAGCCAGGTGCCGTCGGCGCGGCGACCCAATAACACATCCGGGGTGATCGGTTGGGCTTCGGCACCGTCAAAGGCATGCGCGGGCTTGGGGTCAAGCGCGCGAATCTCCTCAACCATATCAAGGATGTCTTCACGGTCTACACCGCAAAGCGCTTCTAGCTGCGTAAAGTCACGCTGTGCTAAAACGTCTAAATTGGCGACCAGAGCCTGCATAGCTGGATCATACGTGTTTTTATCGCGAAGTTGAATAGCTAAACAGTCCGCCAAGTCTCGGGCGAACACACCAACCGGCTCAAACCCTTGAACTTTAACCAAAACTGCCTCGACCCGCGCTGGCGCGATTCCCAAGGTTTCTGCAATGTTTTCAATGGACTCAACCAAGTATCCCGCCCCGTCTAGGCCATCAATCAAGTACTGACCAATGACCCGATCTGGGCCGTCATAAATCACCATGGCAAGCTGTTCTAAAAGGTGATTGCGCAACGTGACGATGCCTTCTAGGCGCTCTTCAAAACCAACACCATCCGCATCGAAGCTGCCGCCAGAAGACGTTTGCGTATCGGCGTATGTCGCCATGCCGGCCGGGTCAAGGGTCGGCCCTTCGACGCCTTGTTGATCGTAATCAACATCCAAGGATTGTTCGGCAGAGCCGGTATTGCCGTCGCTGTTCAGATCCAGCCGACCGTAGTCTTCATCGCTGTTCCCGTCAGAGGCAAGGTTATCGGCAAGGTCCGCATTCGCAGTCTCAACAACCGTATCTTCGCGTTCAAGCAGGGGGTTTTTTTCGAGTTCTTCGGCGACAAATTCGGCCAATTCCATATTGGAAAGCTGCAACAGCTTAATCGCCTGTTGAAGCTGTGGCGTCATCACCAAGGTTTGACTTTGGCGCTGTTCTAGGCGCGGGGCTAAAACCATGTGGTGCCCCCGCCTTGACATCCCCGACATTGGGATCCCCCCCACTTGGACCCGTGGTCTTTAAAGTCAAGCATCACAGGCTGAAACGGTCACCCAAATACACACGCCGCACATCTTCATTGCCGACAATGTCTCCGGGTTCACCTTCCATCAAAACCATACCATCATGAATGATATAAGCCCGATCAATGACATCAAGGGTCTCGCGCACATTGTGGTCGGTAATCAGTACGCCGATGCCACGGTCTTTCAAATGGGCAACCAAATCACGGATATCGCCGACGGCAATCGGATCGATCCCCGCAAATGGCTCATCCAACAAGACAAAGTGCGGATTAGAGGCCAGCGCGCGGGCAATTTCGACCCGTCGGCGCTCGCCACCCGACAACGCCAAAGACGGTGTGCGACGCAGGTGCGTAATGGAAAATTCAGCCAATAAGGCTTCAAGGATGGCTTCGCGGCGTTCGCGGGATTTTTCGACCACTTCCAAGACAGCGCGGATGTTGTCTTCGACACTGAGGCCACGAAAGATCGAGGCTTCTTGGGGCAAATACCCAATTCCCAGCCGAGCCCGGCGATACATCGGCAGTTCGGTAATATCTTGGCCATCCAAAATCACCGTACCATAGTCCGGCGGAATGAGCCCCGTAATCATATAAAAGCAGGTTGTCTTACCCGCGCCATTCGGGCCGAGCAAACCCACCACTTCGCCCCGTTGAATGGTTAGGGACACACCGCGCACAACCGGGCGGCGTTTGAATCGCTTGCCCAAGTTCTGAGCGATCAACCCACGCTGCGCCGTTGAGACCAGACGCGGCTTGCCGCCATCGCCCGTTGCATCACCGTCTGCGGCGGCCGGTTTAGCTGCCTTTTTGCGAAAGCCGAAGGCCATAAACCTGAAGATTCCTATTTATAGGCCACAGGGGCCTTATTCGGTTTTATTGCTCGGGGCTTGAATAAGCCCTTGAACACGTTTTGATCCATCACGGCAACTGAACAACTTGCTGACGCCTGTGTTCAGATTTACCTGAGCACTACAACCATCCAACAAATTCGCGCCGCGCTTAATCTTAACCGATCCAGTGAGGGTAGCGATACCGCTTTCCACATTATAAACGCCGCGATCCGCAAATGCCTGATCTCGTGCCGTTTCAATTTCGACATTATCAAAGGCATCAACGCGGAAAACCTCAGTTTTGCCCGCCGCTGTTTTTTTGAAATAAGCTGCTAAGACCTCGGCATTGATGATCCGATCTTCGCGAACAGCGACCGCATCACCGCGCGCAACCGCCATTTGCTTGAGTTCCCAGTATTCGATTTGCTTTTCGGCAGTTATGACGTCATTGGCCGTTACAAAGCGCACACCATCACCCTTTAAGACCAACACCTGATTATCAACATCATAGGTGGCGGTATCGCCAAAGGCTTGTTCACCCGGTGAAGCGATGCGCACGTTACCGATCGCATCCAGCCGCCAGATATCACTGCCGCCTTCGGCGTTTTCCCGGTAATAGGCGCGCAATTCATCGGCGAAAACTTCTAAGGTGCCACGCACCGCGCGGGCATTGCCACGGGCGAGGAATACGAGTTGATCCTGCTGCCATTCGATGCCGCCTTCAGCATAAATTTCAATGGGATTATCACCCCCACCGCCAAAGGACGCCAACCCCTGAGCTTGAGCCGACGGAACGATCAGCGCACCTACGGCACCCAAACAAATGGCAAAGCCAATTAAGACGGTGCGAGAGATGCGCAGCAAGAAATGTCCCCTGATCTAATTGAGCGGGCGGGTCGATGTTGGATAGATCACCAACTTCGACTGCCCTTTAAAATGAATAACGCGGCCTTTGTCGAGCAGCCGAAACCCTTCCGCTTCGACACTGCCAAACGGGCCGTGCCCGGCCACGGGTTCGTCACCGTCGGCAATGCCCGCAGCAAGATCAAGGGTTGCCGCATGGGTCTTAAATTCAAATCCCGAATCATGGAATAAATTGACCCGGCCAATCAGATTCAAAGCTTTGCTGGCGCGTGTGTACTCACCCGTTTCTGAGGTCAAAACCAACCAACTGCCATCTTCCAATGCGATGTCTGCTTTGGGGAATTCTAGTTCAATGGGAAGCGCATCATCACCGATATTGCGCGCAATATCGGCTGTGACAGAATACGCCTGATTGTCTGCATCCGTGCCGTAATAGCGGGGATTGATAATGCTGGGTTCGTTTGCGTCATTGGTTTCGATGGCGGAAAAACCGATGCGAAAGCTTAAATCTTGTGAGCGCAGGCTCGGCCAAATTGTCACGACCAAGATCAACAGCACCGCCAACGTGGGTAACACGATCTTCATCAGGCCAACAAAGCGGGAATACCGAATGTGCGAGCGACGGCGTGCCGACTCGTCTGCGTTTAGTTCATTGCCCCCAAAGGCAGCGCGGCGCGTTGCGCGGGCTTCGGCCGCCGACTCCCGCGAGCGGGTCACGGGCTGAACAGAGGGTGAGGGCGACAGTTCTGCCGTCGTCATGCAATGCCCGCCCGCAAACAATCATGAATGTGCAAAACGCCAACAGGGCGGCCACCATCGGCAACGAACAGATGCGTGATGGTTTTTTCGTTCATGATTCGAAGCGCTTCCGAAGCCAGCGCATCCGGTGCGATGGTTTTGGGGTCCTTGGTCATAATGTCAGAGGTTTTTTGGACCAGCAGATCGGGGCGCATGTGCCGCCGCAAATCACCATCGGTGATGACACCCAACATGGCACCTAAACCATCAACAATCAAAAGGCAGCCCAAGCTTTTCGCGGTCATAACAACCAAGGCTTCCGCCATTGATTCGTCGGGACCAAGCGTCGGCACGGCCTTACCCGCGTGCATCAGATCGGAAACCTTGAGCAACCGACGGCCTAATTGACCGCCGGGATGCAGCGCTTTGAAGTCTGCCGCAGAAAATGCTTTGCGTTCCAACAGCGCAACCGCCACCGCATCACCCAGCCCCAAGGCCAGCGTTGTTGATGTGGTCGGCGCCAAACCCATGGGGCAGGCCTCGTTGTTGTCTGGATAAATCAGGGCGACTGTGGCGGCCTTTGCCAGCGCGCTATCGGGCCGCGCCGTCATGGCAATAATGGGTATTTTGTGACGCGTGGCGTAGGCGACCAAATCAGCCAATTCCGATGTTTCGCCCGAATTAGACAACGCCAAGAGGGCGTCCGTCTGGGTCAGCATGCCCATGTCGCCATGGCTGGCCTCGGTGGGGTGAACGAAGAACGCCGGTGTGCCGGTTGACGCCAGGGTCGCGGCAATCTTGCGCCCGATGTGCCCAGACTTGCCGATGCCCGCAACGATGACACGGCCCGTTATGCCGTCCAACACATCCAGGGCTGCAACGAACGACGCGCCAAGACCCGCCGCCAACGCCTGTAAGGCAGCCGCTTCGGTTTGTAGAACACCGCGCGCCACATCCAGATCAGGATGGCTGACGTCAGAGGCAGCGGAACCTTGTGTCATTGAGGTGCGTCTTTACGTTGTTGAACCGAACGGGGCGTAACCATTACTAGGGTCCAGACTCATTCAAATCACCCATTGCGCGGGCGGATATTTGGTTGACGAACAGGAGCCAAGCTGAAGGAATATCGGCAATATTTTAAGGCTCGGCGACACATTCGTCGACCAAAGAACCCCCGCCCCTTGGGTTCCGCCAAGAGGCCCAATCGCTGTGTCAATAACGTTTGAATATGCTTTGGCATGTCCTGCACGTTGATTTCCTGGCATTTGAACCTCTTGGCGGAACGCAATTGTGCGATCTGAATGAGTCTAGACCCTAAGAGCAAGCCGTGTCTTTTTGAAGGCGGCACCGATGTTACGGCTTATGTAACGATTGATGCTGCTCTCGCAAGTGACAGCGTGCACATTCTAAGTATGCGACTCGCCCGTAAACCGGTCAACGACACACATATAGGGGTTAGCCCCATGCGCAACCTGTCAGCTATTTGTCAGATTTCGGTGCGTGCCTGTTAGTGGTGGAAAATGTCGGTCTCGCCCCACCCCAGTAAATCAAGTTCTGCGCGGGTCTCCAAGAACGCGAAGCACGCCTTGGCGATGTGCATCCGCCCTTCCCGCATCAAACGGCGGTCCAGTTCGGCCCGTAGCTGATGAAGATACAAAACATCTGCGGCAGCATATTTAATTTGTGCGGGGCTGAGGCTTTCTGTCGCCCAATCAGAGGATTGCTGTTCTTTATCCAGTTGGATGTTGAGCAATTCGCTGACCAAGCTTTTCAGGCCATGGCCATCGGTATACGTGCGAACCAGCTTTGAGGCGACCTTGGTGCAATAGACCGACGCACAGGTGACGCCTAAGTACTTTTTCATGATGGCCACATCAAAGCGGGCGTAATGAAAAATTTTGTCGACAGTCGGATCGACAATCAGGGCTTTTAGGTTTGGTGCATCGTACGCACCGGCCCGAAGCTGAACCAAGTGTGCCGTGCCATCCCCACTTGAGAGTTGCACAACGCACAGCCGGTCACGGTGCGGCAACAGGCCTTGGGTTTCCGTATCCACGGCCACCGAGGGTCCGAAATCAAGCCCGGCGGGAATATCTCCGACATGAACGTGCAACCCACTTGTATCATCTGCCACGATTTTGACCCTTCGGCATTCTCTGGCGATGCCGTTTAGGCACCCATTTTCTGAATGCTGGTTTACCAGTGCTGCGCCCCACCCGTCAATTTATTGGTCGGCAGCCGGAGCCATCATCCCCCCAGCATACGGCCCAAGGCACGGTCCAATACACGGCCCTAGGCACGGCCCAAGACACGGTCCAAGACACAGCGGGTCAACACTGCGTGAACGACGGTCGGTTTTTGTTGGCGCGCGCGCCCATTCGGGCAACGATCATCCAACAAGATGCAATCAGCACGGAGACAATCACGCGATGAAACGACAAAAGAAGAACGCCAAGCCACTAGGTAAGGCAAAGGCATCACAATCTGCACCGTCAGAATCGCCTGCATCGGCGACCAGAGGCTTTAGTCGCCGTCGGGTGCTAACCGGCATCCGCAATTGGGGCATCGCCGCTGCCGCTGTTGGCGGCTCGGGCTGGTTCGTTGTTGATGGGTTTGCCAAGACGGCGATTGAGCTTGATCTATCGACCATTGGCAATGGCATTCCTGCGGTGGTGCAAATTCATGACCCCAACTGTCCGACGTGCCGCGCCCTGCAAAAAGAAGCCCGTGCTGCGATGTGCGAGTTCAGCGAGGCTCAACTACAATATAAGGTGGCCAACATTCGCCAACCGGAAGGCCGCAAGCTGGCCAACGCGCACGGTGTCGGCCACGTTACGTTGTTGTTGCTGGACGGCAATGGCAACCGGATGACGACCCTGCGCGGCGAAAACACCGCTGAGAATTTAACATATGCGTTCGAGCGTCACGTTAAAAAGTATGGGGCGACGCCTGTGCCTGCTTCAGTACCGGCGGCGGGGTAGGTTAACAAGTTAGTGCCGCCAGCAACGCTTCGTTTTAAGAAAAACGGCTGCCGCCGCGCTTCACTGTGCACTCTCCGCTCTCGCAATTTCTTCGAAATCGCTGCCGCGTGCAAAGATTTTTGGATGCCCGCAGCGCTTCACTGCGTGAAGCGCTTTGCTCTCGCGGTTTCTGCGAAACCGCTGCCGCCGCGCTTCACTGCGTGAAGCGCTTTGGTGCCCAGGAGAAGACTCGAACTTCCACGATCTTGCAATCACAGGCACCTGAAGCCTGCGCGTCTACCAATTCCGCCACCTGGGCACTGTGGGGCACAACGTCCACCGAAGCATCCGTTTCGATGGGTGGGGTGACGTACTCTGCTTGGCCGGGTCTTGTCAACAACGGTGGCGGCGCGCCCGCCACACCCTTCTGACAGCTTTTCTTGCCGCCGTCGCCCAGCGTGCTAGATTGACGGTGATACCTTTGCACCGCACATCTCGGGAGACCCATCTATGGCAGCGCGTCTGATAACCATCTTCGGCGGATCGGGTTTTCTCGGGCGTTATTTGGTTCAACGATTGGTCCGAACCGGTGCCACCGTGCGGGTCTGCGCCCGTGATCCAGAAAAAGCACATTACCTGCGTCCGTTGGGTGACGTTGGCCAAGTGGTGCCCTGGGCCGCTGACATCCGCAAGCCCGAGTCCGTGGCGCATGCGGTCGCCGGTGCGGATGCAGTCGTTAACTTGGTTGGCATTTTGTATGAACGGGGCCAAAGCACCTTTCAGCGCGTGCACGTCGAAGGGGCGGCAACCGTTGCCAAAGCCGCCGCGGCCGCTGGCTGTTCGCACCTGGTTCACATGTCGGCGTTGGGCGCCGATGCAGGGTCGGACTCCAAATACGCCCGCACCAAAGCCGCAGGCGAAGCCGCCGTGCGCGAAGCCTTCCCCAGCGCGACCATCATTCAGCCCAGCGTGGTGTTCGGCCCGGAAGATTCGTTCTTCAACATGTTCGCCTCCTTAACATCAATCTCACCGGGCTTGCCGGTTATGGGCGCACCGCTGCCCAGCTTTAAGCGCAATGCCGAGGGTAAATTGACGCTCGACCTGTTTGGCGATGGCGGACCTAAAATGCAGCCGGTCTATGTCGGTGACGTGGCCGATGTGATGGCCCGGTCGCTGGTGGGCGACGACCATCAAGGCCAAACCTATGCGCTGGGCGGACCAACGGTCTACAGTTTCAAAGAGTTGATGGCGATGGTTTTGACGATGACGGAACGCAAGCGCCTGCTGATTCCGATGCCGTTTTTTGTGGCTGAGATGCAGGCAACGTTTTTACAGTTCTTGCCCAAACCGCTGTTGACGCCAGATCAAGTCACCTTGCTGCGCACCGATAATGTGGTGCCTGCGGGCCAAGATGGATTTGCCGCCTTCGGCATCGAACCGGAAGCGGCAGAGGCCATTGTGCCAACTTATTTGCGGCGCTTTGTCACGCCGGGCCGGAAAGACGTAATGGCTTAGGGGGCTGGGTTAGGCGCCTGACCCTAGGTGAGGGAACTAAGCGTGCCGACGGATGGGTGGTCTTTCTATGCCTAAGGCGAGACTTGATCGACTCTTAATACTGACCGGGCAAGCCACCCATGTCGATTTCTTGATTCCCGGCTGCGGCGGCAACGATCAGCTCCCCAAATTCGCGCAAAAAGACAGAGCCTTTAACCGTTCGCTGGATCAACACGCTGCGGCGGTCGGCATCGTCGATTTTGCGGCGCACCATGCCAAGATCGGTCAACCGATCCAGCGCCCGAGTGATGGCGGGTTTTGAGACTTTCAGCGTTTCGGCCAAGCCCCGAACCGTGTGTGGCTGAGGTGTCAAATACACGGTCAACAACAAGGCTGTTTGCCGCGCAGAGAGGTCCGGCGCATCAGCGCGCACGCTGGAAACAATCGATCGACGCCAAATATCCAGCGCCTCAAGTTCACTCAGCGTTACGGTCATTGCGACCCCATCATTCCTGGCAAATCATTTCGAATACGAAACTGATTAGCTGATTCGCACGGACGCGGCAACAAGATGTTGAGGTTTTGGCCGGTGTTTAACGGTTTATGCTGCGTACCGACCCTTTAGCCGCGCCAAACCGATCCTCAATCAGGCCATACAACGCCCGCAAGCCCATGGCCTCGCCGCCTTCCGGTCTGCCCGGCCGCGATGACGTATTATACGCCATCAAATCAATGTGCACCCAGGGCGGCACGCCATCAGCACCGTTGTTGACACCGCACGATGCTTTGGATTGCTGGGCAGAAACAGGCGTCTTGCCTTTGGCATCGCTGGCCCCGGCATTGACGAAGCGTTCCAAGAACAAGGCGGCTGTAATTGCACCCCCAGTGCCGACGTCGGGTGCGTTGGTGACATCCGCCGTTTTGGCGACAACCTGACGAGCATACGGTCGCCACAGCGGTAGCCGCCAAAGCGGGTCATCAGAATCGGCACCATGGCCCATCAACTGATCCGCCGTCACATCATCATTGGCAAACAGTGCCGGTAGCTCGGTCCCGACCGCCACCCGCGCCGCGCCGGTGAGGGTCGCACAATCGATGATCAAATGCGGATGCTCGCCAGCGGCCTCGTATAAAGCATCGGCCAAAATGACGCGGCCTTCGGCATCCGTATTGCCGACCTCAATGGTCAGGCCGGATCGGGTCTCGAGCACATCCAGCGGACGCATCGCGTTTCCAGCAACGCTGTTTTCAACAGCGGGAATCAGCACCCGAAGGCGCACAGGCAGCTTAGCATCCATGATCATGTCAGCCAGGGCCAGAACTTGCGCCGCGCCACCCATGTCTTTTTTCATGAACGTCATGCCGCCAGACGGCTTAAGGTCGAGTCCGCCCGTATCAAACGTGACGCCCTTACCGACCAGCGTGACCTTGGGGTGCTTGGCATTGCCCCAACGAATATCGATCAAGCGCGGTGCCGTTGTGCTGGCGCGGCCCACGGCATGGATCGCTGGATACCCTTGTTTCAGCAAATCATCGCCAATGATGACACGGATTTTGGCCTTGTGAGTCTTGGCGACATGGCCCGCCGCAGCGGCCAAAGCATCAGGCCCCATGTGGTTCGCAGGCGTCATGACCAAGTTACGGGCCAACGTGGTTGCCCGTGCGGCGCGCAAAACATGGCCCCGATCAGCCGCGTCCGGCCACACCAAAATCTTCGCGGGCTTTCCAGGTTTTGCAGAAGCCTTACCCGGTTGCGTGAAACTGTAAGCGGCCAGGGCAAAACCAAGGGCCGCTTGCGTTGCCGCATCTGCGTCTAAGTCTGATTCAATGCGATAAACCCCCGCGGAGAGCCCTTCGAACACGGCACACCAATCCCACAGCGACGGCACATCCGGCACGCCGCACAACACCGTTTGGATGGCGCCATCAGCGCCCGGAACAGCCAACACCGATCCAGCCTGCCCAACAAAGCCATGCGCATCACACCAGGCAACAGACGCTGCCTCGGCAACGGTGCGCCAAACCCCATATCCCGATTCTGAAACGCACGTCAGCGGTATCGCCTTTTGCGCCCGTTTCGATTTTGGGTCGATAAATAGCGCAGAAATGGGGTCGGTCATGCTTGCCTCCTAGTGTGGTGGATTAGAAGTTCACCGCATTTTTCGAGGCGACCACTTTAGGGAACTTCGAATCCAAAACCACACGAGATCACTATGTTGCTAGTGTCCGGATCGGATCTGAAGTTCGAAAAGCGGATGTCCCAAATGATACGAACTTCAGATTCGGGACAATAGGGTCCAAACTCACTCAAATCAACCATTGTGCGGCAGGATATCTGGTCGGCGAACAGGAGCCAAGCCACAGGAATATCGGCAATTTTTCAAGGCCTGGCGACGCATTTGTCGGCCAAAGATATCTCGCCCTTCGGGTTATATTTGGCACGACGGGCTTCGCCAGCACGTCAGATAGATTAAAAATATACGCTTGACGTATTTCGTACTTTTTATTATCTTGATAAACGATGATAGCAAGCTACCGCGACAAAAAGACCAAAGATTTTGCCAATGGCAAATTCGTAAGAGCATTTCAAGAGATCGAAAAACAGGCGGGTAAACGGCTGGCTATTTTGGACGCGGCAACCTCCGTTACGGATCTACACCATTTGCCCAGCAATCGATTTGAGGCTCTTCATGGCGATCGCCATGGACAATTCAGTGTCCGCATCAATCTTCAGGGGCGAATCTGTTTTGAATGGCCTGTTGGAGACGTCGGCCCGAGCAATGTTGAGATCAGTAAACACTACGGCGATTAAGAGGAAGGGAAACAACAATGTTGAAACGTGCGGCCCGCCCGGGCGAGGTTTTGAAAGACGAACTTGAAGAGCTCGGCATCACGCCAACAGAATTGGCGCGCCAGATCAACGTACCAGCGAACAGGGTGAGTCAGATCATAAACGGCAAACGCGCGGTCTCAGGCGACACTGCGTTACGGTTGGGGCACTGGTTCAAGACCGAACCACAATTCTGGATGAACCTACAGACACAGTTCGAGCTGGTCGCCGCTCAAAAAGAAGTTGGCGCTATCATCGGAAATCTTCCAACACGACCGACCGGGCAGGATGCTTTAGCATAACCAGATTAAGGCAATGTTGATGCCCCTGAGAGAAAGATAAGGGGCTGACCCAGATAACTCAAATTTGGAGTTATTATAGGTATCATGCGCAAGAGCCGCATCATCCGGGGATAGAACCGCAACACCACCCAATAATAGGGTGGTCATTGATATGGAAAATAACCCACTCTGAATAGCACCTAGATTTGTATATGCTTTGCTTGATAATTTTGGAACCAAGGGGAGACGGGTATGAATAAGGGGATGCGGTTTTCGACAATCTAGAAATTTCAAAAGCCTCAACAAAACCAACGGCTTAAAAATATCGCATAATTACACGTTATAAAAAGAGAGGAAAGACGATGGGTGATCTGGAACCGACATTGGTGATTGGCAACAAGCGGTATTCGTCATGGTCCTTGCGGCCTTGGCTGGCCATGCGCATGGCCAATGCGCGATTCAACGAAATCAAAGTCACCTTGCGTCAAACCGGCAAAACGGCAGAAACCATCCGGCTTCATAACCCCAGCGGCACCGTTCCCGCCCTGAAACTAGGTGACACGGTTATTGCTGAAAGTTTGGCCATTTGCGAATGGGTGAATGATGCCTACCCCCAGGCGCGCCTCTGGCCGGAAAACCCGATTGCCCGCGCCATTGCCCGGGCCTATGCCTCAGAGATGCACGCCGGATTTACGGGCTTGAGGCGCGACATGCCGATGGATGTGTGTGGGTCTTATCCGGGCCAGGGCCACACCCCCGAAGCCTTAGATGACGTCGCCCGCGTGCTCGCCATATGGAACACATGCCGGAAAAAATTCGGCGGAGCAGGACCTTATTTGTTCGGTCATTTCACCATCACTGACGCCATGTTTGCCCCTGTGGTCAGCCGATTGCAGACCTATGATGTCACCGTCGATGACACCAGCGCCGAATATATAGACGCCGTCTGGTCTTTGCCCGCCATTAAAGATTGGGTCGCCGAGGCGGCAACCGAGGCGCCGCTGCCGCATCCGCTGTGACGTTACGCCGAAGCTTGAATGGCGGCAATGTCATCCGCTTGCTCGTGGGTCAGGAAGGCGCGCTCAACATACTCATGCGCCAACGCGCCCCGGCAAGCCCGCGCGATGTTCGGCCAACGGCGGCAGAGGTCGGGGATATCCGACCACCACGTGACCAACATCAGCAAGTAAATGTCAGCGGCAGAAAAAGCATCGCCCGCCAGCCAATTGCGCGCGGCGAGCCATTGATCCAGCCGCGCCCAGTGATCCTCTTGTTGGGTGCGGGCCATGGCATGGATGTGATCCCATTGGTCGGTATTGGCAATGCGGCGAGTTTGATAGAGGCGTTGATACGTCGGATAGACCTGGGTCGCCAAAAACATGAAAGCCTCATAAAACCGTGCCCGGTCCAGTGAGCCGGACGGTGGCGCGAGGCGGCCTTTCGTATCGAAACAATCCAACGTGTGCAGAATAATGGCGGCCGATTCCGTGAGGACTGAACCATCATCCCAGGCAACGGCAGGCACCCAGCCCAGCGGATGAATCTTTTGATAGGCTTCGCTGGTGTGGTCTACCACCTCATACCGGTAATCCAGGCCCAGGGCTTCGAACACCGCCATGGGCGCAGACGACGCGGCACCCGGTTTGCCATAAAGTGTGATCATTTTCGCATCTCCCGTGTGCGGATGGTTTGTAGGCGGGCGGCATCATCTTCCGAGATAAAACGCGCCGCTAACGGATCATCGGCCAAGGCGCATTGAAACCAGGTTTCCAGATCCCGCACACGCGGCTCGCCTTCAAATTCGCGCCGGTGCACCAAACACCAGTCGGCGCCGATGCTGATGGTTTCTGGTACTGGCTGAACCAACCGACCGGAATGGACTTCGGCGGCAAAAAACGGCCCGTTACAAAACGCCACACCTTGGCCCTCGGCCGCAGCTTCCATTGCCAACAAGTAGCTATCGAACTGATCGACAATGGTTACGTTGGTGATATCAATCTCCGCCGCTTGCATCCATTCCCGCCACTCATTCGCGGCGGTGTAGACCTGAATAATAGGGACACGGGCCAAATCTTTGGCGCAGGTAATCTTATGCTCTTCTTTGAAAGCGGGACTACAAACGGCAAACACGCGCGAGCCAAACAGTTTACGATAGCGCAAATCGCGTCGGCGTTTGCCGCGCACACAGACCAAGCCGACATCGGCAGCGGTGTCTTCAAACTCCCAATCCAGCAAACTCGTTAAAACCTTGATCGACACCTTCGGTGCCGTTTCATGAAGACCGTGCAGGCGGGGGATCAACCACCGCATGGCGACGGAGACATACACTTGTAACGTCAATTCTCGGCGCGGCCACCCATCACGCACGTTGCTGGCCGCATCGCGGATGCCGTCAAATCCATCACGAACCGCCGGTAACAGGGCTTCCCCTGCGGGCGTCAATCGAACGGCCCGACCATCGCGCCAAAACAACGGCTGGCCAAGCTCATCTTCCAGTTTGCGAATCTGGTGGCTGACCGCCGACCGCGTGATGTTCAAACGGTCCGCCGCCTTGCCAAAATTCAAACACTGGGCCGCTGCTTCAAAACACCGCAGCGCTTGCAGCGGGGGTAACCGACTTGACCGTTCCATCATTCCACCCTCAGCGTTTTAATGGTGAGCCGTATTCATCAGTTAGACAGAAAAAAACTATTGTCGCCCTGGCCAGAAAGCCAGACATTATTAGGCAACAAGACACAAGGTGTCCAAATTAAAAGGGAGCCGAGCCGTGAGCCAGACAGACCAGTCAACCGAACTAGAGGCCCCAAAGCGGCGCGGCAGAGACGCCCGCCGTGCCGTGCGCGCGGCGCCCCTTGCCGCCGATAAACGTCCGGTGAATGGGGGGGAGGAAAGTGGTCGGTATCGCGCGCTAACGGACGCGGATATTCTGAAAATAAACGAAGCCGTTTTGTATCTGTTAGAAAACACGGGCCTATCGAACGCGATCCCGTCATGTATCGAAGCCGTCGAACGGGTCGGCGGCAAGCTGGATGATCGTGGGCGGTTGCTGTTCCCCCGTGGTTTGGTCGAAGACACCATTGCGAACGCCGCGCGCGAATTCGTGTTATGCGGCCAAGATCCAAAACACGACATGGAGCCCTGGGGCCTAAAAACATACTTCGGCACAGCGGGCGCTGCGGTCCATATTGTCGACCCAACGACCAATGAGTATCGCGAGTCGCTCTTGATCGATTTATATGATTCGGCCCGCATTGTTGATGCCATGGACAACATCCACTTTTTCCAGCGTAACTTAGTGCCGCGCGATATGTCGGACCCATTGGATATGGATATCAACACGCTGTATGCCGCGTTGTCTGGAACATCCAAACACGTCGGCACAAGCTGGACTGTGCCTGAGCATGTTGAGGCATCGCTACCGATCTTGCATGCCATCGCCGGCAGCGAAGAAAAATTCCGTGAGCGACCTTTTGTCAGCATGTCGAATTGCTTTGTCGTGCCCCCAATGAAATTTGCTGAAGATGCTTGTGCCTGCCTGGAAGTTGCCGCCCGCGCCGGTATTCCAATCTTACTATTGGCTGCGGGCCAAGCCGGTGCCACCAGCCCGGCGTCATTGGCTGGTGCCGTGGTTCAAGAAACCGCCGAGGTTTTGGCTGGCCTCGTTTACATCAATGCCGTGGTTCCCGGTGCAAAGGCCATATTCGGCACCTGGCCGTTTGTGTCTGATCTGCGCACGGGGGCTATGTCTGGTGGCTCTGGCGAGCAAGCGCTGCTGATGTCGGCCTGCGGTCAAATGGCTGGTTTTTACAATTTGACGGGCGGCGTGACGGCGGGCATGGCCGATGCCAAAATGCCGGATGTTCAGGCCGGTGCGGAAAAGGGCTATAATTATGCCTTGGTTGCCAATACGCCCGGTGTGAACATGGTGTATGAATCAGCGGGGATGCATGCGTCACTGTTGGGCACGTGCCTGGAAAGTCTGGTCATTGACAACGACACCATTGGTGCGGTTCTGCGCACGGTGCGGGGCATCGAAGTCAACGACGAAACCCTCTCGGTCAACGTGATTAACGATGTCTGCGTGAACGGACCGGGTCATTTTTTGGGTTCAGACCAAACACTCAGCGTCATGCAAAGCGAATATGTTTATCCAGCCTTATTTGACCGTTTCAGCCCCAAAGAATGGGCCGAGCGCGGCAAACCAAATGTCGTTGAGGGCGCGACACGACGGGTTAGAGAAATTCAAAGCACCTACTTTCCCGACCATATTTCAGAAGAAATCGACAGCTATATTCGTTCCGTCGCTGATATTAAGCTGGATCGCGCATCGATGGTCCGCGCACTCGCCGCAGAATAGGGTATCCACTAGCTTTATCATCGCCGGTCAACGTGGCAAGGTTGCCATCACTTATGGCAACCTAAATGGCTTGATCACACTATCATGGCTGACCCAACCACCACTTCGCGTTTAGAGGACCGACGCATCAAGGTGTTGGAATCCTTTGCGATTTTGGACACAGAGGCAGAGGCCGCCTTTGATCGACTTACCGAACTTGCGGCTGCGTTTTATCAATCCCCCATCGCGCTTGTATCCTTAATTGATCGGGATCGTCAGTGGTTCAAAAGCAAAGTTGGCATCGACGCGAGCGAGACCCCGCGCAGCCTGGCTTTTTGTGACCATGCGATCAGAGGAAATGACGTCTTTATCGTCAACGATGCGACACAAGACCCGCGATTTGCCGACAATCCATTGGTCACGAATGATCCGGCCATTCGGTTTTATGCAGGGGCCCCTGTCATTACGCCAGACGGGTATCGGTTGGGTACATTGTGCGTTATTGACCGCGTTAGCCGACCTGAATTTAAAGCAGAAGATGCCGAACAACTGAGGTTGCTGGCTGATGTTGTTATGAGCGAGCTGGAATTGCGGTTGCGCAATCGACAGCTTCAAGAAGCCATCGAAGAGTCGCACCACATCAAATCGACCCTGGAAAACGCCGTATCATCATTGGACGAAGCGTTCGTTTATTACGACAGCAATGATCAATTGGTGATCTGCAACGATGCTTACCGAGCCTATTTTCCACATTCGGCTGACTTTATGGTTCACGGTGCGACGTATGAGCATATTCTCAGGCAAGGCGCGCTCCGCGGCGAGTACGACATTCCAGATGATATCGATTTGGAAGACTGGATTAAGCGGCGAGTCGCCCTTCATCAAAGCGGAGACACTCATTGGGAACAACAGCTCTCTTCTGGGCGTTGGTTGAAAATTGCCGAACGGCGCACGCCGGATGGTGGCGTTGTCGGATTCCGCGTTGATATTACGGAACTGAAAGAAGCAAACGTGCAGGCCACCCGGGCAATTGATGCGAAAGCCTCATTTCTTGCCAACATGAGCCATGAGATCAGGACACCGATCAACGCTGTGATTGGTCTTAGCGGATTGGTCTTGCAATCTAACCTGAGTGGCATGCAGCGAGATTACATTGGCAAAATTCAAACCGCTGGGAAAAATCTATTGGGCGTTTTGAATAATGTGCTCGATTTTTCCAAGATCGATGCGGGCAAACTGACCATCGAAGCTGTTGATTTCAATTTGCATGATGTTTTAACCGATGTGTCGACGCTGCTAGCGACCCAAGCGGCGGCGAAGGAAATCGAGGTTATTTTCTCAATCGGTTATAATGTGCCGGCGCAAGTTGTGGGAGATTCGCTGCGGATCAGCCAAATTCTGACCAACCTTGCCAATAACGCCATTAAGTTTACGAAAGTCGGCGAGGTTGTCGTTTATGTCGATATATTAGAGTGGACCGACGATACCGCAAACATTCGTTTTCGCGTGCGCGATAGCGGCATTGGCATGAATGCAGATCAGGCTTCTAAACTGTTTGAGGCGTTTCACCAGGCCGACGATTCGACCTCTCGCACCTATGGCGGCACTGGGCTGGGCCTCGCCATTTGCAAACGCCTTGTGGATTCGATGGATGGTAGCATTCAGGTCGATAGCACAGTCGGACAAGGATCAATTTTTACCGTTGTTCTGCCTCTACAACGAAGCCTGAATGAAGATGATTCGTCCTATAACTTTGCTGTTTTATCCAGGGACGTTCGGGCACTGGTTTGCGATAACAATGCAACGACCAGAGACGTCTTAACCTCGACGCTGGAGCGTTTTGGCATGCGCACCGAGAGCGCAGACAGTGGCGAAGCCGCTCTTAAGCTGATTGAAGCGTCGGCTGAAACCGACCCGTTTGGTCTGCTGATCCTAGATTCCTCCATGCCCGATGGCATGACTGGTTTGCAAACCGCCCAAGCCTTGAGGTCCACACCCGGGAGGCCTGACCTACCCATCATCATGATGTCTGCGCCCTTCGAAATAGACCGAACGGTTAATGATGAAGACCAATTAACCATTACCGGGTTCGTTGAAAAGCCGATCAGTACTACGATGCTGTATGATGCAGTGATGGCGATTTTCTCGCCCTCTGACATGTTGAACATGAAAAGCCGCTCTGATGGGGCAAATGATGGCCCGATCAAAGCAAGCGCGCCGGGATCGCGGTTGTTACTGGCGGAAGATAATGAGCTTAACCAAATCGTTGCCGTTGGTATCCTTGAAGGTGCTGGATTCCAAGTTGATGTCGCAGACAATGGTCAAGAAGCGGTTGATAAACTGCTGGCCGCAGGCCCTCATTTCTACGGTGCTATTTTGATGGATATTCAAATGCCCGAGGTCGATGGACTGTCAGCCACCCGCATGATCCGGGACCACCCAGACTTCAAGTTCATACCCATCATCGCCATGACAGCGCATGCCCTGCCAGAAGAACGAGTACGGTGCCTGGAAGCAGGTATGAATGATCATCTGGCCAAACCTTTTGATCCTCGTGATTTGATAATAAAGCTGAACGCGTGGTTGTTGCTATCGCCAAGCACCAGTGAAGGCTTGGATTCACCACTGGACCCATTTCGACTAGCGACAAGCGCGCAAGATGCACCACAGCCTGAGGTGGAATTTGATTTGGACCAGGTAGCTGAAAACCTTTTCTTGCCAGTCGCAACCATTCGCCCGCTGGTCGCGCAGTTTGTCACAACCTACGACACGTTCGTCGACGATCTCGCCAATGACATCACCACTGGAGACACTGAATCGGCGCATCGACGCGCGCATTCCCTAAAGGGCATTGCTGGAACTTTGCTGGCCGATGATCTAGCCGAAAGCGTCGCTGACCTAGAAATAGCAATGCGAACTGAAGACCACATCGGCCAAAGCCGTTCCACATCGACCGTCTCCAAAGATTTGGCGGCGCTGATCAAAGCCATGAAAGTCAGCCTAGAAAACAACGCTGCCTAAGCCAGTCATGAAAGCACCTTCATCAGAGATGGAGAGTATGACCATCAACGGTAATGGCCTGACCGGCGATACGGCGACCAGCGTCTGAACACATAAACAAAATCGTGGCGGCTAAATCTTCGGCATCCACAAAGGTATGCAGCGCCGTTTCCGCCGTATAGTCCGCACGCACTTGGTCTGGCGTTTGGCCGGTCTTTGCTGCTTCGCGTTCGATGACGCCATCCATGCGGGCCCCTGCAACAGCGCCAGGGCAAATCGCATTGACCCGCACGCCTTGCGGCCCGGCTTCTTCAGAGATGCTTTTTGCCAAGCCGATAATTGCCCATTTCGACGCGGCATAAGGCGTGCGAAGCGGATACCCCATCAACCCGGCCGTTGATGAAAACAACACCAAAGACCCGCCACCAGCGGCTTCCAATAAGGGTACGGCGCGACGAGCACTGAGGTATGCACTGCGCAGGTTTACACCGACGCACGCATCCCATTCATCGGGGGAAATATCTTGAACCTTGCCCGTCGGCCCCGCAACGCCAGCACAGGCAATCATAATGTCGAGGCCGCCCATTTTCGCCGTTGCTGCATCGAACAACGCATCCACCTGATCCGCATCGGCGACGTTGGCCATGATGGCCGCATCATGGCCGTGTTGTGCTGCGATGGCGGCGACACCATCAGGCGTTACATCGCAGCCAAAAACACCCGCACCGTGTTCAGAAAACTGCGCGGCAACCACCGCACCAATGCCGCTGCCAGCGGCGGTAACAAGGACACGCTTGTCGGCTATTCCATCATAGTGCATAGGGGTTCTCTGGGCTGTGTTGCGCCGTAACGAATGGCCACCAGCATGGGGGAAATAAGCAACGTTTCGCAAGCGGGGAATCAATAGATCATGAGCAAAAATATTCTCGTTATTATGGCCGATCAACTCAGCGCCAAAGCATTGGGGTGCTACGGGCACCCCGTTGTCAAAAGCCCGAACATCGACCGGCTGGCCGAAACCGGCGTTGTGTTCGAAAATGCCTATACCAACAGCCCGCTGTGCACACCCGGACGGTATGCCTTCATGACCGGCCAGTTGGTCTCGCGGTTTGGCGGATATGATAACGCTGCCTACCTGCCATCAACCGTGCCGACCTTTGCCCACTATATGCGGTTGATGGGCTATCGGACGCAGCTTTCGGGTAAAATGCATTTTGTCGGCGCCGACCAGCTACATGGCTTCGAAGAACGCCATACAACCGACATCTACCCGGCTGATTTTGGTTGGGTGCCCGATTGGACCCAACCGGAAGAACGGATTGATCTTTGGTATCATAATATGTCGAGCGTGATTCAAGCCGGACCTGCGGCGATCACCAACCAATTGGCCTATGATGACGAAGTTGGCGCGGCGGCGCAGCGCGCGATTTACGATCATGCCCGCAGCCAAGATGACCGCCCGCTGATGTTGGTTACCAGCTTTATTCACCCGCACGACCCTTACGCTGCGCGGCCCTCTTTTTGGGATTTGTACGCGGACGACGAAATTGAGTTGCCCACCGTAGGCCGTCCGGCCAAAGAAGATAATGACCCACATTCCTTGCGACTTGAAAAGGTGATTGATCTGGATCGCGTTCCACTGACCGACGATGACATTCGCCGGGCACGGCGGGCTTATTACGCCAATGTCTCCTACGTCGATCATTGGGTGGGACGATTGGTTGATACGCTGGAAGAATCTGGCCTACGCGATGACACCACCATCATCATCACCGCCGACCATGGCGACATGCTGGGTGAGCGCGGTTTGTGGTACAAGATGACATTCCGCGAATGGTCATCCCGTATTCCAATGATCATTAATGATCCTGGTTTATTCAAACCTATGAGGGTTTCAGCGCCCGTCAGCCAGGTTGATGTAACGCCCACGCTCATGGATATCGCGGCCTTAACCGGCGCGGGCGAGGCGCCAGACCCGGTTGATGCCCTGGATGGTGATTCCTTGGTTCATCTGTGTGAAGGCGGCGATGGGGCAGACCGCAAAGTGATTGGGGAATATTTGGCCGAAGGCGTTGGCTCGCCCATGCTGATGCTGCGCGATGGAACCCTTAAATTTATCACCTGCCCTGGCGATCCGGACCAGTTGTTTGACGTTGCCACAGACCCAGACGAATTGATCAATTTGGCGGATGACGCCGCGTATGCCGACGCGATGCTGCGGTTCAAAAAGCAAGCCTATGCCCATTGGGATACGGATTCGGTGCGCGATGATGTGATCGCCGATCAACATCGCAGACGGGTGCTTTCAGGTGCCCTTCGGATTGGTAAATATACAGGCTGGGACTATCAGCCCCCCCGCGACGCACAAAACGAATATACCCGCAGTCACATGGATTTGACCGTGCATGACATCAACAGCCGGTGGCCGCGCCCGCCAAAGTTTCCACCGGCGTAATTTAAAAAAGCCGACGTTGTAGGGCATCAACGATTACGCAGCAGATGCGCGAACACCCAATGAGCGACAGATGGCAGTGGCCGCTTCAGTCCGGTTCAATGTGTAAATATGAAACGCATTCACGCCGTGATGTTCGAGACGGCCGCAGAGCGCCATCGCTTCTTCAAGTCCCAATTGCTTTTCGATTTCTGGCAAACCCTGGGCGCGGGCGAACCGCTTTTTTAAGCGATCGGGAATCACAGATCCACAGTCCACTGCCATTTGGACGGTGCGGGCAAAGTTCATGATGGGCAGAATGCCAGGAACAATCGGCACAGAGATTCCTGCGGCTTCCGCCCGATCACGAAACCGTAAGAAAACATCAGCATCAAAAAAGAACTGTGTGATGGCGCGCGTCGCACCGGCATCAATTTTTTCTTTCAGGGCATCCAAGTCTGCATCGGCATTAGGCGCTTTTGGATGCACTTCGGGGTAGGCGGCAACGCTGATTTCAAAATCATCAATGCCGCGCAACGTGCGAACCAAATCTGCGGCGCTGACGAAGTCGGACTCGGCATCATCTTTTGGAGCATCGCCCCGCAAAGCAACGATGTGACGGATACCGGCTTCTTGATAATCGTTTGCCAGCCGCGTGATGCTATCTTTGGTTTGGCCCTGGCAGGTGACGTGGGCGGCGGTCGGCACACCCAAGCGTTCCTGAATACGGCGCACGGTCGCATAGGTTTGCACCCGCGTTGAGCCCCCGGCTCCACACGTCACAGAAACGAAGCTAGGGTTTAAATCCCCAAAGTTCCCCATGGCGTTTGACAAGGCCATGTCTTGGTCGGCTGATTTCGGCGGAAACACTTCGAAGGATACGCTGGGGGCGTGGTGTGTGGGGGCGTGATGGTAGGACGCTTGCGGATAGGGGGTTGCGACTGACATTGTTATCTCCATTACCTAAACACGATGTTTGGATATAAGGATGTTTTTATATGTTAGTCAATACATTTTTGATCACTGACGGAAAAATTCCAAAAAATTAAGGTGACATAGAGTTTAACTAATTAAACTCTATGTCACCTTAATTGCGGTTACGCCGCAGAGCGTTTTTCAAGGACCTTCTGTCGCGAAAGCGCCATAATTTTAGCATCCAGCATGGCGAACTGGCCCATCACCGCATCGCGTTGCGCAGATGCCGGATAATCGCGCGGACTGGTGATTGCCCCCGCCGTTAAACCATTCATCAAAACCAGGAGGCTGAGGCGGACCGAGTCGAAGACGTCCGCTGGCCAGTCGTCGGCACCAGGCCAACGCGCCCGAACAATCCGCTCAATGATGGCCATCCATTCTTTGTGAACCGCCTGATTAAGGCGCGCAAAAGCTTTGTCGGAAACCACCAACCCCCAAAACGAAACCCAAACAGCGGCCTCTCGACGCCGGGCGGCGTCAATCGGCAGAACATCCAGATACACATCAATCACATCGACCGTGTCATCTTCCATCAACGCATCAAGCCGTTTATCGGCGCGTTCCAACATCACATTCAGGGCGGCGCGCAGAATGTCTTCTTTTTTGCTGAAGTAATGCGTCACCATGCCGGTCGTGTAGCCTGCGGCCTCGGCGATCTCTGTCAGTGTGACTCGTTCAACACCAGAGCACGCAATGGCCCGACATGCGGCGGCGGCGATATCTTTACGGCGCTGATTATGATCAACGATTTTAGGCATGGCGCTGTGTTACTTGCCTTTCCAAACGGGTTTGCGTTTTTCAGCGAAGGCCTGGGTGCCTTCCAGCATGTCTTCGGAATGATACAGATACTGAGCCGAGTGCAGACCGCGCACGGCTTCGACCGCTGCCTGTTCGCCCATGGTTTCGGTTCGGCGCATCACATCTTTAATAGCGGCAAAAACCAGGGGTGGGCCATCGGCCAGCAAATCGGCGATTTCGCGCGCACGGCCCATCAATTGATGCGCAGGGACAATCTCATTGATCAGGCCCCAATGCTTCGCTTCGGTTGTGTCCATGCGCCGACCCGTCATCAAAAATTCGACGGCGACGTGATGCGGCACCCGACGGCGCAAGGCGACAGACGCAAAATCTGCCAACACGCCGACATTGATTTCTGGCGTTGAGAATGTTGCGTGTTCCGCAGCGATCAGAATATCGCATGCCATGGCGATTTCGAAGCCGCCGCCGAAGGCGATCCCATTGATGGCACAAATCACCGGCTTGTTCAGGTTCGGCAATTCAATCATGCCGCCAAATCCGCCAATACCATAATCATCATCGGCTGCGGCACCCTCTGCCGCTGATTTCAAATCCCAGCCGGGGCAAAAGAATTTTTCGCCCTGACCAGTTAGGATCGCAACGCGCAATTCCGGATCGTCGCGAAAATCTTTGAACACATCGCCCATTAACCGCGATGTCGCCGCATCAATGGCATTGGCTTTTGGGCGATCAATGGTGACTTCAAGAACATGACCACGGCGTTCGATTTTTACGGGGTCTGACATTTAAATGTCTCCTGGGTCTAGGCGGCGGATGAAGGCGTCAACGGCAACGGCTGGGGCCATGCCCGGGCGAACGATCAGCGGGTTTACGTCAAGCTCAACCAGGGTACTGGCGTGAGATTCTGCATAGGCTGCAACAGAGAGGATGGCATCAATTACCGAGTCCATGTTCGCAGCCGGACGCCCCCGAAAACCATTGAGCAACGTTGAAAATTTTAGGCTGGAAACAGCCGCTGCCACGTCTTCGTACGTAAGCGGCGGTAATAAGATGGCAACATCGTCCAACAGCTCCGCCATGACCCCGCCAGCACCGATCAAAACCACGGGGCCGAACTGATCATCCATATCGACCCCAATAATCAGCTCAGCAATACCATCATCAATCATTTGTTCGACGAGGACCCGATCTGACAGCGTTGCAAGATGGACCAATGCAGCCTGCACTTCTTCAGCGGTTTGCAAGTTAAGCACAACGCCGCCCGCCTCTGACTTATGGGCCAAGGTAGCGGATGATGCTTTTAAGGCGACGGGATAGCCAATCTCTGCGGCGGCGGTGACTGCCTCGGCAATCAACACCTCCCGCGATGCCGGAATGGTCAAACCAGCCTGTGCCATTTCTGCCTTTGCTGCGGCTTCAGTAAGGGCAACAGGCTCACCCATCACCCGATGTGTTTTCAGCGATGGCGTTGTTGGCATCGCCCAGGCCTTGCCAATCATAGCCGCATTTTGGATAGCAAAAAATGTTTCATGCATTCCCTGCAAGGCGGCAACCCCGGCCGCCATGGCCCGATCGCGCAAGTACGCCGGGATCGATTCCTGCACAGAGCACCCAGCGATTACTTTCGCCCCTGTGTCTTGGGCCGCTTTGATGTAAGCATCGAAAGCATCTTCATACAGCCCGATGTCACAGGTGTCTGGGTCCGGGTGATCCAGAAGCATCGCCGTGCAATCGTAGCCTGCCGTCATCATGGCCTTGAAGCAGTCATACATTTTTTCCGGCGCATGCCAGATATAGGTTTGGAAATCGAGCGGGTTGGCCACGGCAATGCGGTCGCCCAACACCGCCCGCAAAGCATCGCCCGGTGCCTGCGGCACACGGGGCAAAACCAAGTTCAACGGCTCAATCACATCCGCCGCCATGGCCATGTCACCGCCAGAACACCCAAGCAGCCCAACGCGATCACCGGCCAGCGGCCCAACTGCATGAAGGAGTTTCAGTGTCTCCATAAATTCTGACAATGTGACACACCGAGCCACGCCCAACCGAGTAAACAAGGCATCCATGTATTTGTCTTCGCCACCCATTGCGCCGGTGTGGCTGTGTGTGGTGCGGCGCGCCAGGTCTGATCGGCCGGCTTTTATGACAACGATGGGCACGCCCCGGTCGCGGGCACGGGTGGCCGCTTCGGCAAATTTCTTTAGGTCTGGGAAGCCTTCGACATACATTCCAATGGCGCTGACCCGGTCATCTTCTAACACCGCATCAATCAGGTCATGAAACCCGACTGCGGTTTGGTTGCCAACGCAAGCCAAATACCCAACAGGCAAGGATCGGTCAGCATAAATCACGTTCAGACCGACAGTGCCCGATTGTGATAAGTAGGCGATGCCGCGATCTGGTGTTTTTTGCGGCGGAATTTCATCCGGCCATAAAGAGACGCGATCAAAGTAGTTGATGAATCCGTAGCAGTTCGGCCCCAGGAAAGGCACATCACCAGCGGCTTTTTTTAGATCGGCTGTCAAAGCCTTGGTGGCGTCTGTATGAAGTTCATTAAAGCCAGAGGCAAAACACACGGCACCGCCCACGCCCAGACGGTTCATCACGTCCATGACCTCAACCGTTGTTTCCCGATTGACCCCAACAAAGGCCGCATCGGGAATTGTGGGCAACGAATCGAGATCAGGGTAAACGTCGGCTTCGCCCGCCGCCGCGCGCCGGGGGTGAACCCGGTAAATCGGTCCTTCAAAGCCCAACTTGCGGCACTGCTGCTGCACAACATCAGCCCACGCCCCCCCCAGTACGGCGAGGCTTTTGGGGCGCAATAGGCGTGAGATATTCATGAGCTAGACCTTACTTTACCGGATCACCAATGGCCCGACCGGCCCGGTTGGGTTGTGGCAAGGCCGCATGATGGGCTGTAATTTTTTGCAGCTTCGCTTGCACGTGATCCGCTGCGGGTGCGGTCTTGCCGGAGGGTGTGTCCATGTGCAGAAGCATCTGTTCAATCTCACAGATCGGCGCATCATCTGCCGTGCGAACCAGCGTGTGCATGAACCGCAGCCGCTTGGCATCCGCCGAAACGATCTGCGTCATCACATGAACGGCATCGCCCTGCCTGGCTTCGTCGATGTACGAGATATGAGTTTCTGCCGTGAAATACGTTTGGCCCGCATCGCGGTAAGCTTGATCGATCCCAATCAGGCGAAACAGCTTGTCCGTTGCGTCGCTGATAAGCTTTAGGAAACCCCACTCAGTCAGATGACCGTTGTAATCAATCAGATCAGCCGTCACTTCGGTTTCATGCAATCGAAGCGGTTGCGACAGGTCCAGTTCCGCATTTTGTGTCACGCCGACGGTGGCATACAGCCGTTGTTCAATGGCCTTTAGCGTTTTACCAGCACCTTGGTCATGGGTGCGCAATACTTGTTGGATGGCGACCAAGCAATCGTCGCGGATGCGTTCCCATTCGCGGATCGATTTATCGCCTTGTTGTTCTTCAACACCGGCGACCATTTTATCGATCAACGCGTCGGTTAGCTCTGGCGCTTTCAAATCTGTCCACGGCAGTTCGAGCGCTGGGCCGAACTGTTTGAAGAAATGCCGCATCCCCATTTCGCCACCAGCCAAGGTGAAGATCATATTGGTGCCCATGATGGCCCACCGCAGACCCGGCCCGTAGCAGATGGATTGGTCGATCTCGTCTGTGTTGGCCGCGTCGCGATCAACAATGTGTAGAATTTCGCGCCATAGGGCTTCTTGCAGGCGGTCGGCGATGTGGCCAGGAATTTCTTTCCGCACCTGAAGGCAGTGCATGCCGATGTATTCATAAAAAGCGGTGGCCGATTGCTTGGCCTCATCCGCCGTTTGCGTGCCGCCGACAATTTCACACAGCGGCAACAGGTAAACCGGGTTGAACGGATGACCAATAATTAACCGTTCTGGTGCCGTGATGCCGTTCTGCAAATCGGTTGGCATAAACCCGGATGTGCTGGACGCAATAATCACGTCTGGCGCGATGGTTGCGGATAGTTCGCGCAGCACCTTTTGCTTCAGGTCCAAGTTTTCCGGAATGCTCTCTTGGATGAAGTCAGCCGCAGCAATCATCTCGTTCACATCGGTCGTGAACGTCAACGACCCCCGCTTGGGTAGCGGGGCCATGGTTAGCTTTGACAACGCCGGCGCGGCGTTATCGATGGCACCCCGTAACCAATCTTCCATCTTTGGATTGGGGTCATAGGCGACCACATCAATACCATAGTGCAGCGCCCGCGTGGCCCACCCGGCCCCGATGACGCCTGTGCCCAGAAGGCCCAGCGTTTTGATGTCGCGCATGTCAGGCGGCCTTCGCAATGCCGAGTTGATCGCGCACATCTGCCGCGCTCATGATTTTGACACCTTGCAGTTCGGCAATCTTCGCCGCGCGCTCAACCAACTGGGCGTTGGTCGCTAGCACGCCTTTTTCCAGGTATAAGTTGTCTTCCAGGCCAACGCGAATGTTGCCACCAAACAACAACGCCTGAGAGACCCACGGCATTTGCATACGCCCCAAGGCAAACGATGAGAACACGGACCCAGCAGGCAAGTTGTGAACCATGGCAGCGACGGTCAAGGGATCATCCGGCACACCATAGGGAATGCCGGTGCAGAGCTGAATGAAGGTGGGATCATCAACCAAGCCTTCTTTGACCATTTGATTGACGAACCAAAGGTGGCCCGTATCAAACACTTCCAACTCCGGTTTCACGCCCAATTCGCGAACCCGTTCCATGCCCATGCGCAAGAAGCCCGGCGTTGAAAGGTACGCATCGTTGCCGTCGCCAAATGTCATGTTGCCGCAATCCATCGTGCAAATTTCCGGCTTTAAGACCGGATCTTTTGCCAGATGCTCAATATGCTCCAAGCGCTCCATCGGGCCGATCAAATCAGACGCATCAGAAATTTGATTATGCTTCATGTTTGGATCGAGGATCACATCACCGCCCATACCAGCAGTTAGGTTAACCAACACATCGACATCGGCGGCGCGGATGCGGCGGACGACTTCTTCATAGTAACCAACGTTGCGGCTGCCTTTGCCAGTTTCCGGGTCACGCACATGGCAATGAACAATGGCCGCACCAGCTTTCGCCGCGCCAATGGCGCTGTCGGCGATTTGCTCTGGCGTGATCGGCACCAAATTGCTGCGGGCGGTGGTGTCGCCCGCGCCGGTGACGGCACAGGTAATGAAAGCATTGAAGTTCATGGCAATCAGTCTCCCTAACGGATGAAGAAGCGTTACGCGCCGAGCGGGCGCAGCATGGCACGAGAAATAATGTGGCGTTGAATTTCGCTGGTGCCTTCCCAAATGCGGTCGACACGGGCATCACGCCAGATGCGCTCCAGCGGCAGATCGGCCATCAGGCCCATACCGCCAACCACTTGAATGGCTTGATCGGCAACGCGGCCACAGGCTTCTGAACAGAATAATTTGGCAACGGCGGCGTCTTGGTCGGTCATGGTGCCTTGTTGCAATTTCCAAGCGGTTTCCAAGAACACGAGGTTCGACATGCGGACATCGACTTCCATATCAGCCAATTGGAAAGAGACACCTTGGAACTTGCCGATGACTTGGCCGAACTGTTTGCGCTGTGCCGCCCAATTCAGGGCAATGTCGAGCGCCCGTTCAGACCGCGCACAGCACATGGCCGCAACCACGACGCGGGTGGCGTAGAGCCATTCGTTGGCGACCTCAAACCCCTTGCCTTCTTCGCCAAGAATTTGGTTATTGCTGACCCGAGCGTTGTCCATGTTGATGATGCAGTTATGATGGCCCCGGTGGCAGGCCGCGTGATAGCCACGGCGCACTTCGACGCCCGGCGTATCGCTATCGACCAGAAACGCAGTAATCCGTTTTTTGATGCCGCGCGGAGTTTCTTCTTCGCCGGTTGAGACAAACAAAATGATGAAGTCGGAAACATCGGCGCCAGAAATAAAGTGCTTGGTGCCGTTGATGATCCAATCATCCCCATCGCGCACGGCTGTTGCTTTCATGCCGCGCACATCAGACCCGGCATCAGGCTCTGTCATGGCGATACAGTCTTTGCGTTCGGCGCGGATGGCGGGCAGCAAATAGCGTTCGCGCTGCGCGCCCGTGCACGCCATCAGAACATTGGACGGACGCCAGCAGCAATCGGCCAACGCCATGGCCGTGCGGCCCAGTTCTTTTTCAACCAGCATGGTGTCGAAATCATCTAGGCCACCGCCACCCAAATCTTCGGGCATGTTGCAAGCGTAGATGCCCAGATCGACCGCTTTGCCGGTAAGCTCCGCGCGCAGGTCGGCGGGAACCTCATCAGTTCGTTCGACCATTTCTTCGTGGGGAATCATTTCATTGGCAACAAACTTGCGGACCATCTCGACCAGCATTGTTTGCTCTTCGCTGAGTGCGAAATCCATTCGGCCCTCCCAAACCACAGCCCATACCGCTGCAACAACGTTCAGCACGTCATTTTCTTGAGAGAATTTTTTATATAATGACTATTATGTCAAGGCGTGTTTTTAAGTATTTGGCGAAAACCTGAGCGACAGGCACGACAAGCCACCATCAACCAAGGCCGCTTGGCTGGTTGGCAACGCGACAACCTTAAAGCCAGCGGCTGTTAACAGGTCGGTGGTTTTTGGAAACCCGGCGGACAAAAACACGACATCATTGACGCGCACTGCATTTGCAGCGGCTTCTTCGCCGCGCGGCACCAGCAAGACGTGGTATTTTTTGAAGGCCTCACACTCGGCAAGGCGGTGCGTCGCCAGAATCGTCTCGCCATCCAAGAGGCCACAATCGGTTTTGAAATGCAGAACGCCCAGCGGCGTATCCACCATCGTCACAGTGTAACTCCAGGACTCAACGATGGCGCGAAGACTGGCAACGCCCTCTGCCGTCGTGCGCTCTGACAGGCCGACCAAAATTTCACGGTCCGTGACCAGAATGTCGCCGCCGTCGATGGTGCCCTGCTGAATGGTTGCAACGGTTCGATAATGGTTTTCGAGGGGCGCGCGGATGGCATCGGCTTCCCCCGCCCGGGTTGGTGCCCCCGGCGCCAGCACCACGGCCCCTTCTGGCAGACACAAAGCGGCGTCTTCAATGAAAACCGAATCGGGAAAGGCCTCTAAGGGCGGTAAAACCTCCACTGACACACCCGCATCAATCAGCGCCTCCACATACGCCGTGTGTTCGGATCGGAACAGGGCTGGATCAGGGTCTTGTGCGCCGGTTGCCCGCAGCCCTTGGGCCACGCTATCGCCTGGAATTCGGCAGAGTGCGCGGGAAAAGGTATAGAATTGGTTGGTCACAACGTTCTCTCCTCTGGCAAAGCCGGTTCATTGCGACTGTATACGGAATGCCCAGCTCTGAAACCCGCATTTTCCAAGGAACTCTGCCTAATTATAAGACACAGTAAAAAAATCGTCGCATTCACCGGCGGCATAGGATATTCTTTATATGAAACGTGGTCTCTGCCATTGCTGAAATCACGTGTCATGGGGAATAACATTCTTGTTGGGCTCGCAACCAAAACAGTACCAATTATAAGTTGCGAGGCCATTAGAATAAAATGAGGGGTTGAACAGCTCCGCTTGAATGCTGGTCAAGACGGCACCCCCATCATGGTGCCGTCCCTGGACGATTCAGGACCATGCGATCCGGCTGAACTGTGATCCCACGGGTATAAGCCCTCTAGTATGCCATGCACTTTTAACATGGGGCCAGGGGGTTAGAATTGAGACGGAGAACGCTGGCCAGAATCATGTCGGTGCAGATGACTTAGGCGTTTGGATTTCAAACGCTGACTTTCGGCTGCGGCGACACGGATGAAACAAGGCAAATCCAAAGCTTTGAACCACGCACAGGAGTGAGGGTGCACCCGGGACAAAGCGCAACACAGGGGATTTACGAATGGAAGAACAATTAGCCCAAGTCATAGCGGAGCTAGCGGCACTAAAAGCCGCTCAAGCCGTTACAAATACTACTTTCGCCGAAACTTATTATTACCTTTCTATTCCACTTATGATACTGATCCACGTCGGCTTCTTGGGATATGAAATGGGTGCCTCGCGCCAAAAAAACGTCCTGGCATCCGGCATTAAGAATATTCTGGCTTTCGCGTTTATCGTGCCGACCTTTTATTACTTCGGTTGGTTTGTTTATTGGGCCTGGACGCCCGGCCTGCTTCCAACATTCGGCGAGGGAGGTTCTTGGGAAACTGCCATGGCCTTTGCCAATCCGTTGGGTGAAGTCATGGGGCCAAATTTGGATGACCGTGCCACGGGCGTTTTCTGGGGTGCCTTTACCTTATTTGCAGCAACCACGGCATCAATTATGTCAGGCGCTGTGATTGAACGCATTCGGGTTGTTTCATTCGTTATTCTGGCCATTGTCTTGGGGTCATTTGCTTGGGTCGTTGCGGCGGCTTGGGGTTGGCATTACCAAGGTTGGTTGGTTACGGAATGGGGCTTCCACGACTTTGGTGCGGCCGGTTTGGTTCACATGGTCGCAGGCTTCTTTGCGCTAGGTGTTCTCATTAACCTAGGGCCACGTATCGGCAAGTTTAATGCTGATGGATCAGCCAATAACCTGAGCCCACATAACATGCCGTTGGTCCTGATCGGCCTGATGTTAATTATCGCCGGTTTCTGGGGCTTCTTGATGGCGTGTTTGATTGTACCGGGCGAAGCATGGTCTTGGTTCAACAGTCACATGGCAACAATTTACGGCACACCAACAACGCTTAGTGCATTGTCATTCAACATTTTGATGTCCTTTGCTGGTGGCATCATTGGAGCGTGGGTCGTGACCCGTGATCCATTCTGGATGATGTCTGGTGCTCTCGGTGGAATCATCTCTTGTGCTTCGGGACTTGATCTCTATTGGCCACCGCTCGCCTTCGGTATTGCTTTCTTTGCTGGTTGTGTTTTGAAACCATGTGCAGACATGGTCGAGAAAATTGGCATTGATGATGCTGTTGGCGCTGTCACAGTTCACGGAACACTCGGCATCATTGGTGTGATGGGTGTTGGTATTTTTGCCTCTGGTTATCCTGCCCTACAGGGCGATGCTGGAACCGTGCCGACAATTTCCTTTATGGGCCAATTCGTGGGCATGATTGTCATGCTGCTGTTGGGATTGGTGCCAGGTTATGTGGTGTCCCTCATCTTGAAAATGATGGGTATTTTGCGGGTTGGCGAAGCGGCTGAAATAGCCGGTCTCGATCCAACCAAAGTGCCAAGCCAAGCCTATCCGGAATGGAAAGGTGCGCATCACGCCGCCGAATAATCTAAACATCACTTCAAGAAAAGGAGACCCATTATGGGATCAGCAATTGACACATGGAACGATTCGGCCGGGGCCATTTATATGGGTGCCGGCACATCGTGGGAACTTACATGGCTGGCTGTCTCTGCCGTCATGTGTGTTGTCGCTATTTATGTGGGCGGCAAACACGAGGCAGACGCCTACAAAGAAGCCGAAAAGTAAGACGACTTTTTAGGCGTTGATTGAGGGGGCGGGTCTTTCGGGGCCCGCCTCTTTTTTTGGGGGGCCTTTCTTTTTGCACGCAAGCCGCAGCGCCGCTATCGTGCCCGCGCCATGACCAAGACTCTTCTCATCGTCGGCCACGTGCCATCACCGAATACCCAAGCCTTGCGCGATGCTGTGGTTCGCGGTGCAACACACACGGACATTGATGGCGTCCTTGTTCATGCCCTGACCCCGTTTGAGACCACCGCCGATGATGTCTTAGCGGCTGATGGCATCATTTTGGGAACGACAGAAAACCTGGGTTATATGTCAGGTGCGCTGAAAGATTTTTTCGACCGCACATATTATGCTGTCTTGGAAGAAAAGCAGGGTACGCCCTATGGCCTTTATGTACGGGCGGGCCTCGACGGCACCGGCACCCTCCGCGCCATCGATAGCATTGCCACACAAGGCCTGCGGTGGAAGCCGGTTTGTGATCCGCTGTGGTGCAAAGGAAATTGGAATGATGGCTTCATCGCCTCGGCCGAAGAGCTGGGCATGACCATGGCTGTCGGGCTGGAAGCGGGAATTTTTTAAGCATGATCCCCTCCACGCACTTGGGCGCCTACTGGCACCTTTTCCATGCCAATCGACCCTTTTTGCTGTTCGGCTTTCTCATGCTGTTCGTGTCCAGCGCAGGCCAAACTTTTTTCATCGGCGTGTTCGGCCCCGCAATCCGGGCAGACTTTGGCCTGAGCCATACGGAATGGGGTGCCATCTATCTGGCGGGTACGTTGGTCAGCGCCCTGGCCCTGACCTGGACCGGTTCGGTCATTGATCGGATGCGCCTAAAGCAATTTTCAACGCTGGTTGCCATCGGGCTGATCATCGCATGCATCGTCATGGCCTTAACGCCCAGTCCGATCTTTTTGGCCGTGTCGATCTTTTTGTTGCGCCAAACAGGCCAAGGCCTGAGCAGCCATACGGGACTGACCGCAACCGCGCGGCATTTTACCGAAGGACGCGGCAAAGCTATCGCTATCGTCGGCTTGGGCTTTGCTGTCAGTCAGGCCACACTGCCGGTCATCGTGGTTCAATCCATTGATACCTTTGGTTGGCGAAATACGTATTTGATCGTCGCCGCCGTCTTGGCTGTCGTTCTTATTCCCGCCATTCGGTTGTTGTTGAAACATCACAGCGATGACCACCTTCGCATCGCTGGCACAGACGCGCCGACGGAATTGATCGCGTCGGTCACGCGGTCTCAGGTGCTACGGGATTGGCGGTTCTACCTGTTGATGCCCGCCATTTTAGCGCCATCCTTCATTGATACGGCGATGTTCTTCCACCACCCGGCAACCGCTGCGGCGAAAGGCTGGAGCCTGACCTGGGTAACAGGTAGTTATTGGGCCTATTCATTCGGTGCCGTTGCCGCCGCCATCTTGGCGGGGCCAATTATCGATAAGATATCGGCGCGGCGGACATTGCCGGTCATGCTGTTGCCGTTGATGGCCAGCATGATTGTTTTAGCCTTCGGTGAGAGTGAAATATGGGTATTGCCCTACCTGATCTTGATTGGTCTAACAGGCGGTATATCCAGCACTGCCGTCACAGCACTATCGGCTGAACTGTATGGCGCACGCCATCTCGGATCGATCAAGTCAATGGTCGTCGCCTTACAGGTTTTTGCATCGGCGCTGGGTCCGGTCACCATGGGTTTGATGATGGATAACGGCCTCAGCATCCCTGACATCGCCTTGACGATGACAGCCTATTCGATTGTCGCTAGTGTTATTTTGATCGTTGGACTGCGACTTTACAGGACAAGCGCCACATGAATTTGAAAACATACGCATCGCTGGACGCCGTTGGCCTATCGCACCTTATTCGTAATGGCCAAACGTCTTGGCAAGCGGTGGCCGAGGCGGCCATCCATGCCATTCAATCCTTGAATCCAAATCTGAACGCCATGGTCATGGATGATATCAACCGCACCCTTGCGGTCGGGCCAATCGGTGACGGCACATCAGCACTGTATGGCGCTCCGTTCCTATTAAAAGACGTCAACCAATATTCCGACCATATGCCAATGACATTCAGTTGCGCGTTCTTTGACGGTGCGACATCAAAGCCAGACAGCACCTTGGTCAAACGCTGGCGCGATGCCGGGTTGATTATTTTGGGTAAGTCCAACACGCCTGAGTTCGCCAATGACTTTGTCACCGAGCCGACCTTTCGCGGCCCGACGCTTAATCCATGGAATGCGGCGATCACGGTGGGTGGATCATCGGGCGGTGCCGGATCAGCCGTAGCATCGGGAATGGTGCCGTTCGCCCACGGCACGGACTTGGGCGGCTCGATCCGTATCCCTGCATCATGCTGCGGGGTGTTTGGATTAAAACCCAGCGCTGGGCTAAATCCAGTGGGGCCGTACCTATCAGAAATCGCCAGCGGTTTGAATTCAGATCATGTTCTCAGCCGCAGTGTGCGCGACAGTGCCGCCGCCCTGGATGCGGGGGCAGGTCCCGATGTTGGGCAGCGCTATCCTGTTCAGAAACCCCGCTCATCATACCTAGAGGCCACAACAAAAAAGCCTACTGGTCTGCGTGTTGGTCTGGCCGTGCAAGCCCCCGGCGGCATTGATGTGGATGCGGAAATGGCGGGCGCTGCGATGCGCACGGCAAAAATGCTAGAGACCATGGGCCACACAGTTGTTGATTGGGCCTTCCCCGCACCAACCCTCAGCCATGATCAATTTGATCTGCTGTGGATGTTTGATATCACCCGCGCCATTAGTGATCGTATTCAAGACGTCGGCCGTGAACCGGAACGCCATGAATTGGAAGCCTTTACCCATTACATGCGCGACCGCGTCGCCCGATGTTCGGGACAGGAATACTATGATGCCCGGTGTGCTTTGCATGATGCGGCCGTGATCTTAAGCCGCGCCATGGACCCCATTGATATCATCGTCTGCCCAGGACTGGCGACAGATCCGGATGCCGTTGGGGCGATTGATTCGCGATCCGACAATTTTGATTTTGAAACCTGGGCAAAAGCGGGATACGGCTTTGCCCCGTTCGCTAGCCCGTTCAACATCACCGGCCAGCCCGCTGCATCGTTGCCAATGGAAACATCAAAGGCCGGGTTGCCCCTGGGCATTCAACTGGCCGCCAAACATGGCGAAGACGGAATGTTACTGGCGCTGTGTTCTCAGTTAGAAAAGCTGACGGGCTGGCGCAAGACTCATCCACCGATCTGGGCGGGTGATCTCTAAACGGGATCAGGTGTGCGGCGGCCAAATCCGTTGAGGCGGGATGTGGACGGCAACGGAATCGCCAACAGCAATATCGCCTTCCCGTTCAACCCATGCGGTGATGCCGCGCAAGTTGGTGGCGATGGCGGCAAAACGCTTTGCCTCGATCGGCGCTGACTTTGCGATTTCCTTGCCGGGATAAATGCAGGGCTCATTTTCCGCATCGACCACCAACGACGCGCCGCTGGAAAAGATCAGCCGCGTTGAGGGTGGGATAAGCGTGAATGATGGAATGCCGGATACGGACAGATTTGCCCCCAACCAAGCGGGCAATACGTGATCGATGCCCAAACCGGTGGCGATAGCGGCTAAATCTTCATCGGATACGATGGTCAATTGGCGAACGTTTCGAATGGGCGTGCCATCTTCATATTGCTTTCTGACACGCACATCGGATGGACGCACGGACCCGCCATGAACGTCGCCAACAATGCCATCAAACGTTAGAACCAGACGATCAACCACGCCACTGGCGACAGACTCGGTGGAGGTTGCATCGGCCCGCAGCAGCGCTGCGGTCACGGTGCCAACACTATCTGTTGGTTGAATGATGGCCATTTGATTTTCCTTTACGGGGCGGGCGTCTGTTTTTCCGGTGATGGTGAGATCATGCAAACACTTAGGGCTGCGATCAACACCATACCACCAGACACGTAGAGGCATGCCTCCAACCCGGCAAGTTGATAGACAAGGCCCGAGAGCAACGTGCCCAAGAATCGCCCAACCGCATTGGCCATGTAATAAAAACCGACGGCCAGCGACACCTTATCGTCATCGGCAAAGGCGACAATCAGATACGAATGCAGCGCTGAATTGATGGCAAAAATGACGCCAAACACCAAGAGGCCGCTGATCAAGACAGTGCCTGGATCACTCCATTGTTGGGTGAGGGCCAATCCCAAAACCAAAGGCAGTGCCGCCAACACAAAGCCCCACAGGCGCGCGGCGCGCGTGGCCGACTGAGGATCACGGGCGGACCGTGTGATGTGGGGCACGATGCCTTGGACGATTCCATAACCGATGATCCACAGGGCCATGAACGCCCCAACCTGATGATAGCTCCAGCCCAAAACACCGGATAAAAAGATCGGCAGCCCAACAACGAACCAAACGTCCCGAGACGCAAACAAAAAAACGCGGGCAAAGCTTAGCCAGTTGATGGCCGGGGTTTTTGAAAACAGATCGCCGCGCGTGATCACCGTTTTGGTTTTCCCCAAATCAGAACGAATACCAATCAGGCTTGCCAGCAGAACCACGGCCAAAGCACCTGCCATCAGCCACAAGGCTCCTTGAAACCCCATCCCTTGCAGCAAGGCACCACCTAAGAAAAAGCCAATCCCTTTCAAAGCGTTCTTTGATCCTGTTAGGGCGGCAACCCAGCGAAACAGTGCGCCATTCGCATCGCTGACGACCAATTTGACGGCGCTTTTGGAACTCATTTTTGTCAGGTCCTTCGCAATACCCGATAGCGCCTGCGCGCCCATCACGTAGGCAACAGATACTGCCAGCACCCAGGCTGGGTCATTAAACGACAGCAGCATCAGCGCAAGGATTTGAATGCCAAGACCCGCAAACAGCGTGAGTCGCAAGCCAAACCGGGCACCGATCCAACCACCAAAAAAATTGGTCAGGATGCCCATGGCTTCATACAGCAAAAACAAGAGGGCCAAATTCAGAGGAGAAAACCCTAACGCATGAAAATGGAGCAGCACCAACATGCGCAACGCGCCATCGGTTAACGTGAAGCCCCAATAGGCGACCGTGACGGCGGCATAGGTCGGTTTGTCTTGCACGGCCGATCCTTGTTACTGCGCGCGCTCGTTACTGTGCGGCACCCATCATCAGAGCAACGTCAACCATTCGATGGGCGTAGCCCCATTCGTTATCGTACCAAGCATACACTTTCAGGTGCGTGCCATCGACAACCATTGTGCACGCCGCATCAACAATGGCAGAGCGTGGATCATTGACGTAATCAACCGACACCAGCGGGCGTTTTTCGATGCCTAGGATATCGACCAACGGCCCTTCGGATGCTGCTGTTTCGAACAGGGCATTGACGGCCTCTGCCGTTGTTGGCGTTGCCAGTTCAAAAACACAATCGGTGAGCGACGCAGTCAATAAGGGCACCCGCACGGCATGACCGTTTAACTTACCCGCCAGCTCGGGATAGATCAGCGTGATCGCCGTGGCCGACCCGGTAGTTGTCGGAATCAACGATGTTAGGCCCGACCGTGCCCGGCGCAAATCTTTATGCGGCGCATCGACCATGACTTGGGTGTTGGTTACATCGTGAATGGTGGTGATCGAGCCGCGTTCAATCCCTAAGTTCTCGTGAATAACTTTCACAATCGGAGCTAAGCAATTTGTGGTGCACGATGCCGCCGTCACCACGTCATGAACAGCGGGATCATACAGATGGTGATTAACCCCAAAGACAATGTTCAGCGCGCCCTCTGTTTTGACCGGCGCGGCAACCAACGTTTTCTTCGCCCCATTGGCAATGTGTTGGCGTTGCTCCAGGGTCGTTCGAAATTTTCCAGACGAATCGATCACCAGATCAACGCCGAGCCCGCCCCAATCAAGCTTTGACGGATGATCGTGGCTGGTGAAGCCAACACGTTGATCACCGATGATAAGGCCGTCATCGTCTTCTTGTATACCCGGCGACCAACGCCCATGAACACTGTCAAATTCTAACAAATGTGCCGCTGTCGCCGCACCGCCCTGTGGCTCGTTGATATGAACAACGTCAAACCCGGGCCGCCCCCAACCTGCCCTGAGGGCCAAGCGGCCCATCCGACCAAAGCCATTGATTCCAATGCGCATCATCTTTCCCAACCTTGCTATCTCATATCCATCTGAAGCAAATCTAATGCCTTCTTACACCCAATGGGCAGTAGTGTTCCGTGACGGTTTTGTGTCATATTCTTGCGATGAAACAGCCTAACATTCTTTTTATTCAAGCCGACCAGCTTTCCGCCGAAGCCTTGGGCGTTGATGGTCATCCATTTGCCAAAACTCCGCACATTGATCGCCTCGCCCGTGAAGGCGTGATGTTTAAGAATGCGTATTGCCCGTTCCCGCTGTGCGGTCCCTCACGGTTCGCCATGATGACCGGGCGGCTGGCGTCGCGCATTGGTGCCTATGACAATGCCGCTGAACTGCCCGCGTCTGTACCCACCGTTGCACATTATTTGCGGGCACGGGGATATGCCACAACGCTGATTGGCAAGATGCATTTTGTTGGGCCAGACCAATTACACGGTTATGAGGAACGCCTCACATCTGACATTTATCCCAGTGATTTTTATTGGACCGACCATAATAAGAAACAAACCAAAGAAACCGCATCGGATTCCCGCGGCGTTTTAAAATCTGGAATTTGTGAACGCAGTGTGCAGTTGGACTATGACGAACAGTCTATGTTTCGCGCACAACAAAAGCTGTATGACATTGCGCGCGGCTCTGACGAGCGACCCTTCTTTCTGACGGTCTCACTCATTCATCCACACGATCCGTTTTACTGTACCCGTGATTATTGGGATCGGTATGACGGTGTCGATATCGGATTGCCGACCGTAGGGCGCATTCCCTTAGAGTCCGTCTGAAAAGTTTAAGTGTTTAAACAAAGCTTTCTCATCATCATGCGAATTGACGCCAAGAGGAGGAAGGCTCGGGCGGTTTTGGTGCGGTTCTCAAAGTCCTTGGCGAGACGGCGGCATCTTCCGAGCCAGGCGAACGTTCTTTCGACGACCCATCGTCTGGGGATGACCTCGAAGCCGACCGCCGCATCGGATTGTTTGACGATTTCAGTTTCCAGGTGGGGCAATATTTTCTTCTGCGCCTGTTCGAAAATCGGTCCCTGGTAGCCACCGTCGGCAAAGAGTTTCTTCAGAAACGGAAACGTGCCGAATAAGGTTCCAAGGACCAGAGCGCCGCCATCCCGATCCTGGATATCGGCCGGATGCACGATGGCGTGAAGCAACAGGCCTACCGTATCGACAAGGATGTGACGCTTCTTTCCCTTGATTTTCTTGCCCGCGTCGTAACCCGACGGATCGATGCAGACCCCCCTTTTTCCGCGCCTTTCACACTCTGGGAGTCGATAACGCACGCTGTTGGACTGGCCTCGCGCCCCAGCGCTTCGCGGCATTTGTCGTACAGGCTATGATGGATGCGATCCAGCGTTCCGTCATACCCCCAAAGGTCAAAATATTCGAACAACGTGCTGCGCGGCGGCAAATCCTTGGGGATCGCCCGCCATTGACAGCCGGTGCTCAGAATGTACATCAGGCCGTTCACCACTTCACGGACATCAACACTACGCTTGCGGCCCCCTCGTTTGGCCGGTGGTATCAGTGGCGCAATATGCGCCCATTCATTATCCGTCACGTCGCTCGGGTAGCGAAGCTTGCTGCGATCATAGGAACCACGGTTTTCTGATGTCCACATCGGTCTTATCCTCCATTCGGCCATAAGACACTTGAATCACATCTGACTCGTATGATTCAATAACTTTTCGGACGGACACTTAGAGGACCAAGACCCGCTGAGCCAATACATCAGTCGGCGCCACGATTTGGCCCAAGACTTTGACCCCGAAGACATTCTGCGCGCAAGGCGCGGGTATTTCGGTAATGTCTCTTATGTCGATGACCAAGTTGGCATCCTCCGGGGCTTGTTGGAACGCTTAGGCCTCGCCGATAATACCATCATCGTGGTGACATCCGATCATGGTGAATCTTTGGGTGAGCGCGGTTTGTGGTTCAAACGAAACCATTATGACTCGTCAGCCCGTGTACCCTTCATTTTTCATGCCCCCCAGCGTTTCCAAGCCGCCGTGCGGGGCGAAAACGTCTCGCTGATTGATCTGCTGCCGACGGTGTTGCATTTCGCCGGCGATCAAACTGGCGACGATTTGGTTGAAGCCATTGAAGGCCGCAGCCTAGCGGGCCTGATTGAGGGCGACACGTCTGCCAAATGGGACAATGTGATGTTCAGCGAAGTGATGAGCGATGGCTTACCCTCGCCCGTCTTTATGGTGCGGCGCGATCACTACAAATTGATCTGTGGCCCGGCGCATCCGGCCCAATTGTATGACATGCAAGCCGACCCCCATGAACGGAATGACCTTGCCCTCAATCCAACACCAGAAATCTTATCTGTTCTTCGTGCACTTCAAAGTGAGTCAGAAAGCATCTGGGACGGCGACGCGTTACAAGCCGAAATTGAGCACAGCGTTGCCCGACGCACCTTGATTCGCGCCGCTCATAATCAAGGCCGATCACCCGATTGGGACTTCTATGCAACAACGGGCGAAGTCGGTAGATGGTGCCGGGGCGGTGGCGATTATAACGCCTGGGCCTACTCTGTTCTATCTGAAAAATGATTATATTTCATATGCTTAAATAACATTATGTTTTACGTTACACATCGCAAAAAACTGAAGTGTAATATAAAATTGACAGTTTTTGACGTCCAGCCTTATTTGTATATAGCTGAATTTATGCTACCTTCCGTTCGAATCTTGCTATAAAATCAGGGCTGCTGTAGGCCCGCTTAAAAATCAAAAATATTTCTAAGTCTGGTCATTGGTAGGCCATAAACAGCTTTTTTCTAGGAATTGATTATATGACAACGACCCAAGAATGTCTGGCGAAGAAACCAGCGCGCGACCGCGCTGACGACATTCCTGCGGGTTATCAAGCTGAAACAGATCACTCTGGTTTAGAGCTGTCAAAATCCAGTGGCATTAACCAGCCATCTGATATGAAAATGGCACAATGGCGCGGCGTCATGAATGGGTTGATCACACCCCAGTGCAGCACCTTTCATTCGCTGATCTATATGCTGGATAGCGCCGTTTCTGAACGGGCAGACCACCCGTCGCAGCCCTTATTAAACCGAACCATCACCATTCAACCCGCATCAACCAGCACACAATGGCATAGCGATGCCGGCGTCGAATTCATTCATGTTTATCTGCGGATGGATAGCTTGAATGATATAGCGCGGTCCATATTTGATCGTGAACCAGATGGTGGCTTGCTTCCTGAACTGGTCGGCTTTTTTGACTATGATCTCGCACGCCTGATTGAACATGGGGCGACCTGCATGGGGCGCCCAATTGCTGTGAGCCGATTAGAACAAGACGCATGGGGACAGTTGATCGGCGAATATTTGCTGCGGAACAAATCCAATCTTGTTGGCTTTAACGAGACAGAGACATCATCCGATCTTTCAAACGCAGCCCTTACCCGCGTGATTGATTCGATTGAAGCCAACTTGGGCGATGATATGTCGTTAGAAAGCTTGGCCGCCCTTTGTTCGATGACCCGAACTAATTTTTGCAAAGCATTCAAACGGGCAATAAACGTTTCACCTCATCAGTACGTTTTGGAACGCCGCCTAACGAAAGCCCGCGAGCTTTTGAAAGCCAAAGAATCACCCATTGCTGAAATCGCCTATGTGGTCGGCTTTTGTAGCCAAGCGCATATGACAGACGTTTTTCGCAAGCGCCTTGGCGTTACACCGGGTAAATTCAGAAAACACGCCACTGAATAAAGCTGTCCGACTAAGGCGCCTACCGCAGACGCCAAGCGCCAACACCTATCGCAAGCGCCACACCAAGTCGTCCAACGACGAAATCGTATCCGCATTGGCACGGTCACCAAACTCGAATGGTAATGCCTTACGGTTGACCCAATAAGTTTGCCAACCAAACGTCGACGCGCCCGTGATATCCCACCCATTCGATGACAGAAAAATAATCCGGTCATTGGGTTCATTCAATGTTTCCGCACAATGGGCATAGACTGCGCTGTGCGGTTTGAACAATTGAACAGGATCAACCGATACAGCGGCATCAACCAAATTATCCAGGCCATGCGCCGCGAGCGCAGGATTCAACATATCCGGATTACCGTTCGAAAATACAGCCAACCTGTGCCCCTCGGCACGCAACGTGCGCAGAGCGCCGGGCACTTCGGCATACACGTCAGGCGTTGTGTAAGCATCTAACAACGCTGTTCTTAGGGCCGAATCACCGCCGAAACTCAAGGCTGCTAACGCATGGTCTAAGGCACGCTCTGTGAGGGTCCAAAAGGTCTCATAGCGACCCGTAAACGTTGCAACCCAGGCGTATTCCAACTGCTTGCCGCGCCATAAGTCAGATAAATGCGACGCTTTTGGGCCGAGGCGATCGGCAAGCCGCGCGGCGGGGGAGCCGATATCCAGCAACGTTCCATAAACGTCAAACACGATGCAGTGGGTCATAGGATGGCGATCCCCTCGCATCGCGCGTTACCCATAGCGCGTTGTTGTCATGCCACGCGCTATGGTTTGAAGGAAAATTTCGACGGCGCTGCTGGGGCTGTCTAATGTTTCTGACACCTCATCAATCACCTTAAACGAGCCTTCAAAAATGATTTGTTTTTCTAAGAGTCCGTCTGAAAAGTTTAAGTGTTTAAACAAAGCTTTCTCATCATCATGCGAATTGACGCCAAGAGGAGGAAGGCTCGGGCGGTTTTGGTGCGGTTCTCAAAGTCCTTGGCGAGACGGCGGCATCTTCCGAGCCAGGCGAACGTTCTTTCGACGACCCATCGTCTGGGGATGACCTCGAAGCCGACCGCCGCATCGGATTGTTTGACGATTTCAGTTTCCAGGTGGGGCAATATTTTCTTCTGCGCCTGTTCGAAAATCGGTCCCTGGTAGCCACCGTCGGCAAAGAGTTTCTTCAGAAACGGAAACGTGCCGAATAAGGTTCCAAGGACCAGAGCGCCGCCATCCCGATCCTGGATATCGGCCGGATGCACGATGGCGTGAAGCAACAGGCCTACCGTATCGACAAGGATGTGACGCTTCTTTCCCTTGATTTTCTTGCCCGCGTCGTAACCCGACGGATCGATGCAGACCCCCCTTTTTCCGCGCCTTTCACACTCTGGGAGTCGATAACGCACGCTGTTGGACTGGCCTCGCGCCCCAGCGCTTCGCGGCATTTGTCGTACAGGCTATGATGGATGCGATCCAGCGTTCCGTCATACCCCCAAAGGTCAAAATATTCGAACAACGTGCTGCGCGGCGGCAAATCCTTGGGGATCGCCCGCCATTGACAGCCGGTGCTCAGAATGTACATCAGGCCGTTCACCACTTCACGGACATCAACACTACGCTTGCGGCCCCCTCGTTTGGCCGGTGGTATCAGTGGCGCAATATGCGCCCATTCATTATCCGTCACGTCGCTCGGGTAGCGAAGCTTGCTGCGATCATAGGAACCACGGTTTTCTGATGTCCACATCGGTCTTATCCTCCATTCGGCCATAAGACACTTGAATCACATCTGACTCGTATGATTCAATAACTTTTCGGACGGACACTTAGTGATGGACGGTGGTACTTTGATCGTTATGCTGCTTATTTCCGCTTTAGTGATGTGGATCGGTTGGCAGATCTTGAAGTTTTTAAAACGCAATATTTGGGTAGTTTCTATCGGTGTTGCTGTTGTTGCGATGTTTACGAGCGACGCAGCGCTTGCTGCGTCTGGTGAGCAAATCGTAATTCAAGGCGTCACTACTGGTGGTGTTTTCGCTGGAATGGCGAAAGCAATGATTGTCTAAATCTCACGGGCATATGTCACACACGGCGTCATTAGGATAAGCGGAGTGCCTGCCAAGTTATTAGGTTTGCTGTTGCGCCAATTCGTATCTGGCACGTTGTTGCTCGCGTTGTGTCCTGCTTTTGCGATAGCTTCAGGAGATAATGAAGCGCAGCTAGCACACACTTGTAATGGCGCTCCCTATCAGATTTTGGTTGTTGTCGTTAGTGATCAACAACCGGATGTTCAAGTCAAAACACTGGATAGTGGCGAGTGTTGGACAATCGAATTCCCGATACTGCCATATAGCACTAGGGGTGTTTACCTTTATGCTGAAATGTCTGGGCGTCCTCCCAGTTACCATCAATTAATCCAAAATGACGGGTATAAAAATAGTTGGGGAGGTGATGTTCCAAGCTGGGGATTCGGTGAAGGTGGTAGGTCACTTTGTCTTAATTTAGCCGCCCTTTCAGCTTACATCATCGCACGGCACCAAGCCTGTGCTGATCACGAGAAGCTTGTACGGTTAGGCGAAGTTTCAAAATTCGACTCTAAGAATGAGGTCCGTTCTGTGGTCGCAGACAATGAAGCTTGCCGTGTCTCAATGTCTCTCGATTGTTTCGACCTTAACATAGGGCAACTGCTTTTTTGGGCAAGCGACGTAAATCGAGCATCTCATGAGCAGGAACTGGTGAGGGGTGAAATTGCCCGCTTTGAGCGAGGGCACCGTAGTGAGTTAATTTCTGGAATAGTTCCAACTGCCACAGGATTTCGGATTAAGGATTCCGACGGTCCACTCTCGCTTGGGGTTAACATTTTTGACGCAATAAGCGAAACACCATTCGGCGCACCAATACCTCTGATGCCTTATGATGAGATCATAAAATTCGGCGATAGATATGTCTATGGCGCTTACGATTTACTCTACCAAATTTTTCGACATGGCCAAAGTGAAGGTTATCAAAACGGCTACGAGATGACGATCTCTCGTAATGAGGCGCAAGGGTGGGTTGCTTACAATGTAAAGGGCGGTCTTTTTTTTGACGAAGGCCTCTATGGAAATGTTTTTCTTGATAATTTTCGTACCTGCAAAGTTTCGGGTGATGCGGCACTTTTGGGTTTTATAGAAGAAGCCTCTTTTTACACGCAAGTTTTGATCGGCTGCTTAAAGCGGACGTTTTATGATGGTGCCCGGAGAGGGCTGCGGCAATGTTCGTTTGAGAGACGCCAAATTTTGGGTGCCTACAAACAATTCTGTAGCCGAGAAACATTTGCTGGAGAGTTCATCGGTGGTTTTTATATGCCCGGTCGGAAACAAATTGAGAAACTAGTTTTTAATAAGAACTCATTCGCAGGCGTTGATACTGTTATGGACTTAGGACGCATTGTGTTGTTTGAGACTTCAGAAGAAGCAATAAGGTCAATTATTGTTGCTCCTCCCGGCCTTGACCTTGGCCAGAAAATTGAATTTGTAAAAACTTCTGCTTCGATTGGAGCGCTTCTCAGCGTCGGGTTTAGGCTCATGATCCCGCGATAACGCTAAAGTTTAACAACCAAACAGTATGGCATCTACCGATATTTTAATCATTTCAATTCTTCTCATGGTCGTAAATCATCTTAAAGTGAGCATTCTTAGGCTTGATAAAACTTATGAAAGTGACCATTATTATGTTAATAGTTTAGGAGTGTAATGATGTATGTTTTGAAAGATTTTCTTTGCTCCAAACAATGCGCAAACCTAGTCGCTGCGATGGTCGCTCTAGGGGCTTACGCAATTGCAACTATTGCGTTGCCTGCTTCGGCGGGTAATTTAAGTAGGCCATTTAATGGTGCGGCAGGATTGCCTCCGGCTCAGACATTCTCAAGTCCACGAACCGCCTACACTCCGCCAAATTCCCCAAGTGCTCATAACGTCCCGGGGTTAGAGTTGGGCGGAACTAATCCTCATGGTCAAGGCTCACATGCATTGGTGAACCCACATGGCCAAGGAACTTACGGCGTGGTTGGAAGCCAGAGAAGCTTATCAGATACTTTTAACGACGTTTCAAAATAGGCTCAGGTATCTGCTGAGATTACTGCTTTGGTTGCCTGTAGTTGTTGCCGTCATATGCAACTAGCGGCGAGGGCTAGATGACAAATAAATGGATTGTAGCATTCAATCCATAGGGCCCTTTTTAATTTCACACTAGCCTTTGCCTTATTTCGAGCACAATGCCCGTCTTAGGTAATTGTTTTCGATGAACACTGCTCATATCGCTCTTTGCGACTCCGGGCATGCGATCACTAGCAACGGCTTTTGATAGTCTGGAAGTTGACAATCTAAAATTGATGTTCAGAGACATCGGACAAACGATGTTGCAGGAAATTGACGCATCGTACGACCTGAAGTTGGGTTATCTCATTGCCAGCGCATTCAGATTTCCAAATCTCTCTAACCGCATACTCAACAAACCTTTGGAGAGAAAGCTCATTTCGTCTTTGTTCGCAAAGATTTATGAAGTGGTCTACAGACATCCCATCACTTTTAAGATACCTTAAATAATCCCATGTATCTTTCTTTAAAAATAAAATGACTCCTTTAGACGATCTTAAAACGAGATCATCTTTCGAATTGGTATTAATGCACTCGTAATCGAGAATTTTTTTATTCTTTATATCCATTTATTTATGATGTCATATTTTTAGATTTAGATCAAATTTCTGTGATATATATAATTTTTTACTTCTTTTTATTTGATAAGAAATATCGCGATTTCCAATAATAGCTTTCTACTGATACCGGCAGATTTGGGACGTGCTGTAAATCTTCATATCTAAATCGCATCAAGCCCTTTACGCTCAAAGGCGCGTGTAACCGTTTGTGGATGAACATGGAGGAGTTTGGCCATTTCATTAGTATTAGACTTCCCTTGCATTATCTGTCGATGTGCCTCGGCAATCTGCTGAGGGCTTAATGCAAATGGCCGCCCTAGATGCTTTCCGGTTTTTCGAGCTGCTTCCATCCCGGCGACTGTGTTTTCTATAATTAAATCACGATGAAATTCCGCGACGGCACTAAAAATATGAAAAACCAGCTTGCCACTTGGGCTTGTTGTGTTGATGCCTTCACTCATTGAGCAAAAATCGATCCCGTTGTGCTCGAAGCGTACGAGTAAATCTGAGAGGTTGAGAACGGAACGCCCTAAGCGGTCTAATTTGAAGACAACGACCGTGTCGCCAGATTTTAATTCCTGAAGCATCTTATCTAAGCCGGGGCGTTTAGCCTTTGCGCCTGAAATGCCGTGATCTTTAAATACCAGATCGCAGCCGACAGCGTTTAAGCCGTCGAGTTGCATGCGAAGCTTTTGATCTTTGGTTGAAACTCTTGCATAGCCGATCTTTCGGCCTTTGCATTCTATGGTTGGCCATACGCTCATTGCGGCCTCCTGTCGCTAACAAAAGGGAACCCTTTTGTTTGAGAAGACCGAACGCCAGAGGCATTTTTCCTACCCCAGAGTCTCCGCCGCTTTCCAATATTCATCAACAACAATTTCTTCACTTTTCCCATCTATATTCACCGAATCAAAACCCTTCCCTTATGACTCTAAGTAAACGGTTTGGATTTGGAATATTCGCGGTTTGTTTATCTGTACTCTATCCACAGATATCTCAGGCAGATGGGTTCACGAGCAAAGACTTGTTGAAGTGGAAGAAGTCTTCGCAAGACTCCTATTTCAGCACATCCATTGGGATGGCGGGTGTAGTCGCCACGCAAAACAGGCGCGAAGCGGCACGCTGTATTGATGATTGGTATTTCGCTGATAAGGCTACTCAGCAGAAGCGTAATGGGCATATCAGAAAAGTCATGACCGAAAATCCAAGCTATCACCCACAAGCCACAATTCTCGCCATCATTCGGAAAGCGTGTGGGCGCTTAGCTGAAAAAGCCTAACTTCGCCATTATCCTATGTTTGGAAGATTGATCTCAATAGTTGGGCGATTATCTCGGTCGTGAAGATTTGAAGCATCTGGTTCGTTTGGAAAGTGCTTATTCATATCTTGGCGAACCTTGTCGTTAAACTCTTCGAGTTCTTCTTTGGATGGCGGATTGGTGGGATCGTCCATGCGGCTCTCGATGGGGCGGATGGTGTCGTTGTAATAATCTAATAACTCTTGCTGTCGGCGCTGGAGGTTTTCGCGTTCCTCCATGAGACGTTTGTGTTCTGGTGAGCCGGGGGCGTGATCTTCGAGTTTTTCATCGAGGCTTTCGATGCGTTCATCCAACTGTTCCAAACGCTCGGCCATGCGCTCTTTAAAGTCATCAATGGTGTTGCGCGCCTTTGCATATCTGATCCCGATCTGATGGCCTCGGTCTCGCCGCCGTTCACGGCGTCGATGGCGCAGATGTGTGAGAGCGATCAGACCTACCAGTTCTATCTCATGCCACCGGGGGACATGGTGGAGGCATGGGCTGCGGTTCTCAAATCCTTCTTCGTCAACGCCCGCACCTATAAATCCCGCGCCCCTGCCGCACCACGCCAGACATGGGTGCTTGATGAAATCGGTAATTTGGGATCGTTCCCCTTGGCGATGAAACTCTTCACTCGCGATGCTGGACTGGGCATTCGCCCATGGGGTTTTTGGCAATCGACAGAACAGATGAAGTCGTTGGCTCCCGGTGCCGAAAAAATTATCCCGGCCTCGGCGGCATTGCAAAACTGGTTCGGCGTTCGTGACGACAATACCGCAATCGCATTATCTCGCCGCTTAGGTCATGAGACCCTGCGCTACGCCGACGAACAACGTCAAGAATTGGCGCGGCATTCCGAGCGCTTTGTGGTGATCTTCGATGATCTCAAACGCTATGCCCGCGATGTGGAGTTCCACCTGAAACTGCGCCGGATCATGGGCGAACGCGGAGCGATCCGCGAATGTCTGAACTTCAATTTTGAAGACACGCCCGAGGGCAAGTTCAACGAGATTATCTCCGCCGCCGCTGGCGAGCTGGAGCGCCTTCAAATGGGGCGGCAGAACAGGCAGAAGGCCATGGCACGCGTCGAACAAGGCTATGCCGTGCGCTCCGTGCCGCCTGTGGGCTTAAAGTATGTGCCAGCTAAAGGCGGCGGCAAAGTATTGGTGCACGATGAACCCAAGGCCTCCATCGTTCGTGATGCTCTTGAAGGCTTTGCCTCGGGTCGCTTCCAAAGCCAATCGGAAGTGATGCGGTTTTTGGAAACGCAGCCCGCCTTCCCAAAAGACCTGCCTAATGGCCGCGTCCGTCAAATGACGGTCAAACGCATGCTGGCGCAAATTCTCTATGGCGGTTACGTCTCCGCCCCCAAATGGGGCGTTTCCATACGCGAAGCCAAGCATGAAGGTATTGTCAGCAAAGAGACCTTCTGGCGCATTCAAGATCGCCTTAAAGACCGTCCCGTCATGGCCGCCCGCAAAGACATGAGCGCGGACTTCCCGCTGCGCGGCGCAGTTGCGTGCTCGTCCTGTGGCTATTCACTGACTGGCGGAATGTGCAAAGGCAAATACAAACACTATCCCTATTACTTCTGTCATCACACCGGATGCCCGGACAAAGGCAAAACCATTCCTGCGGCAAAGCTAAATGAGCGCTTCGAGACATTGCTGAAAGGACTTCAACCATCACGCCCTTACCTTGAACTGGTCAAAGCCCTGTTCGCCAAAGCATGGGATGCACAAACCGCGCGCATGACGCAAACGGTGAAGGTCTACGCTGTTAAAGCCCAGGAGATTGAAGCCGAAATCGGCAGAGTCGTGGATCGTATGATCGAGGTGACAAACCCGCGCGCGCTGAAAGCCTTCGAAGACCGCATAGAAACACTGGAACGCGATAAGCTAAGCGCCCTCGAAAAGGCCGCAAAAAAGCCCGCGCCCGCGCAGCCATTTGGCGAGATGTTTGAACTCGCCATGGGGTTCCTCGCAAACCCCTATAAATACTGGAAAATCGGCGGCTCTGACGCCCAGCATTTAGTGGTCAGATTGGCCTTCGACGCACCGCTTAGCTACGCCCGCGAAACAGGCTGTTTGAACACCGAAAAGTCGAGTGTTTTCAAGCTGTTCGAGGTTACTAATATGTCGAAAAGAAAAATGGTGCCGCCGGAGAGAATTGAACTCTCGACCTCGTCATTACCAATGACGCGCTCTACCACTGAGCTACGGCGGCACAAGAACCGTTGGGTGTCCAAAGGCCTGAGGCGAGTGCGTATGCCACAGTGATGAACGCGCCGCAAGCCCTCCGGCACTCTGCTCATTGGGTTATGGTCGTTATCATCCACCGCTTGACCCACAGGGTGTTAATACGCGACGGTCGGGCAGGAGAACCACTGTGGCCAGACAATTCTCGGAAAAAGAAAAAGAAGATCGCCTGAGTGCCCAGTTGCGCGCGAATTTGGCCAAGCGAAAGGGGCAGTTACGCGCGCGTAATCAAGTCGAGGTGCCAGAGGCACCCAGCGCACCCTGCGCACCAGATTCACCCGCTGATTCGCCTAAAAACCGCTGACAGCGCCATTGATCTTTATGGCACGCCTTGAGGCCGCCGCATTTGTCGCCTAAACAGCGTCAATATACCTTTTGGCATACACACCTTGCGGACGGGTATATGCCGTCCCTTACAGCATTTTCGGAGACTTTCATGGCTGTTCTGCCTGATACATGGATTCGCGAACAAGCCCAAGCCAACGGCATGATCGAGCCGTTTGTTGATGGCCTGAAACGCGAAGGCACGATTTCTTATGGCGTGTCATCGTATGGGTATGATGCCCGGGTCGCGGATGAGTTTAAGATTTTCACCAATGTGCATTCGGCCACCGTCGATCCCAAATCATTTTCAGACGATAGTTTTGTTGATCGCAAGACCGATGTTTGTATCATCCCGCCAAACTCTTTCGCCCTGGCGCGCACGGTCGAGTATTTCAAAATTCCCCGTGACGTGCTGGTGATTTGTTTGGGGAAATCGACCTACGCCCGGTGCGGCATCATCGTCAATGTCACACCCCTAGAGCCGGAATGGGAAGGCCACGTTACCCTCGAGTTTTCAAACACGACCCCCTTACCCGCCAAGGTGTATGCCAATGAAGGCGCATGCCAGTTCATCTTCTTGCGGGCCGAAAGCGTGTGCGAAACATCATACCAAGATCGCGCTGGAAAGTATATGAACCAACGTGGCGTGACCTTGCCCAAGCTTTAACCCAATAAGACAGAGTTTCATGGATAAAATACGCGTTATCGGCGGCCAACCGCTTATCGGTACGATCCCCATCAGCGGCGCCAAAAATGCGGCGCTGCCGTTGATGGCGGCAGCCTTGCTAACCGAGGAAGCCCTGACACTAACTAACCTTCCGCGCCTAGCAGACATCAAGACGATGGCGGGTTTGCTGGAAGGGTTTGGTGTTTCCGTTCACATGAATGGGGCTGCACCCCGTGTTGAGGGCGGCAGCGGCGGCAAGGCCGTTTTGCAGGCTGAAACGGTTTTGGATACGGAAGCCCCCTATGATTTGGTGCGTAAAATGCGCGCCTCGATCCTCGTGATGGGGCCGGTGCTGGCCCGAACCGGTCGTGCGCGGGTGTCGCTGCCCGGAGGCTGCGCGATTGGTACGCGACCGGTGGACCTTCACCTCAAGGCTATGGAGGCTCTGGGCGCAACCGTGACGCTGGAAAGCGGCTATATTGATGTTGTCGCCCCCAAGGGTCTGAAGGGTGCGCACGTTGTATTCCCACAAGTCACTGTTGGTGGCACGGAAAACCTTCTGATGGCGGCTGCTTTGGCCGATGGCGAAACGATTATTTCAAACGCCGCCCGAGAACCTGAAATTGGTGATCTGGTGCGATGCCTGATTGCTATGGGTGCTGATATTAAAGGTGAGGGATCAGACACCCTAACTGTACGTGGCGTCTCCACACTGCATGGGGCAGAACATGCGGTGATTCCGGACCGGATTGAAACCGGCAGCTATGCCTTTGCCGCAGCCATTACCGGTGGCGATTTGACTTTGGCCGGAGCGGACACAGAGTTGCTGGGCGCGGTTGTGGATACACTGAAGTCAGCCGGTGTTACGGTGACGGATACGGAGGCTGGTTTGCGCGTTGCCCGCGAAAATGGCCGTATTCGGGGCGTCGATGCGATGACCGAACCCTATCCAGGGTTCCCAACAGATTTGCAGGCGCAACTGATGGCGTTGATGACAGTCTCGCAAGGGGCATGCATGATTACCGAACAGATTTTCGAAAATCGGTTTATGCATGTTCCGGAACTCAGCCGCATGGGTGCCGATGTGAATGTGCATGGGGCGTCGGCCATTGTACGCGGTGTTGACCGGTTGTCGGGTGCGCAAGTGATGGCAACAGATTTACGGGCTTCCGTCTGCTTGGTCTTGGCCGGATTGGCGGCAGAGGGCGAGACCGTTGTTGGTCGTGTCTATCACCTGGATCGTGGTTACGAGAATCTGGTTGAAAAGCTGGCGGCCTGCGGTGCGAAAATCGAGCGAATTCCCGAATAAGCAACGTTCTTTCGCTCCGCTGGTACTTTCCCGGTAAACCCCCTATAAACCCGCGCGAAACCCGTCTTTTGACCCGTTGACTGGACTTTGCTTGCGATGAACGCGTCTGATCGAATTGTTTTGGCTCTACCGAAGGGGCGCATCTTGAAAGAGGTGTCGCCGCTGTTGTCGGCTGTTGGTATTGAACCGGAAGCAGATTTTTTCGATGATAACTCCCGCAAACTGCGGTTTGAGACGTCTGATCCGGCGCTGGATATCATTCGGGTGCGCAGCTTTGACGTCGCGACGTTCGTAGCCTTTGGTGGCGCGCAATTGGGCGTCGTCGGCAGTGATGTGCTGATGGAATTTGACTATCCTGATTTATACGCGCCGCTCGATCTTGGCATCAGTCCGTGCCGCCTTTCCGTCGCCGCCCTGCGTGAAGTCGCCGAAAAAGAAGACCCACAAACCTGGAGCCAGGTTCGTGTGGCGACCAAGTACCCAAACCTCACCCGCAAGCACTTTGCCCAACGGGGTGTGCATGCGGAATGTATAAAGCTGCATGGGGCCATGGAACTCGCGCCCAGCCTGGGGTTATGCCGACGGATCGTTGATTTGGTCGCCAGTGGCCAGACACTCAAAGAAAATGGCATGGAAGAGATTGAGGTCATAGCTCAAGTCTCATCACGGCTTTGCGTCAACCGTGCCGCATGGAAGCTGATGCCAGAGCGCATCGCTGGATTTATTGATCGGTTTTCCATGGCCGTGGCCGACGCGGCAAAGGCGGCTTAACGTGGTTCTGCGACTGAATTCAGCGGATGCCGGGTTTGATGGCGCTTTCGATGCGTTTTTAGACATTAAACGCGAAACCGCTGTCGATGTGACCCGCGTTGTCGAAGACATCGTTGCTGCGGTTCGCAGTGGCGGTGATGCCGCCTTGGTGGATTATACTCGACGGTTCGACCGTTATGACGTGACGACAGAGACCTTGAGGGTATCGGGCGTTGAAATCGCAGCCTTAGCCGACACGGTCGATACTGAAACGATGGGGGCGTTACACATCGCTGCTGATCGCATCCGTGATTTTCACGCACGCCAGTTGCCGACAGATTTAGACTATACCGATGCGGCTGGTTTGCGGTTGGGCTATCGCTGGAACGCTGTTCAAGCAGCGGGGCTGTATGTTCCTGGCGGCACAGCGGCCTATCCATCATCGGTGCTAATGAACGCGCTACCGGCCAAAGTCGCCGGTGTTGAACGCTTGGTGATGGTGGTTCCTACACCGGATGGTGTGTTGAACCCTTTGGTGATGGCCGCAGCACGCCTTGCAGGCGTTGATGAGGTTTACCGCGTTGGTGGCGCGCAAGCTGTTGCGGCGTTGGCTTTTGGCACAGAAACCATCGCGCCGGTCGATAAAATTGTTGGCCCTGGCAACGCCTATGTGGCGGAAGCCAAGCGCCAGGTCTTTGGTGTCGTCGGCATTGATATGATCGCAGGTCCGTCGGAAGTGCTGGTTTTGGCGGATGGCGCGAATGATCCGGCGTGGATTGCCGCAGATTTGCTAAGCCAAGCCGAGCACGACACGGCGGCACAGGCGATTCTCATCACCGATGATGCCGCCTTCGCTGATGCTGTTGAGGGCGCAGTCGAAACCCATTTGAAGACGCTTCCGCGAACAGTCACGGCCCGAGAAAGCTGGGAAACTTACGGTGCGATCATCATTGTTGAGTCGCTTCAGGCGGCTGTTCCGTTGGTAGATCGCATTGCCCCAGAGCACTTGCAGATTCCGGCCGAGAATGCGGATGCGTTGGCAGATGCCATCCGAAATGCGGGTGCGGTCTTTGTCGGTCGTTTTGCCCCAGAAGCCATTGGTGACTATGTCGCGGGGCCGAATCACGTGCTGCCAACGTCGCGCAGCGCCCGGTTTTCTTCCGGATTGGGGACGTTGGATTTCATGAAGCGCAGTTCGCGTATTGGTGTTGATGCGGCGGCCTTGGCCAACGTCGGCCCAGCAGCGGTGAAATTAGCCCGCGCCGAAGGTCTTGATGCCCATGCGCTTTCTGTCTCCATCCGCCTTAACCTGCCATCATCCAGTTAACGGTAAACAAGGGGAGGCCTCGCCGTGCCAGACCGCCAGCGAATCTCTGATCTTGTTTTGGATGAAAAATCCGTTGTTCGGCGTAGTCCGCAGGTCGAACACGAACGCAAAGTCGCGATATTTGACCTGTTGGAAGAAAACTACTTCTCGCCAGTGGGAGACTTTACCGGGCCTTATAAACTGCACCTAGGCGCGGTTGATAATCGTTTGGTTTTTGATATTCGTGACCCTAAAGACCAGCCACTCACAACGATAACCTTGCCGCTATCCAGTTTCCGCCGAGTCGTAAAAGACTATTTCATGATATGCGAGAGCTATTTTGAAGCCATCAAGACGGCGTCTCCGTCAAAGATCGAGGCCATTGATATGGGGCGCCGGGGTTTGCACAATGAAGGGGCAGATCAACTGCGTGAAAAGCTAGAAGGCAAAGTTGACGTTGATAAAGACACAGCCCGGCGTTTGTTCACGCTGGTTTGTGTTTTGCATATACGGGCCTAGATCTCATGTTTTCTGGATTGCCGTCGGCTGTGCTGTTTGCCTGCACAATGAATTCGGTGCGTTCACCGATGGCCGAAGGTATTTTGAAATTTCTGCATGGGCGTAACGTTTACATCGATTCTGTTGGCGCGCGCGAAGGCCAGATTGACGGCTATGCTATTGCTGTTATGGACGAAATTGGCATTGATGTTTCTAAGCATAAATCAAAGACGTTCGATGATCTGGAAGATTCATCTTATGATCTGATCATCACCTTGTCGCCAGAAGCTCAACACAAAGCGGTAGAATTGACCCGTGTCATGGCATGCGATGTGGAGTTTTGGAATACCTTTGATCCATCTATTGTCGAGTCGGAAGACCGTGAGACGCGGCTAGAATCGTATCGTCAGACCCGTGATCAACTGATGAAGCGTATCCGCCAACGCTTCCCGGTTGATGCGGTTCGCGATACGTAAATTTGGTCAATAATTCGCGGGCCTTGACCTTTCGGGCTTTCAGCGCCACTTTCCGGCCTTCGAAAAACCCTGTGCGCAGGCAACTTTGGGACACTCATGGCTAAAGAAGACGTACTCGAATTTAACGGCACGGTCACCGAACTGCTTCCAAACGCAATGTTCCGCGTGAAGCTTGATAATGACCATGAGATTCTCGCCCATACGGCGGGCAAAATGCGCAAACACCGTATTCGGGTGCTTGCTGGCGACCGCGTGAATGTTGAGATGACGCCCTATGATCTGACAAAAGGGCGGATCACATTCCGCTTTAAGTAGGTTTCAGGCATGTCAGTTGGGCCGCTTGTGCTTGCATCGGCCTCGCCTCGGCGGGTCGATTTGCTCGGTCAAATTGGTATTGTTCCCGACGCAATCCGCCCTGCTGATATTGATGAAATGCCGCTGCCGCGTGAGATGCCAGCCGCGCTTGCCCAACGCCTTGCGTCGGCCAAAGCGCATCATGTTCATGGTCAAAAACCAGATGCGTTTGTTTTGGCAGCCGATACGGTTGTGGCCTGTGGGCGGCGTATTCTTCCCAAGGCAGAAACGGAACGAGACGCGCGGGGCTGCTTGAAAATGCTCTCTGGGCGGCGGCACCGTGTGTTTGGTGGCGTTTGTTTGATCGCACCTGGGGGCAAAAGTGTGATCCGGGTGGTGACGACCATGGTGCGCTTTGCCCGCCTGACAGACGCTGACATTGAAGACTACATCGCCAGTACTGAATGGTCCGGCAAAGCTGGTGGATACGCGATCCAGGGTCGCGCGGCGGGCTTCGTTGCCAGCCTACAGGGGTCCTACAGCAATGTGGTTGGATTGCCGCTGCATGAGACTTGGAAGGCCTTACAGGGCCTTGGGTTCCAAAGGCCAGCGCCATGAGCAATCTCAAGGTCGTCATAAGCGCCAAACGCGGGTGGGTGCGCGCCGCATTGATGGACGATGACGCGCTGATGGATATGGCTGTCGATCGACCGAAAGGATTAGATGATTTTGCTGTTGGCTCGATTTATGTGGGGCGTGTGCGGTCTGTCTCTAAACCTTTGGATGCCGCTTTTGTTGATATTGGCGCGGCGCGCGAGGGCTTTTTGGGTCAATCAGATACGTTGGCGAATACACTGGGTGCTGGTTTGAAAGAGGGTGACGCTGTTTGTGTTCAGGTACAAAGCCCGGCTGTTGAGGGCAAAGGTGTTAAGCTGTCGATGAGGGTATCGATCCCCGGTCGCACGGTTGTTCTGACACCCTTTTCAGACGCTATTACGGTCTCAAAAAACCTGAAGGGTAAATCTCAGGAAAAAGCGCTTAAACAGGTGGCGTCCGATGCCGTGCCAAACGGGTGTGGGTGTATCATCCGGTCAGTTGCCCGAAACGGTGCGGTTGATATTTTAGCGGCGGAGATTGCGAAGCTGCATGGGGACTGGATGCCCGTCGCCGAAAGCCTGAATGCGGGGCCAGTGCCCCGGCTTTTGCGCGGCCCCGATGTGGTCTCCATCCGCTTACTGAGCGATCTGCCCCAGATGCCCGTATCGGTTACGGTTGATGATGGGGCGCTTCGGACAGCCTTGGTAACGTGGGCCAATGCGGTGTGGCCGGGGTTAGCGGATCGTATTGACCACTGGAACCGTGCGGAAGATGTGTTCGAGTCCATGGGCGTGAACGCGGCAACCGATGACGTGACGGCGATGTCTCATGATTTACCGTCGGGTGGACGTCTCACCATTGAACGCACCCAAGGCCTGATTGCTGTTGATGTCGATGTGGCATCAGCGGACAGCCGTGGTGGCCATCAGCAGACCAAGCTGGTTGTGAACAAGGAGGCAGCGACGGCCTTGTCGCGTTTGCTGCGGTCTCGCAACTTGGCGGGGTTAATCGTTGTTGATTTTTTGAAAATGCCGAATAGAAAAGACCGGGATACCGTGCTTCAGCAGTTGAAGGATGCGTCGAAGAATGATCCGGCGGGTGTGCGCGTAGGCGGATTTACGCCGTTTGGCTTGGTGGAATTAACCCGGTCCCGACGCGGCGCGGTTCTGGATGATGTTTTGGGCGAATTCGTAGCGGAGACAGCCGCATGACCGACGAAGAAAAGCTTACCACGCCAAACGTTATTCCTTTGCGCGGGCGAAAATGCCCGATTTGCAAAAAACCCGCTGATGCGACGTTAAAGCCGTTTTGTTCAAAGCGGTGCGCCGATATTGATTTGGGTCGTTGGTGGGGCGAATCCTATCGGATTGAAACCAACAATATCCCGGATGACGACGAAGAAGAGTATTCTTAATAAGCGTTGCTTTCGCAGCAGATTGGCCCCTGGACAGGCCTCATTCTATTGCCTATAAGCGCGGTTTCCAGCGACCGTTTATTAAGGTCGGCTATGGGCCCAGATAGCTCAGTTGGTAGAGCACAGCATTGAAAATGCTGGTGTCGGCGGTTCGAATCCGTCTCTGGGCACCATTACCTAAAAACGCCTTTGATTTTATTATGTTTATTAGCTGTTTTTTCCAAACTCTTAGCCACTAGGTAAAAAGGCTTTGGAATTATGCGTCGTCGATGGCCACGCGGACCTGTTCAGCAAGGTGCCTTTGGCGAGTTTTTTTCGTGTATTTCTGAACCTGGGCATGGAAGACGAGCCGTCTTCGGTCAAGTCAGCCTGAACCCGTTTGATAAGAGCGTCATACACTAGCGAGTCTGGCGCGTTCAACGGATAGTCTTGCAGGTTGATGAGGTCTTTGGGCGTTAATGTGGGTTTTGTCGTCATGACGGTACCTATTCACGTTGTGGAGACAAGACGAGATCAGATTGCGGGTTATCACGGCTGAGTTGGGTGGCGCGCGGATAGGTGCGAACGCGCGGAACGCGACCTTCTCGCAGCCAGGTTTGCATGCGCGTCCAGTAATCAACGGTCAGCATTTCACCGTGGGCTTCGCGAAACAGCCGCCGCAAAGCGGGGGTCGGCAGCCGCAAGTGAAGCTCGATTTCTTCTGGCAAAAAAATTGTGCCGTCTTCAAAGAACCAATCTGGGATGTCTTCTTCGCCCTCTTCGCGGCCGACGTTGGTTCGGACCTTGACGTCGGTTAAGTCTTCAACCGCATCATAATCAAACAGGTAAACAAATCGTAGATTGCTGACACCATAGTTCCGCCCGTCTAAATCCTTATTGAACGTGTTCGTCGCTGCATTGTTGCGGATGCACTGGCCCAAGCGAATGACCGCCGTTTCCGCATCTGCCGGGCTACAGCGTTCCAGATACAGCGGCAGGGGGGTCAGCTTGCGTTGCACGATCAGGTGCGAAAAAAAGACGGCGCCACCTCTGATTTCGACGGTTTCAGACGCTTCGTCTGCTAACTCGGCCAAGAAAGATTTTTCGAAAAGCGCGCCGCTGACGGTGATGTTTGAATAAATAATGTTGTCTAACATGCTACCAGATCGGTTGATTTCATGGACCCGGCGGTACTTGTTTAGCACCGCGTCGCGCCCGGCGTATTCGCCCCATTTGTAGTTGGCGGTTGGCGTATCGCGGATCACCTTCATAACGTATTCGGTTGAAGGGGCTGTAAAGCCCATTGCCACACTGCCCCGCGGGCCTGGGGCGTGGTCGAGCACTTCACGATGATCCGCCAAGCCCGATGTGATTTGACGCATCACGGCCAGCTTGCCGATGTGATTATAGCCGATCGATGAATAGTGAATGCCGCGCGGTGGCCCCGGCATGATGGTCGCCATGAAATCAACCAACTCATGATACTGTGGCAGCGGCACATGCATGTTCGCAAGCGTGGTTGAAAATACATGGCTGAGTGTCGAGGCCCGTGTGATGACAGCGTCAACAAAAACACCATCCTCTCCGTGCACCAAGGCTAAAGCCAGCGGCACACAATTACCACCGATGGTCATTGCGCCAACGATATAAGCGCCACGGTTGCGAAAGAATCCGCCTTTGACGACGTCGATACGGGACAGCGGGTTGCTGTCGGAAAGCGACAGTTCACTGTTAATGCGCTCGGCGATTTTTTCTGCATCGCCCAGGCTGTTACGAAAGGGCGCATCCAACCCTGGAACGGCTAAGATGTCTTTCGCCAGATCGGCTGTCATCAAGCCTTGCGGCTTAAACGTCGTGACCAATTCGCTTGGATCAAGGGTTATCGGGCCGCGTTCATGCGAGATTGGTATCCAAACATCTTTAAACGCTTTGCGCCGAACGCCCGCTAAATAGGCGAGCATCAGATCTTTTTCATACCGCTGTGCGGCTAAGTTGGCGACATGGCTTTCAACGCTGGCCCAAAAAGCATCATCGGCATCCGCCTTGCTGACCAAGTCCGCCAAGGTTGGGGCGACCTTACGAATGGAGAGTGAGAATATCGCGATGCGCTCTTGACTGAGGGCAACGGCGCCGGGCCAGTCACGGGCTTCAAAGGCCTTTTGGGCGAGCCGGGGAATAGAACGGGACCGGGTATAATAGTCATCGAAGGCGGCAACGATGAGGTCAGCCAGCACGGCGGCTTTCGTCGATGCGTCTGGCGCATCATGAAAGGACTGTAACCCCGCCCGAACGATGGCTTCGGTCTGAAGTGTCCCAAAATCGTGTTTCTGCGGTGTGGGTTCGGTGGCCATGGCACCTGATCGTTACTCAGTTAGGGCCATTTGCAAACCCCCATCTGTGGGAACGGCGGAAAATCTCTTACTTGGTTGACTGAATCTCTGAAAGCGATATGCCGCCATTGCCACCGCCGACCGCTTTCTACTTGGCGTCAGTATGGCTAACATCGGTTTAATAAGGCTTAAATGCAGGTCGCCGAATCGGTGGCCCGACTGAACAAAGGGGACTTTCATGCCATTTGTGTATCGAGATGCCGAAGGGCGCATTGCTGCGGTTTACAACCAGCCGGTTGAAGGTGGCGAAGAAGTCGACATCACCGACGAAGACTTAAAAGCCTTCATGACAGAGAACATGCCGGGAATGGCAGACGAATGGATTCAGTCTGACTTAGGCCTGTCACGTGTTATCGAGGATCTGATCGACGTCTTGATCGATAAGAAAGTCATTATGTTCACAGACCTGCCGAACGGCGCGCAAAAGAAGCTGCTTGAACGCCGCGGATTGCGCAGCGAATTCAGCTATGTTGAATCACTCTTTTCGGAAGAGGGCGACTATTCAGACGATGATGGGGGTGGATTTCTATGACGGAGCTGGCTTTAAATACTTCGAGATGGTTTCTGCCATTTTCTCTGGTGCCGTGCTGTGGGGAAATAAGGTTATAAATCCACCGTCTTTATCCATCAAATAGGTCAGCGACGAATGGTTGGCCAAGTAATCGCTGGGCGCTGCGCCTTTTAGGGCCAGCTTGCTACGGTGAACGCGATAGGCTTTTGCGGCGCCGCGAATGTCATGCTCTGAACCCGTCAGGCCGATCAGGCGTGGATGAAACTGCGGTACATAATTCGCCAAAACCTCTGGCGTATCACGGGCGGGGTCAACCGTGATGAACAACGGTTGAACTTTATCTGCATCGCTTTCTAACAATGCCATCGCATCGGTGACGGTTGCCAGATCAAGGGGGCAGATATCTGGGCAATGGGTGTACCCAAAATAGATCAGCAGATGCTGACCTTTAAAGTCTGCATCGGAACGCGGCTCACCGGTGTGATCGGTCAGATTAAAAGAACCCCCGAAGATGGCGGCGAGGTTGGTTGGCTTTGGTGTGTTGTCATCAACCTTTTTGGGCTCGTGTGCCATAGCACCGCCCAACGAGAAGGCGCTAATTAACGCCGCAACGAGAAGCGTCCTCATTCGGCTTCAGGTTCCAAACCAGGAACGCCAAACACGCCTTTGGCTTTGATGGTCTCAATCACGGTAGGATCATTGCGGAACCACTGCGCTGCCTTTTGCCCGTTTGCCGCCGACCAGTCTTTGCTGAACTGGTTGGCGCGGCTCCATTTGCCTTCGGGGGCGCGCTTAAATTGCACCGCGAACACAGGCATATGAAGCGTTGTGATGAGCAGTCCATCAACCTCAACCTGTTTTCCGCAAAAACCAATCAGGTCGTTGACGCCACCGGCAAAGGTATCAAAGTTTTTCATCACAAGCAGAAGCGTGCCGTCATCCCGCAGCAGGCCGAGTTGGCGTTTGCCGTCACCACAGTTATCGGGGCAATTCCCTGTTAACTCGCACGCGATATCGACGACTTTAGCCTGAAATCGTGCCTTTTCTTCGCCTTCAATACCCCATTCGTTAGCGGCGTTGGCGGCCCCAGAGATCAGCAGAAGGGCGCTAGAAAATGCAAGCGAGAGTGTGACAGACTGTAAGGTCTTCATTGTCATTCTCCGAACGGCTGAATGCCATAATCTTCATGGTTCAAGTTGACGACACCTTGATCGTCTTTCACCTGCGTCACGAACAGGTATTTAACGCCGTCGCGTTCGTAAAAATCGCCATCAACGGTGACCTGATGGGTCTGAATTTGAATGACCGTTGGGTTGGCGACGTTGGTGTCTTCCTCTTCTAAGCGCAACACGACATAGACGTTGCCGTCTTCGCCAAGAATGCTGACTGGAATGCCGCCCACCGCGCACCAAACGGCGCACTGATGATGGGCGGTGCCCAGCGCGTACATGATTTCGGTCACATAACACCAGGTATCAATGATTTCGCCAGTGACGCTGATTCGTTGCGGCGCTGCTGCGACCGGTGATGCGCTGCTCAGCGCGATCATCACGGCAGCGAATGCCCCTAAGATGCTTTTGATCATTCCATTTACCCCTCATTACCGAGGACAGCGCGTTGTGGCCCCTGATCAAATCACGCTAGACCAAGAACGACGGCATTCGCAAATAACGAAGCCGCGATCTAACTGCGTTTGTGTTAGGATTGTTGTATCGCCATCTAACAACATGGAGCTTGAAATGAGCGACTCTTCCACGCCCGTTCGCGACCGACGCATCGACTATATAGAATTCAATGTAGTAGACATTGCCCGATCAAAGGCGTTTTACGGCGAGGCCTTCGGCTGGACCTTCACCGACTATGGGCCGACCTATTGCGCGTTCAACGATGGCCATATGAAGGGGGGATTCGATTCATCGGTGCCCGTAACACCAGGGGGACCCTTGATCGTTTTATATGGCGATGATTTGGATGCCCTTGCCGCCCAAATCGAATCGGCGGGCGGCGTCATCGTGAAGCCATTGTTCGAGTTTCCTGGTGGACATCGATTCCATTTCACGGACCCAGACGGATATGAACTTGCGGCTTGGTGCGAAAACTAACCTGTTTCTAAGGTTTTTGCGGTGCGCCGACAAAACCATTGACCAATCGGGTGTGTACACGAGATTGTTACCGCCTAAAAAAAATTAGAAACACAAACTGGGAGTTATCCATGAAATTAGCAATCGGAGCGGCCTGTGCAGTCGCTATCGCCGCAAGTGCCATTAATCCAGCATTCGCAGCAGAACTGCGCCTGTCCCATCAGTGGTCAACCGCAGACGTTCGCCACAAGGTCGCGCAAATCGTTGCCGATGAGGTTGCTGCTGCCAATGTCGATCTCGAGATAAAAATTTTCCCATCAAAGTCTTTGTTTAAGCCCCGCGAGCAGTACAAACCACTTTCGCGCGGCCAATTAGACATGACTGTCTTTCCGCTCTCATACGCCGGTGGCCTGCGCCCAGAGTTCAATTTAACCCTGATGCCAGGCCTGGTGAAGAATCATGACCATGCGGCGCGGCTGAATGACTCCGCGTTTATGGGCGAACTTGAAAAATTAATGGCTGAAGATGATGTGCGTGTTGTTGTGCATGGTTATCTGGCTGGTGGTTTTGTCGGCAAAGATAAATGCATCACCTCACCGGATGATGTGAAGGGTTTGCAAACCCGTGCTGCGGGTAAAGCGTTCGAACAAATGTTGGCTGCGGCTGGTGCGTCTATCGCATCCATGGCGTCTTCTGAAATTTACAATGCGTTGCAAACTGGCGTTTTGCAGGCTGCGAACACATCGTCATCGTCGTTCGTTTCTTATCGGATTTATGAGCAAGTAAAGTGCTACACGCCTGCGGGTGATATCGCGCTGTGGTTCATGTATCAGCCCCTGTTGATGAACAAATCCACCTATGACGGATTGAATGATGCCCAGCGTGCGGCAATTGATGCCGGTGCAAAAAAGGCTGAAGCCTTCTATCTGGCCGAAGCCAAGAAACAAGACGCGGCATCAGTTGATGCCTATACAAAGGCTGGCGTTGAAATTGCGAACATGAGTCTCGCAGAATTCAACGCGTGGCGGGCGATTGCGCAAGAGTCTTCTTACAAGAACTTTGTCGATAACGTGCCAAACGGCCAAGCGTTGCTCGATATGGCTTTGGCTGTCGAGTAAGTTACACCGTGTTAACAAGAGGCAGCCGGGTTGATCCGTGTATCAGCCCGGCTGTCCTTTTTTAAGTCTTCGTCACACCCGAGAATTTTATTTCACGAGAGGCCTTTCATGGCCATGCCTGCCAAACGTTCCGCCTTGTTCCGTCTGTCTGATCGTCTATCCGCCATCTGCGGGGCCATTTCTGCCACCATGATCGTGGTCTCTGTCATGATCACCTGTCAGATGATCTTTGTCCGATCCATTTTGAACCAATCAACTATCTGGCAAACTGAGGCCGTCGTCTATTTGATGATCACGGCAACGCTGTTGGGGTTGCCGTATGTGCAGCGCTTGCGGGGTCATGTCTCGGTTGATTTGCTGCCCATGATGTTACCGAAAGGTCCGCGCAAATTCTTGATCGCCTTAACCCTGGTGGTCAGCATTGTTGTGATTGGTATCATGCTGTTTTATGGCTTTGAGCAATGGCATGTTGCGTGGGAACGCAATTGGAAATCTGACACCGTTTGGGGCGTGCGCTTGTGGATACCGTATCTGGCGTTACCCGTTGGATTTGCCGTTTATCTGTTTCAGTTGGTGGTTGATCTGATTGGTGTGATCACGGAAACCGACAAGACATTGGGTACGGAGGATCAGGCGTAATGGATCCTCTGTTGCTTGGTTCCTTGGTTGCTATCGCGACCATCGGGGTTTTGTTTTCTGGCATTTCGGTGGCGAATGGCTTGTTGGTGGTAGCCGCAGCATTTCTGCTGACCTTTGATGGGTTGCGGTCTCTGGAGCTGATGCCAGAAATTTTCTTCGGCAAGCTCGATAACTTTGCGCTGCTGTCGATTCCCATGTTCATCATTATGGGGGCGTCCATTGCGTCAACCCGCGCCGGGGCTGATTTGTATGAAGCGCTTGATCGCTGGCTGACGCGCGTGCCGGGGGGGTTGGTCATTTCCAACTTAGGCGCATGCGCCTTGTTCGCGGCGATGTCCGGGTCTAGCCCGGCAACCTGTGCAGCCATTGGTAAGATGGGCATTCCCGAGATGCGCAAGCGGGGCTATCCCGATGGCGTTGCCGCCGGGTCGATTGCCGCCGGTGGCACGCTCGGGATTCTGATTCCGCCGTCTGTCACCATGATTGTTTATGGCATCGCCACGGAAACCTCGATTGGTCGGTTGTTCTTAGCTGGCGTTGTCCCCGGCATTCTGTTGGTGGCCCTGTTCATGGCGTGGTCCGTGTACGCGACCTGGCGCAGCGGTGGCATTGATACGCTTGTTCGTTCCAAGGTCTTTACCTTCCGCGAAAAGATGGAAGTGATGCCGCGCGTCGCACCGTTCCTGCTGATCATCGTTGGCGTTTTGGTGGCGATGTATGGCGGCTTTGCGACACCATCAGAAACCGCTGCCGTGGGTGCGCTGCTGTGTATGGGCGTTGCCATCATCATCTATAAGCTTTGGAACCTAAGCTCCCTGTGGGTGGTGCTGCGAGATTCAACCCGCGAAAGCGTGATGATCTTGTTTATCATCGCCGCCGCTGGTGTGTTCTCGTACATGCTGTCCAGTTTGTTCATCACTCAATCTATTGCTGAGTGGATCGGCACCTTGGATGTGAACCGCTGGGTGTTGATGGGCTTCATCAACCTGTTCTTGTTGGTTGCCGGTTTCTTTTTGCCGCCGGTCGCGGTTATTTTGATGGCCGCGCCGATCCTGTTGCCGATTGTGATCTCCGCTGGTTTTGATCCGTATTGGTTCGCCGTTATCTTGACGGTTAACATGGAAATTGGTCTGATTTCTCCGCCCGTTGGCCTAAATCTTTATGTCATCAACGGCATTGCGCCAGACATTAAGCTGAAGACAATTTTGATGGGGTCCATGCCGTATGTAGGGTGTATGGTCCTGTCGATCTTGATTCTGTGCTTGTTCCCTTGGCTGGCAACCGCATTGCCAGAAATGGTTTTGGGACCAGCGATTTAGATAACACATGAGGGTTCGCTATGAAGTCACATACGCGGGTTGCAGTGATCGGCGGCGGTGTCGTTGGCTGTTCGGTCTTGTACCATCTGACCAAGCTGGGCTGGTCTGATGTTACCCTGATAGAACGGTCAGAGTTAACGTCGGGTTCCACTTGGCATGCGGCAGGCGGGTTTCATACGCTGAATGCAGACACGAACATGGCCGCCCTACAGGGCTATACCATTCGGCTGTACAAGGAACTGGAAGAAATTTCTGGCCAGTCTTGTGGGTTGCATCATGTTGGGGGTGTAACACTGGCAACGACGCCAGAGCGTCTGGATTACCTAAAAGCTGAACGAGCCAAGCACCAGTACATGGGCCTAGATACCCGCATTGTCGGCCCCGATGAAATTCGAGAACTCTCGCCGATCACCAATACCGATGGCGTCTTGGGTGCGTTGTATGATCCCCTTGATGGCCATCTTGATCCATCCGGCACAACGCACGCCTATGCCAAAGCGGCAAAAATGCAGGGCGCCGAGATTATCTTGCGCAACCCAGTTCACGCGCTGACCCCAAAGCCAGATGGATCATGGGACGTGGTGACGGAAAAAGGCACGATCAACGCTGAATATGTCATCAACTGTGGCGGCCTGTGGGCGCGCGAGATTAATGCTATGGCGGGCGTTTATCTGCCGCTGTTACCAATGGAACATCAGTACCTCGTTACCGATGACATTCCCGAAGTCTATGAGCGCGCCGAAGAATTGCCACACGTCATGGACCCGACAGGCGAGAGCTATTTGCGCCAAGAAGGCCGCGGCTTGGTGATTGGTATTTATGAACAAGACTGCGACGCCTGGGCGGTTGATGGCACGTCGTGGGACTTTGGCCATGAATTGTTGCCGGACAAGTTCGACCGCATCGCCGATGCGCTGGAATACGCTTATATGCGGACCCCCGTCCTGGGCCGTGTTGGCATTAAGCGCGTCATCAATGGACCGTTTACCTTCGCGCCCGATGGCAACCCTTTGGTTGGCCCGGTTCCAGGGCTCAAAAATTATTGGACGGCATGCGCTGTGATGGCCGGGTTTAGCCAAGGCGGCGGCGTTGGCCTAACCGTGGCTGAATGGATGATTGAGGGCGAACCCAGCCGCGACGTGTTTGCCATGGATGTTGCCCGCCTCACCGGCATTTGCACACCCGCTTATACCCGCGCCAAGGTGACAGAAAACTATCAACGGCGGTTCGCCGTTTCCTATCCAAACGAAGAATTGCCTGCGGGGCGACCGCATCATACGACACCCGCCTACGGCATCTGGAAAGCACAGAATGCTGTGTTCGGTCAGGGGTATGGCATGGAACACGTCAATTATTTTGCCCCTGCGGGCACCGAGCCGTTCGAGGTTCCAAGCTTCCGCCGTTCCAATGCCTTTGATGTGGTGGCTGAGGAATGCCAAGCCGTGCGAACAGCGGTTGGCATCAATGAAGTTCATAATTTTGGCAAATACGCCGTAACAGGGGCGGGGGCCGAGGCTTGGCTCGATACCATCATGGCCGGGCGTCTACCCGCCATGGGTCGGTTGACGCTGTCACCGATGCTATCGGCTAAAGGCAAAGTGATTGGTGATTTTACCATCGCCAGATTGAGTGAGGCGTCCTTCACGCTGACAGGGTCGTATGGTGTGCGGGCATTCCATCGACGGTGGTTTGAACAGCACCTTCCTGATGATGGTAGCGTCTCCGTTCGGGATATCAGCCTGAAGCGAATCGGATTCCAAATTGCCGGGCCAAATGCGCGGGCGCTGTTGGAAAAGACAACGCGGGCCGATGTTTCCAACGCAGCGTTCCCGTTCATGTCGGTGCGCGAGATCGAGGTCGGAACGTCAGATGCTATCGTCTGCCGGGTGACGTACACGGGTGATTTGGGCTATGAAATTTATGTACCCGCCGAAGAACAAATTTCCTTGTATGAGACGCTAATGGCGGCGGGTGAGGGGCTTGGTCTGCGCCCCTTCGGCATGCGGGCGATGATGAGCCTACGTCTTGAAAAATCGTTTGGATCCTTCTTGCGCGAGTTTCGGGCTGATTTCCTGCCCGCCGAATGTGGGCTTGATCGGTTTGTTTCGTATAACAAGCCAGTTGATTTCATCGGCAAAGCGGCGGCAATGGAAGAAAAAGCCAAAGGCCCAGCGCGGCAACCGGCAACGTTCATTGTGGATGCGGTTGACGCCGACGTGGTGGCCGATGAGCCGATCTGGAAAGACGACGCGGTTATTGGCTTTGTGACCTCTGGCGGCTATGCCCACTATCAGAAGAAATCCGTGGCACTCGGATTGGTGCCAACCGACATGATTAAGGAAGGCGCAGCTTTTGAGATTGAAATTTTGGGTGAAAAACGCCCGGCAACACTGGTGCTTCAACCGTTGCTGGACCCCAGCGGTTCGCGGATGCGTGGCTAAATGACCCTTCCAATCCTGAAATTACATCCGGGTAAAGTCGGACGCATTGGTCGTGGCCATCCTTGGGCCTATTCCAACGAAGTCAAAATGACACCAGAGCTAAAGGCCTTGCCGCTGGGCAGCCTTGTGCAATTGGTTGGCGATGATGGGCGCGATTTTGGCGCGGCATTTTTTAATCCGCGCAGCCTGATTGCAGCGCGCCGTTTGGCCGAGCCGGATGAGATTGTCGATGTCGATTTTTTTGCTGGGCGGATTGCGCGAGCTGTGGCCATTCGGGATCGCGTGATTGGTTCGCCCTACTACCGACTTATCCACGCGGAAGCTGATGGCTTTCCGGGCTTGGTCGTTGATCGCTACGGCGACACGGTGGTTGTCCAGGCGAACAGCGCGGGTGCGGATCGGCATCTCGATATGATTGTTGAGGCGTTGGATCGCGTGCTTGAACCAACAACCATTTTGCTGCGGTTGGATAGCCCCGCGCGTGAGCAAGAAGGCCTTGGTATCGACGTTCGGTTCGCCAAGGGGGAAACCTCTGGCATGGTCGAGGTGCAGGAAAATAGTGTTCATGCCTTGGCGAATGGGGCTGTGGGGCAAAAGACCGGCTGGTTCTATGACCATCGCCCCAATCGTGCCTTTGCGGCTCAATTGGCAAAAGACATGCGTGTTTTGGATGTGTGTAGTTATACCGGTGCTTTCGCTGTGCAAGCCGCTGCTGGCGGTGCAAGCGATGTGCTGGCCATTGACCGCGATGAAGGCGCATTAGATTTAGCAACGCAGTCGGCAGCCTTGAACGGTGTCACCATTCGAACCCAAGCGGGTGATATGTTTGAGGCCATGCAGGCCCTAGGCGATGCGGACATCACGTTTGACGTTGTACTTGCTGACCCGCCCGCCTTTGTGAAGTCCAGCAAAGCGCTGCAAAGCGGGTTGAAGGGGTACGAGAAACTCACCCGACTTGCGGCAAAGGTCGTCGCACCCCAGGGGTATTTGATGATTGCGTCATGCAGTCAGCCCGTCGATATGGCGACGCTTCAACAGCAAGTGTCTCGTGGCTTAGGTAAGGCTGGGCGCCGGGGGCGCATTATCAAAACGGGTGGGGCCGGGCCAGACCATCCCATTCATCCCATGCTACCTGAAAGCGCGTATCTGAAAGCGATTTTCCTCGCTTTGGATTGATAGCCGTGATTGTTCACGTGCCGGTCGCGCGTTGTATCATGGGATGATGCGACCCTTATCATATGGCGATCATCAACGGACGAAGCCCTATTTATTGGTGTAGACGAAGGTCGGGCAGCTTCTGATTTTGTGCCCTTGAAACGGCGATAAACGCCCCATGTGGATGGCGCACAGCCACCCAAAGCCAACCAAAATAACACTTCACATGCCTGAATAAAGTCTCTTAAATATTTTGAGTGCTGAGGGAAGAGAGCAAAAATGCTCCGCAGTATGAGTTGGGTAGGCCCTTAGGAACTTAAAAGAACATGGAGAGTTAAATGAAGAAATTAGTAACCAAGGCAATGAAGTGTGCACTGCCAGCACTTATGCTGGGCGTAGCATCTTTTTCTGGTGCTGCCCATGCAGCGAGCAGTGAGCCCATCAAAATTCCGATCAAAAACTGGTCGAGTCAAATCGTTATGGCTCATGTTATTGGCGGTATTTTCGAAAGTATGGGGAATACCGTAGAATACGTGCCGGTGGATAATCAGGCCAGCTTTGAAGCGGTCCGTGCCGGTGATATCCATCTCGTGCATGAAGTTTGGCAATCAACCATGCAGAATGCCTATTACAATGCCATGGAGAGGGGGGGCTTGATTGATGCAGGCACCCATGAGGCTGAAACCCTTGAGGAAATGGGCGTTCCAAACTGGGTGATCGAGAAAGGACTGTGTCCGGGTCTGCCAAAATGGGAAGCGTTAAAAGACTGCTTTGCCAATTTTGCCACGCCTGATTCGGGCGGCAAGGGCCGTTGGTTGGAAGGCCCGCAGAGCTGGCACGGCGATGTCATGCCAAACCGTCTGAAAGGGTTGGGGTTGGATGCCAATTGGGAGGTTAAGTTTGCCGGTGCAGCTGATGCGCTTTGGGCCGAGTTGGAAGCGGCGAGAAAAGAAGGTCGTGGCACGGTGATCTTCAACTGGACACCAAACTTTACGGATGCGTCTGGCTTCACGTTCATTGAGTTTCCAGCGTACTCCGACGGTTGCCGTTTGGCTGATGGCGGCACGTTGGAAACAACGGGCTGCGGTTCGCCACGGGGTTGGCTAAAGAAGGGGGCACACTGGAAGCTTCCGAAGTCTCACCCTCAGGCTTACGCGGCGTTTTCAAAGATTTCTTTCAACACGCCACAAATTGGTTCGATGGCTGCACTGGTTGACGTGGACAAGATGACCCACGCCGATGCTGCCACGAAGTGGCTGAAGGATAACGAAGACGTCTGGAAGCCTTGGACGGTTTCTGTCCTCGGTGAAGGCAACTAACAGGCGCCTCGAAGCGTGAGGCTTTTGCCCTTCTGTATCCGGCCCTTGGGTGCGCCCCGCTAACGGGACGTCCTGGGGGCCGGTGACGGCGGGGCTGTACGGTCACACATGTTTTCGCCTTTGCCGTGTCCATGAATTCAGACGATCAGGATTGATTATGCCCCATCAGGAAGCCGCATCAAAAGATCGTAAGCCTATTATAAGATGCGCGTCGGTTTACAAAATATTTGGCCGTAATGCCAAGAGTCTGCTGACCAGCGCGGGCGGCGTGATCGATCCGAAAGTTGCCTATGACGCAGGCTGCATCGTTGGCGTCAACGATGTGTCTTTCGAAGTTGGCGAGGGCGAGCTTTTGGTCATTATGGGGCTTTCTGGCTCCGGAAAATCAACGCTGCTGCGCTGTATTTCAAGACTGACGGATGCGACCGCTGGCCAAATCTTCATCGAAGGCGAAGATATTCTGACGATGAGTGGCAAACAGCTTATTGAGCTGCGACGCAACAAGATGGGTATGGTCTTTCAGAATTTTGGATTGCTACCCCATAAGACGGTCCTGGAGAACATCGCATTCCCTTTGCAGGTGAAAGGTAGCAGCACAGCGGACAGTGTGAACAAAGCCAGAGAGATGGCCGAGCTGGTCAGCCTGAATGGACGAGAGAATTATTTTCCGCGCGAATTATCTGGCGGTCAGCAGCAACGTGTTGGGATCGCCCGATCACTGGCGGTTGAGCCCGATATTTGGTTTTTGGACGAGCCATTTTCTGCCCTCGACCCCCTAATCCGCCGCGAGATGCAAGACGAATTCCTTCGGCTGCAAGGTGTTCTGAACAAGACAATTTTGTTCGTTACGCATGATTTTGATGAAGCGCTCCGGCTAGCCGACCGCATTGCCATTATGAAAGACGGCGTCATTGAGCAGTTGGATACACCTGCCAATATTGTTCTCAATCCTGCGACCGAATACGTGCGAAAATTCACCGAGGAGGTGCCGCGTGAAAAGGTCCTGAAGATCAGATCCGTGATGGAACCCGTCAACCCAGCGGAACAATTAAGCGACAGATCGGTATCAGAGGATGCTATTATTGAGACCGTTGCCCAACTCATTCTAAGTCAGGATAAGCCGACGGGCGTTGTCGATGCAGACAACAACATCGTTGGCACACTGCATCCATCGACGGTCATTGATGTGTTGTTTGGAAACCGTTCACAAAAACCGATGCAAGAATGATTGCTGATCTATGATCCCTGTGTCCAAGCCATCAAAACGCATACAGCTTCTGATTCTGTTCGCCACTTTTATTCTGCTGTGCTTCGCAATCAGTCCATCAGAGACGAACGTGTTGTGGCGTTTGCCACCGCTTTTGAAAGGGTTGCCGTTTATCATTAATGACTTCGTTCGCGGACTGATGTTCGAGTGGTTTCCTGTTCAAGTTTACGATCCGACCATTGAAGACTACGAGTCAAAGCCCTTGTTTCGGGAAATTACCCGAGCAATTTCCGGCTTTGTCCTTTTTGTGATCGATCTTGTGCGAGAGCTTATGCTTGGTGGTAAGAAGACCATTGTCGCCTTCACGAGTTGGGATTTTATCAAAGAGAACCCATGGGCGCAGGTGCCAGCGCTTCCGTGGACCGTGATAGCAGGCTGGGCGGTTATCTTGGGGTACAAACTTCAAGGGAAGCGGTTGGCGGCATTGGCCGGGTTCACCACGGTCTATATTGCCGTATTTGGGCAATGGGTGCCGTCGATGCAGACGCTCTCATTCGTTCTGGTCGCTGCGCCGGTTGCGGTGATCTTAGGGCTGGCTTTGGGCGTCTGGAGTTACAAGAATAAAGCCGTCGAGAGTGCGCTCAACCCGCTTTTGAATGTGGCGCAGACCATGCCGCACTATTCCTACCTTGTGCCCGTGATTGTTCTGTTCGGTGTTGGTGATCATGCTGCGGCACTCGCCACAATTATCTTTGCGACGCCTCCTATGGTTCGATTGACCCTGTTGGGTTTAAAGAGCGTTCCGCCCGATGTGGTTGATGCGGGCGTGATGAATGGCTGCTCCAACTGGCAACTGTTATTTAAGGTGTTAATCCCGACGGCGAAACGCGATGTGCTGATCGGTGTCAACCAGGTGGTTATGCAGTGTCTTGCGATGACTGTGATTGCTTCGTTCATTGGTGCGCAGGGATTGGGCTCCAACCTAATGATTGCTTTGAATTCGTTGAAGGTTGGTTCGGGCATTGAGATTGGCGTCTGCATCGTTTTGATCGCCGTTTTGCTGGATAAGATGTCTTTGGCGTGGGCACACAAACAACAAGACTATTTCGTGACCCATTCGTTGATCGAACGGCACACGAATTCGCTGTTGATAGTTGCTGTTTTAGTTGCTGGAATTATCTTTGCTTATATTGGCACGTTGATTTTTGAAGACGGTCGAAATTATCTATACCTGATTCCACACAATAAAGGCATCACGACAGCACAGTATTGGCAGGCCGGTGTTGACTGGGTCTGGGATGCCTTCTTCTTTGCCCTAAAGGGCTTCAATGAATTTTTGATAACCCAAGTTCTGTTCCCGATGCGTGATCTTTATTTAGGCATGCCGGCTGCGGCCACATTCGTATTGATGATGGGGCTGGCCTATATTGTCGGCGGTTTCCGGTCCTCGTTGATCGTTGGTGGGTTTTTGCTTTTCATTGCATTCTCAGAGTATTGGGACCGGGCCTTGATCACGGCTTACATGGCGTCGTTTTCTGTCCTTGTGGCGTCTGTGATTGGTATCACGGTTGGAACGGTGTGCGCGCAAACCTCTATTACGAGTAAGGCAATTCTGTTGGTGTGCGATTTCTTTCAAACGTTTCCAGCATTCATCTATCTCATTCCAGTCATCATGTTGTTTGGTATTACCGATACGTCCGTCATCATCGCAGCCATTGTTTATGCAACCGTCCCTGCGACGCGCTATACGGTCGAGGGCCTTCGCAGTGTGCCACAGGTTTTGCATGACGCTGGGGACATGTCTGGTGTGACGCGCTTTCAAAAATGGATATCGATTGAATTGCCACTCGCATTCCCTCACATCATGTTGGGCATAAACCAGACTGTGATTTTTGCGTTGTTCATGGTGATTATTGGCGCCTTTATCGGCACCACAGATTTGGGACAACTCATTTTGAAAGCCATTTCAGAGCCGCAAGGGACAGGCATTGGCCTAACGCTGGGCCTTTGCGTTGCGTTCATGGGATTGGCTGTTGATCAGATCATTCGGACCTGGGCGAACGACAGGAAAAAGATGCTCGGTCTCGCGTAGGCTCCTGTCTGTGATGGCGCACTTAGAAAGCTCTATACACACAGTCCGGTATTGAGGATTGCGCGACCGTTGCGGTTGAAACGTCCCTCGCCGGGCACAGTGTCACCTTCGGGCGTTGCCAGTAAGGCCCGCACGTTTGCCCCTTCGATTTCAGCACCATCGATAATTGTTGGACCCATGATGCTATCGGTGAGGCGGTCATCCATGTCGATGCCAAATTGGAAGACCTGGCCACCGGCTAGGCCTTGGAAGCCAAGGGTTATCATCGTATCGCCATCGGCCACGTCAGGCGATGTGATCAGAACAGCGGGATCGGACAGGGCCTGAAAAGGCCCCCATACATTGAAGCCAGCCCCGTCAGGAGCTGTATCAAAGATTAATCGACCACGTGACTCATCCAAATCGATGGTCAGTGCGATCAAAATCCAGCCATTAACTGACCGGTTTTCAATCGCAAAAAAATCAATGGGTGCGGCTTCTGTGTAGGCGACCTCAACCGCTGGCCCACAGGCCAAAGCTGGCGGCGTGCGCAGGGCAATAGCCACGGCGCAGGCTATAACAAAAACAATGCCAGCCAGTGTCGGCACAGCTTTGGCGTACATATTGAAATTCCGATTCATGAATTGACTGGCGAAGACCGTATCACCGCGATGTGAGGATTGGTAGGGGTGCCCCATCCATTTTGATAGCGAGCCTTCCAACCTTGGATAGGCCCTTTTATCATTCAAGTATAGAAGGTTTGCGTAATTCTTTTGCTATTTATGGTCATTCTAAATTTCCATTTTAAATGCTAAAATAACATTTCTTATTCTGAAACAGCATGATTTTTGAATGTCAGATTACTGCTAAGAAAAATTCATATTTTCAATGGCTTAGCGCACCTCTGTTAATGGAGCGCCACATAATATTGTGTTATAACGGTCAAAAATGCAAAAAACTCTACTAATGTAAGGGTATCCCCCAATACCGAAAACCAGAGGATTGGAGGATGCTAAGAAAAATAGCTGTGCTTTTGAGTATGTCTGTTTCTGAAGTGAATTCTGGAGGTGTTCGAGATGAATGTCGGTGTCGGTTTTAAGGGAAGCACGACGGAACAGTTGAGCAGGGGGTGTCCATTGAGAGGTGTAGATATTTTTGGGAAACCGTTTATCCCGGTCTCGCACGGGCCATTTTCATTTTTTGATTTATTCAATTCCCTCTCGACGGCGCTGGATCTTATGGACCCGCGAATGGGCGATCATCATAAACTCACGTGCTACATCGCGGCGTCCCTTGCGAAATCGCTCAATCTAACTAGCGAAGATTATCGCAAAGTCTTTGCGTCAGCGCTTGTTCACGATCTTGGTGCGACGTCGTTGAAAGAGCGTTTGGACATCCTCGATTTTGACGTTGAGAATCCTGGTGATCACGCATTGATGGGTGAAGCCATTCTCTCTGTTGTTGAACCGCTTTCTGATTTGGCTACCCATGTGGGCGACCACCATGTGATTTGGAATCATGGTAAGGGCGAAGTTCATCGTGGTAGAGAAGTCAGCATCATCAGCCACATCTTGCAACTTGCCGATCGTGTTGCCGTTCTCATCGATCGAGAATCGCCTCTTGTTCTCCTCCAAGCTGGGGCGATCAAGGACAAAATTAGTGACCGATCAGGCGATCTTTTCCCTCCGGAATTGACGACGGCGTTTTGTGATATTGCTGGGGACGCAAATTTTTGGCTGGGTATGGATCCTGGTTTTTTGGAGAAATCACTGCGAGACCTCTCTAGTTTTCAAGATGTGTTTCTGGACCTGGGTGAACTAGAAAGCGTTTCAGGAATATTCGCCTTCATCATTGATTCACGCAGTCGATTTACGGCGAGCCATTCGTCAGGCGTTGCCACGGTAGCGGAAGCTTTGGCTCTTGCACATGGGCTCGGTCAAGAGACCGGAACGAAGCTGAGGATTGCCGGATATCTTCACGATATCGGTAAACTATCAGTGCCGAGCGAAATCTTGGAAAAGCGGGATAAACTAAGCGAGCAAGAGCGTGTGATCATGAATGGTCATTCGTTCTATACCCATAAAATTACCAAAGATATTAGAGGTCTTGAGCAGATATCCGGTTGGGCGGCGAACCATCATGAGTTCATAAACGGCTCTGGGTACCCATTCGGGTTAGAAGGTAGCGAGCTCAGTATTGAGTCTCGAGTCATGACGGTTGCCGACATATTTACGGCGTTGGCAGAAGACCGTCCCTATCGTCCGGGTGTCAGTAAATCGAAGGCCCTTGAAATATTGAATGATTTTCTGAGCCAAGGAAAAATTGATCGTTCCGTCATGCAAACGCTGACCGAAAATGTTGATGACATCAACGAGCAACGCCGGAACGCGCAAGCGGTTGTGAGCAAAAAGATGGATATCTTCTGGAAAGCCGCCGCCATCTATATGGAGCAAAGAGAAAAACAAGGTCGGTAAAGTTTGAGCATGGGGCCGCGTCTTCTGACGTTTTTTTAACTAAAGTTATTCTGAGGAGTCTTCTAATGTTAGCTGAAGTAAAAGCAAATCTCACGGGCGTCGAACTTCCTTTCGCCGCTGACGAGATTATCGTTTCAAAGACAGATCTTTCTGGGAAAATTATTTATGGAAATCGGACGTTTTATAAATTTTCCGGTTTGGCAGAAAAAGAATGTATCGGGGTTCAACACAATGTTGTTCGCCATCCAGACATGCCGCGCTCCGTTTTTGACCTTCTATGGGAAACAATTGCGGCTGGGGATGAGATTTTTGCGTACGTCATGAATCGCTCCGCTCAGGGCGAGCATTACTGGGTCTTCGCGCACGTAACGCCAAGCCGTGATAGCGGTGGCGCCATCCAGGGCTACCACTCTAACCGACGCAAACCAAATCGTGCTGTGATCGATGACCACATCATTCCGCTTTATGCCCAGCTTAAGCAAATTGAACAATCCGCAGCTTCACCAAAAGACGGCTTGATAAATGCACGTGCTGCGATCACCGAGACGCTTGCCAAGGCGCGCGTAACCTTTAACCAGCACATGTTTGCCCTAGGGGTTTGAATTAATGGAACATAGCAACTTAGAAATTTCAGCGGCCCTCGCGAGCGTTCAGCAAATTGCGTCTGGCGATTTTGAAACGCGCATTACAGATATCCAATCAGACGGGGAACTTGGCGAGCTTCTTCACAGTATCAACGACTTGGTTGATCGGTGTGATGCTTATGTGCGCGAGTCCGCAGCCTGCATGGAGAGTGTCTCAAACGATATCTTTTGGCGAAAAATTGTTGAAACAAGCATGGTGGGCACATTTTTGACCGCCAGTCGCACCGTCAACGGTGCGCTACAAAACATGCAAGACAAGTTCGTTGCCATGGAAGCAGTTGCGGACACCGTTAATCATGTTGTTGATTCCGTGGCGTCGACGTCGACGGAGCTTTCCAGCTCTGCAGAGTCAATGAGCCAGTTGTCCAAAACCACGTCAGATCGATCAACAGACGTTGCAGAGGCGGCGGATATGGCGTCGGCAAATGTGCAAACTGTGGCAACGGCTGGTGAAGAGTTGACAGCTTCCATCGGTGAGATTAGTCAGCAAGTGACCAGGGCCGCCGGACTCACAAATGATGCTGAGAACGTTACGAAAGACGTGGGCGACAGAGTCACCAAACTGGCCAAGGCTGCGGACGAGATCGGCAGCGTGCTTAGTCTAATCCGTGATATCGCAGCACAGACCCAACTTCTTGCGTTGAATGCTACCATCGAGGCGGCACGTGCGGGCGAGGCTGGTAAAGGTTTCGCAGTTGTCGCTTCGGAAGTGAAAGCACTGTCCAATCAAACATCGAAAGCCACAGATGACATTGCTGAGATCGTGACTAATATTAATGATGCCACCCAATCAACAATTGACGGCGTATCGAGTGTTACGACAATGGTTGCCAGTATCAGTGAGGCGAATTCGTCTATTTCTGCGGCAATCGAAGAGCAGTCAGCTGCAACGACAGAAATTTCACGGAGCATTGCACAGGCATCGGATGCCACACAAAAGGTATCAGAAAATATTGCGGATGTTTCGCATATAGCGAACGAAGCGGGCCGGGCCACAGCCGACGTTCATACGGCTGCAAATGATTTATCCAAGAATGCAGAAACGTTGAAGACCACCGTCGAAGATTTCCTAAAAACTGTGTTGGGTCGATAAGTCTTCGCTTGTTAGCCGCGTAAGCATTGCGGCCCTGATAATCAACAGAACTATTAATCAGCCGTGAGTTCGGCTTGGTGTGTTTTCACCAAGTCGGCCATGCTGGTGAAGGTCATGCCAACAGACGGCATGACACCGGGGTTCATGGTTGCGCCAAAACCTTCTTGGTCATGGCGGCGGTAAATCCAACAGTTATCTAATCCGCAGATATTAGCAGGTGCATGGTCATGGAACATACTTTCGGCAGTGTGCAGGATATCTTTTTTCTGAATACCAAGGCGCGCCAGATTGGTCAGCATATAGTCGAAGTTCCGCTGTGAGGGTTTATAAGACCCAACATCTTCTGCCGTGTAGACTGCGTGGAAGGGGGACAGTAGTTTTTGGTTGCTGTGCGCAAAGCTGGCGTTATCAATGTTGGAGAGCACGACAAGTTTAAAATGATCTTTCAAGTATTGTAGTGCGGCGGCGCTGTCGTCGAATGCGGGCCATTCACTGACGGACTCACCATAAGTCAGGCATTCGCTCCAATCGACCTGAACGCCCCATTCCTCGGCTAAGCGTTTGTAAACCACGGCAAGCAATTGCGAATACACTTTGGCTGGCGTTTGGGCCTGAGTTGATGATTCATAGAATGCGTGGGCTTCTAAGATCGTGTCGCGCGATAAGTTTTTACTGACTTGATCTGTTAGCGGTTTTAGGCCGTTGACCATGCCGGTTTCCCAATCAATGAGGGTGCCATACACATCGAATGTCAGAGCTTTATAATCGGAAAGACGCATGGAAGGTATCCTGTTAGAGGGTAGCGCGGGTTTAGCCGGTGACGGCCTTAGCAAATGTTTCTGCATAGGTTTGAACCGATAATTTGATTGGGTTCGATCCGGCAGACGGGTCGCGTTCGGCCAAGGCCCCAATGTCATCGACGCGGTCGCCGGGAACGTTAATCGCCCCCAAGGTATGCGGAATGCCAAGTTGTTCGCGGAAGGCCAATGTCCAATCCATGACGCTGGAAAAACCTTCGCCGCGTAAATCAAGAACCCGAGCCAGAATTTCCATACGCTCAGCAATCGCCGCTTCGTTCACTTCCATGATGTAGGGCATGACAATGGCATTGGTCAGGCCATGGTGGGTGTCATAGGTTGCCCCAACTGCGTGGCTAATTGCGTGAATGCCGCCCAAGCCTTTTTGGAAAGCCGTTGCACCCATAGAGGCTGCGGCCAGCATATCGGCACGGGCTTCAATGTCTCGTCCGTCTGCAACGGCGATAGGCAGGGCATTCTTCACAAGTCGCATGCCTTCCAGGGCAATGCCGTCTGCCATGGGGTGGAATCCCGGCGCACAAAAGGCTTCAAAACAGTGAATGAAGGCATCCATGCCCGTCGCTGCCGTGATGTGTGGCGGCAGACCAACGGTGAGTTCGGGATCAGAGATCACAACGCCCGGCAAAAACTTTGGATGAAAGATGATCTTCTTTTCGTGCGTTTCAGAATTGGTGATGACGGAAGCACGGCCCACTTCTGAGCCGGTTCCCGATGTGGTTGGTACGGCGATGATCGGGGCGATGGCGTCAGAATCTGCACGGGTCCACCAATCGCCCACATCTTCAAAATCCCAAATTGGGCGGGTTTGACCAACCATGAAGGCAACAGCCTTGCCAACATCAAGTCCGCTGCCGCCGCCAAAGGCGATGACACCGTCAGCGTTATGCGCTTTGTAGGCTGCGATGCCGCCATCGACGTTGCCTTCGACCGGGTTGCCACGCACATCCGCATAGAGCGCTGCGGGCAGGCAAGCTGTTTTTAACAGGTCCATGGCGTTGGTGACAATTGGTAGGTCTTTAAGCCCCTCGTCCGTAACCAATAGAGGGCGTGAGATATTTAGCTCTGCACAGGCCTTGGCCAGTTCGCTAATGCGCCCTGGGCCAACCCACATTTTTGTTGGAAAACCCCAGTTGCCAGTAATATTCTTGGTCATATCCAATTTATCCTTCGCGAAAAGCTGAGTAAGATTGCACGATTGGCCAGGGCCTGTCACAAGTCTTTCTCAACGTCATAAACACAGTCTTGATAACACCGTTTAGAGGATGTTTTGTTGTGAGCAAACCTAATCTTTTAATCTTGGGTGCAGGAGGTGTTGGCGCCGTATGCGTCCACAAAGCCGCGCAGCACGCCGATGCTTTTGGAAACATTGTCTTAGCCAGTCGGACACTGGCAAAAGCCGAGGTTATTTGCGCCGACGCGGCCCAGCGATGGGGAAACGGTGCAAGCCCCGTTACGGCTTGGGCAGTAGACGCCCAAGATGAAGATGCAATGGCTGCGTTGATCACGGAAACGCAAACAAACATCGTCGTGAATGTGGCATCACCGTATTGTAACAAAGCAACGTTAAACGCTTGCCTGCGGACAGGGGCGCAGTATTTGGATACGGCTGTCGCCGAAGACGAGTTTGTCGAAAACATGGAGGCCCCTTGGTATAGCCACGTTGAATGGCCGCTGGCTCCAGAATTTGAGGCCAAAAAGCTGAATGGTGTTTTAGGGATTGGGTTCGACCCCGGCGTCGTGAATATATTTTGTGCCTACGCCAAAAAACACCTGCTCGATTCGATTGAGACCATTGACATTGTTGACGTAAACGGCGGCGATCACGGTCAATATTTTGCGACGAACTTTGATCCGGACACTAACCTTCGCGAAATTAAAGAAGACGTTCTATATTGGGAAAATGGTGACTTCGTTTGCATTCCGCATCACTCGAAAAAGATGGATGTGACGTTACCGCGCGTTGGCACCCACACGGTCTATTCCATGGGCCATGACGAACTGCATTCGCTGCCCTTGGCCTTTCCCGAAGCAAAACGGATTGAATTCTGGATGGGTTTTGGTGATAAGTACCTGCAAGTGTTCGACGTATTGAACCGCTTGGGCCTTACGTCCAGCATCCCGGTCAATGTGGACGGCGTCGAGATGGCACCTGTGCGGATGGTCAAAGCTTTGTTGCCTGATCCATCTTCGCTTGCGGCGGGGTATGTCGGCGAGGTCTGCATCGGTTGTGACATCGTGGGTATCAAAGATGGTCAGCCAAAACGTGTGTTCATCTATTCAAACTGTGACCATACGGCCTGTTACAAAGAGGTCGGAAGCCAGGCGATTTCTTACACAACAGGTGTGCCGGTGATGACCGCCGCATTGTTGTTGGCGGATGGCACATGGAACCCGGGCAGCTTGGTCCATGTTGAAACGCTCGACCCGGATCCTTTCATGGCCTTGATGCCAAAGCTGGGGATCGACTGGGCCGTGACCGACTTACCGATAGAAGGTGGGTGGCCATCATTTGATGAGTGATGCGTTTCTTAGGCTGGATACGTCTGACCTACCGAGTCCGTGCTATGTGATTGATACCGCACGAATCGAAGCCAATGTGCGAGCGTTGCGTGCGATGGGTAACGCCGCTGATGCCAAAGTGCTGCTCGCGCTAAAGGCGTTTTCTAATTATGCGGTTGCTGATCTTATCGAACCGTTTTTGGATGGCACAGCGGCGAGTGGCCTATGGGAAGCGCGGCTCGGCAAGACCCGCTTTCCCGGCGAAGTGCATGCGTATGTTCCTGGGTTGAAGGTAGACCACGTCGCCGAGATTCAAACCTATGCAGATCATCTGATCTTTAACTCACTCAGCCAGCTAAAACGGTTTCAGTCTTATGTGTCGTCCGACACAGGGATTGGTTTGCGGATTAATCCGCGCCACCGTGAAACGGCAATTGCGACGTATGATCCGTGCGTGCCGTGGTCACGCCTTGGGGTTCCCGCCAGTCAACTGGACGGTGATGATCTGAACGGCGTTGATGGCCTGCATGTTCACGCGCTTTCTGATTCTGGGTATGATGCGTTTGATCGGTTGCTGACCGCGACCGAAGACCGCTTTTCAGATGCGCTCAAGCAGGTCGAATGGATCAACCTAGGTGGGGGGCAGCTCTTAACTGAGGATGCCTATCCAACGCAAAAATTAGTGGATCGCCTTGTTGCGTTTAAGCAACGCTGGGGCCTTGATTTATACCTGGAACCAGGCACCGCCGTGGTGTTTGAGGCCGGTGCCTTGGTTTGCGAAGTTTTGGACATCGGCTGGAACGATGGACATTTTGCCATTTTGGATGCGTCAGCCACCTGCCACATGCCAGACGTGATTGAGGCACCCTATACGCCTGAAATTCACGGTGCAGACATTGTTGATGATCCATCGGAAGAAGATGCGAAAGACCCGCGTGTCGTTAGGCTTGGTGGGCCGACCTGCTTGGCGGGCGACACCATTGGCACCTACCGGTTCACGGCGCCGCCAGAGGTTGGGCAGACCCTTATCATTCGCGATCAGGCGTATTACACGATGGTCAAATCGACCACCTTCAACGGCACGCCTTTACCCGCTATTACCCTTTGGGATAGCGTTGCTGGCACCCTGAAGGTGATCAAAACGTTTGGTTATGATGATTTCGAAGGGCGATTGGTTTAGTCCAACGCGCTTTTTTCAATACGGCAGAGAACTTTTTCGATTTTGTTGTAAAGCAGTTCAGCCTGCTCCGGCTTTACGGGATTGGGCCTTGCTAGGCCGAGGACGTTCAAACACTCCATGAGATCAGCATTGATCTCACGGATATTGGGGTCGCCAATAACGCTTTCAATCCATGTTATGGCGACACGGCGCTCGCCACGGATGACCGGATTGACCCGGTGCACGACATCGGTGGAATACAAGAGAGCGCTGCCAGCCGGCATTTTGAACATCGGACAAAAGGCCATGTCTGAATTCAATGCCAACTCTCCTCCGTCATATGTATTCGGTGGGTCTAGAAAAATTGTCATGGAGAGATCAGCCCGTAGTTTTCCGCCGGACGAGTTGTCCATAAAGTTATTGTCAATATGGTCCTTATATCCACCACCGACGGATGTTTTCGAAAATAAGAAAGGAAGAATTGTTTTGGGCCTTGCGAGATAGGTGAGATGCAAGGTCTCAGGCGTCTGACGTTTTTCGATATGGGCAACAATTTTGTCAGACAAGGCCCGCCGTAGTTTACCATCAGGTGCCAGCTCTTGATTGGTTTTTTCCAGGAGGATTGACCGGCTGTTCCTCTTCCGTCGACCCATTTTGCCTTAGGTCCGTCAAGAGAGTCCCGGATTTCTGCGACAAAATTCGGTGAGAGCAAGTTTGGAATTGGATAATAATGTGGCATGAGAAATAGTTAACATTGGTGCGTTGTCTAATCCAGCTTCGTAACAATCAACTCCTTTGAGTAGGACATAACGATGGCTTTGTGGAGAGATCAGCGTAGAACGTTTTTATGATCACCTATCTTAAAGCGCTGTTTGAGCGTTCTCCCCATTTGCTTGGCATCTTCTGCGTCGTTGGTGCTGTCACAACTTTTTCGTCACAAGACGTGGCGATTAAGTGGTTGAGTGGTGATTATCCGCTGCATCAGATCATCTTGGCGCGCGCCAGCGTTGCGCTGATGTTTACGCTGGGTGTTTTGGTGCCGCTTGAAGGTGGCCTTCGCATATTGCGGACCAAGCGTTTAACCATGCACCTGCTGCGGGGCTTGGCGGTGGTTATTGCGAACATGACGTTCTTTACAGGCCTTGCTTCCTTGCCGTTGGCTGAAGCAACAGCGATCTTTTTTGTCGCGCCTCTATTCATTACTGTGCTTTCCATCCCGTTTCTGGGAGAAAAAGTGGGACTGCGTCGAATAATGGCTGTGCTGGTCGGCTTGGCTGGGGTTGCCATTATGGTGCGGCCAGGAGGCGACACGTTTCAATGGGCCGCAATTTTACCGCTCGCCGCCGCGCTGGCCTACGCCATGCTGCAAATCATGACCCGCAAACTCGGCATGCAAGAAAAAGCCGCCACCATGGCTTTTTACATTCAACTGACGTTTGTTGTTGTTTGCGCCACGATTGGCCTGGTCGCAGGTGACGGCAAATTCGCAGGCAGCGATAATCCACAGTTAGAATTTTTATTCCGCGCCTGGGTTTGGCCAAACCAAACAGACTGGTTGATTATGGTTGCCGTCGGATTCTCCAGCGGCATTGGTGGCTATCTGATCAGTCAGGGGTATCGGCGATCAGAGGCCGCACTGGTCGCCCCGTTTGAGTATGTCGCGCTGCCCATGGCTGTGTTCTGGAGCATCATGGTCTTTGGTGATTGGCCTGACGCTTTCTCTTTTGCGGGCATCGCCCTTATTTTGAGCGCGGGGCTGTATACATTCTACCGCGAAACAGTCCGCGGAAAACCAAACGTCTTGGAAAAACCGATGCCGCGGAACCGGTGACGGTTAGGTTAGAATTCGACGCACACACGCGATGGCAGTTTCGACATCTGATTCCGTAGTCCGCCAACTACAGACGGAAACCCGCATGACTCTCTGATGACGCCAAGTCGCGCCGCCAAACCATGCCGCGCCATCGGCTTGAATGCGGGCAATCACCGCATCTGTGTAGTTATCGTGCTCGCCTGTCTTGCTGACAAACCGGACCAAGCCCTGATTAAAAATTGGATCGGCCAAAACCTCAACGTCGTCAATCTCACCGAGACCCCGCACCAGCCGCTTCGCATGGGTGCAGCATGTATTGATCATATCCGCGACGCCTCTACGCCCCAATGCTCTCAGCGCAGCATAAACGGGGTAGCCGCGCGCCCGGCGCGACCATTCCAGGTTCCAGTCTTTCTGATTACGCACGCCTTCCATGCGGGCAGAGTAGCTGGTGGGTTGGCTTAGGGCTGCGCTATGAGCCTCTGGGTCCGCGATAAAGACAAAACCGCTATCGAACGGTAAATTTAGCATCTTGTGCCCATCGGTTGCCCATGAGTCCGCCGCCTCAATGCCCGCCATGAGGTGGGCGTGCGCAGAGTCAGCCGCAGCCCAGAGCCCAAAGGCACCATCGACATGAACCCACGCACCGCTGCGTTTGGCTAACGGGATGGCTTGTTTAAAGTCATCAAAAGCGCCGGTATTGAGATCTCCGGCCTGAAGGCAAACAATGGTGGGTGTCGTTGTGTTGTGTGACAGCGCACTTCCTAAAGTGGACAATGAAATACTGCCATCCTCGTTACAATCCACGTGCTCAATGGCTTTGGTCCCCATGCCCAGCAACCGCATGGATCGGATTAAGGATTCGTGTCGACTCTCACTGGTGATCAAGCGCAAAGGTGGCGCGCCGTAGAGGCCATCCGTCTCGGCGTTCCATCCTCTTGCTGTGAGAAGACGGTGACGTGCGGCAGCCAGGGCTGTTGTGTGGGCCGCTTGGCATCCCGTAACCAGTCCGAAGGATACATCCATCGGTAGGCCCAACAGTGACTTCAGCCAATCGCCACAGACTTCTTCGATGATTGCAGAGGCAGGACTGCAAGCTGGGGCTGCTGCGTTTTGATCCCAAACACTGGTCAACCAGTCTGCGGCAATGGCAGCGGGAACTGTGCCCCCAATTACCCAGCCAAAAAAGCGCCCGCCTGACGAGGCCATGAGGCCATCACTGACATCGGCAACCAGATCATCAATTACCTGACTATCAGGCACACCTTGATCGGGAAGTGGTATATGTAGACGATTGCGCAAATCGTCGAATGTCGCTGTGGGGTGAACAGGGCGTTCTGCCAAAGTATTGAGGTAGTTCGTGGCGTGGGCATGGGCGCGATCTAGGGCGCTTTGAGCAGTCATGGTCGTGTCTCCTGGGTCGGGTTGATTTTGGAGTATCTCGTTCCGCTGTGGAGTCGTCTCGCCATATTCGGACGTTGTCGTCTGATGGCCAGGACAGAGTCTGAAAGTGGCTAGAAAACGACAAGCCACCACATTAGGTTGTAGTGAAGAATTAATCATTTGATCCAGATTGCGATGGCTGCGATTTGTACAAATCCCATATAGTTTTGGATGTGTTTATCATATCGCGTGGCCACGCGTCTGAACTGTTTGAGATGGCC
>Ga0222664_1000032_pt1 | contig 109324 bp, 91 predicted proteins | sample AntAcemetagen604_FD_181147 | JGI IMG/M metagenome (GOLD analysis project Ga0222664, IMG submission 181147) | Saline water microbial communities from Ace Lake, Antarctica - #604 | ecosystem: Environmental > Aquatic > Non-marine Saline and Alkaline > Saline | place: Antarctica: Ace Lake... | reverse complement strand
ACTTCTCCACTTCTCCACTTCTCCACTTCTCCACTTCTCCACTTCTCCACTTCTCCACTTCTCCACTTCTCCACTTCTCCACTTCTCCACTTCTCCACTTCTCCACTTCTCCACTTCTCCACTTCTCCACTTCTCCACTAAAAAATAAAACCATCAGGTATTAAATTCTCAATTTTCATGAATAAATTTGTAAGGATTAACCGCTTCTGAGTTCATACTAACAAATGAAGATGAATATATTTGGAGAGAATTTTATGAATAGGATATTATCATTTTTGAAGCGTACTCATTTTCTTAATAAGAAAAAACAGAGGTACCAGAATAGAGAATTGAATTACCTCTGTTCAGAGATCGCATTTGTGGAGTTTTGGTTCTATTCGGAAAGTGAAGAGAATCTATACAAACTCGCAACACACCTGGTGCAAAATGGGTATACTATACCCGTCTGTGAGGCTAATGATGATGGAAGTGGATTTATATGTTTAGCACTTTCAAAAATTAATCCTGATCCCGAAAAGTTTGAACGTTTGGTAGTAGATATGCAGATTTTAGCTGAACTGAACGGATCACAACTAGACGGATGGCTGAGGAGTTAATTTTACGGAGGTGATGGTCACTCATCTTGGGGTGTTGAGTTCAGCCCAATGAATGGTTTTCTTTCTGAATTACTCAACATATTATGCATATTTTTCTTTTCTTTAGGGTGAATTTAAAGATTGTTTTAACTCAAATAAATCAATTCTATGCGCGCTCTGATACTACCTATTTTTGCACTCCTTTTTACTCTTTCATGTGCTACTACACAACAATCCACAACACCATCATCAAATGATGGAGATCGTTCATCGGAAGGATATAGTTCAGTTATAACAGATGAAGCACAATCTTCAGAAGGTGTATTGGATATCCATTTTGTTGATGACAAAGTCTATTATGAGATCCCTGACACGTTACTAAACCGAGATTTTCTTATGGTAAGTCGGGTCGCAGCTGTTCCGAGTAATTTTTTTGGTTTTGTCAGTAGTGGATCTAAAACCGCAGAACAAGTGATCACCTTTGAAAAAGTAAGAGATAAAATTAATATCCGACAAAGATCCTACTCCAGTGTGGCTCCTGATTCTCTTCCGATTGCAAGATCTGTATGGGCAAATAATTATGAACCGATTATTGCTACTTTTGATATAAAGGCTGTTGGGCCCGACAGTAGCACGACCGTAATAGAAGTAAATAGTTTTTTCGAAAGTGATGTTCAGGCCATATCCGGTCTCCCAAGTTATTTAAGAAACATGTACCAATTTCGCCGTTTTGATTCTGCGAGAAGTTATATTGATACCGTTCGAACTTTTCCTCAAAATGTTGAAACTCGTCATGTTATGACGTACGAAGTATTAAATGCTCCATCAGCGCAGAACACCAATACTCTTTCCCTTTTGATGAATCAATCCATGATTCTATTGCCCAAAGAGCCCATGAAACCACGCCATTATGACTACCGTGTTGGATGGTTTACTTTAAATCAGCTCGATTTTGGCTCTGATGAACAGAAAGCGGCAACAAGGTCACTCATTAGAAGATGGCGACTTGAACCGTCTGATATGGATGCTTATATGAGAGGTGAACTTGTAGAACCGATTAAACCGATCATCTATTATGTAGATCCGGGCACGCCAGATGAGTACCGACAATCTGTAATTGAAGGCGTGGAAGATTGGAATGAGGCTTTTGAAGCAGCAGGTTTTAAAAATGCAATTCAAGCCAAATTACCCCCTACCAAAGAAGAAGATCCTGATTTTGAGCCGGAAGATATTCGCTATAATATGGTACGGTGGATTGCCAATACGACCCGAAATGCAGTTGGACCCAGCACAACGGATCCTCGAACGGGTGAAATCATTGCCAGTGATATCATTTGGTATCACAATCATATTCGTTCATATCGAAACAGATTGATGCTGGAGACAGGTGCTTCCAATCCAAAAGCACGAAATATTCGAATTGATGATGACTATTTAAATGAAGCCATCAGACAGGTAATTGCGCATGAAATTGGTCACGCTTTGGGTCTCCCACATAACATGAAAGCCAATTCCAGTTATCCGGTCGACTCGTTACGATCACCCACTTTCACAGCTGAATACGGTGTTTCTGCTTCTGTTATGGATTATGCCAGACAAAATTACATCGCACAACCCGGTGATGGTGTAGAGAGATTTATCCGTAAAATTGGTCCCTATGACCGCTACTCAATTAATTGGGGCTACCGCGTGATTCCTGATACGGATACCCCTGAGGATGAAATATCGACCCTTAATCAATGGATCCTGGATAGAGCAGATGACCCGATGTACCGCTTTGGTCAGTCAACCGGTTATGACCCCTCTGCTCAGACAGAAGCACTCTCCGATGATCCTGTTCAGGCATCTACCTACGGTATGATGAATCTTCAACGAGTGACACCTAACCTTGTTGAGTGGACTTCCAGATCAGGAAAAGGTTATGAGGATCTGCAGGAGCTTTATGGTGAATTGATTGGACAGTGGAACCGGTACGTTAACCATGTGATCACTAACATTGGCGGAGTTTATTATGAGAGAATTGCATCCGACCAAGCCGGTGATGTTTATAGGCCGGTAATTCGTGAATATCAAATAAAAGCTGTCAATTTTATGAATGATTACGCATTTACAACTCCGGAATGGTTATTGGATGCCAATATCTTGCAAAATATCGAGCATTCAGGTGCTGTAGAGCGAATACAGACTCTTCAAGGGCGTCAGCTGCAAACGGTTTTGAACAGTTCACGTTTTCTCCGTATGATTGAAGATGAAGCCTTTCGGGGTAGTGAAGCTTACACGGTAAGTGAACTGCTTTCAGATATGAGAAATGGAATCTGGAATGAACTTTCAAGTGGTGAAGCCATTGACGTTTACAGAAGAAACCTTCAGCGGACATATGTAAATCATATTAACGATCTGATGAATAGTAGTGATAATAATATTCATGGCAGTGATATCAAGGCACTACTCAGGGATGAATTACAGAGCTTGAATCAACAGGTAGAAAGAGCTATCAATAGAAGCAGTGATCGTCTGACAATTATCCATCTGAGGGATATTCAATCTAGAATCGAAGAAATACTGGACCCTTCATAAATGGCTCATAAAAAAGCTTTGGTGACCGGGGCGTCTAAAGGTATTGGCGAAGTTATCTGTAGTCAACTCTTACAGAAAGGATTCTCAGTGATTGGGATAAAAAATCGATCATCCATTCCGGATAAACTTCTGAATCAGAAAGAATTCTCTGTAATTCAGGCTGATCTATCTAATATAGATTCGATTTCGTTATCACTTAAGCCATTATTAACTCAAGAACCGCCTGATGTAATCATCAACAATGCCGGGATTTTTATAAATGGAGATATGGAGCTTGATGATGATGAGTGGTTATCTGTCTGGAATCAGACGATGCAGGTTAATTTAACATCTTCATCTCTTCTCAGTAAGTGGTTTATTCAAGGATGCATTCAATCCGGAAGAGAAGGAATCATCATCAATATTGCTTCACGGGCGGCCTATAGAGGTGATCTTCAACAGTATGCGGCTTATGCAGCTTCCAAAGGCGGTATGGCTGCCTTTACAAAAAGTATAGCTCGTGACTTCAGTCGTAAAGGCATTTTTGCATATACCATTGCGCCGGGTTTCATAAAAACAGAAATGGCAGAAGAAGCCATCAATCAGTTTGGTGAAAAGGGGCTCATGCAAAACGCAGCATTTGATGAGATGACAACTCCTGTGGAAGTAGCCAATTTAGTGACCTGGCTTTCGGAGGGGCAGGTAAAACATATGAGCGGATCCACATTCCATATCAATGGCGGATCTTACATGGTATAATCAATCGCTTTCCTTACGAATTGAATACCCATTTTGGGCCATCATCTGCTCTTTTTTAAAATGATCCAAATCGGATTGAACCATATCTTTTATGAGACTATGAACTGAATGCTTTGGCACCCAACCCAGCTTCTCTTTTGCCTTTGTAGCATCGCCTAATAAAAGTTCAACTTCAGTAGGCCTGAAATAACGTGGATCAACTTTTACAATCACATCCCCTACTTTCTTAGCAAGTGAAAGCTCAAGAAATTGAACGAGCTGAGTATCAATTGAATCTATAATTCCCACTTCCTCTTTCCCTTTACCTTCAAATCGAAGTGAAATACCCAACTCTTTAAATGAGAGTTTGATGAAGTCACGAACTTTCGTTTTAACGCCTGTGGCTATGACAAAATCTTCGGGTTTATCTTGCTGAAGAACAAGCCACATGGCTTCCACATAGTCTTTTGCATGCCCCCAATCTCGCTCTGCGTCCATATTACCAATATAGAGACAATCCAGCATGTTCAAAGCAATACGGGAGGCTGCACGAGTAATTTTTCGAGTTACAAATGTTTCCCCTCTTCTTGGTGATTCATGATTAAAGAGTATGCCATTACATGCATACATATCATATGCTTCACGATAATTCACCGTAATCCAATATGCGTACATTTTTGCTACACCGTAAGGCGATCTTGGATAGAAGGGTGTATTTTCATTTTGAGGAACCTCTTGAACCAGTCCATACAATTCTGAAGTAGAAGCCTGATAAACTTTTGTTTTTTTCTCCAAGCCAAGCAATCGAACGGCCTCCAGAATTCGTAGAGTTCCTAAGCCATCCGCATTTGCAGTATATTCCGGGGTTTCAAAACTAACCTTGACATGACTCATTGCGGCCAGATTGTAAATTTCGTCCGGTTGTGTTTCTTGAATAATGCGGGTGATATTCATTGAATCCGTCATGTCCCCATAGTGCAGAATGAGTGAGGGTGATTCTACATGAGGATCTTCATAAAGATGATCAATACGATCGGTGTTAAAGAGACTTGCCCTTCTTTTGATCCCATGAACCGTGTAACCCTTCTCAAGAAGAAGTTCAGCCAAATAGGAACCATCCTGACCGGTAATCCCTGTAATCAGGGCTGTTTTGGATTTAGACATTTATATATAGCATTAAAAATGATAAGGTAGATTCATATTCTATTATGGATTCTACCTTAATCAGCTTACTGCTGGATTCTATCAATAAGTGTTATAAACAGAAGTGCCGTTGACGCAATACTTGATGCAAGGCTAATTGTTTCCTGTGGAGTAAGCTCACGAGATGCAGGTTTTTCAGGGATTATAATCGTGGCCCCGGGCTCAACATCAGGATTATTTCGTATCCGAAGAAATCGTTTTGTCCGATCCACTTCTCCATTTGCATAGACGATATAAGCGCGATGTCTCTGCCCTCGATCTGTTGTTCCACCTGCTGCATTTACATAACTTTGTAATCCTCTGCCGGGAACATATCTCATTGTAACAGGGGCTAACACTCCACCCTCTACTCGTACGGTTTGAAATTGTCTTGGAATGGTGATAACATCTCCCTCTTCAACACGCAAATCACTAATAGAACTGGGCGAATTAAGGGCCTCATTCAGTCTGATCCCTACCGGGGTATAAAGAGTATCGTTTACAGATTCAATCTGTTCAATATTTACATTTTCAAGATTCAGTGCTGCAAGAGATTGTGATCTTTCACCCAAAGCTTCTTCATCATTATCGACTTCAGTTTGTACAATTTCAAGTATCCGTCGCATAGATGCGCCTTGCGGGAAAGCATATTGTGAGAGTCCACCGGCTTGCCTAACAATATCAGACAATCGTGCATCCCTTGTTTCAAGTACATATTCGCCCGGGAACTGTACTTCACCTTCAATCGTAACTGTAATCTGACGTTGGTAATTTGGTTTTGTTCGTATAAAGACTCTGTCGAAGGGTTGCAATTCAAATTCATTTGCACGATCTACAAATCTAAAATCCGGTTCGATTTCAAACTGAAAAACTTCTGCAATTTGATTCACTTTTACACGTGTTTCAGCATCTACAACTCTTCGTGCAACTTCAACCCGATAAGCTGCAGCTCTATTCCTGAGTCCATCAGCCAGATAGATTGCATCTTCAAGCGTCATACCTTCCAAAAATTCCATACGCTCCGGTTTGTTCACGGCACCACTTACTGTAACTGAAAGAGTTTCTTGCATGTCAAATATTGAATTGATTCGCACCAAATCATCTCTCTGCAATCGGATATCTTCAGCATCTCCGTTGAGAATATCTCTGACAGAGAATGCGATACTCTCCAGCATGAGGTTATCCATGTTCCGGATAATAATTCCACGTTCCATATACGCATCATCTTTAACCCCTTCGGCTTTTTCCAAAAGCTCTGTCAGCGTCATATTTTCTGTAAGTTCAAAATCCCCTTCTCTATAGACAGCCCCTTCTATTTTAACTCTGTTTTCGTATCGATCGACAATAGTTCTAATTTCTATTTCATCACCGTTCTGCATTTCGATGTCACCCCCTTCCGGCCATCGGACATCAGAGATGGTTTTTTGAATATTACTCTTTCTGTGAAGTACGATTCGATCTTTATATGCTCCTTCAGCAAAACCACCGGCAAAGTGAATCACATCGGTGAGTGTCTCACCCTCTTTTAATTCAAAAAGACCCGGTCTTTTTACTTCTCCTTCTAATTTTATTCTATTTATATAAGGATTTACCTTAATAATATCTTGGTCCCTGAGGCGGATGTTATTTTTTTGGTTTGCATGGACAATCAAGTCATACAGATCAAATTCAACAACGACTTCTTCTCCCCTAACAACTTGTATATTTCTCCAAGACCCTGTTCGGTTAGGACCCCCTGCAGCGTATAACATATTAAAAACAGAAGCGAGAGAAGAAACAGTATAAGATCCCGGTTGTGTAGCTTCACCAATCACATGAACATTTATGCTTCGAACTGCGCCCAAAGTAACATCCACGTAGGTATTTCCTTCTTCAGGATTTGAAACGTTTATCCCGGAATATATTTCTTTTAGATTGTTTATAATTCGCTTTTTCGCTTCAACATAATTTAAACCTCCAATTTGGATCGGACCCAAATTTGGAATACGTATATTGCCATCCGGGCTTACGATAAGGTTATACTCAGATTCAGCAGCACCATAAATATTAATTTGGATTTCATCTTCGGCGCCAAAGACGTAGTCAACAGGAGTTGGGATATTAAATGAGGGTTCAAATGATCTGGATGGGCCAGCAAATAAATCTTGACCAAATATTGGAAATCCTTCTTCTATAATTAATTCAAGTTGTTGCATCAAATCAGCTTCATTTCTTTCCTGAACAAAACGTCTCAGTTCGGATAGCAGAAAATCGTCTCCCTCTGATAAAAAAGGTTCAAACAATAACCCTGTCTCCTGTCCGACTCTTGTACCGCTCACTGCACCCGCACCCGCTTCACCGCTTCGACCTTGACTTACAGAAATCTGGTTAAGCCTGTTCGTCAATTTTGACACTTCAGTAGCCGGCATCCCTCGTGCTCGCGCAATGTTTGCGACTTCCTGCACAGTAAAACCTTGTGCCTGCATTTGACGATAAAAATTTAAAAGTTCAGGTTCCGACAAATCATCAACTCTAACGTTCTGAATATCTCCTATTGAAGCTCCTCCCATACGCTGAGCGTTGATCTGAGATGGCAGAATTAGCAGTGTTGTAAGAGTAGCAATAAATAACAGTAGAATAGATAATCCTTTTTTCATAAAAATAGAGATGGTTGTTTTAAATCGTTTATAAATCTAGTGTGCGTTTGTATCCAGATTAATCATCTTGGTTACTGTTTTTAAAATAATGAGGAGATCCATTGAAAGGGTGTTCTTTTGAACATAAATCAGATCATAATCTGTCCTTTTTCTCATATGTTCTACACTATATGTACCTCCTCGATACCCCTTTACTTGTGAAAATCCTGTAATACCGGGTTTAACGGCATATCTGTAGAAAAAATCATCAAAAGTAGAGTTCCAATAAGAGCATTCTTTAACCGGGTAAGGCCTTGGGCCTACCAGACTCATATCTCCCTTCAAAACATTTATAATTTGAGGAAGTTCATCAAGGTTAAGTAATCTTAAAAGCTTCCCAAAATTAAAAATTCGATCATCCTCTTCAAGTGTTATATCCGGCATTCCATTACTTGGTTTTGCAGCATTTGCTTTCATGGTTCTGAATTTATAACACATAAAAACAACACCGTTTTGACCGGTTCGTTTCTGTTTAAAAAAAACAGGGCCTTTGGATGAGAGTTTAATTCCAATGGCGATGAATGGAAATAGTACCAAGCAGAATATCAATGCGACAGTTCCGATAGTAAGATCAATGGCTCTTTTCCCTCGATATTGCCTTACATTAAGATTGGAATATATAGAAGGAAATGGCGGCCTGGAATGGTTAGACGACGATTTTCCATTAGAGGAATGATTAGATTCCTGCTGGAGTTTTTCTCTTACCGTCTGAACTTCGTTAATAGATAAATCCATTCGTTTCTTTTTGGGACACAACACAATTTTAAACAGTCTCTAAATTAGCTTCTTTACAGCTAATTTACAATAAGAAATTGATGTTTTCATGAATTCAAATAAGTGTCAGATATGCAATAAACAACTCTTGTGATGTCCGTTTATTATGATTATTAGTGACAAATAACAAAATCTTTCTCACATACAATGATTCTATCATTATCATCGACTTGAGATCATGTTAAAATCAAAACTGTACTTCTCTTATTTTGTTTCTGTTTTTTTTGTACCACTGATAAGTCCGGTTTATACCATCCTCAAGTTCGGTTGAGTACGTCCAGCCTTCTTTTTCCAGTCTGGTGGTATCCATTAGTTTTCGAGGAGTTCCATCCGGCATACTTGTGTCCCAAATAATCTCTCCTTTATGCTCGGTAATTGATTGGATTAATGTTGCCAGTTCGGCAATAGTGATATCCTTCCCTGTTCCTATGTTATAAAGATTCTTATCCAATTTATTCCTTAGTGAGAATAGAACGGCGTCAGCCACATCCTCAACATACAAGAACTCTCTTCTGGGTGTGCCCGATCCCCACAATGTAACTGTTTGATGATTATTCATTTTGGCCTCATGAAATTTTCGAATCATTGCGGGTAACACATGGGAGGTATTCAGGTCAAAATTATCGCCCGGTCCGTATAAATTTGTAGGCATCAGACTGAAATAATCTCTTCCGTGTTGTTTCCTAAGCGAATCACAAAGTTTTACCCCTACAATTTTGGCAATTGCATACCATTGGTTTGTCGATTCTAATTCTCCGGTAAGCAGTGAATCTTCCCGAAGAGGCTGAGTTGCAAACTTTGGATAGATACATGAACTGCCAAGAAAAACTAAATTTGAAACTCCGGCCTGGTGTGATGAGTGAATTATATTATCCTGAATAATCAAATTATCATGAAGGAAATCATACGGATACGTATCGTTAGCCATGATTCCGCCTACTTTTGCTGCAGCCATGATCACAACATGAGGTTTTTCATCTTGAAAAAAATCTAATACCTTTTTTTGGTCTCGTAAATCCAGTTCATTGCTGGTGCGAAATAGTGTATTGTGATATCCCTCTTGTGTCAATTTTTTTAGAATAGCGGACCCAACCATACCGCGATGGCCTGCAATGTAAATTTTATCTTCTTTGTTAATGGTCATCTGTTCGTAAAAGAGCTCCATTTTTGTTTAATGATTAAAGGTATAAATTGCGGGGCTTCAACCAAATAGCGTTTTGAGAGTCGTTTAGGTTCTTGTAGGAGTCTATAAAACCACTCCAAACCTGCTTTTTGCATCCAATTAGGTGATCTTTTAATATCTCCGGCGACCACATCAAAAGCTGCCCCCACTCCAATCGCGATAGAGACGTTTAATCGGTCAAAATGCTCTGCAATCCAATAGTCTTGTTTAGGGGCTGTCAGACTCACCCACAAAATATCTGCTTTGGAATGATTGATCATCTCTATCATCTTATCATTTTCATCATCTGAAAATTGATCTACGAATGGCGGTGAGTATGCACCTACTACATTCAGACCCGGATTTTGTTTTATTAAATGATCTGACAATTTCATTGCTACTCCTTCTGCAGCTCCCATAAAAAAGAATCGGAAACCTTTTTTAGCGGATATTTTCGAAAATTCCGGCAGAAGATCCAATCCGGTTACACGGCCTCTGATCGGGGATCCCAAAAGTTTAGATGCCCATATCAAAGGAACCCCATCTGCAGTTACAATATCGGCATTATTGTATATTTCACGCAGTTTTTTATCTTTATATGCCCATAAGATACAATTGACAGGTGTAACCGCGACCCTTAATTTATCATCTTTTTCAATTGTGTCAGAAAACAGATCCATGGTTTCTTTTAAGTCATATCTGCTCACTTCCACATCCAGAATTTTAACTTTGTCACTAAGCATAATAGTTAATCTGTACGACCCTTAAACTGTTTTTCGATTTCAATCGCATTTTCATAGATCGACATCATCGTATCATAGTTTTTTTCCGGAGTATATAATTCTTCATATTTCTTTCGTGAATTTTCCCCCATACTCATACTGTCATTAGGGTTGCTAATGACCCAGGAAATATTCTTATATAAATCTTCCATATTACCGGGCTCAAATAGAAGTCCATTAATTTTATGATCAATCATATTTTTTGGATTTCCTATATCTGAGCTGATAACGGGACAACCCATAGACATCGCTTCAAGAATAATCATTGGCATCCCTTCATACCATTTGGTTGGAAACAGTAATGCCTTTGAATTGGACATCAGCGATAGAACCTGTTCTTTCTGACACTGACCTAACCATTTTATAAATTTTTCGCCTTTTGATTTTTTTTGCAATTTTTCCTTTAAGGGTCCGTCACCTGCAATCCAAAGTTCTGCAGGTATTGACCTTTCAATCCAGCAGTGAAGTAAATCTTCGATTCCTTTTTCGTTACTGATACGACCTACATATAAAAATCGGTTTTTTTTGTCAGTAGAAATTTTAAGGTTCTCATACTCCTTACATGGATCTTTTAAAAAATTGGGCTTAACAAAAATCCTATTGGCGGGAATACCTCCCTCAACAAATTTATTTTTTGAAAAATTTGATAGTGCAATAAAAGCAGTTGGATATTGATTCCATGTACCTTTTTTTCGGTGATATTCAATCATGTGAGCAGCAACGGCTGTCTGCAATCTGGAATCTCTGTATACACCATCCCAAACACATTGATATGCGCTTCCTTTAAGACTCCTGTGATCTATTTTGCCTTTATGGTACATCAAGCCATTCGGATGGATTAACCGATAGTTATGTAAGCTCAGCACTGAAGGTACACCGGCTTCTCTTGCTGCCTCAAAAATGGATGGAGTAAGTAATGGAAAAAAGTTGTGCACATGCATCACATCATAATTTCCTTTTTGTAACAGTCCTTTTAATAGCTGCTTGGAATCGGAATTGTAATGAGTTTTAAAGATTAATTTAGCTTTTTTATAAAGGGTATCGAGATGGTCACTGTTTTTAATGATAAACTGATCAATTTCATGTACATGCTTTAATAGTTCATGCTCCTGATTAAAAACTGTCCATTCGCCGCCGGCTGTTTTGTATCTATTATGTACCTGTAGTATTCTCATCAATTCTTTTTTGGACTACTAAAGTTGAGATTTTTTTATAAAGATTTAATTTGATGCCGTTTTTTCAATTTTAATAACTTTAGGAGTAAAATTACCGCTTCTTGCGAAACTTAACAGCATCCCAATAGCCAACCAAAAAGGAAACGAATGATGTGGACCTTCTAATACTACATTAAAAAAGGCAAGTACATACATACTCATCAAAAAGCCGATTAACAGAAGAAATCGGGTATAGGGTTCAATACCATTGACTCTTTTTTTGTTGATGAACATTAAAAATTTAAAAACAGGTTGAAAAATAGCATATAGAAAGATTGGAAAGATCAATACTCCAAACCTTGTGAGAATATTCAAATAGGAGTTGTGTGGTTGAGCATTCCCACCTAAATCTCTAATTTCAAAATAGCTTAGGTCAATAGTAGGATAAAAAGCATTTTGGTAAACATACATAACAGGTTTACCCACTCCATATCCCAATAAAAAATGATCATAGAAGTTGTCCAGAACATATTGCCAGGAAAGGACCCTGAAATTAATATTCCCTTCATCGAGAGATGATTTTGCTTCCAAAACTGCAAAAATGTCCACGTCTATAATTGAATTATAATAGATAATAAATCCCGTAAGAAGTAGTAAGCTAGTGGTTCCAAAGATCAAAATATTTCGCTTTGTTTCGATACCACCAATTATAAAAATGACTAAGATGGCTAGCATGATACCCAAAAAAATAGATCTGTGAAAGATCGTAAAAACAGCGGGGATCATCAGTAGTGAAAGTAACTTATACTTCCATCCTATTTTTTTGAAAGGGAGAAAGAGGGCAATCACAATGATTGTGGGCATCACGTAACCAACACCAAATCTGAATCCTTCAAAAGTAATGGTTTGATACCCCATTACAATCATCGTTGCCTCGTAGCAATATGCAATTGCTTTCAAAACGATAAACAATTTTAAAAGTGAAAAAAACATGTCATACTGCTTTTCACTTCTGAAAATATGGTAGACAATCGGAACCCAAAAAGCATATAGTAGCATGAATGAATCTCGAAGTGCATCCAATCCATGCTGGAAGGAATAGACAAATGCGAAACCCAACCCAATTACAACCAATAGATAGTAGACGAACAGTACTTTTCTAACCTTTAAAAGGTCCTTTGCATATGAAATAGTCAGGATTGCGATAACTATTTCTGTAACAAATAGAGGTTCAAATCCAACATATCCAAAATGCCGCTCACCAAACAACATGTGGAATGCATAGATAAAAAAGATGTATTCTCTCCACTCCAGTCTAAATAAGGAGTGGTTTATTTTCTCGATATTAATAATGACAAATCCAACGATGAGGAAGATGGTTGATAATATCCAGTCCTCGTATAGAAAAAAGGGGATTAAAAATAAAAGAGGATAAATTTTATGTAATTGACTGATCTTCACCTATTGTAAACTTTTTGTATAATTTCTGAAACCTCTTTGCCTACATGTTCCCATGTTCTGATTTGGGATTTAACCGGTTTTAAATCAATGTCGCTATTTAGAATTTTTAAAATCGTCTCACTATCTTTTGCGACTACGTAGTTTGGATATTTTTTCTGAATCTCAGTTCCTTCTAAGTTAGTAAGTGTTATGAGATTGTTGTTCAAAAATTCAAATATTTTTAATGAACTATTGTAAAATCCCCATCTCGACCATTGGTAGTCGTCATAAAAAGCCAATCCCACATCTGACGATAAGATAACTTTAGAGACTTCTTCTCTACTTAAATTTTTAAATAAAAATTGATTTTGGCTTCTAAAATCCAACTTTTCTCCCTTCTCCTCTTTTACAATAATAATGAAGGCAGTCTTCCCTTTTTGGATATCAGATAGTTCATTTAGCCTTTTCAAGTCTTGCATCTTGTTAGTAGATCCGGCCCAAACTGCAATCTGGTTGTAGTTCTTTTTAATATCCCTGATTTTTTTATCTAACAATTTAGACCTCCTATTAAGATTCTTTTCATCAGTAGATCCATTATTTGAATGAAATATCTCCCCTCCATTTTCTATGACATATATTTTTTCAGGATTCAGTGAGAGCGCTTCAAGGCAATACTTTTTGATTGGTTCACTTACAACAATAATAGCATCTGCTCTCTTTAGCACAAAACGGACCAGCGAATCTATCCACATGACGTATCTAATGCTTTTACCAAAAAGATAGAGCTCATCGGATGGTGAATTAAGCTCAATAATTAGTTTTTTACCTGCAATCAAAGCTAAGAGTGAGGATATATTGCGTAGGTAAAAAAAGTAGTCCATTCTCAAATAGATAAGATCGCTATTCTTTAAAATTTTGAAGAACCCAAAAAACCGACTTCTGTATTTTTTTGTATATGGGTCTTCCTCACCATTAATTTTGAACAGAGTGTAGCCTAGTTTTGTCAACTCTTTAGCTAAATTGTAGCCATGAACTGAAGCTCCTCCTTTTACAGGATAGAAATCATAATATAAAAACCCAATCTTCATTAAATTCTAAACTTGTAAACAGACATCGTCTTGGTTACTTTTTGTAAATCAAAATGTGTGATTACCCTTCTGATTTATCATATTTAATAGTCCTGTAGTTCTTCCCATCCCCATATAGATTTTACTCAACCATGCTACAAACCAAATTTTTATAGATAAAATTTGTGAATCTGTAATGGTTTTATATTCTGTATAACGGCTAATTCCGGGTGGTGCAAACGTTTTAATTGTAATAATAATTACAGAAAATAAAGATACACCATTTTGACGTTGATTAAAGGGATGAATTTTCCCAACTCTATATGATTTATTAATAATCTCAATAAAGTTGCGAGGTTTACAATAAACGATTGACTTTTCACAATAATTAAGTATATAACCACTTCTGACCACTTTTTGAGTCCACCAAATATCCATTCCTGATCTAAAGTTTTCCGGAAATATCCCAATTTTGCCGATTAATGAACGTCTGAAGAATAAATTTCCTGCAGCTGAACCCTTTTCAGTTGTAACCATTTTATAATTATTGTTAAATGTGATCGAATCATACAGATTTGAAACAGATGGCGAACTTGGCAGTGAGAATAAGATGGCTCCACCCACAAGGTCCGGATTATTAACTTTTAAAGCATTAATACCCTCCTTTAACCAATTCTTATGGGGCATCTTATTTGCGTCTATTAGAGCAACAAATTTGCCGGTTGCGACTTCTAATCCTCTGTTTCTTGCTGCATAAGGACTTTTAACAGTATCTTCAATAATGATTTTAATCGGATAATTTCTAGCAATTTCAACTGTCTTGTCCGAAGAGCCATTATCAATTAAAATAATTTCAATTAAATCCTCTGGGTAATTTTGAGCCAAAAGAGCCTCAATAAATTCCTCTATATATTTTTGCACATTTAAAGTAGGTACAATAACGGAAACTGTATCAGCGTCTTCTAATTGATTTAATAGTTTGTTCATATAACCTTTCACAAAATTTTATACATTCGAATAATATGTATAATCGATGAGAATTTTAAGTTGATATATGTTTTAATCATTTTCACTCGTTATATTCGAATCAGATATATCCTTGTATATTTAATGTCGAATTACCTGAATTCTACTAAATTAGACCGATAAACAGTGTTCAACTCTTTTGTAGAAAAAAAACCGCTCTTTATTATTTTCATTCTACTGTCTATCCTTTTAAATATGGGTTGTATGAGGACGACTGAAGATATTCCTGACTTTACAGCATCTGATACCGGGCCTTATATGTTGAATATGACTTATTTGGACTTGTTAAAGTCAAAAAAGGATGATCCATTTATTTCAGAAGAAATATCCAGGCTCATCTTGATCGCCGAAGATCTTCTTCTTCAAAATTATGAATATGTTACAGATACAGATAGGACCAACATTCCATTGAGCGTGGATAAAAATGATTATGTGAGTCTGGCCAGATATCTGTGGCCAGATTCCACCGGAGCGTATACTATTGAGAGAAGTGGTGTTACCAATCCTGAAATTTATCAATACGATCGTCCTAAACTGGATAGAATTTCTACCGCAATATTTTATCTGTCTCTTGCCTATTTCTACACTAACCATGAGGATTACGCAAGAAAAGCTACGGTATTGATTAGTAATTGGTTTCTCAATGAAGAAACAAGAATGAATCCCAATTTAAATTATGCTCAGATCGCGTTAGGTGTTGATGATCGAGATAATTCTCAAGGAATAATAGATACCATTGACTTCATCAAAGTTATTGATTCTATCAGCTTGATTTATGATAGTCATTACTGGACAAATAGCAAACACGTAGAATTAAAGGCTTGGTTTTATTCCTTTTCAAAATGGATTGACAGCAAATACAGTTCAAGTTCTTTTTGTGATGAAAACTGGTGTAATAATGTGTCAACATGGCTTGATGCTCAAAAAACGATCTACTTTCTATTCACTGAACAGGAGGATCGATTAGATTCCAGGTCATCCATTCAACCCATAGAAGATAAAATTTCTTTACAATTTACAGCAGATGGTCATCAGCCATTTGAGGATCGTTTTCGATCCCAGCAACACTATTTCTATTACAACCTCAGTGGCTACATGACCATTGCTCTTATGAGAAAACAAAGACCGGATTTTGACAGGGATTGGAAAATCTTAAATAGTCCGGATTTTGGTGGTATCAAACCATCACTGGATGTAATTGTAAACCATTTAAATGGAGTAGATACATCTGATCATTTTAATCAGACAAGTGATTTCGATAACTGTCGATATTTGGAAATTTTAAAGCCTGCTGCAATTCTATTTGAACAAACAGAATATGAAGATGTCTCAAGACAGCTTCTCTATCATGGCTGCAGTAATTTAAATATCTCACTAACTTTGCCACCTTTGAAATGGTTGGTTTTCGAAGAGCCTGTAAATACCCCTCTCTTTTGAATCAGATTTTATTTAGAGTAGTCTGGGGGTTACTTACGTTTATCGTGATCTTGTCATGCAACCCGAGTGAATCTTTCACTCAATATTTACATCAAGATGCAATTCATTTTCAAAACATTGATGTTGCTATTCAACATGCCGAAAAAAAGTTAAATGGAACCTTGTCAGAACTTTCTTTTAACCCACAACTACACCCGGCTCATACTGTATCTAACACCGGAAAGTGGGATGAATCCGCTCTTAGCAGAAATGAATGGACAAGTGGTTTTTTTTCAGGTTCACTTTGGAATATGTACAAAATCACTGGTGATGAGCATTGGAAAGAGAGTGCCAAAATGTGGACGGCAGATCTAGAAGGGGCAGCAACCATCTCTTACGACCATGATACCGGATTTCGTATATTTAATAGTTTTGGGAATGGATATAAACTATTAGAAAATAGATCCTACTATCAAGTAATCCTCAGAGGTGCCAGTACGCTCTCAAAACGTTTTGATCCAACCATCGGAGCTATAAAATCATGGGATTGGATTGGCAATTTCCCAGTCATTATTGACAATTTAATGAATCTTGAGCTCCTTTTTTGGAGTGCTGAAACGACCGGAAACAGTACTTTTTACGATCAAGCTCTTAGTCATGCAGACCTTTCACTTACCCATCATATGAGGGAAGATGGAAGTACGTACCATGTTGTTGATTTCGCAAATGATGGTACTGTAATTGATAAATTTACCACACAGGGTTGTAACTCAAAAGCGCCGGGTTGTGGAGAACGTTCTGTATGGGCAAGAGGTCAGGCTTGGGCCGTCTACGGATTCACAATGATCTATCGATTTACAAAAGAAGAGCGGTTCTTAGATGCAGCAATTAAAGCATCTGATTATTTTATTGATAACTTACCTGCAGACAGGGTTCCTATTTATGATTTTTTTGAACCGGTCCCCTCTGTGAAAAGTAAAGATGCTTCTGCAGCAGCGATAGTGGCTTCCGCACTTTTTGAGCTCTACTCTTTCACAGAAAATAAACACTATTTTAATACGGCTGTAGATATTCTGGAGTCCTTGACTTCTGAAAATTATTCGACCATCAACTCTGACTCAAATGCACTTCTCAAATACTCAACACTCCATCGAGGAAAGGGGAAGCTGGGCACCTCATATGCCGACTATTATTATTTGGAAGCCATGATACGGTATATGGAACATTTCCAGAGGGATCTCCCTGCTATTGAAAAAGAGAATAGTCTGTTTCTGGACCAGAACTATCCAAATCCATTCAATAACTCGACAACAATCTATTATACAATCGAAGAGGAAGGTAGAGTAAATTTATCCATTTATGACTATACGGGTAAACGAATTCAAACTCTTGTCAATCAATCACGTCCATCTGGCAATTATTTTGTCGAATTCAATAGTTCAGAATTACCATCCGGTGTCTTTTTTTATGTGCTTCGTACAAACAGGCAAACTCTCTCTAAAAAAATGGTAATTCTGAAATAGTGTTGGTTATTGCAATCTCAGCTTTTTCCCATCTTTTCTTACTGTCGGACTGAATCCCTTTTACTACTCAGATTGTATTTAAAAAATTCTGTCATAAATGCAACTTGTTCTATAATTCGAATCGTGTAGAGGTTAAGCCAAATGGCGACATTGCTAACGTGATGGTGACTTATATTATATTTAGTTAAAGGTGGTGGTTTTAATGATCTGAGAAAATTGTAGAACCAAACTTTCTTACCGTCATCCCCATTCCAAGTATAAAAATATCCTCTTCCGGTTCGAATCTTTTTTTGGACTAATTTACCCCAGTCCCGGGCTTTTTTCCATATGACCGCTTCCTCACAAAAACCAATTTTAAAACCCTCATTAACAGCCTTTTGTGTTAACCGAACATCACCTCCTGAACGTGTCCTCTCTTCAAAAAATCCTACTTTTTTGAACACATGCTTTTTTGCAAATAGATTAGCAGTATATGCCACACCTCTCTCTTCAACGGCCTTTTTCATATCAATGGATGTCAAGGAGTCAACAATTTTAGAAGCAGTTACTCTATTTCCAAAATCAAAATCCACCCTTCCGGCTACTAAGTCGTATTTATTTTTTAATAAACAGTGAACTCCATTCTTAAGCCAATGTTTATCCGGGGTTGAATTTGCGTCTATGAACACGATGACATCTCCATTCGCTTTTTCCAACCCCCTGTTTCTTGCAGAATAAGGACTTTTTAAATGGTTTCTTTCTTCCAATAATTCTATTCGAACGTCATTAAATGTAGATATTATCTCAGGTTTTAAACTTTCAAATGAACTGTTATAAATCAATAAAATTTCTAATCTATCGATTGGATACGACTGTTTAACTAAAGATTGAAGCATATCAATGACTTCTTCCAAATTATCTTGATAGGGAATGATAATTGAAAGAAGTGGATACCTATTCATATCTAGATTTTTTGAGATGCTTACCATTTGTATCTATTTCAGAAAAATTAAACTTAAATTGCTTGATAAGCTTCAGCAGTATTTTTGGCGATAGTTTCCCAAGTCAGTTCTTTTTGAGCAAATTTGAGATTTTTTTCCCCTAATCCTAACGGTTGTGACTTAAATCCGGAACGTATAGCTTCTGAGACCGAATTGATATTATATGGGTCAAATACGGGATTTTTTGTTTTGTTTAACGTTTCCCCAATCACACCATAATCCGGCCCGACTATGACTTTACCAAATGTGAAACCCAGTGCTACATTACCGGAGTTTAACGTGTTAAATCGAGGAATTAAAAGGACATCAGCAGATTTCAAATAAATCTGAACCTCTTCCGGGGATATTACCTTTTCAACCGTACTAATTTTCTTATTAAAATAATTTCTATATAATTTTTTCCGGGTTATAAAATGTTTGGACTGGGATTTATATGGAAATGGCAATTTGCCGGCCATGATATAGATCGAATGATCAATATCTGCTTGTTGAAATGCATCAATACCTAAATTTAACTCCTCTTCTGTTCGTATGGCCCCAAATGAGAGAAGTACTTTTTGGTTCTTACTTAATTTCAGTTTTTCTCTACACTTATCCCTTTCCATAGTTGAGGGGAAGATTGAATAATCACCATGTGGAATGATAAAACTCGCTTTTCCTTCAGTTTCACTTCCAAATTGAATTTTGGTAAGCTTTTCAGATTCAGAACCCATGTGAATAAATCCATCACTTAAAGAGTAAATTTCACTATAAAATTGTGAAAATAGTCCATTCGAATCGGTATGAGGCTTTTCATTATGAATGGTAGTGATAATTTTTGACCCTGTTCTCTTTTTTTTTCTCAGCTGCTCCAATACTTTATCAAAGTTTGATCGCTGCAACAAATCATCTCTTGACATATCTGAAATCTGAGATTTTACCAGTAATTCCGGCCAGTGAAGATGAATCACATCAATGTTTATATCTTCGTATAACCATCCATATCCTACAATTACATTTGAAATTGAATCCATCTTAACCAGTTCTCTTATTAACGAGAACAGATATGGATTATTCATACCGGTTGTCTTAATGTCGTAAGGAATCAGAATCTTCATAGATAAATGGCTCTACTTCTGAGCTATTTCATTGATATTGCTATTATTTCTAAATTATCTTCATAAATTTGATCAATTGCTTTTTTTGTTTTCAAGATTCTCTCCTCTCCATTATTCTTTTTGCTAAATGCTTGATCTAATACGTCAATCCAATCTTTCGGCTCATCAGAACAGTATAACCCCTTTCCGATCATATCATTTAAACCTGAACCACCTTCAAATGTAGATACTACCCATTTTCCATGAGCAAGTGCTTCCAGAGTTTTAATTTTAAGACCGGTTCCATCCTGCATTGGATTTATGCATATATCTGCTTTAGAATAGATCTCATCTTCATTTTCATATCGCCCGTAAAATGTAATACCTGAATACTCCTCAAATTGATTCATAATCTTGCATATAGAGCCAGCAATCATTAACTCTGCATCTGGATGTTTTGCATATAAAAATGGCCAAATTTCATCGACAAACCATTTTAGGCCATCAACATTTAGTCTATTATCGGACCCAATTAGCAAAATTCTTTTTTGATGCCCGTCAGATTGAATATGTCTGAATGAAACCAAATGTCTCAGTTTCAAAACATTTATGGGTCTGTTATTCAACATATTTTCGTAGTGAATCTGATCTTCTTCAGTTATGGCCCAAACAATATCAGCAAACGCAATTGCCTTTTTCTCATCTTGATATCGAAGACTATACCATTCGATGGGTGTTTTATCATTCTTCAAAAAAAGTTTGTATCGGTTTGTCAGACAATCATGAGTATCCAGTATTTTTTTAGTCTTCTTTTCAAAAAGGCTAAAATAAAAGGAATAGACTGAATAATTTACAATAACAGCTTCATAATGAATTCCTTCAATTTCAGATTGCAGTAGTCTGAATTTCCGAATGTTTTTATACTCAGTCAAACTTTTATTAAAACGTGCTGAATCTAAATTATCGAATAACCTCCTTTTAATTTTTTGCCCTTTGATTTTAATCCCATTCCAAACTTCAGATATTCTTAAAAAAGGAGATTGAAGCAGTTTAGATTTATCAAGACCAATTTGGTGTTTTAACACTCGACCATTAAAGAAAGTAACATGTTCCGGATCGATCTTTTGATCAAATCCTGAGTAAAAGAAGTCCAATTCAAATCCCAAATTCATCAGCTCAGTACAAACCATTCGGATACGTTTACGGTTCCCTGAATAGTAAGGTATAAGTGTGATCGGGCTTACTATAAGAATTTTTTTAGCCATCCAATTAATTTACTTCTATCTCTTTTTAATCTAAGATATAATTTCCACACTCTGAAGTCATGACCCGACATTCTAATAACTGCTGCAAGTTCATTCCATAGATTGATTTGATTCTGTAATGTTTTAATCTGTCTGATATACCATTTTATTGCAAGATCATTCGGTTTTAATCCTTGTAATTTTGATTGATTTTTGTAGATCCAAATCACAAAATAGCTGGAGGCTTTTAGTTTTAGAATAGCCGATTTTTTATCTGCCGTACCGGATATATTTTTATCACTGTAGCGCCAATAGACCAATGCATCTTCAATAACCTGAACACTTCCTGAGAGAGCCAGTTTTACAGTAAATAGATCATCAGAGGCCCAGGCCATGGGCAGATCCGGAATTCCTCCAATTTTATCATGAGCCTCTTTTGAAAAAATCGTTTCAACAACATAACTCTCTTGATTATAGGTCAGTTTTTGGTTCAGAAATGAGACAGCATTAAAATCGTTAAAAAAACGATTTTCACGAATTAACTCACCATGATCAGCAATTTTATCTGTATTAAATCTAAAGGCTACAGAATCGGGATATTTTTCCAACCGGGAATAAAATGAACTGACACAATTTGAATCCATTAAATCATCATCAGAAAAAAGCCAGATCCACTTCTCTTCGATAAAGTTAATACACCTTTCCCACTGTTTAACAATTGAATGCTGACCCATATTATCATCAAACCGATGATATACAACATGTTCCGGTAGGCTAGCGCTCTCAATAATTTCATTAATTTTGAAAGGACTGGCATCATCAAAAATGTATAATTGAAAACGTTGGTTAGTCTGTCTATTAATGCTTTCCAGAGTTTCCTTAAGGAAATCAGCTTTATAAGCGGGTATTATGATGGCAAGTTTATTCTTCATTCCAAAATCCCGTTATCAGTTTTTATACGTATGTATCAGATATGAGGAGAATTCAATAAAAAGGATCTACTTCTTTAGAGTATTTTAAAATTGATATCAAAAATAAACGCAGCGTTGAATGATTTTAAAGGCTCTGAATTTGAACCATTTCAGAAAATCGGGTCTTGCCATTCAACGTTAAATCTTCATATGATCCACTCTCTATTATTTTTCCTTTCTCAACTACATAAATAAGATCAGAGTTTTTAATTGTTGAGAGTCTGTGAGCAATAATCACAACAGTCATTGATCCTTTTAATGAGTCTATACTTTTTTGAATAAATTGTTCTGAGTCTGTATCTAATGAGCTGGTTGCCTCATCCAAAATTAATAAATTTGGATCTTTATATAGTTCTCGGGCAATAAAAAGTCTTTGTCTTTGTCCACCCGATAGACGAACTCCCCGATCACCTACAATGGTTTCGTATTCATCATTAAGATCAGTTATAAATTCATGAGCATAAGCCCTTTTTGCAGCTTCATGAACTCTTCTGCGCACATCATCATCGTTTTTATAATCCCCTTTCCACAAACAGATATTATTAGCCATTGTATCATCAAATACAACTGTTTCCTGAGATACATATCCAATTTGGGAGCGCCAGGATTGAAGGTCAATGTCTAATGAATTCACTCCATCTATATGTATTTCTCCTTTTTGTGGGCGAAGAAGAAGTGTAAGCATATCAATTAATGTAGATTTACCGGCCCCTGACTCACCTACAAATGCAATCATATTATTTACGGGAATGGTCAAGTTCACGTCTTTAAGAACATGATGCTCCTTATCATCATACTTAAAGAATACTTTATCAAATCTGATCTCATTAGAAAATACACCTATCTCTACATCACCACTTTTCTCTTTGTGTATTTCAAGTTTCTCAAATTCATCCACAACCATTTCAAGCGAACCGATTTTCTCCATTGTTCGTTGCCAGTCATCCTGAATACCGATCATGTGTTGCATACCTCTGTGAAACAATAGTAATGCAACAAATATAGGCGCAATGGGTGCATTGAATACCATTACCTGAATGATAATTACAAATAACAAGAAGATGACTGAGACCGGCTCCCTGATAGCTTCCGTAAATGCACTAGCCGCTCCTTGTTTGAACATATACTTAGAAAGTCTGGTGATACTACCCATCACACCGCCTTTCAGATATTGCATTTGATTTGTAGAAGCGAGGTATTTAAAAGATTGAATGGTTTGTACAAGAAACTTACTGAGAATACTCTCTTCAGATGCTGTTAATCTGGACAATTCCTGAACATATTTGTTCAGTTTTTTGAATAAAAATAGCAGTAAAATTCCCACTCCTATCGCCATCAAAGCAAAGTTCCATGCAATCAGGAAAGCTATAGAAAGATACGAAATGCTGATAATGATCATTTTCAGAAAGCGAGTAAATGTGTCAAATGTTCTTAAAAAATTATTAACCTGACCGTTAATAACATTAATGAAATGTCCCGTATTATTGTGGGCATAATAATAGTAATCCATCTCTCTATAGGCATTGAACATTTTGCCTTTAATTTCTCTCATAAGTTGAGCCCGCAAAAAGCTTGAATACCCGCCATCTAAAAATTTTATGACACCTTTTCCGATAAAAATAATACCGATAAAAAGCAGAATACCAACAACTGAGCCCGATATACCTAAAAATGAGAGGATTGCGTAGAGAGTTCTAACGGCTATAGAACCATCATCCAAGCCACCATCACCTGCATCAGCAGCATCAATTAATGGCAATATCAGGGTGATGCCAAAACCTTCAGTAATGGCAGCGGCAGCTGTTAGAGCAAATACGAGATAGAGTCTTCTTCCAATAAAGTGTCTGTATACTCCAAGATAATAGGTAATACTGGCAAAAATTTTCAAACTGACTCGTGTTTTGATGTTATTTCCTTTTTCTCGAACTCTTCTCTAAAGTACGCCACTCCTCTAATGATATAGAGAAGCATTATGCCTCCAAAAATACCTACAAAGAGAGAACCAATGAGGATAACTTCAATTTTTGGATCCGATGGGCGGGTTGGAATTGTTGCCGGTTCATGAACTCTAAAGACGGGTGTCTCTTCCTGAACTGTAATCTTGGCTTCCTGGTAACGTCGACCAATATTGCTATAAAGTGCAAAAGCCATTTCAACTTCAAATTGAAGTCTTTCTTGTTGAATAACAAGAGATTGTCTGGCCGGATTAATATTTTGATCTTCGAATTTAGCTAGAGAGTCTTGAAGCATTTCAAAATTTCTTTTTGCCTCTTCATACTGTTCTTCAATAAATAACAGATTATTCAATGCTTTCTCAGTACGATAATCGATAACATAATTTTGAAGTAAATTTTTGACAACGATGACCATCTCTGTAGAAGCGACCCGATCAGGTAAGGATACGCCCACATTTATAAACCCGGATTGTGGTTCTCTTTGGATTGTGATATAGCCGGTAACTGTGTTTGCTACGGATCGAATGTTACTGGGCAGCGATGTAGGTTGATTAAAATCACTAAACAATGAAAAATCAATAGCTTCAATAGCATCATCTCCACCGTTTCCAATTGAATTGATGATGCTCATTACACTATTTGGCAGACCCAGTGTAATATTCCATAGAAAATCATAAAACCGGCTGACCACACTTGGTTTATAGTGTTCAGTAAAATATTCGAAAATTGTGATTCGCTGATTCAGATCACTAAAATAGATCTCTTCTTGCATCAATTCTATTTGAAATGGCATACTTTCAACGATAAATGGGTACATTGCGACCCCAATGTCCTCTTCTTCACCTCTTCTTTGAAGACCAAAAATATTTTCAGCTTGCTGAAAAATTTGCCCTAACTGACTAGATTCGTTTGATGATTCAGGTAATAATTTTGCTTCTGAATAGTAAACCCGTTCACTACCAATGTAGAAGAATACACCAATTAACAAACATACCGTGGTTACGATGAAAATGAATCGGCGATGATTCCAAAGATCTTTTAATATGCCAATAATATCGATGATCTGTTCATCTTCGTATTCATAAGCATCCATTGGAACTAATCTATATTCCTCAATAGAATCCTTCTTTTTGATCTGTCGATCACTGTTATAATCTGGATTTTCGGAATCTTTTTTATTCAAATCTGAGCTTATTTTTACTTATTAATTTAATAGTAAAATCGGATTTACTGATGCTGATATGATTTTAATTAAGCGGCAATACTATTTTTTAATTAAAAATTAACTACTTCCTTCTGATCATAGTTATAAGATGGCACTATCTCTTTAATTGCCATTTTTATCTGATAGCTATCACCTTTATTGGCCATCTCAAGTAAATAGTTTAATCTATTTGTAAGATTACTGATTACATCCACACTTTTAGCAACATAGATTTTATTGTGATGTGTAATATCAGTTCCCTCTTCTGCTGTTAACAGCTCTTCAAATAATTTTTCACCGGGGCGTATACCAGAATACTCTATTTTAATATCTCTATCAGGCTCTAAACCGGATAGTTTAATCAAATCACGTGCCATCTTTTCAATATTTACGGGATCTCCCATATCCAATACAAATACAGAGCCGTTCATACCCATTGCACCGGATTGCAGTACCAATTGAGAGGCTTCAGGAATGGTCATGAAATATCTGATCATTTCCGGATGCGTAACCGTAATTGGCCCCCCTCGTTTAATTTGTTCTTTAAATTTTGGGATCACACTCCCTCTACTGCCCAATACATTTCCAAATCGTACGGATACATAAACCTGATCACTGTCAACCTGGGAAGCTCCCCACTGTACTATCTGTTCAGAAATTCGTTTGGTTGCGCCCATCACAGAGGTTGGATTTACGGCCTTATCCGTTGAAATATTTACAAAATGTTTCACATTATATTTCACTGATAAATTTACAAGATTCCTCGTTCCTTCAACATTATTAAGTACCGCTTGTTCGGGATTGGACTCCATTAATGGCACATGTTTATGCGCTGCTGCGTGAAAGATTACCTCAGGTTTCTCCTCTTTAAAGAGCCTCTCCATGGATTGATAATCTCGAACATCACCAATTCTAACAGAATAACTCAAATTTAACAGCTTATAGTTTATATCATTAATGAGTGTATGAATACTATTTTCACCTCTGCCCAGTAATATGACTCTTCTAGGATTAAATCTGGAGAGTTGAACGACCATTTCAGAGCCTATTGAACCTCCGGCGCCAGTCACCAATACAACTTTATCCTTTAAGTAGTTTTCAATTAATGAGGTTTCCAGTCGGACCGGTTTTCTCCTGAGAAGATCTTCAACATCTACATTTCTGATCTGGTTTATCGTAACCTTTCCACTGATCAGATCATAAATACTGGGAATGATTCGGTAATTTACATTACTCTTACTGGCTATATTAACGACCCTTCTGATAACCTTCCCTGATTCTGATGGCATTGCAATCAGTATTTCATCAATTCTTAAATCGTTAACTGCAGTTACCATTTCATCAATCCCACTCACAACCGGTAAACCCAAGAATTTTTGGCCCTGTTTTGATTTGTCATCATCTACAAAGGCAATGGGCTGCATTCCGGCTTCCGGATGTCGTAGCATCTCTCTAACAGCCATATTTCCGCTTTCACCTGCACCCGCAATTAACACCCGGCGGTTTTCGGTAGTTTTGTTCTTATGAGGATTCCAATAGACAATAAAAAAGCGGGTCCCCACTCTAATGCCACCTAAGACAAGAAGGGATAAGAAAAATTCAATGATAGGTACTGATAGAGGAATTGTTATCTGGTCTCTGAGTAAAATAGCTGAACAAAAATAGATGAGAGAAACAGTAGTTACCGACTTAATCAGTGTAATAAGGTCTCTGAATCCTGTATTGCGCCATGATTGTCTAAATGTGCCAAATAAATAAATAACAATTACTTTCAATACCAGAAGCGATGTTGAAACTTGTATGATCTCATTTCCATAGCCGGAAAGATCACCATCTAAACGCAGCATAAAAGAGATAATCGTAAGCAATGTCCAGGCAAAAACCTCAACAAAAAACTTCCACCAATCTCTATAGTTTGAAAATTTTTTCAACATGTAACTGACAGTCTGGTGTTTAAATAGGGTTTGTTAAAATATTTTTGATATTAAATAACTATGTAAAATAGTTAAAACTTTTCATACTTATATGCAAAGCTTTTGCCATTGTAATCAGATAGATCATTTTTAAAAGCATTACTGTAATCATATTTACAAATAATTAAACAATCCGTGTTCTTAAATTCCATAAAACCAAGCAACATTTAATCCGATTGTGTTACTCTGTTCTCTTTTAAAACTTTATAATTACGCTTTAAAGATCTTATTTGGATATTTAGCATCTGCTTTTACTGAATTTCTCGTATCTACAATTAACTTACTCCATTCAACCAGTTCATTGTAATCAATTTCAGAATGATTCGTTGAAATTACAACCACATCTGCTGATTGTACACTATTCCGATCCCATTCAATGGATTTTTGACCGGCATAATGAGCATGTTCACGTGTTTTTTTGATGATGGGTAGATGCGGATCGTAATAAGATATCTCAGCACCCAACTCAGTAAAATAATCCATCAATTTATATGTTGGCGATTCTCGATCATCATCTACATCAGGTTTATAAGCCAAACCAATTAAGAGTACTTTACTTCCATTTATAGATTTTTTGTGACTATTTAAAGCCTCCAGCGTTTTTTGAACAACATATTTTGGCATATAGGTATTGATCTGACCGGCCAACTCAATAAACTTGGTGTCTTGTTCGAATTCTCTGGCTTTCCAAGTAAGATAAAATGGATCAATAGGAATACAGTGTCCACCCAAACCCGGCCCCGGAGTGAATTTCATGAAACCGAATGGTTTTGTATCAGCGGCGTCTAAAACTTCGTGCACATCAATTCCCATTTCACTGTAGACTACTTTTAACTCATTTACCAATGCGATATTTACAGATCTGAATATGTTTTCTGTCAGCTTTACGGCTTCTGCCGTTTTTGTATCTTTCACCGGAACTGTTTTTACAATCGATGTATCATAAAGTGCACACGCTAATTTGAGAGCATTATTGCCATGGCCACCCACTACTTTGGGTATTTTTGATGTATTAAAATTTGCATTGCCGGGATCTTCTCTTTCGGGACTATAAGCTACATAAAAGTCTTCGCCAGCTACCAATCCACTATTGGTCTCCAGTATCGGAATAATCAGTTCTTCTGTTGTACCCGGCCATGTTGTGGATTCTAAAATTACAAGCTGACCTTTTCTTAGATGTTTCGATATCGTTTTTGTTGTTTCCACAACATAACTCATATCGGGATCTCTTTGAGTACTTAAGGGAGTTGGAACACACATTAAAAGTGCATCCGGCTCACTTAATCTATTAAAATCTGTCGTTGCATCACACAATTCTGAATTTGAGAGCTCTTCCATTTTATCAGCTCCAAGATGCTTTATATAGGGGATCCCATCTTTGATACAATCCACTTTGTTCTGATCGATATCAAAACCGATAACCGGCATATCATTCTTATAAAAGGTCCACATGAGGGGAAGCCCAACATACCCAAGTCCAATAATTCCAACCGTATATTCCCTCTTTTTTATAGCAAGAAGCAGCGAATCAATATTCATTTAATAATCTGTTTTGATGATAAATTTTAAGACGTGAAAGATAAGGCAATTTGACAGATTTGAGAAATGAAATATCAATCAGGAGAAAAAGTTTTGAAAGAATAGATACACTGAAAAGATTGAATTGGCAGGGATATTTTTATAACTGCACTAAATATAAATATTTGAACGATTTACACTATTGTGTTCATCTCTCGTTTAGTAACGAATAAGGAAAAGAAAAAGGAGCAAATAATTAACAAAGTGATAACGAAACCCCTCTCCATTTCACTGCCTGAAATGTAATAGATTCCAATAATTAAACTGAAGATTGAAAAAAGAGCGTATAGCGTTGATATTTTATTATGAGACCAACCAATTATGTTTAATCTCTGATATAAATGAGATCTGTGAGCTTCAAATATATTCTCTCCATTAATAAATCTTCTGACAATTGTAAAAGCACCATCAAAAAGGAATGGCCATAGAAGTATGGCTCCAAACCAAAGTGCTTCTCCCGATTCAAGTTGATCTGAAAAAGCAGCCGCAATCAAGGGCATGGAACCAAATAGGAAACCAAGAAAAAGACTTCCCACATCACCCATAAATATTCTGGCCGGTGACCAATTCAGAAAAAGAAATCCAATCACGCCGGCTGCTACAAATAAGTTTAATACAAATAGATCCTGAAGCTGATACTTGTAGAATAGGATACACCATCCTGTTGCGGCCGAGATTGCCTGAACAGATGATAAACCGTCTACACCGTCCATAAAATTGTAAATATTCGTAACCCCTGTAATCCATATGATTCCAATAATAAATCCAAACAGACCTAATGTATAGGGTCCAATAATGGGTATTTCAATATGACTCAAGTTTTGAATAAAAATGAGAATGATTAATGATACAAACAGTTGTGCTCCAAATCGGGTTCTCCTCGATAAATTATTTCTGTCATCAAACCAGCCAAGAATTGAGATAAATAGGAGAGTTGTGAGAAAGATCAGAAAATCTATCCCTGTTCGAGTACCAAAGAATATCAGATAGAATGAAAATGTTATAAGCAGTAGTCCGACAAATCCAACACCTCCCCCTCTCGGAGTCGGTCGAACATGAGAGCTTCTCTCTGATGGAATATCCGTTATACGTTTTACGCGAGCATATTTAATAAACCACCTGGTAAACAAATAGTTTACGTAAGCAATCAAAAACGCGGCAATAATGATTGGTAGATAAGGCAAAAGTTTGCTTTTAATATTTCAATCTTATCAGCAGAATTAGAATAATAGTGTATTTATCAGAACAATTCTTAAACATGTGCTCCAATTTCAACTATTTTAAACTAATTCATACATCTCATGAGGACTTAACACCCTGTTTTTTGATGAATCTGATTTTAAGAATTGAAGATAGTAAAGTCGAGTGACGATACAAACCTGGGAAATAAAAAAAGGCTCACTTTCACATGAACCTTTTTGCCGGTATTTGATAGTATCATAAACTGATTTGTATGGACTAAAAATACTCATTGAAAACACTTTTAGTGTTAATTGACTGTTAACATTTAGAAAACTTTACGTAGTAATACCTTCATTTTAACACTAAAGCTCTTCTTACGTTTTGAAGTATTCATTTTTAACAAATCTTACATCTGATTTCTATAAAATTTGTTATACTTATAAATCTTTGGAGATAGAAAAATTAATCACAACTTTTTTATATATCGATAACCGTGCCAAATCAATTTCCTGATATGCGATTTTTCAGCCGGAAACTCATCAAACCGGAGGATTTAAATGCCCATGGCACTCTTTTTGGGGGATCTGTTCTTGCGTGGATTGATGAAGAAGCAGCCATATATGTAATTTGCCAATTGGGGAAAGGTAACATCGCTACTAAATTTATGTCGGAAATTGATTTTGTCAGTTCCGCGAAATTGGGTGATATCATCGAAATAGGGATGCAAACTGTTGCATTTGGAAAGACCTCCATTACCGTAAAATGTGAAGTCAGACATAAATTCACTCTAAAACCAATTATTCGCATCGACAAAATTGTATTTGTTCATCTGGATGATGATAGTAAACCCACACCTCATGGAATTAATGAACCTGCAAATGAATAATAATGAGTGAACAAAAATCAATAGTTGACAGAGAGGTCATTAAAAATTTGCTTTATGGTGATGAAGATTACCTGGATGAGTTTGTTCAAGTCTCCATCATCTCCTTTACTGAGTTTAAGGATAACTTTGAAACACATTTATCCAATCGGGATCTTGCCAGTCTGAGAACAACCGGACACAAAGTGAAACCGGTTGCACAGATGATGAACCTTCATGGTTTACTTGATCTTTATGAACGATCTAAAATAGTCATTCAAGATAATTTGTCTGAAGATGAATTAAATGATGTACTTAAGAAAATGAATAGCTATTGCAATACTCTTCTCAATGAATTGAGTAAATTGATTGAATCTACTTAACACTGATTTTTCCTGTTAATTACACCTAAATAATCCTCAGTTTTAATTTTTTGATACACATTATTCTATGAATCAAATTCTCGTTACAGGTGGAACAGGATTTATTGGCAGTCATACTGTACTTGAACTCCTCAAAAAAAACGATGACGTTGTTGTTTTAGACAACTTATCAAACAGTAAAAAAGAATCTTTAAAACGGGTAGAGAAACTCAACGGTAAAAAAATTCAATTTCATGAGATTGATTTATTAGACAAAAACAGCTTGCAGAGTCTATTCAGTTCTTATCATTTTGATTCTGTTATTCATTTTGCCGGTTTGAAAGCTGTTGGTGAGTCTGTGAAAGAGCCCATCAGGTACTATCAGAATAATATTACAGGTACACTCAATCTGTGCGAAGTGATGAATGATCATGATGTCAAAAAGATAGTTTTTAGCTCATCAGCCACGGTTTATGGGGATCCTGAGGAGTCACCAATTCCGGAAAGGAGCAAACTATCTGCTGTCAATCCTTATGGCGCTACAAAATTGGTTATCGAGAATATACTACGGGATATCTATAGATCAGATCCATCCTGGAGTATAGCACTTTTACGTTATTTCAATCCGGTTGGAGCACATGAAAGCGGGTTAATTGGTGAAGATCCCAATGGCATACCCAATAATCTGATGCCATATATCACTCAGGTTGCGGTTGGAAAACTTGATCAACTGAATATTTTTGGTAATGATTATGAGACTCCTGATGGAACCGGTATTCGAGACTATATTCATGTTGTTGATTTAGCGATCGGCCATCTGAAGTCATTGGAAAAATTGACAAAAGCTCAGGGACTCTATACATACAACCTGGGCACTGGGAAAGGCAACAGTGTATTGGAAGTTGTTCATGCATTTGAAAAAGCTACCGGTGTTACCATTCCATACAAATTCATGCCCCGCCGGCCCGGAGATGCTGCCATATGTTATGCAGATGTCTCAAAAGCAGCTGATGAGCTCAATTGGAAAACAGTGTACAATCTGGAAGATATGTGCAGAGATGCTTGGAAATGGCAATCGATGAATCCAAATGGCTTTGAGCCGGCAGAAACTGAGTAATTAATCATTAAACTCCAGATCTGCTACAACTGGCAGGTGATCCGAAGGGAAGCGTCCATCCTTGGTGTCAGATAATATGGCATGACGTTTTACTGAAAATTTTGAGTCAATAAAGATATAATCGATCCTGCGATCTGTTGCTATTTGCTCAAATCCATTCCAGGTAGAGGTTGGGCCATGATGGGCCTCTTCAGTATGATAAAATCCATCAAAAAGTTCTACATGTACCGCACCCTGATCCGGGTCCGTAATAATTTGATAAGGCTTCTCCCCTTCCGTTGTGTTTAAATCACCCATAAGGATCACCGGGTCCCCTTTTGCCAATTCATGAATTTTTTGCAATATGAGTTTAGAACTCTCTTCTCTAGCAATTTCACCGATATGGTCATAATGAGTATTAAATGTAATAAATGATCTGCTGTTTACATTGTCATAGAATCTGACCCAGGTAGTGATCCGTGTAATGGCTGTATCCCATCCCATGCTGCCCGGTATCTCCGGTGTTGTTGAATGCCAGAATGTGCCGTCATCTATGACTGAAAAACGATCTGTTCGATAAAAAATCGCACAAAACTCTCCTTTTTCATCCCCTGCGTCACGCCCAACGCCGACCCAATCAAATTCCGGCAGCAGTTCATCCAGTTCTACCAATTGATGATGCATCCCTTCCTGTGTTCCCAGGATATCCGTTTGATGATACCGAATGGTACTTGCTACTAAATCCTTTCTGTTTGGCCAAGCATCCGGCCCGTCATTTGGGTTATCATAACGGATGTTAAAGGTCATGGTACGAATTGTGTGTTCGCCATCATTTTGATATTTATTAGAGTCTTTTGCTTCAGGATTTATTAAACCCGAAATCAGAGTGATATAAATCAAACCGGCAAGTGATATAATCAGTGAATAAAATTTCATGTTGATGAGGGCTTTTAGGTTATACTGAACAGGAATTAAACCGAATGATAAGTGATATATCTACCTTGAACAACTAAATGCCGATGCAGTTTGGGTTCAATATAATAATCAAGTTTGGGGCGCAGAGTTATCTGAGACACAATTTGAGCATGATCCCACCCGTCTTGTCAAAGTTGCCAGAGACGGGCCAAAATTTGGTCCAGGGGAAAATGCCACGGTGGTTGTCCGAATTACATATGGAGATGATACGTACCTGTTGAGAAATTCAAATCAAGAGATCATCCAAACCTCGTAAGTTATCAGATCACTGGTGATGGATTGAAATCTTTTTAGTAATTCCTATTGTACAATGTCTTTTTTTGCATTAACTTTGTAATTAAAAGTACTTTGAAATAAAATCATTTCAATGAAAAAAGAACAAGATTACATAAAGGATATAATTGAGATACGCTCAATGATGGAGCGTTCTTCCAAATTTTTATCACTATCCGGCTGGGCTGGCATCATGGCGGGGTTCTATGCACTCATCGGAGCGTGGGTTGCCTATTCCGTCTATCGTTTTAATCCTGATCAAATTTACTACAGTTCACCCGGCCTTCAAGCAGTTATTTTATTGGCACTTTTCATTCTCATCCTTGCCCTGACTACAGCAATCTATTTCTCCCGGAAGAAGGCTGAAAAAAGAGGTGAGAGCATTTGGAATCCCACATCAAGACGGCTTTTAGGTAGTTTGTCTATTCCTTTGATCACTGGCGGTATTTTGATACTGGTATTTCTATCAAAAGGGCTTATAGGCCTCATTGCTCCGGTCATGCTGTTGTTTTACGGCCTGTCATTATATAGCGCCGGTTTTTACACGATACCTGAAGTGAGGTATATGGGAGTCATACAAATAGGGTTGGGATTGATAAGCACCTGGTTTATAGAATATAGTCTACTGCTTTGGGCTGTTGGTTTTGGGGTGGTTCATATTGTCTATGGTTTTTATATACATGTAAGATACGAGAGGTGATGAATCGTGAATGTATCCTTCGGTGAACTACATAAGGCATTTGAAAGCCGAATCCGGTTAGGGATTATGTCGGCACTGGCGGTCAATGATTCCCTCGATTTTACATCACTACGAGAGTTTTTGGATGTAACCGATGGAAACCTTGCCACTCACATCAAAAAATTGGAAGAGGAGAATTTTATCCGTGTGGAGAAGGCGTTTATCAACAACAAACCTAATACCAAGTATTCTATGACAAAAGAGGGGAAAAAAGCTTTTGAAAACCATCTGGCCGTTTTGGAACAAATTATCAAATCACAAAAATAAACTCTATGAAAACAGACATTCCTCAAAAATTAAAAACCCATAATTTCATTTCGATTCTGATCATTGCAATCGGATTCATACTCTTAATCTATATGATCACCGTTGAAGATGAACCGGGTGCATTACCCCTACTATTGATTGTTGTGGGTACTGTATGGAACGTCTACACCAGATCCGGAATCCGCAGACACCAATCATAACTAAAAAAAATTATACCTGTACTTTGAAATTAAAAGTACTTTTACATTAAAATTTAATACTTGCTATAATGATACCATCAACAGAACAGTCTTATGAAAAAAAAACTCTTAAAGAAGCCTTAGTCGTGTTTTTACTCGCGATATCAGCAGCTATACTCATTAAGATACCCACACTATTTGACTTTCATCTGGATCATCATGAGAGTTTCTATATCCGGAATTTGAGCTTCTTTATACTTCCAGTATTGACCGCATATTTTGCATGGAAACGAAAGCTTACAACCCAGATTCTTTTAGTTATCGGATCTGTATTCATTGTGGCATTGATAGTTGCAAATATCTTCCCTTTTGAACAGGATAGTGATACTGAAGTCCTATTAGCCATTCATCTTCCAATTGCACTCTGGCTAATTGTTGGGATTGTATTTACAGGCGGACAATGGAATAAAGTTAGCGAACGTATGAATTTTATTCGTTTTTCAGGCGAACTTTTCATCTACTACGTACTTATCGCACTCAGTGGCGGTGTTCTAACCGGTTTCATGGCAGTGCTTTTTGGAACCATAAATATCGATATTGAACCGTTTTTTGAATCTTGGTTACTGCCTTGTGGTGCAACAGGAGCTGTCATTATTGCCGCCTGGCTGGTAGAGTTCAGAAATGATCTTAATGGCAATTTTGCGCCGGTCTTAGCTCGATTATTCTCCCCTCTTTTTGCTATTATGCTGGTCACTTTCCTTGGAGTTATGCTCTTTACCGGAAATGAACTGATCATAGATCGCGACATCCTTATCGCTTTTGATCTGCTTCTGATTGTGTCTCTTGGATTGCTTTTGTACTCTATCTCTTCCCGGGATGATAAAGCTTCTCCAGGTGTTTTTGATGTGATTCAAATTGTTCTGGTTATCAGTTCATTATTGGCTGATGCTGTGGCACTCTGGGGTATCATCGAGCGAATATCAGAATTTGGCTTCACCCCCAACAGGGTAGCCGCCCTTGGCCTGAATTTGATCCTCATCGTTAACCTGACTTGGGCTGCTGTGCTCAACGTTCGATTTCTCCGTGGAGAAACTGAATTTTCAACTCTTGTAAAATGGCAAACCGATTATATACCGGTTTATGGAATTTGGGCCGCCATTATTGTGATCATTTTTCCACTTTTGTTTGGATTCAAATAATCCCATTAATCTGCTCTATTTCGGCGTAATTGCGGATGGAGTGATCGGCGCTCTCATTGCCCGTTTTCAACCGATGGGACTGGCATACACGATGCTTGCGATGGCAGCTGCACAGGCAATGGTTGCTGCAATAGCATTGATTGGAGGGTTTTATCAAACTCCACCGAGCACGGTCTTTGAGATCATCGCTGTTAATGGGTTCTTTATGTTTTTGTTTACCGTTGCATCTATCTTGTTTTGGAACTTTGAAAGATCACATTCTGAGCAGAAAGAAAGACCTTAAATGGATCATTTGTTACATAGTTCTCATCGGTTTAAAAATTATTTTTAGATCCATTGTTTATCAATTCAAATTATTCGCATCATATTATTTTGAAAGGAGATGATATTTACCAGAATTGAATACGACCAATCAAAACCAAATTTCAATAAAAGATCGTTGTAGAAGTGATTTGTAAAGTCTTATATTTGATACTCTCAAAATGTTGAGATGCGCCTCGGTGGCGGAATTGGTAGACGCGTTGGACTTAAAATCCAATTGGTATTTAAATGCCAGTGCCGGTTCGAGCCCGGCCCGAGGTACAAGCCTCTATATCATTCGTGGTATGGAGGCTTTTTTTTATAAATAATTGTATATTCTTTAACGAGAGAATAAAAAATCATCAACTATGTCACATATTATCCTTCTTCTTCTGCTTTCGTTCACTCTTCAGATAGGGGAATGGTCCGAGAGCGCTGTTGATCTTGGCAAACCACAACTATCTGAGACTGTATCTTCTCAAAAACAAGGCAAAACTGACGAGGATTATTCAGAACATTATTTCATGCAGGGCATTCAGATTAGTCAACGATTATGCTACATAAGTTCGACTTGTGAACCCGGAGAGGTTATAGAAAGTGACACCCTAAACACGTCATTTATTGTCCGGTTGACCTTCAGCAGCGAAAACCCCGATTCAGTATTATTTGATGGACTTGAGGGTGCCAATACGAGGCCAAGAGAAATGCTCTCTAGTGGGTTTAACGGGGGGCACGCTGCATACCTGGAATGTAGCGACCCATCATTTGTCTGTGGTCATGCCCGAAAAACCGGAAATGAATTGGAGTTTAATTTATCCTCACCCGGTGGACGCTATATCGGAAAGGGAACTCTCGATAACGATAAACTGACATTACAAACTCAGTACATTTACAGGGGATCTGGTGCGGAATATATTTTAGAAGGCCAAAAAATCGTGGAGTAAGAATGAAAGTACTATACCAAAAGAGATGGATCGGGGTTGTTTTACTATTATCATGTTTAGGCATGATAGGGCTATCCGGCTGTGAGAACTCTTTCTTTGGCTCCGACAGAGAAGATGACACGATATCCGGTTTATTTGCCTTGACAGGTAAAGAGATTGTTACAACCTATACTGATTGGCCGATACCTGAAAATGATGTACCCAAGAGGGTCACAACAAATATCGATTTTTTAATGCTTATTCGCTCTGTTCAAGGAGAGAAAAACATGGTGAGAATGTACGGTCTGGAGGGAGCTGATGTTGGAAAACGTGAACATTACCTATACCCGGGGTGTAAAACCCCCGATGACTGCAAGATTACCGGCACGCTGGATGGCGAAGTTGTAGAGATGGATATCAATAACAATGGGCGTTCTTATCGCGCTACTGTTACAATTCGAAATGTAACCGATGGGAATAACCTGAGTAATTATGCAGAAATTACGGCCACCTATAATTATCAAAATACAACGATACATTATGAAGTTGATGGTGACGTAAGGATGGAATAGAACCCTATTTTTGGTCTAATCAAATGAACACATATCTGAACTCGCAAATCTCCAATCGCATAACAGTTTTTTTTCAAAAACTTCACTCTCCCCTTACTATGCAATGAGCCATTAATGAATGATTTATAAAGCAAGTGTATCCTTGTCAAAAGATCTTCTCTACGTTCAAATTGCCAATATTCGGAAGACTCTACAAACTAATTGGATTTACGAATCAGTATGTTAAAACTGAACATCGAATACTATTTATAATAATTGATAAAAATTTTCCGAAAATTTTTAGAATCCTATTTTTGGACTAAAACGTCTTTATCTTAGGGATTACATTTTTTAATAATTTATTGAGGGAAAAAATTTTTATATTATTGAGTCGTTTGTATATGATAAATCTATTAAATGCTTCTCAAACTATTAAATGCTTCTCAAAATTAGAGACATATCGGCTAAATTTACTCTTCTTGTCTATCTGATAAGCTACCTGTCTATATCTCTGTTTCACTACCATGATGTCTATATAGCTGATGGAAACAATTCTGAAGTCGTCATTATCAGCCATCAGGAAACCGGTGGTAGTGAAGAAGAAACAGAAAATAACCAATGTTCTCTATGTCTGATATCAGATTCACAATTTGATATCAATTTTAACGCCATTCCTTCACCATTTTTAGAGGAAGAGAATCACATCCATTTTTTTAGTGATGATATTCTTTCCAACTATGATGGATATGCATCTCAGAGAGCCCCACCGTTTACTGCTTAATATTTCGCATTTCTTATATCCATAAAGATAACCTATTGAAAGGTATCTGCTTGTCTGTGGATTTGCAGTAATATTCAGAAGAGATGAAGTCGTGATAAATCTAAATGCGAGATTTGATATAAAGATATCCTTAATAAAGTAATTTATTGTCCTTCAATAGGTTACATGACATTTTATTCATTTAATAAGCATCCATACGAAATATGATCGTCTTACTAATCACAATTTTTGCAACCATTAATCTTTTTACTGTTTCAAGTCCGAAACAGAACCAGATTGCAGGCACAACAAAGTGTACTGTGACGGGAATAGTTTCAGACATTGAAACCGAAGAACCTCTGCCTTTTGCTGTTGTAAAATTTATTGATCTAAATAGAGTATCTACAGCAGATGAAAATGGGGAATTTACTCTGTCCGGTATTTGTCCGGGAGACTATAAAATTGAGGTCTCCTTTGTAGGTTATGAAACTCAAATATTTGAAAAGTCTGTGGATGATAAATCCATCATTGAATTGGAATTGGAAAATCAATTCAATGAATTTGAGACTGTGAATGTTACGGCAAGACGTGTATTTGAAAGAGGTACCGAAGCCATTTCGCAAACTCAGATCCCTAAAAGTGATTTCTCATCAAATCCAACACGGTCCGTGGCCTCCGTTCTTTCCGGTGTTCAGGGAGTTACCTTTTCCTCGGCAGGAAGTAACGTTCAGCTTCCGATTATACATGGATTGAGGGGAAACAGAATTTTAATACTCAACAACGGATTAAAACATGGTTTTCAGAATTGGGGACCCGATCATGCACCGGAAATTGACTTATCCGGTGTTGATAATATTACGGTAATCAAAGGAGCTGCCGGAGTCCGCTATGGTCCTGATGCGATTGGCGGTGCCGTACTTGTAGAGGGCGACCCGATGTTTTTCAACCAACCTTTTGAAGCCAAAATAGGCACGGGTTATCACAGCAATGGCCGTGGATATTCTACTCAATTAGAGATCGGTACAGGATATTCGAACTGGGGTTACCATATTGGGGGTAGTTTAACACGGTTTGGTGACCGTAAAGCACCTAATTACTCACTCACAAACTCAGGTAAAAATGAAAAAGCCCTTCATGGGGGTGCACGTTTTGAATCCGGATCCATAAACGCGAAAGTTTTTTACAGTTTTGTAGATCAGAAACTCGCTCTGCTCCGAACCAGTGTGGCTGAAAGCGGAAACCTCTTTATTCGTTCAATAAATGCAGATGAACCGGTTTTTATAAGACCCTTTTCATATGACATCAACGAACCAAAACAAGAAAATCAACACCATTTGGGCAAGGTTGAAATCAACTGGCAATACAGCGAAAATGCAAGCTTAAACATTCTGGCTGGCCGCCAGTATAATTTTCACAGGGAGTTTGATGTGCGCAGAAATGCAGACTTGCCTATCACTAATCTGGATTTGACTACGGATGATATACAATTGGAATGGCAACATCCGGATTGGATAGATTTCGATGGTATGATTGGAGTCCAGCTATTTCTACAGAGTAATGAAAACAATCCCGGCACAAATACAACCGTCTTTATTCCAAATTACAATGTTCAGAGATATAGTGCGTTCCTGATCGAGGGCAAAGATTTCGGCAACAATACGGTTGAAATGGGTTTGCGTATCGATGTCGAAGATAACAGTGTAAGAGGCCGGCAAACAAATCAGGATTTATTTGTCGATAAATTTTCATTTTCTAATTTTACGGCCAGTGCCGGCTGGATACAACGCTTTTCGGATCGAAGCCTAATAAAGACCAATTTTGGAACGGCGTGGCGTTCACCGAACATGGCTGAACTTTTTAGTTTCGGACAAAACGGTTTTAAAGGAACGTTTGGCCTTTTAAGATACAAGTTTGACACGGAAAATAATCTTCGTACAAATCAGGTAACTCCTTTTGATAAAAGTGAGAAATCAGTTGAAAAAGGCCTCAAATGGGTTAGTGAATGGAATTTCTCAACAGATCATCATCAGCTTGTAACTACAGTCTACTCAAATCTGATCCGAGATTTTATTTTCGAAAAACCTGTAAATATCATCGGTACAGTTCGGGGACCTCTGCCAATTTTTATTATTGATCAGGCTGATTCATTCTTTCTTGGAACCGATATTACCTGGATACATCAATACTCTTCCCGTTTAACCGGCACACTTGGTGCCAGCTATCTTTTCTCAAGAAATATCGAGGATAATGAACCACTCATCAATCAACCACCTACTAATACCAATTACAGTTTCAGTTATGCAACCGAAGATGGTTTCGGTTTCTTCGATTCATTTGAATTTATATTAAACACTTCTTACACATTTAAACAATTTAGTGCTCCACGTACAATGCGGCCTGAGGATATTGTAGATGGAAATATGGAGATCCGTAATGACTCAGAGATTTTTGATTTTAAGAATGCCCCTACAGGATATTTTTTAATTAGCACTTCTGTACATACAAGCTTTGGAAACTTTAATGGATCACTGGAAGTCCAAAATCTTTTGAACTCATCGTACCGTGATTACCTAAACGAAATGCGCTATTTCGCTGATGAACCCGGACTTAATATTTCCCTTTCAATAACATATAACCTATAAATAAAACAATAACATATACTATGCACTATTTAAATAACCTCATTAAAATCGGTACTTTTTTATTGCTTGCAACTTTTATTTTTGCTGCCTGTGATACAACCGGCAGTACAGAAGATCCCCCAGAGGAGAATGAAGAAGAGTTAATCACTAACATTACACTGACGTTCACCAATATGGATGATGAAAATGATGTAGTGACCGCCAGAGCTCAGGATCCTGATGGATCAGGTGTAGAAGAACTTCAGGTTCTGGATGATATTGAGCTACAAACCGATGTAACATACAGACTGACATTTGAAATATTAAATGGCCTTGAAACTCCACCGGGTGATATCGGTGAAGAGATCGAAGAAGAGGCAGAGGAGCATCAAATATTCTTCCAGTTTACAGAAAATGCCTTTAGTGATCCTGTTGGAAACGGAAATTTCGACAATACGAATGATCCCGTTAACTATGAAGATGTCGATGATGATGGAAATCCTGTAGGACTCGAAACTACCTGGACAACTTCAAACGAAACATTGACGGATGGATCTTTCAGGATACGATTACAACATCAGCCTGATATTAAATCATCCACTACAACTGTTAATGATGGTGATACGGATTTTGATATCACATTTACACTTATTATTCAGTAAAACATTTATTGCCAATCGAATAGGAAGATAGGGGTTAATTCCCTATCTGTCCTATCATAATATCCTGCGTACTATTTGGTACAAGTCGCTTCTTTAAGTTTTGACTCTAATTACTTAGTAATTATCTGACAAAGATACGGATCCTGTTTGTCTAGGTCTCTATTTAGGCTACCTGCCTGTAATGTTGCTTTTGGAGGCTCTTCAATCCTGAACAAATTTATTGAAACAGCAATTTATAGGTGGTTTGTTCCAAACGTATTGTTTAAAATGCAGTGACAAATATTTGAAACCATTTTGTATAACCCCATGAATGATCATTTGCTGGAAAAAGAATTATTGAATAAAAACATCCGACCGACAGCTGTAAGATTGCGTGTTTTAAAACAATTTCGATCTGATATCGTGGCAGTCAGCCTGAATGGACTTGAAAAAGAATTGAAACCGGTTGACCGTACAACACTTTTCAGAACTCTTAAAACATTCGAAAAAAGTGGGCTCATACACACTGTGAACGAGGAAAACGGAACCATCAAGTATGCACTTTGCTCCGATTCTTGCAATTGTTCCTATACTGATCATCTTCATGTACATTTTTCCTGCCAAGCATGCCTGAAAACCTATTGTCTTTACGATACCCGAATGACTGATGTGGAATTACCGGATGGATTTGTACCTGTTGATGCCAATGTTGTAATAAAGGGGATCTGTAAGACCTGTTCTGTGTAAATTTGCAATACCATTGCATATTATCGAACTCTATTTTGGGGTTTTATTACATAGAATTTCAAACAGTATTCCAAATCCCCGATGTTTACCCTATTCACGTTTCTAATTTCTCTGACGTTATCTATCCAAAATGCTCCTGAACCCGATCAAATCACATTTCAACTAATAGACGAGGAATCTGCAGAACCGTTACATGGTGCAACCATCTATATCAATGAGCTGGATCGTGGTGCCACAGCTGATAGTGAAGGATTTGCATCATTTGAAGACCTTCCTTCAGGTTCTTACACGTTTATGTTTAGATATGTGGGTTATGAAACCATCACACAAACATTCGAGCTGCCATACACCGGAGATCAACCCATTCAAATCTTCATGGAGCATGAAGATGAACACCTGGGTGAAGTAACCGTATCCACAACCCGAACCACCCGTTCTATTGAAGATGCCCCCACAAGAGTGGAAGCCATCACAACTGAAGAGATCGAGGAAAAAGGGAATATGCGTCCGGGCGACATCCGAATGCTTTTAGCAGAAAGTACCGGGATTCAGGTGCAGCAGACATCGGCCATCAGCGGAAGCTCCAATTTTCGGATTCAGGGACTGGACGGCCGCTATACGCAACTATTGAAAGACGGGTTCCCTCTCTATTCCGGGTTTTCAGGCGGATTGAGCATCATGCAGATTCCACCGCTTGATTTGTATCAGGTTGAAATTGTAAAAGGCGCAAATTCAACTCTATATGGGGGCGGAGCTATTGCCGGACTCGTAAACCTGATCTCAAAACAGCCGCAAGATGAACAAGAAATTTCCCTGTTGGCCAATATATCTTCCAGTAACGGCAGAGATCTGAGTGGATTTTACAGTGATCAGTTTGGACCTTTAGGGCTCACGATATTCACGGCATATAATCAAAATTCAGGGTATGACCCTTCAGATCAGGGATTTTCAGCTATTCCGCAGTATAATCGGTTTACGCTGAATCCGAAATTATTTTGGAGGTTCAGTAATAACTCAAAAATGATGGCCGGTGGTCAACTCTCGACAGAAAAACGACTCGGGGGTGATATGCTTTATATCAGTGGTGAAGATCAGGCGAACAGATATTTTGAACAGCATAATACCCGGCGAGTGTCTACTCAGTTTTCGCTGGATCACCGATTCTCAGATCAAACTACGCTATCGGCCAAAAACAGTTTTACCTTTTTTGATCGCTCTATCGAAATACCCGGATTTCTGTTTGATGGAAAACAAACAGCAAGTTTCAGTGAGGCTACGCTACATCATGAAACAAATTCAGGGAATTGGGTGGGTGGTTTCAATATGTGGACAGACCGGTTCAGCGAACAAAATGAGCATCCATCTACAGCCAAGGATTTCAATACAACGATTTTAGGCGGATTTATTCAAAATACTTCTCAACTAACCAATTATTTATCAGTGGAGACAGGTTTGAGATTGGATCATGTGAAACCTGCAGCCAATAATAAAATGTGGTTTTGGCTGCCGCGAATGTCAGCTTTGTACAGGTTCAATTCAGCATGGTCAATGCGATTGGGTGGCGGAATGGGGTACAAACTACCGGATATGTTTACCGATGAGGCCGTAAACCGGGCGTTTCGTAATGTATTGCCCCCGGATCTGGATAATGTCAATGCCGAACAATCCTATGGCTTGAACTATGACATCAACTATCGAACCATTCTTGTGGATAACATTGTATTCAGATTCAATCAGTTATTTTACTACACCCTTCTTGACCATCCACTGATTCTGGATCAGGGAAATGATAATCTATTCAGGTTCAGCAATCTGGATGGTTTTGTACGCAGCCGCGGAGCTGAAACCAACGTCGCATTTATCTACGATCACATCAAGCTGTTTCTTGGATATACGTATGTGGATGCCATACAGAAAGATGGCGGATCATCCGTACAGGTGCCTTTGAATTCTCCACATCAGGGAAGTGCTGTTTTGATGTTTGAGGAACACGGGGCGTACAGGCTTGGTTTTGAATCCTATTACTACAGTCCCCAAAAACTGAACGATTCAACCACAGGACGCGGATACACCATTTTTGGGATTATGGGTGAAAAAACCTGGAGTTCTTTCACACTATTTGCAAACTTTGAGAACATATTTGATACACGTCAGACTCGTTTTGGCCCGATTTTTAATGGCAACAGAGAACAACCGGCATTCCGGGATATATTTGCCCCGCTGGAAGGCCGATATGTAAACCTGGGAGTGAAATTTAAATTATGATAAAACTTGAATTAAAAGTTCCACCTGCTCTTCAGAAGATTGTTCAATCGGATCTTGAAACTCGCATCGAATATTTTCCACTCTATTTGAATGTTTCGTAATCATAACTTGCTACCCGGTGTATGATGTTGATTTCCTTATGTGTCAGTTTGTCTGCTTTTTTCTTTTTAACACTTCTGCAGCTATAATAACAGTTGTTATATCCAAAGTGCCAACTTCCTTACAGTAGACCCTCGCATTTTCCTGGCCTTTAAAAAACTTCATTGCCCTTACGCCTTTATTTTTATTGTAAACCATATCTAAATTCAAGCTATTGCTTAATTTTATTCAGTAGTTAAAGTTCAGCTATCAGTGCCGATAATTGCCATTTGTTTCAGCCAAAAAAAATATTCAGATCTTCAAATGCAGATAGATACTCTGGTAAGTTCATTGTCCGAATATTCAACTGCTTACAAATATCTGGAATTTTTTTAAACTCCTTCTTGTCATTAGCCTCACCAGTTTCCTCGGTAACAATTACCCAATCTGAAGCTAAATCCCCATAATTTTCGTTATATGCCAGGATAATCATCCTCGCATCAGCAGAATTGAGATACTCCTGCTTCCGCTTTTCAAACTCGGTTTCACTTAGCGTGTTTTTTGCAAGAGTTGTAAAATTGTTTTCTACCATATTGTAAAACTTCGCGGGAGCAGCGGGAATGATTTCTTCCGTTATTACAGGCAGTTTGTTCTTTTTCATGAAGGATTTGTCAGACAGAAAGTCCAGCCGTTCCGGTACAATTTTCTTCGCCACATATCGGCACTCATCAAAAACGGCATCAATCAGAATAATCCGTTTGCTCTCCATCGCTTTCTTCATATGGTTGTAGATCTTTCCCTGTTGATCGAATGGCAGGTAGTAACGGGCAAGGGAGACCAACGAACTGGTGTCAAAAATGAACGTCATTCGATATACTCCCCGAGCTTATCCGGTTTGATCTTCAGCTTTTTACAAACCTCATATACATCCAGCACACCACTGTAATAGGCTTGTTGGATGGTTTCTATAAACAACGGACTCTTGATCGCTTTCGGAGTACTTCCCCCTTTTGTTAAACCAAGTTCTTTTTGACGTTGCTTTTCCTTCTCCTCTTCTTCCTTTTTCTGCAGGTACTCCTCCCTAAACTCCCGTTTTACTTTTTTATAATCGGGATGGCTGATTCGGTTTCTAAACAGAAGGTGAGTGTACAGCGCCAGCCTGCTCAGGTGTGTTTTCCGTGAGATCTCTTCGATTGTTTCCCGGTGGTAGTCGTTTTGTGGACCTGCCGGTTCAAGCTGTTCCATGTTATCGCCATGTGGACCGGCAAGGAAACGAAAGGCGAACTGATTACACCAGATTTCAATACGGTTATTGTCGCGGAACCGGATGGACCGGTGCTCCACTGCTTCCACCTCCTCTTCCCCAAGCAGGTAGTGGCCGAGCTCATGTGCCAGTGTAAAGATCTCCCTCGTAAACGCCTGATGGCGCTTTAAAACAATCATATTTGGTTTCAGGAAAAAACCGTCTATGTTGGCCTTCTCCTTCTTGTTCCAGGTCTCCACAAACTCAAAGACCATGATATTATTTTCCGCCAGTTTGCCGATCAGTGCCTTCAGAAAGTCCCTCCGGTTTGGCAGATAACCGGGATAGATCTGTGAGCGCAGTTCTTCCGCTGCACTGCCGGCATCTTCATGGACACTGTAATTTCTGATCTTTCGCTCAAACTGAACATCCGACAATTTTGAAATCGCCGAAAGTGAATGTTTTAAATCTTCAAAGACATTCACAGTTTTTACCGATCCAATATTAAGTTCTTCGGTGTTAAAGGACTCTTTTCTAAAAAAGACACTTGCCTCTTTAGACGTATCTGGAGCTTTTGGATCAAGATAATAGTGCAGTCCCTTTTCAAAAAGCTTATCAATCCGCTTCAGGTGGCTCAGTTTGATCTCACTGCCAAACACCTCCTCTTCCGTGATGGGATGCTTCAATCCTTCGCTTATTTTTCCCAGAAATTCGGGCACACTGAGCCTGTACATCTGAAGTAGATGACGGGTACGGGCGGGATTGTGTTCTACGATATTGAAGGCTGTTAAATTAGTTCAAGTTACTCTCATTGAAAATATAATCAGAATTTAACAATGATGAAGAATTCATATTGATAACGACACTCTCTTAATATACTTGCAGAATTTCAATGGGTATAATCTCCCCAATTCCCTACCAAAAACCCGTGCATTCCCCCAGCCATATTAATTCCCGGATAAATCTCTTTAAACTCTGCCAAAGCTTCCTCAAAAGTACTGTTATAGATGATGCCTTCTTTCGCCAGATAAAGTAACCCGATCCCCGGCGAACGGCTCATACCCTGGTTGCAGTGTACAAGAATCTTCCGGCCTTCTTTTAAACTCTGATCAATAAATTTAAGAGCTTCATCTATAATTTCTTTAGCGATATATGCAGGATTTTCCACATCCACCAAATTCAGTATGAGCCGGTTTCCCCTTTTTGCAATCAAATATTCGGGATGATTTTTCGGAGCCCCCCTGCCTGAATACCCAAGTGCCTGCCGATGATAGGGTTCTTTGCAGGCGTGTACCACATTCCAACCCTCTTGGTTTTTGACCTTGAACTCATAGTCGTTTTTGTTGCCGATGAATAGGTTTTTGTGGATTTCGGTCATAATTGGTTTTATTTACTGTAAATATTTATGAAATTGTCAATGTCTTGAAAAAACCATTTTTTTGATGATTCTGATCATAAATAACCAGTGACATATCAGCTTTCGGCATTCTGACTCGTCCAAATTCAACAGCGGCTGATACGGGCATAACAGGAAAAACATGTAGCGGTTCTCCGTCCCCATGTTGAGCTTTTATTTTATCCAAGACATGTCTGAATACTGTTCGAATTTCTGATAGTTGTGTACGACTTCGCAAAAAATTGTTATGTGGATTGACTACTGTAATCCTCCAAATACTCACATCATCACCCAAAACTTGGTGAATACGATCATTGGTTACAGTTGCACTTAAACCAATGATTAATGCCGGTGTTTTATTTGAAATATTTGGCTCAATAATTTTTATTGAATTTTTAGGCGCGCTTTCCTGCCATTTCCATGTTAAAGGCTCACGAAGTTTTTGAAAAACCTTAGCCGGATATATATCAGGAATTAATGTTCCCAGCCGTATAAGAAGTGGCTGAGGAGCAAGAGCAAAAATTGAATAGTGTTGAATTTTGTCATTGTCCAAATACGGTTTCACATTTTTATTAAATGCCATAATTAAATGCTTTTCCTGAAACTCCCAATATTCGGGCAAATGATCTTCAATCTCGCATTTTGGAATTCCCAATTCAATTGGTTTATCACTTGAAGGATATCTATCATAAAGTATGGCATTTATAGCTTCTGAAAATGTAATGGATGCTTTCTGTTCACCAATTCTTCCTCCATATAAAATCAAATGCGTCTTTTGTTCCTTCTTTAAACCGGTTAGCATTTCAATTCTTTCTTCTTGTGCTTTTTTCATTGCATAAAGATATTCAGGAGTATGCTCTTGAACCTGGGCTTTGTCAATTCTGATATGGCACTCATCGCATAATAACATCAAATTTTCATATTCAATTTGCAGCTCAGGCGAAAGCAATTCATCGCCTCTTGGCCCTCCAGAACTTGCCGCAATAATGTGAGACATATACCCCTTCATCATGATTTTTTGAGTCAGTTCATCTTTCCAAAGTGGTTTGTTACAACCTTCATACTGACACCTTCCACCCGAACTCATCCAAATTTTTAATTTTGTACCCTTAGGTATCGGTTTTCTTCCAACTCTTTCTATAGCTTTTTCCTTCATCATCGATTCAAGTTTTTGGTGCATGTTCATTACCTCCTCCCAACCATTTACCCGTAGCCAACCACAATTCATAGAAATAAAGCCACTCTACTGACCAGGGAATAATTGTTTTTGACAATAGCATATTGCTTTTCCATTCTCTTGCTCTCCTGTAATACAAACATAGCCACTGTTTCTCTGTACTATAAATATGAGGCAAAGCAGTTGCTTTCGTGAATAATTCAAGTTTGGGTTTGATCACATAAACATCCGGATCATGCTTGAATTTATATACGATCTTCACTTTGTACTTCTTAGCCAACGGTGTCGGTTGAAGAAAGTCCGACCAAACTAAAATATCATTGTTCATCGATATTTTAGCATCCGGTGTTAATGACTTTAAATTTCCGTATTGTACAGCAATATTTACAGGTTTTATTCTTCTAATTACCATCGAATGTATGCCGTTTGACGGGAATACCAACTGCACCCAAAAATCCTGTTGCTGGGTTGACTTTTAGGTTCCCTATTTCTCTTTGTCGTTTGCTTACTTCACCGAGGTTTTCAAATGCCTTGGCGACCGTATCTCTACCGAAGGGATTTTCAATAGACTCTTTGATTGATTTATATCCTCTTTGCCGTAATATTTTTTGAAGGTCTTGATGAACCTGATCATGCCAGAGATAAAAGTTTTTATCTTTTATTGATTTCTCAGCCCATTTATCAGCAAAGTTTTCCTTTTCGTTTACTGGATTGGGGACCCATTTTATATTCCGCCCGTGTTCCGTCGAGTATCTATCCTCAATGAATTGAGGCATTCGACTTATAATGTTCATTAGTGCGTCCAGAATATTGGTCTCTTTATTATAAGCCTTGGCAGCAAGCGTTGTTATGATTATTGAAATCGGTTTATTTTCATCACCGTCAAACATTATATCCCGGTGACGCTTCAGAATTTGGATAGCTCGTTGAAGTGGAAGCTTCTTTTCTGTATAAGTAGGAAGTGGTTGAACCGATTCTTTAAAAACAATAAAATCATCTGTTGATGTCATCGCCCGGGCGATAAACCACCTTGCATACCCAAACGGGTTGCTTTTTAACCAGTTGAGATGATTGGTTTCAAAATCATAATCATCTCTTTTCTTGTCCGTTATCCGGATTGCCAATTTATCAACTTGTTCAAATTCATGTGCTGAGAACGCCTTCTCAAGAATAAGTTTATAGCCTGAATCCACAATAGACGGAAGTATATCCATGTGATAGTTTGCGGAATTCGAATAGTTCAACGTCCAGCATCGCCGCCCATCTTGTTCTTCCAGCATTGCTTCGTACGTTTTATTTGATTTGATTTGATCACCGACTATTTGTTTTAGGTATTTTTGTGTCCAGTCCGCCTGCTTACCTATCAACTGGCAAACCAAATCAACATCAATATCGTCTGTATCATTTATGTTTTTAGTTAGCGTCCCGATTAACCATGAGCCCTGTGGCAGAATCTCCGGTGTGTAAGGTGCAAGTAGTGAATCTTCTTGGGAAAGCAGTTTTCCAACCGCTTGATAACTTTTAACTACTTCTTCGTATTGACTTTTACTGATGTCAAGCGTTTTTCCGAGTGCTTCGAGTATTTCACTGAAATACCCTTTTTGTTCAAAATTTAACATTGTACTTCTTCTTATAGTTTAAAATTAATATTGCATACCTTAACAACTTTGATGATATTGTAAGTAGCAATCAATTTTAACTTACATTATAGTCTAATTAACTTAAACTATCAACTATTTTTTAAATTAAATAAATATGTCTGATGCATCAGGTAATCGTGTGGCAAAACTCCGTGAAGAACGTGGATGGAAACAAACAGAATTGGCAGAAAAGGCTGGTATCAGCGTAACCTATTTAAGTGAAGTTGAAAACAATAAAAGGTCAATGGGTTCCGAGGTTTTGTTGCGAGTGGCTGATGCCTTGGGAGTTTCCCTTGATTACATAGTAAAAGGAACTGTGGCAACACCAAATCCTGAGAAACCCTTGGTTATACCCCATGAATTAGAAGAAATAAGAGAATTACAAAATTTATCAATTAGAGAAATCAAAAATTTTATCCGATTTCAGGAATTCGTTGTAGCTAGACGAGGAGAAGGGAATGAGGTAGATTCTCCAAATCAAAAATTTTCTAAGCAGGAGTGGCTTAATTTGTACGAGAAATATAAATCATTAACCAATGAATAAACTAGAAAGGCATCCAAAAATAATTAGATTGGCAGAAGAATTAAACTTATCAAAAAAAGGTAACTGCCTTAATCGAATTAAAGATTCTGCTTTAAGTAAAGTTGAAGACATGATTAAGGCTTACCACATAGGCAGTTTGACTGATTTAAGTCTTTTTATATCGAATCTTCTCTCAATAAAAGTAGAATTGATAGAAACAGATGACGATATCGATAAAATAATTGATAAACATCCTGATTTCCATTCATCATTAAGACAAAGATTAAAGTTGGAATTTCTCGAATTAAACACTGAAGGAATAACATTGGAATGTGAATATTGGAAACCTCCAAATCTTCGATATCTGGCAGTAATTGATGCTAGAGGTGAACGACGTTACAGAGCTTATTTTACTACTTGGCATGAGATTTCGCACTTGCTTGTTCATCCCGCACAAAAGGAGTTTCCAGGATTTCGACGCACTCCTTCAGAGAAAATCAAAAATAAAGATCCTATAGAATCTTTGGTTGATCTTATCTCTGGACATATTGCTTTTTATGAACCTTTTTTTGGCCCAGTTATAACTTCTGAAATTGAAAAAAATAAAGATTTAACATTTAATACCATTATAAACGCTAAAAATAAAGTTGTCCCAGATGCAAGCCTATTTGCTACAGCAATTCAAAGTATTAACTATTATGAAAACCCTACTATTTTAATCAAGGTTGCCGAACGCTTTAAAAAGGGAGAAGAGCGCATTTTGAACAACTCACAACAAAGCTTTGATTTTGCAATGACTAACTTTACCTCGAAGCTTCGCGCTGAAACTCTCATTCAAAATACTGCAGCAAAGAAAAATAAAACATTTGAAATCAGGCAAAATATGAGAGTTCCACAAGAATCAATACTTTATCAATTATTTAAAGATCAATTTGGTGATAAACTAACTGCAATCGAAAATCAGAAATTGTGGGAAACAAGCTCGTCTGGACATTTGTCAACATTACCCATAAATGTAGAAGCTATTCGTAGAGGAAGTTTTGTTTACGGTTTGATAACAGTAAACTAATTTTACACCTCTGACCTTATAATCATTTTTATATTTTGATTGGAAGTTTCATTTTAACTATTAATAATCTCCACCCCATCAACCTCCCCCATAACTCTCTCCGTCTCCACCAGCGCCACAATAATCTTCTGGTAGTGCTGAATCTCTTCCATGCTTAGGGTACGACCGCGGCGGTCTTTGAGCCATTTTTGGGCAGGCTGGTAGCCACCAATGTAGAATTCCCAGGCTTTGAGGGGGACGTTTCCAAAGTATTGTTGGTCGTTGATCCAGACTTTGCCGGCTTCTTTGTTGTCATCTTCAGGCACGAATCCCGGATCATTTTTTGTAACGCGCCTTGTAATTTCGTTGCTGCCGGCTTTGGGGTAAGTGGTGATGAACTCATTCAGTGCCGGGTGCTCCATCAGGTGCAGCTGACGCAGCTCACCGCCCAGCTCTACCAACTTCCAGAAAGTATCGCGATCATCCGGGTAGGGCACGCGCGGGAAATCGATTTTTAGGAACTCTTTATAGGTCTCCCGGTAGTTAGGCGAGTGCAGTACGGCGTAGATGTAATCCAGCAGATCGATCGGGGCGAATGTACCTTCTAAGTCTTCTTTCTCAGGGGCGAATTTCAGACCTAGCCCTTCCGCGATCTTTTTGACTGTTTTTGGGTCAAGGTTAGGTTTGCGTTCGGAGGTGCCGTCAAGGGTTTGTTGAGTCGATCCTTCAGTGTAAATATAGATTGGAAACACTTGGTTGGCCTCTCTACTTGTAGTTGACATGACACAGTCATTGGCAGCTAAATTTGTAATAAAAACATGTCTAAATCCTGGTTTTGCTTGTTGCCTTGAGCATAGCAGATTTATGTTTTCTTTTCCTATAACATGTTGTAAAAGTTCAGTTCTAGGTCTGTCATTTATTGCATTGTCAAATGTAACATACTTATTGTCAAATGGACGATAAGCACTTAATGAAATGAGCTCTGAAATTTTATCTTTATCAACTAATTCTCGTTGGCTTGCTATCTTCCACTTTTTTGATTCATTTATTCCATATTTGTTTTTCAAATGTATAGGGTCGTTACTTAAATCTACAAGTTCTTTGATCCTTGAAACTAGTTCATATTTGTTATTACTCACGGCAAATTGATCTCTATGAGTTTGGAAACCTAGCACATTTACTCTGAAAAGTTCAGATACCTTAAAACCTTCAGAGTAGCTTTGAAATATTTTATAATCTTTTTTTGTGAAAAAATAGTAAGGAGCTTGTGGATTTACCTCTTCATATTTCAAACTTTTAACATCATTTTTCCAAAGTGAATCATATTTATGAGTTCTACTTCCATAAAACTCTGAATGTAAAACTTTAGCATTGGCCTTTCTATTTCCCTTCTTCTTGATAAATAAATTAATTGAAACACCTTGCTGAATATCAAATACATTAATATCAGGTGATCCATCTGGACTTACTTCTTTTTTATTGCTGTTGCCATGCAGGTCAAGGACAAAGATTTTGTCATAAGCATTTAAAAGATGCCACCTCATACCGCGGAAGGTCGGGTTGTCCAAAAATCCATGTGGATTAATGAATGCCAAAACTCCCTCCCCATTCTTTTCAATGAAATGCTGTCCGAACCTCAGGAATTTCACATAATCGTCATTAATCCACTTCGGATTTCGTTCCTTCAGTTTCTCCTTACCGCCCGGTTCTTTTTTGTAATCATCCATCAGGGTCATAATCCACTCTCCCTTGTTCTGGCTTTCACCGCTGTACGGCGGATTCCCCAACACCACCATCACCGGAGTATCCCGTTTGATGTGGTTCGCCTCATTGGCTTCGTCGCTTAGCCATCCGGCAAAAAGGGTACCGGTATCGGGGTGGTGCTCTTCAAGGGAGTTGGTGAGATAGACCCGAAACCGCTGACTGCTTTCACGGTCATAGCCGGTTTCGCGCAGCAGCATATCTAGCTTCAAGTGGGCCATCGCGTAGCTGGCCATCAGGATCTCAAACCCATTCAGGCGGGGGATCAGGTGGTTTTCCACATAGTCAGGCCAGATTCCCTGCTGCCCTTCCATTTTGCTGTGAATCTGTTTGATTACCTCTGCGAGGAATGTACCGGTACCGGCAGCCGGATCAAGAATCTGAACTTTGTGTACTTCACGTTCTTCCTCCACCATACCTTCCTTATGACGTTTATCATGTGTTGGCACTTTCACCATCACTTTGGTTTTAGATGTATCAGCCAGACCATCTTTCAAACCAAATTCATCTTTCAGAATATCATCCACCGCCCGCACAATGAAATTCACCACCGGCTCAGGCGTGTACCAGACGCCTCGGCTTTTGCGCAATTTCGGGTCAAACTCGGCAAGGAAGGTTTCGTAGAAGTGAATAATCGGATCGGTCTGCTGCGTGGCTTTTCCGAAGTTGTTCAGTAACCCATCCACATCGGTGGCGCGGAAGATGTCGGCCAGCGCATCCACAATCCAGTCGATCCGCTGGTCCAAGTCATACCCTGCAATGTACTGAAACAGTTTCCGCAGAAACGGGTTTGATTTGGGAATCAGCCGGGCGGCTTCAAACCGGGAGAAGGTTTCCAGTGTGGTATCGTGAAGACGCGCAGCAAACATTCCATAGGCGATCGTTTGTGCATAAATATCGGCAAACTCTTTTTCGTCAATGTCGTGCATCAGCACATTCTGAAAGGCTGCAAGCTGTTCTCGCAAGGTTGTATTGGCTGGCTCATTCACACGGCCAGTTGCTTCCTTGTCCTCATTCAGTGCATTCTCAATAATTTCAGAGAGTAGTCGTGCCTTGGCTGCCATCATTTTGGAAAGTTTGGAAGACGATTTGATCGTCTGTAAAGAGTGTGTGGCAAAATCGTTGATCATCTGCCGGAATGTATCCTCGTTCTCCGATTTTGCACGGACCGAATCTCCTGCAATCTCCGCAAGCTGAACCGATACCACAAACTCACCATCACGGTAGAAGTGAAAGTCGAGATAGTCCGTAAAAATGATATTGGACAGCGACTCTTTGTACCGATTAAACTGCTCCTTGTGCTTTTTGCCAGTCAGCGGTTCGCCGATATCTTTGGCTTCGATGTAACCGACCGGTATATCTTTGCGAGTCAGAATAAAATCAGGAGCACCACACTCAATCCGTGCCGGTTCATTCGTAACCATCACATTTTTCAGCATACCCTCCAATAAGTTCTGCAGATCGCCTCGGTATGAATGCTCTCTTGAAATTCCTGTTTTGTATCTCTGATTGATGCTCTTAATGTACTCCGTAATAGTCATCTATATGAATCTCTTTGAGTTAGTTCGTTTAGGAATGTAATAAAAGAAAACCAGCCTTACATGATTTACCAGATTTTTAATAACGGACGGTGATTTATAATTGTGGTTTGTGCTTAGTCACAGATCTTCTTCAAAAACTCCCAAAATGAGATTACCATCCCGGGATTTATATCATTCAACGGGAAACCCTTTTTCCTCCATTCATCCAGAATAAATTCCTCCTTTACATTAGGTGGCCTTCCAACTCCACCACCATATGATTTTGCACAGTCTCTTGATGTGAGATTAATATTGACATCGCCGCAGTTAACCTTGAAAAACACACAGATTTTTTCATCTTTTTTTCTTCGTGCATTCACCTGCTCCTGAATCCATCGGGCATTAATATCTCCATCTCTTCGTTCAGATGTTCCTATTTTGAGTGTAATCATGACAAAGTCTCCTTGTTAATTAAAAATTACACTCAATATAAGAGAGCAAGGTGACAACATAGTGTCATGTTAATTGGATTTCCAAACTCAAATAATGGGAATTAACGAAATAGTTTAGATATGAACAAAATCTGCAATCATAGATTAATCAATATTTTTGCAATGGCGTTTCTCAACATCGGACTCACTTTTACCGATTCTGCTACGGCGAGCAGGTCATAGCGGGCAGACCTTTAAAGCAGTTTAAGACCTTTTCTAAACAGAATAATGATCATTTCATGATCGATAATATGTGATTAAATATCCTTGTCTTCTTTGAATTCTCCTGACTCAAGGGCTTCTTCGATTCCTTTTTCGTAGTCATTTAGTATCATGGTATTACCTCAAATATTTTTTGGCCATTTTTCGGCTTGGAAATATAATTCCTCTAGCCTAATCCCAAATTTCTACCGGTATTTCATCTATCGGAGTTAATTCGATATTTCGATAGAAGATTTCGGCACCTTCGGACTGCAATTGAATTTTCCCTTTAACCAATGGCACTTCCTCTCCATCTACCAAATGACGGCTATTCATCACTTTCATGTTTGCCATACCGTTTACCACATGCACACTATTCCCATCAACCGTATAGATTTCCATGGTATTCCATTCACCCATCGGGTTTTCATAATCTTCATTAAATTCGCAGTAAGAACGTTCCGGGCTGAATGTCACCAATGACGAATCAGGGTGAAAATAGTACCTGCCATCTTCATCATTCAGATAAGCCGGAATATCTACCATCACGGTATCCACGCTGATATAATCCCCACAATCGGTCTCTTGAACCTGGCACTCCAGCGATTTCATCCACACATCACCCCATGCCCCCTCTTCCCCAATGGAGTGATACAAAATACCGCTATCCATTTTCAAGTTTTCCATCGGCGGATATTTTTCATCTCCCCATTTAAACTCAAGCTTTAAATGGTAATTTTCGAACTCTTGCTCTGTGACCAATATTCCAAACACTTCCCCGGAAATTCTTATGGCAGGCTCTCCATCCTCTTCTACAATTGTAAATACATTTAATGGATCACTGTTTAGCCCAATCGCTTCGGTATAATTTCCGTTTTCGTCTCGTTCTAGACTCGCAACTTCAGATGTGGGTTCCGGTCTTCTCATATAGGTATACCATCCTGACAAATCCTCTCCATTAAATAATTCCAAACTGCTTTGAGCAGTCGATGCTGCATCATTTTGATCCCTTTCCTCACCTGAAGAACAAGAAGATAGAAGTCCACCGGTCATAGCAATCAAAAGAATCCATGTTAACGCCAATATCCGGCTATTCTGTGGTCCCTTTTTTGTGTACTTGCTTACATTTCTATTCATTTTAGTCACATTTATTTATGATTTCTAAGTACGTTTTCAGCAAATCAGAACTGATTCTTGTCTACAACTTTTTCTAATTCTTTTACATTAATCCCAAGTTTCACTTCCATCTCTTCAAGTGTGATACCCTTCGTCTCAGGCATCATTTTCCAGACAAAAATCAACTGAAGAAACATCATGAATGCAAAGAATGCAAATATGGGTCCGCCACCAAACATACTCTCTATATACACAAAATTTCCGGCAATAATCGCCGCAAAGATCCAATGTGTACTGCTGCCCAGAGAGTTGCCGTATGACCTGACCGAGTTGGGAAAAATCTCAGATATGAAAACCCAAATCACTGCACCTTGACCAATTGCATGGGAAGCAATAAATAAAAATGTCAGAAATGGAATGGTATTTCCGGACAAACTATCGGAGAAGAATGCATACGAGATAGATGAGAGTGAAATTAAGTACCCGAATGAACAGATGTACATCAGGAACCGTCTGCCAAATTTATCAATCAGTAAAAGTCCCAACATGGTAAATATCAGATTAATAAAACCTACACCCACACTTGATAGCAGAGCTGCTTCTGCACCCAGTCCTGCACTTTCAAAAATCCTCGGTGCAAAATAGATGATGGCATTGATACCCGATAACTGATTAAAAAAAGCGAATAAAAAGGCCAATATGATCGGAAATCTGAATCTTTTGCTGAAAAACTCACGAAGTGGTGTGGTTTTACCCGGATTCAAATCACTGGCTTGAATCGCTGCCAAAGACGATTCCATTTTCTCCGGGTCAATAATATTCAGTATCGCTTTGGCCTCTTCGATACGTCCCTTTGCAACAACCAACCATCTGGGACTTTCCGGAATGGTGAATACCAATCCTAAAAACATCAATGCAGGGATCACCTCCACACCCAGCATCCACCTCCACGACTCGATATTATCGGTCCCAATTAGAAAATTGGAAAAGTAGGCGATCATAATCCCAAGTACGATATTAAATTGGAAAAGGGCCGTAAGCTTACCACGCTTTTCAGCCGGTGCAATTTCCGAAATATACATAGGTGCCACAACCGAGGATGCCCCAATACTCAAACCACCAATAAAGCGGGCAATCATCAGTGTATAAACTTCAGGTGCCAGTGCAGATCCTGCTGCTGAAACCAAAAACAGAGCTGCAATCCAGATCAGGGATAATCTACGTCCATATTTCTGAGCCGGTATACCCCCAAAAAGTGCCCCAATGATGGTTCCATAGAGAGCCATCGCTACCGTCTGGCCGATCATGATATCACTCAATCCCCACATGAGTTGAATATTTTGCTCTCCGCCTGAGATAACGGCGACATCAAACCCAAAAAGAAATCCGCCCAGAGCTGAGGTTATAGCCCAAATAAAAATTTTATGTTTTTTCATCGATTGTTTACGCTATTCGTTGTTTTGTTGATCCTCTTGAAGATAATCGAGACGGTTAAACTAATTCGAGGGCAGTGTGAATGCTTTTTGAATCGGCTTAACAACCAACTCCTCACGTTCAATAAAACTCATCCGCTGGCTCTTTCATTATCAATTCTTCAGATCTATTGGTCACCCGGTAAAAAGGATTAAATCAGTGACGCCGGACTACTCCCATACTCATTAGCTCCAGCCTGACTCTCTTGTACATAAAAATAGATGAGGATAATTAATCCTATTAATGGGATTAAACCTATCAATAGCATCCACCCAGTTTGACCCACATCATGCAGCCGGCGTACAGAAACTGCAATGCTTGGCACGATGATGGCAAGGCTAAATAAGCTGCCTAAATATGGCAATATAGTAGCTAAAATCGTAGATATGAGCAGGTTTATCAATACAAATATCCAGAACTCTTTACGGCTTGCCCGCCCTTCAAAGTCAATATATTTTTTGAGTGATAGCAGATACCACTCTTTGATTTCATTAAAATCCATCATTCACCTCGTTAATAATTTAATTTTTTAACACTGAATTGATAATCACTATTTATCACCTAAGTATCAAATGAATTCAATTTTTAGAGGGGGTTGTCATTTAATAAAATAAACCGGCTTTTAATTAGTTGACGGTTTATGAGATTGGTTTGCACCTAAAAAGCACAAATTTAACCCTCTATTTTACTCTCCAATTCACTATTTTTGTATATCATTAAATGACAACCCCCTATTAAATTCTTTTATATGCGATTCCAGAAGTTCATCTCCTTAATTATCATTTCATTCGTTTGCACGGCATGTGCTTCCACAGATTCAACAATCAGCAATAGTGATGTGGAGTTTGAGATTCAATCGGATTTAGCACTGGAAAGGCCCATACCCTACCCCATAGACATTCCGGATGCCTATCTGCAAGCCATTGAAAGAGGAACCAGAACAGCTAATGGTGAACCCGGAGAGAGTTACTGGCAAAATTTTGCATCCTACGATCTCTATGCTGAGCTCGATCCTGAAAATCAAATGATTTACGGATCATCGGTTGTCAATTATCAGAATAATTCCCCGGATCATCTGGATGTGATTGTGGTGGAGTTAGCTCAAAATCTTCATAAAGAAGGTACTCCGAAAATGGATGTAACAGAGATTACGGGCGGGATCAACCTGACAAAAGTTATGGCTAATGGAATTGAGTTAAATATTGTAACCATGGCGCAGCGCTGGACTCAAGGAGCTGCAGGTTATACAATAGAAGGCACACAACTCTATATTTTTCCAAATGAGATTCTCTATTCGGGAGAATCTATGAATTTCGAATTTGAATGGTCATTTGTTGTACCGGAAGCGGGTGCTTCCGGAAGGATGGGTAGAAGCAGAGGTAACCTCTATTTCATTGCGTACTGGTACCCTCACATTTCCGTTTATGATGATCTATATGGTTGGTTTTACGACTCCTTCACAGGAAATGCTGAATTTTATCACGGTTTTGCGGATTATAATCTGACAGTAACTGCACCCAGAGAGTGGTTGATTATGGGAACCGGTGAATTCATAAATCCTGAGGAGACTCTTTCAGAAGACACACTTGAAAGATACCTCAATGCCGGCGAAAGCGATGAAACAACTCTTATCGCTGATTTTGATGAACTTGCAGATGCAACATTAGAAAGTGAAGAAGGGAAGCTGACTTGGAAATTTGAAGCTGAAAAAGTACGTGATGTGGCCTTTAGTGCCACCTTAGAATCCAGATGGGAAGGAGCTCGAACTCCGGTTGGTGACCTGAGTGGAGACGGTGAAATCGATTTTACCCGAATCAACACTTTTTATCGTGAATCGGCGCCATTTTGGCAATCACAAACAGAATATGCACAACACTCCATTTCATTTCTATCCGATTATATGCAGATTCCTTATCCATGGCCTCATATGAGTTCTGTGGAAGGAGCGGATATTATAGGGGGTGGTATGGAGTTCCCTATGATGACAATTATCGGTGATTATAATTCGGCCGGAGCGACCCGCCTTTATGGTGTTACCGCTCACGAATTGGCACACATGTGGTTCCCGATGATTCTAAGTACGAATGAACGCCGTTATACCTGGATTGATGAAGGATATACTTCATTTCATACAAGCGAGGCAAACATCGACTACTATGGAGCCGATCAATTCGATCAAACCGATGTGTTTGGACAATATCTGCAGATTGCAGGCAGTGATTATGAAGGTGAAATCATGAGGTGGTCAGATTTTCACTACCCCGGACCCGCATATGGAGTGGCTTCTTATCCAAAACCGGCTTCCGTTCTGTATGCTTTAAGAGGTGTCCTGGGAGAAGAAAAATTTATGGAGGCACATCTTGAATTGATAGACAGATGGAAATATAAACACCCATATCCTTGGGATATATTTAATACTATTGAAGATGTAGCGAGAGAAGATCTATCCTGGTTTTGGAGAGCATGGCTTTATGAAACATGGGTATTGGATCAGTCTGTAGCAGGGGTCAACATTGAAGGGGGTAAAACGGTTGTCGAAATCAGAGATTTAGGTAATATACCCATGCCTGTTTTGCTTCGTTTAACCTATGAGGATGGATCCGTAGTTGATGAGAGAATCCCTGTGACGCACTGGCTCAATGGATTTCGAACCTATGAATATGAAGTACCTGATAACAGATTACTGATTAAAGTTGAAATAGATCCGGATCGCTTATTTCCTGACACAGACAGATTCAATAATGTGTGGGAATAACTTGATTTTGACGTAAAATATTGCAAATTGCTTAATTGTTAGTGAATAGTGAATTATATTAATGTTTATACGGATAAATTCATGTCAACACACTATCAAATCTATTTTTATCGGCTTCTATGACGTTATTTGAACGATTTAAGAAAAGTGATACAACCCGTTGGTTCTTTTTCGGTATTGCTATCCTTGCTGTTCTTGCTTTGACGGGAATGAACGTCTACTCACTTTACGCATTAAGAGACTCTACTATTGAATCTGCTAAAGAGAATCGAAAATTTCAGCTTGAAGAATATACCAATCATGTAAGTTACCATTTCTACAAGCCTTTTCGCGGTATCCGAAATTTAGACATGAGTGATTTAGAAGATAGTTGGGAGGCGATCGACCAATTTCCACAGCACTTCAATGAAGTCCTTTTTACAGCACTTAAAGACTCACTTTTTTCAGATATCTACTACATTCCTAATAAAAGAAATGGATGTCACAAGACCAAATATCCGGTCTATAAATTTGATTATCACTCGGGGCAATTTCTCATATCTGCAGATACACCAAAAGAAGTTTGCGACGGATTTGGTATTTCGATTTCCGGATTAAATACGATTTCGTTAGACGACTATCGATTTAACAACAAGATGGTTTTTGATGCTCATAGGACGATGACTTCCGCTCTAATCAATTTGGAGGATCACTCTGTTGTTGGACATATCAACTTTGTAATAAACAGAGATTATCTGATCAATAACCTTTTGAAACCTGCGTTGGATTCCAAATTTGGGTCACCGGAAAAGTCCGGTTTGGTAGTATGGCTTAGAGATTGGATGCAAGATGAAATTTTACTCAGCAGCAGTGAGGATTATGTTTTTAGTAAAGAAAACGTCGACATATGGCAGCGTTTCCCCGGATTTTTAGATAATTGGACTCTAAATGCCACTTATTTACAATCCCCAACGGTTGCAGCAACACAAGCATCGTTGAATCGAAATTTAATCGTTTTAGGATTTGCAGTATTTGTACTCTTTGGCGCACTCTTTTTTATCTTTATTAATGCCCAAAAAGAGCGGGAATTCACACAGAGACAAGCTGCATTTCTTGCTAATGTAACACATGAACTAAAAACACCGTTGGCTGTTATGCAGGCTGCCGGAGAAAATATATCTGATGGCAGAGTTTCTGATGGAAACAGTCTTAAAAGTTATGGAGAGCATATATATTTAGAAGCAGTACGATTGAGAAAAATGATCGATCAATTATTAGATGTTGCCAAAGTTGATTCCGGTCAGACAGTAGTAAACTCTTCTGCCCATCAGTTAGACGAACTTGTTAATTATTATTATGAAAAAAACAGGGAGTATGTAGAGAATAAGGGATTCAAATTTACAGTCAATAGAACTGATAATTTGCCAATGGTGCTTGTAGATTCTGATCATGTTGAAACGATTCTCGGTAATCTTGTTGAGAACAGTATCAAATATAGTCATGGTGAAAAATCAATTACGATCGATCTGATTGCAACAGATAAAACAGTTGGATTTTCTGTAAAAGATCTTGGGAATGGGATACCTAAAAAATTGCAAAAAAATATATTCAGAAAGTTTTACAGAATAGAAAACTCAATGACTGTAAAAATTAAAGGTCATGGATTGGGTCTGTCTATCGTAAAAAATTTAGTAGAATTGAATGGTGGTGTGATTGATGTAAAAAGTGAACCGGGTATTGGATCTGAGTTCTCGATCCTTTTCAGGCCTATTACAGGTGATTATGACACTCCACAAGCTGAAAAGCTAAAACAAAAATCTAAATCTGACGGTAAGAGAACCCAAAAAGAATATGTCTGAAAACACGAAAAAAATTCTCATCGTTGAAGATGAACCCAGTTTAATCTTCACCCTTAAAGATACCCTTGAAGCAGAAAATTATGATGTAGTCGTTGTATCCGATGGGAATAATGTATTAGAGGCTGTAAAAAGCAGTGAGCCAGATTTAATGATATTGGACTTAATGCTTCCCAATCGGGACGGATATGAAATATGTGAAGAGATACGGTCATTGAAATATACATTCCCGATAATAATGCTCACAGCCAGAGATCAGGAAATTGATAAGGTAACCGGATTGAATATTGGTGCAGATGATTATATCACAAAACCCTTTGGAGTTAAAGAACTACTGGCAAGAATTACTGCACGTCTTAGAAGAGCCAATGCCTATTCTAAGTCAGGACCCGTTGAAATTTTAAAATTGGGCAAGGTGAAAATAGATCTGAATGAATCCCGTGTCTATAAGCCGGATAACTCAGTCGAAGAATTGTCAACCAGAGAAGTTGAAATCATCGAGTATCTGCTGTCTAATGCCAATAAACCTATCTCAAGAGATGATCTTCTTGAAAAAGTATGGCGATATGAATACAGCACAAATACCAGAACAGTAGATGTACACATATCAAAACTACGTGCTAAAGTGGAAATAAATCCGGATGATCCACGATATCTTGTTACACTGCACGGTGTTGGTTATATGCTTAAAATCAATTAGTCCTCACTTAATTTTCTTACAAAATCGGTAAAATCATTCAGCTGAATCAGAAATAGTTCTTGAAGTTTTTCTGACTTTAAACCGTTTTGAGGATCAAAATTGTCATTAACCCTCTGAATATACATACTATCCGGAAAGAGATGGGCTTTCCTATATTTCAGTAATTGAGCGAACTGTTCAACCGGCCGTAATGCTCCAAATGCGCCGGCAGCTTCACCAATCAAACTCACAGGTGTTCTCTTAAATGCTCTTGGAAAAGGAAGGTAGTCGTAAAACAGCTTCAGGATACCGGGAAACCCTCCATTGTATTCGGGTATAACAAACAGAAATCCATCTGCATCCAAAAATTCAGAATTAAAGGAATTTACAGACTCAATTTCATCCCCATATTTCCCGCCCACTACATCTTGTAGTGGATAATCCTCTAAGCTAAACAGTTCAACTTTACAATTTTTACTTATAACACGTTTAACATATTCAGAAACTTTTAGCGCATTTGAACCGGGTCTGTCAGTAGACGATAAAATGTGAATTTTCATTAAGCTTTTTGTTTCAATATTAAATGGTATAAATATAAAACTAGACAGTTATGAATATCATTCCAAAAAGGAAACAGACTACTCAGTTAAAGCAAATATTTTTTCTTAAATAAAAGCGATTTTCTATCATTATAGACTTAATTATGTAAGTACTTGAATTTTTTTGCCTTATTTATTTTGTTTAAAATTGTTTTGCGCTTATATTTATGTGAGTTGAAAATGAATTTATGAAGTAAGAGCTCATGTTATGGTAGACATCGAGCAATAGCTCCAATACTCAATTGCCCGGAATGGATAATTCCGGGCAATTATTTTTTATAAACGATCTACTTTTCCTTTCGTTTTCGAATTTCGTTCAATCGTTTCAAGAGCGAGGCTTCCCTCCCTTCTGAACCCCCTTTATACCAAGATTTTTCTTTCAATGAGTCCGGCAAATAAACCTGATCAACCCAGTTATTATCATATTGATGAGGGTATTTGTAATCATCTGAGGCATTTCCAATATCCAAATATTTGGAAACCAGTTTGTTGGCTGTTTTATCTTTCAGGTGGGGAGGTACTTCCATTATCCCATTTTTTTGAATTTCATTCCCAATATCAAAAATGGCTGTCGTACTGTTACTTTTGGGACAGAGTGATAAAAAAATAGTGGCATGTGACAAAAAATAGAGCCCTTCCGGCATCCCTGTTTTCAAAAATGCCTCATGAGTCGAATGTACAACCGTAATTGCATAGGGATCTGCCATTCCCACATCTTCAGATGCAAATATTAACAATCTTCTGAATATAAAATTAGGATCCTCACCTCCCTCAAGCATCGCACTCATCCAGTAGAGAGCAGCGTCCGGATCAGATCCTCTCATGGACTTAATAAATGCGGATGCATAATGATAGTGTTCATCACCGGTCCCATCATATCTTACACTTCTTTTTTGTATCGATTGTTTTGCAATTTCCAGTGTAATTTCAACAGAACCATCCTTTTTTTTAGGTGTTGACAAGGCAGCTATTTCAAGAGCATTTAATGCGTTTCGAATATCACCACCTGCATATTCAGCAAAATGATTTTTAGCTTCCTTTGTCAGGTCAATTTTCATAAAACCAAGACCTCTCACTTCTTCATTTAATGTGTCATTAATCATCTCTATGACATTCTGCTTGGTTAGAGGGTATAGCTCAAAAAGCTGACACCTGGAAAGCAGTGGACTCACCAACGAATAAAACGGATTCTCAGTTGTGGCCCCGATCAATGTAATAATACCGGATTCCAGATGAGGCAATAATGCATCTTGTTGAGCTTTATTCCAGCGATGGATTTCATCCACAAATAGAATCGTTTTTTTGCCGGTAGCTTTTTTTTGGTATTCAGCCTTTTTTACAACAGTCCGTAGCTCTTTTATCCCATCTAAAACGGCATTTATTATTTCAAATCGTGCATCAATTTCTCTGGAAACAACATGGGCCAGAGTTGTTTTACCTGAACTGGGCGGTCCATAAAGAATCAACGATCCGATTACACCACTTTGAATCATACGATTCAGCATCTTACTGCTTCCCACAAGATGCTCCTGCCCTTTAAACTCTGCTAATGATCGCGGACGCATTCGGGTGGCAAGTGGCTGCGACTCATTTAATCCGGAATTTTTGGACTCTGCATCCTCTTGTTCGTCAAATAAACTCATTAAAATTCACCTCATTTGTAGGTTACTTTATTGTTTTTTCAGGTTGATCTAATGTGTTCTTTTTCCCAAAGAATTTGATTTTGATTTCAAATACTTTTTATTACAGATAGTATTCAACCTAATCAGTTTATTATGAAAGTAAAAGACATAATTGCCCAAAAAGGGAGTGATATTTACTCTGTAACCTCTGATGACACTGTATTTAATGCGATCAAGACCATGTCAGAATTAAAAATAGGCGCACTTCTGGTAATGAATAAAGATAGCCTCTCGGGTATCATTTCAGAAAGAGATTATCGGGATAAAGTAATTTTGATGGGAAAACAGTCTAAAACTACTACTGTTAACGAAATTATGACGCGTCAGGTTTACAAAGTAGAACTGCACGATGATCTAAATACGTGTATGAGGATCATGACCAATCAGAAAATCAGACATCTACCCGTCATGAAAGGAGAAAAAGTTGTCGGTGTAATATCCATTGGTGATGTTGTAAAATCTGTGATAGATGAGCAAAAATTTGAAATCGACTCACTGAAAGATTATATCGCCGGGGGATATCCCGGTTGATACCTTTTACTCAGTATAGGATATTCATTTACAATGGCAGATTATCATGTTTCCTTTTTGGAACATGATCCACTTTATGTTGACATACCTCAAATGCTTTGATCAATCTACCACGGGTTTCTGATGGTAATATTACATCATCAATAAAACCTCTCTCAGCTGCCTTATAAGGGTGAGCAAACTCTGCATTATAGCTATCCTCCAGTTCCTTCTGTTTTATCTCCGAGTTTTCAGCGCTGTCGATCTCTTTTCTAAATATAATCTCAACCGCGCCTTTGGTCCCCATTACCGCAATTTCCGCTGTAGGCCACGCTACATTGTAATCAGCTCTGATATGCTTCGAATTCATTACATCGTAGGCTCCGCCATAAGCCTTTCTTGTAATTACGGTCATTTTCGGAACGGTCGCTTCACAGAAAGCATAGAGTAACTTAGCACCATGTTTGATAATACCGCCCCACTCCTGGTCTGTACCCGGCAGAAATCCAGGTACATCTTCAAAAACGATCAGTGGTATGTTAAATGCGTCACAAAAACGAACAAATCGTGCCCCTTTCAGCGATGCATCAATGTCAAGCACTCCGGCCAGTGCCAATGGCTGATTGGCAACAATACCGACTGACCTGCCATCAAGACGTGCAAAACCTACAACCAAATTGTCTGCATAATTTTCATGAACTTCATAAAATGAACCCTGATCCATCACACCATGGATTACCTCTTTAATGTCATAGGGTTTATTCGCATTCACAGGAATCAGGCTGTCTAATGACTCAGCTTTTTTCTTGTCGGGATCAATGCCCTTTATTGTCGGCGCTTTTTCCTCACAATTCTGTGGCAGATAGGAAAGCAGTGTTCGAATACTTTTCAGACATTCCGCATCATTTTCCATCGTAAAATGTGCCACACCGGATTTACTGCCGTGTGTTGATGCCCCACCCAACTCCTCCGACGTTACCTCTTCATGAGTCACGGTCTTTACCACATTGGGTCCTGTTACAAACATATAACTACTGTTTTTAACCATATAAATAAAGTCTGTAAGTGCAGGGCTATAAACTGCACCTCCTGCACACGGACCCATAACCGCAGATATTTGCGGTACCACACCTGATGCCATAGAGTTACGCCAGAAGACTTCTGCATAACCCCCAAGCGAGTCAACACCTTCCTGAATTCGAGCACCTCCTGAATCATTTAAACCTATGACCGGTACTCCATTCTTTAATGCAAGATCCAACACCTTGCAAATTTTCTGAGCATGCGTCTCAGAGAGGGATCCTCCAAAAACCGTAAAATCCTGACTGAAAAGATAGACCGGACGACCTTCTATTGTCGCGAATCCTGTAACTACACCATCTCCGGGGATTTTCTGTTTTTCCAGTCCAAATGCTGAACTTCGGTGCGTCACAAATGCATCAATCTCAACAAAACTATCTCTGTCTGCAAGAATATTAATACGCTCCCGAGCCGTTAATTTACCCTTTTCATGCTGCTTCTCGATCCTCTCAACTCCCCCACCCTCTTTTGACAATTCTCTGAGTTTTAAGAGGTTTTCATTCTTCTCTTTTCTATTCATGTTTAGGGGCCATTAAATACCGTTAGGATTTCTTTTCGATAAAATAGGAATGAAGGCGATCCGTAAAGTCTACAGCAATCTCATCATATATATCAATACGATTTCTTGTAAAAATCTCTTTTTCAATATATTTGGATGCATTTTTCCAATCATCAAATTCCATTATATCTGAAAGGGCCTGCTCATAGGCGTCTTCAGAATCACCAAAAAGGTCTTCAATAAACTTATCTCTAACGTCTTGCATCCAATCACTCAAATCTCCAATTTTTTCATCCAAATCAGGTTCCTTCTGAGTGAAATCATAAATGGGTTCTTCAATAAAACCATCTTCATCTAACGTTTCATCTGATTCTTCTACATTCAATCCTTCATTTTTGTTTACAACCTCATCATCAAATTGGAATATTGATTTTGCTTCATTTTCATCTCTCTCTAAAAAAGATCTCCACATAGGCACGTCATTTTCGGTTGATTCAGGGTCACTCTCCGGCTCATCAAAATCTGAAAATTTCTGTATGGTTTCTGAAACTTTGGTTTCCAAAGCCGGTTTCTTATTTTCCTTTTTTAAATCTGTAGATGGTTCATTCAAATCAGGAGTATCCAATGTCCCAAACAGATCCATCGTTTTGGGTTTAGAATCATTCCTAACCAGATTCAATTCATCATAAATCGTTGCAACTTTTTTGTCCTTAGTTGATTCTTTAATTGCGATAGATTCCTCATCGTCCGAATCATCAAACATAAATCGATTTAGCAGTGAAGAGTCCTCTTCATCCTCATCTGATTCTAATTCAGTGTTCATCTCTACGGTCACAGTTTCTGATTCATCATTCAATTCAACATCAGCCGGCACTTCAATCTCTTCTGCATCCTGCTCAAGATCTGATTCTAAGTCCTCTTCATCCGTTTCTGATTCCAATTCAGAGTTCCTCTTTACGGTCTTAACTTCTGATTCAGGATTTTCTACGTCCTCTTCATCGTCAATTTCAAGAAGTTCAGCATCCGAAACAGGCTCGTTTTTTTTAATCGTCTCATTTCCCGGTTCATCGATCCCTTCATCATCATCGATGTTTAGATCATCTAATTCTGAGTGGGGATCTTCTTCAAGCTCTTCGGCTGCTAAAATGGTTTCTGAATCCTCATCTTCATCATCCCAAGGGGCTATCATTTCCTCATCTTGATGATCTTCATCTATTAACTTCTGCTCCAATTCTGTTTCTTGTTCATCTTCACTGTTATCAATCCACTCTTCAGTTGCTTGATCCGGAACTTTTTTGAACGATTGAAAAATCGGCGTCTCATCAGAATTATCTGCAACCCTTTCATTCTGATTTTCGCTCAATTCTTCCATTTCCTCATCTTCTTCAGCGTCGTTCACACTCTCATCTTCTGAAAATAGAGCCTGTTGATCATCCTTATATCCTTCAACATGAATTGAGTTGGGTGAACTTAGAATCTCAATAAAGCGACTCTCCTTAATTTCATCATCAATCAGATCAAATTCCTTGGCAATAGGATTTTTGCCTTTAAATTCGAAAAAGCGACGAAATAGATCACTATGCACTGTAGTGCCGGATAATTCAAATAGAGGCTTTACTAATGAGAGCCAGTTAAGTGGATGGTAATTTTCTACAATTTTTGCATCAATCGTCTCAATAATTCGAATGGCTTCGGAAAGATGTAAAGTTTCTTTCTCTTTTTTCTCCATATACCGGAGCATAGACCACACCAAAAATCTGTTTACGGTAATAGCAGAAGATCTCTCCGTTAATTGATTGGAGTCCATCTCAACATGGCCTTCAAATAACAACTCCGGAATTACTTTCCGGGGTTGAATGGTCATGCCAATGCACTCTCTCACAGATTTTTCAACAACTTCTTCTGCCAGATGCGCTGGTAGATGAAGCTCATTTTTTATAGTTCGCTGCAATTCTGCCCATTTCGTACTCAATTCATCCGAATCACTATTTACCCACTCCTCACCCGGAAGAGTAAATTGATTGTTTAACTCAATTAAAAGATGATAAGTGATCCTTTTAATCAAAAAATCCGGGAAGTTACAATCCGTTAGATTCTTTTGAGTATGGTACAGTTTATCATGTGATAGATTAGAGAGTAGCCGGGTAACAATCTGTGTAATGATCTTTTCCATAGATATTGAGATCGAAGATGACTTATATTAGATACAGCTATAAGTTATCATATTTAAGGTATCTTAGAAAATTCAGAATACTCAAAATATTTATTTTTTGAGTTAAACAGAGGCAGCTATTTTCAATGATTGAGCTCGAAGTCACTTCACTCTATAAACAGTTTGGGAAGGAAACTATATTATCAGACCTGAATTTTTCTTCCAATTCATCGATTATCGGGATTGCCGGTATTAATGGATCGGGAAAATCAACCCTTCTTAGATGCCTGGCAGGTTTATTAAAAGCCAATCGTGGGAATATTAGCTGGACGTTGAACGATAAAACATTGACTAAACAGGAAATAAAAAAACACTCCGGTTATGCGGCCCCTTATGTCGAACTCTATGAGGAATTGACAGTCATTGAAAATCTGAATTTTATTCTGGAATTAAGATCAGTGCTTAACAAAAACGGTGTAAAGACAGAAAAATCTCTCAAAGAAGCAGGGATTCTTCATCTATCCAATCAATTTTATGGAGATTTATCTACCGGACAGAGACAGAGAGTGAAATTAGTATCTGCACTATTGCACAAACCGTGTATACTTTTCCTGGATGAACCGGGATCTAATCTGGATTCTGAGGGTCGAGATCTGATAAAAAATATCGTTACTAACTATAAAAACCCAAATCACATGGTTCTTCTGGCTTCGAATTTAGAACAGGAGCTGCAGCTTTGTGATCATATCATACAATTATAATTGAATCGAAATCATGGTATCAACTGAAGACAAAAATCTTGCCCAACAACTCCTTCAACACAGCACAGAGTTAAAAAAGAATGAAAATATCATGATTCAACTTGTGGGTTTGAATGGAATCGGTCTGGTACGGGCTCTTGTTGATGCGGTTCGGGAAATAGGTGCACATCCATTTGTGAAAATTGAAGATGCTGAAACCAATAGAATTTTACTTGAGAAAGGAGATTCTACATTTTGGGAACATCAGGCAACCGTTGATCAGCTCCCTCTCATGAAACAGATGGATGCTTTTATCGGTATCCGTGCAGCCGAAAATATTTATGAAAACTCATCCGTCTCAAGCGAAGCCAATAGCGCCTATTCGAAAAACTTTTTGAATCCGGTTCATTTCAAACAGAGAGTGGATCATACTCGATGGGTTGTATTACGTTACCCTTCAGCCGCATTTGCCATGAATGCTAAAATGACGACCTCTGATTTTTATCAATTTTACTATGACGCTTGTTTACTCGACTACAGTAAACTTGAAAATGCTATGAAACCACTGGAAGCACTTCTCAGAAAAACGGATTCCATCAAACTGAAAGGTGCGGGTACAGATATTGAGTTCTCGGTAAAAGATCAGAATTGGATCCCCTGTTTTGGAAAACGTAATATTCCGGATGGAGAACTATTTTCATCCCCAATTATTGATTCAGTGAATGGTGAAATCACTTATGCGCCTTCTGTGTATCAAGGCAAACCATTTGAATTTGTGAAGCTGAAAGTAAAAGATGGAGTGGTCATTGATTTTGACTCCTCGAATAATGATGCTCTAAAAGAGATCCTGGATACCGATGAGGGTTCCCGCCGATTTGGTGAATTCAGTTTTGGCCTGAATCCGGTTATCAAAAACCCGATGTATGATATACTTTTTGATGAAAAGATATACGGCTCCAATCACTTAACACTTGGAAAAGATTACGACATCGCATCTAACGGCAACAGCAGTAATATCCATTGGGATTTAGTCTGTATTGGTGCGGATGTTTACCTGGACGATGAATTAATTCGAAAAGGACGACTTTTTGTAAAGGATGAGTTGAAGGGGCTGAATCCGGACCAACTTTTACATATATAGTATGAGCCGGAACCTGTTTCAAGTCTCGGAGGTATTTGATAATTAAACTAACGTATCCGTTAGTCTGCCCATTTATCTGCGTCACTATATATCTCAGCAAACTCAAGATAATTTCCATCTTTGCTGATTGTCGCTTCAAAATCTATTCCGGCTGATTCATCTTCCCGTTGAATCAACTGTTTGGCCAATTGGTTTACAATTTGAGTTTGGATCACTCTTTTTAAAGGCCTGGCACCATAAACAGGGTCATAACCTCTGACAGCCAGCCAATCTTTTACTTGATCAGATACAGATAGTGAAACTCTGTTTTTATGAAGCATTTTATCCACTCTTTGCAGTTGTATATCAACGATCTGACGTATGTGTCGCTCATCGAGAGGATGGAATACCACAACATCATCGATCCGGTTCAAAAATTCGGGTCGGATTGTTTTTCTGAGCAACTCAAGAAGGCGATCCTGGAGGTTTTGATATGTAACACGGTCCATATCACCACCACTCTTATCGATCTCCTCCGATATAAGATGTGAACCGATATTACTGGTCATGATGATAATCGTATTGGAAAAGTTGACCGTAACACCTTTGTTATCAGTAAGGCGACCATCATCCAGTACCTGCAACAAGATGTTGAAGGCATCGGGATGTGCCTTTTCGATTTCATCGAGCAATACAACTGAATAGGGTTTTCTACGAACAGCCTCGGTAAGCTGACCTCCCTCATCATATCCAACATATCCGGGAGGGGCTCCGATGAGTCTGCTCACACTATGTTTCTCCATATATTCACTCATATCGATTCGAATCATGGCATCCTGATCATTAAAGAGGAAATCAGCAAGTGATCTGGCTAATTCGGTCTTTCCGACACCTGTTGACCCCAGGAACATAAATGAACCAATAGGTCGCTCTTCATCCTGCAGACCCGCCCTGGCCCTTCTCACGGCATCTGAGACCGCTTCAATGGCCTGGTCTTGACCAATCACCCGTTTATGGAGTTCATCTTCCAGCTTTAACAATTTCTGACGCTCACTCGAGAGCATTTTGTTTACAGGGATGCCGGTCCACCGGGAAACGATATCTGCAATCTCTTCCGCTTCAACCTGTTCTTTTAATAGTGAGTTATTTTGCTGAATATCGTCCAACTCTTTTTTTGTCTCAATCATCTCCTTTTCAAGCTGGGCAATGGTACCATAACGCAATTCAGCTACTTTTTCATAGTGACCTTCGCGTTCTGCTTTTTCAGCTTCATTCCGAGCGGTTTCAATGGCCTGCTTCATTTCACGGGTTTTCTGGATTAATCCTTTTTCCAGATCCCATTGAGCTCTCATCGATTTACGCTTCTCCTCCAAATTGGCCAACTCTTTTTCATTGCCTTTTAACTTTGTCTCATCCTTCTCTCGTTTGAGGGCTTCCCGTTCGATCTCCAGCTGACGAATTTGGCGCTCGATACTGTCCAGCTCCTCCGGCATTGAATCGATCTGTAGACGTAGCCTGGATGCAGCTTCATCGATCAAATCAATTGCTTTATCAGGTAAAAACCGGTCTGAAATATAACGATTTGATAGTTCTGCGGCTGCTACAATAGCCGCATCGGTAATCCGCACACCGTGGTGCACTTCATATCTCTCCTGTAATCCTCGTAAAATGGAAACGGTATCCTCAACAGACGGTTCTCCGACCAGTACGGTTTGAAGCCTTCGTTCCAAAGCTTTGTCTTTTTCAATGTACTTTCTGTACTCAGTGAGGGTAGTGGCACCAATAGCATGTAATTCACCGCGAGCAAGAGAAGGTTTTAATATATTGGCAGCATCCATTGATCCCTCCGTAGCACCGGCTCCTACCAACGTGTGAATTTCATCAATAAAGAGAATGAGTTCACCATCCGAATCAATAACCTCCTTTACCACGGCTTTGAGGCGTTCCTCAAATTCACCCCTGAATTTAGTACCTGCTACCAATGCACCCATATCCAGGGCGATCACCTGTTTTGTTTTGAGTCCTTCCGGCACATCTCCACGAACTATCCGCAATGCAAGCCCTTCAGCGATTGCAGTTTTCCCTACTCCCGGTTCACCAATCAATACGGGGTTGTTTTTAGTTCTTCGGGATAAGATCTGCATCACACGCCTGATTTCCTGATCGCGGCCGATTACCGGATCCAACTTATTTTTCTCTGCCAGCTCATTCAGATTTTTGGCATATTTTTTTAGCGCTTCGTATCGACTCTCCGCATTGGGGTCATCCACTTTTTGAGACCCTCTCACATCCTTAAGCACTTTTAGCAGTTGCTTTTTCTGAACACCAACATCTTTTAAAATAGATCCAGCTTCGGACGGAGTTTCCAACACTGCTAATAAAATATGCTCAGAACTAATGTACTCATCACCCAGTGCGTCTGCTTCCTTTTGAGCTGTATCAAACATCTCTTTAGTTTGATTTGATAGATATTGTCCGGACACAGATGCACCTTTAACCACCGGAAATCTCTTAATGATGGCTTCTATCTTTTGCAATATAGTTGACGGTGAAACCCCTAGTTTCTTCAATACGTTGACTGTCACATTCTCAGAGTCACTCAACAGTGATTTTATTATATGCGCCGGTTCCACGGCTTGGTGGTTTTCGTTCTGAGCAATTTCCAATGCTTTTTGAACAGCTTCCTGTGCTTTTATTGTAAATTTATTGAAATTCATAGTCGTTGATTTTTATCATCAAAAGTCGGGGTTCTATTAAAATCTGAGTTGTGTGGACTCAAAAAGATCATTAATTGATCCCATTTACTTTCATTTTATACCAAAACCGTACCTCATCGAAACAATATGCCTTAATTGCAGATGAAAAGAGAATAGGTCACAATAACCTCTCAATCCGTCATTAAAAGGTGGCAGGCCTTATGTCACAATGTTTCACGCAAAAAAAAATCCGGTTGATTCGCACAATTAAGTGTTATCAACCGGATTCGTATTGTTGGGTTACAGACCTGTTTTCAGGCACTGTTCCATCGATTAGCACACGTGCGAAACCTTAGTTTATAAAGGTGGTTCCGGAGTGTAATGGATAATTTACATGTTAGATGTGAATCTATCGTTCTGGATCTCATCCTGTAAATAGAAAAAGATACCATCTTGATTTTTATGATCTAGCAGAGTTAACAATGTATCCTGAGAATCAAATTCACTCTGATTTTTGTAGTATGCCAGTGCAAGGTATGCTCTGAATCTTACGGAGTGATTGACACCAGCGAGTGCTACTCTGTTTAACTCTTCAATAACATTTTCCGAATTAAATTCCGGATATGCAATTTTATAGTTAACTGCATTGTAGATTGAAGATTCAACGACTCCAAGGATATCTGAATTGAGACCAAAAATCAGTCCTGTTTCAAATCGTTCAAAGAGTTGTTCTGTATTTGCTTGTTTTGTAACTACGGTTGTGTCATTGATTGCTGAACTCATAGCAAATGACTCGCTTGCTGTGAAACTTGCAAATGTGAATATGACGACTGAGATTACAATTTTTAAAGCTTTCATCGTGTTTTTTTATTATTTGTGATTTAATTGGCATTGATACTTTATCAACACGAAAGAAAGTTACGGGGCTTGGTGTTCAAACGTCAAGTTTAAAATCTATCATTATGTCTTATATAATTTTTTTATATGACATTTTTTCAACTTCCATTATTTGGAAACGCTTTTATTTAATATTCTTAATATTTACATAATATTGATTATTTTTTAGTTTGATTTATATACCTTTTATCTATTTGAAAAAGCGCTTTTTTACATATTTTAATTTTGTAAGCGCTTTTAGATTTTACTGACAAATAATCATACACTTTTTTTTAAATTTTTCTTAAAAAGCGCTTCGATTTCAAGGGTTTTGCTAGAATGGCAGGTTAAAACTTTCTTCACCAACAATTATTTGAGAACAAAAGAGTATTTTATTTCATTATTTTGATAATTTTCCAATAAATATTTAATAATAAAGGCAAAATGAATACTTCTCTTAATAAACACTAAATGAGAATAATGAATATTAGATAATTAGCGAATAGTCTCCCCTAACAGAGCCTGTCCCAACCCCTCAGGTGGGAATACGGCGGTAGCCGGGATAGGTGTCAGTGGAATGTTAACTTCAATATGTGGAATCCTATTGTCGACATACCCTTTCACTCAAACACCCCCCTAAGCCCCCCTTTTTAGGGGGGATTTTTGGTGATAAGCCCTTCTTGTTATAGGGAATTTATTGGTGATACACCACCTTGTTATGGGAGAGTAGATATGGATGTTGAAGTAGATGTCAAATCAACAAAGAGAATTCCCCCTAAAAAGGGGGAGTGTAAGATCTTTGGTCTTTTGTTGATGAGAATTAAAAATTAAAACTTATTGCCCGTAAATGTCATTCAGAACTCCGGCCATACGAACACCGGCCTGTAGTAAACGCTTATAGACAATATCCTTGTTAAAGAATCGATATTCATATCCCAGTCGCATACTGGCCGGCAGATCATATACTCTGTCACGATAACTCATGGATTCATAAGCCCAGTCACGTACAGAGGCTTTTTGCCAATCTACAATTTGATCCGCAGTTGCTGTATTCAATTCTTTTGCCAATTCCGTGTAACTCATCTGAAAAGAATTGATGATATCACTGTCCCAGACCCTGTGTAGATTTGAATTATCTCCCATCCATTGCAATCGCGCGTCGTTGCCACCCCGGTCTTCACCGGTACCCACATGTAGGGGCTGATGAATATCACCGATCATATGCATGACCAATTTAAGTTTCTCTCTCTCTTCGGTTTCGCTTAAACCACCCTCTTTCAATTCAGTAATTAAGGTTTCCAGAGCCCATATGATGTCGCCGGCTTCTTCTTGTTCGGTTTCCTCATACGTTTTCCCATTTTCGATTGTAGTCCAGTGCCATGTAGACGTATAGTTGTAACTGCTATCGGATCGGATATCATCCATCCAAACTGTCGCTCGTGCCATTGAGTAATCTTGAAGAATACCATTCACTTGCTCCCTTACGGCAGGAGTTAAGTGGTACTCAGCGATCTCTCCTGTTACATAGTGACCTATTTGGCCCCATTTATTAGCTTCTTCATGTTCGATTGGCGGGATTATAAATGTGATAAACAAGAGCAGTAAGGTCATTTCAGCGGGTCTTTTTTTTCGGGTTAACGTAAAATAAGTGATTACTATTAATTCTGTATTGCCAATCTGAATTAATTTTTTTTATCTCTTTCAGCTGCTAGTTTCTCGATTAGTTTTTTCTCCTTATCGGTCAGATTGGTTGGGAGTTCTATCTCTGTTTTTAGAAAATAGTCACCTCTTTGAGTCGGATTATTGAACTTCGGCAAACCTCTGCCACTCAATCGAAAAGTATTTCCATGTTGAGTCTCGGGTGGAATACTCAGCTTAATTTTCCCCTGAATGGTTTGGGCAGTATAGGTACCACCGAGAAGTGCTGTATAGAGATCAATAGGGATTTTTTGATAGATATTATTACCCTTGAGTTCGATCCCATCCGGCACTTCAATTTTCACCTTTAGATAGAGATCCCCTTTCACCGTACCATCTTCACCCTTGCCTTTTAACTTCAGTCGCTTACCCTCTTCAATACCCGGAGGGATTTTTACTTTTACTATGTCTCCATTAATTCTCAACTGTTTTTCAGTACCCTCGAACAGATCTTCCAACGGCACTCTCAATTCAGCTTCACTGTCTCTGCCTTTTTGAGCTGTTCTTCTACCGGCTTCTGAGCGATACTGTCTGGCATTTGGCTGCCCTCCGGCAAACGGATCGCCTCCGCCAAAGATCGTTTCAAAAAAACTGGAGAACGGGCTACCTCCCTGCTGTTGGCGTCCGCCAAACATATCATCCATATTGACATGAACTCTCTGCCCCTGACCACCACCTCTTCCATATTGTGACCAGTTAAAATCATCCGCAGTGGCGCCTGCCTGTTGATACTTTTTCCAGTCAGAGCCCACCTGATCATACAGTTTTCTCTTCTCGGGGTCTTTTAGCACCTCATTCGCTTCGCCCAGTTCTTTAAATTTATTCTCTGCTTTTTTATTCCCGGGGTTTTTATCGGGATGAAACTTGGCTGCAAGTTTTCTATAAGCCTTCTTAATCTCTGCCTGTGAAGCATCTCTGGGCACTCCTAATGTCTTATAGTAGTCTTTATACTCCATAGCATTTTTTACTCTCTAATAGAGCAAATGGTATGCCATCGGCTTAAAAATTGCGATTTTGGCAGGGAAACAGAGGAAATTTGCAACTTTAGTGGAGAATTTCTGAAGAAAATACAGGGGTGAGTATTGAGTTCTAAGTTTTTTAGCCCTTGACCGCTTTTCGCTAAAGCGGGTAATGCTACGCTCTGAACACTTCTAACTTTTTACTTATCACTAAAAAAAAGCCCCTGCAAATTGCTTCACAGGGGCTCAACCTTAACCATAACTACAAGGACTACAACTCGATTGCAATAAAGATGTTGCGTCCTTGCCTGTTAACACGTAATAAAGCGGCTTCCGTTCCCTCTTGCATTAAACTTCGAATGGTTCCATAAAACTCATCAGGGGATGTAATTTGTTGCCGGGCAACTTGTGAAATAACGTCCCCTCTGCGCAATCCCTGTCGATAGGGTCTACTAGACTGTGAAATGGCTGATACAATTGTCCCCTGCACCGATGATTCCAGATTCAACTGACCCCGGATAGCGTCAGTGAGTTCATCAACATCAAAACCAAGTGTCTCTTTTAACTCCTCCATTTCATCATTATTCATGGATTCCGCAATCCCTTCCGGCTCAAACTCACCCAATTCAACATCAATCGACATTCTTTCTCCATCACGGAAAATACCTAAAGTGATCTCTGAGCCCGGTGAACTGTTTGCTACTTCCACTCTGAATGCATTCCAGCTCGTAATATTGTTTCCGTTTATTGAAAGAACGACATCTCCGGATTCTAGTCCTGCTTTGTCGGCAGGTTCATCAGGCACAACTTCACCGATCACAAATCCTCTGGTTTGATCTAATCCCAAAGCTCTCGCCATGGTATCATCTACATCTCCTCCATGGCTTATTCCAAGGTAACCGCGGGTCACACGGCCATCCATAATCAGGGCTTCCATCACATTGCGTACCATGTTCACGGGTATCGCAAAACCGATCCCCTGACTTCCGCCACTACGGCTTGCAATCGCAGTATTAATACCGATGAGTTCACCATCCATATTAACCAGTGCGCCACCTGAGTTACCCGGATTGATTGCAGCATCTGTCTGGATATAACTCTCAAATTGGTTCAGCCCCAAGGAAGACCGCCCGCTTGCACTTACAATTCCTTTTGACACAGTGTGAGCAAATTGTCTGTCGAGCGGACTCCCAATGGCCATTACCATCTCACCTACCCGAATTTCATCACTATTCCCAAGGCTGATTGCAGATAAGTCATCTGAATCAACCCGCAGTACAGCAATATCACTTGCCGGATCTGTACCCACAATTTCTGCTTCAAGTTCATCCCCACCATACAAAATGACACGAATCTCTTCAGCACCATCAATAACATGGTTATTCGTGATGATATACCCATCATTGGATACAATCACCCCTGATCCCAATCCATCTCTTTGAAATTCTCTCTCTTGCCTGTAACGCGGATCATCAAAAAAGAACGCAAGTGGATTCTGCTGGCGTACACTAACGGTTTGCGTCGTCGTAATCGTGACAACTGTGGGGTTGGTGCTCTCCGCTATATCTACGAATGCGTCGTTTAAATCACGAAGCGAGGTGATAGGAATATTTTCTGACGGATTCACTTCTGTATTATACGCGGGTAGAGTATTGCTTTCAGTAACTTGACTGTTATTTTCATTAGCTATATTAAACCCAATAAAAAAGGATATTGCGGTAAAAAGAATAGCTACTGCGATTTTAATTCTATCCATGTTATTCAAGACGATAATTAGATTTATATTTTTATTTAGTTCCTCTTACGTAATGACAGATGAAGAATTTTATTGTATCCTGAGACAAAATAATGCCGAAGACACATGTCAATGTGTCTCCGGCGCTAACTAACCTGCTCTCTTAGGGGACCAGAGAAACAGCTCTTTACTTAATCTTAATCTGCTTTTTCATTTTTTGCTCACTCTTATCAATCGTGATATGAAGAATACCAATATTGTAAGTGGCTTGAATGCTATCACTGTCTACATTGTCAGGTAGTGTGAACGATCGGCTGAAATTTCCGTAAGAGGACTCTACTCTGTGGAAATGCTTGCCCTCTTCCTCATTTTCAAACTTTCTTTCACCACTAATTGTCAATGTATTATTGTCAACGTTCAGTTCGATGTCTTTCTTATCCATACCCGGAACTTCTACGTCGATTACATACTGTTTATCAGTTTCAGAAATATCTATGCTGGGTGCAAACGCATGTTGTTTGGTTGCAACCGCATCATTAAAGAACTCATCCATAATGTCTGAAAATCTTTTTCCGAAAATATCTCTGTTTGGCTGTGTATATTTAATAAGTGTCATAACTCTACCTCATTTTTAGGTTGATGTTGAATTCTGTTCACTTAGATAACATTCAAAACTGATGCCAAATCGGGATGCGGGTGATATCCTGTCAATTCTTAACTCTTAGTCTGCAGGAATTTCATATAGAGATAACGAACTCAGACCGTTTGACATTGTGCAGTAGTCAAGATGTCTTTGATGGGCTGTAATATTGTCCGAACTCCTATTTTTGGCTCTTATTCCACTCTTTCGCCACAAGAAATGCCATTTCCAAACTCTGCTCGTAGTTTAAACGCGGATCACAGTAGGTTTCATAGTTGCTGCTAAGCCCTTCTTCATTCAGGCCGTTAGCACCCCCTACACACTCCGTTACATTATCTCCTGTAAGTTCCAGATGAACCCCACCCAGATTACTCCCTTCTGATCTGTGTACACTAAAGGTGTCTTTAATCTCCTGAAGAATGTCATTAAATCGTCGGGTTTTCACATTATTACCGGTAGCATAAGTATTCCCGTGCATCGGATCACAACTCCAAACTACCGGATGTCCGCTGCGTTTGATAGCACGGATATATGATGGTAAATATTTACTTACCTGCTCATGCCCCATTCGGGTGATTAGGACAATTTTTCCCGCTTCATGATTTGGATTGATCTTATCCAGCATTGCCAAGTTGTTATCAATATCAAAAGGAGGACCCACTTTTATACCGATTGGGTTTTGAATTCCTTTCAGGTATTCAACATGTGCCCCATTCAACTGCTGGGTCCGATTACCCAGCCACACCATATGTGCGCTGAGATTAAACCATCCGTTTTTTCGGGGTACTTTTCGTGTCTGTGCCGACTCGTAAAAGAGATTCAATGCCTCATGGGATGTGTAAAAATCGACTTTATGTGATGTATTGAGTCGATTTGGTGTTATCGCATCCATAAACTTAATCGCTTTATTGATGCTGTTTACCATCTGCTCATACTCTTCATAAAACTCGTTATTCTGCATAAAATCGAGTTCCCACTGCTCCGGATGCTGCAGATCAGCAAATCCTTCATCGGACAACGCTCTCAAAAAGTTAAGCGATAGAGCTGATTTCTGATACGCTTCAACTAATCTGGCAGGATCCGGCAGTCTTGCCTCCGCATTGGGGATGAAACTGTTGATCAGATCCCCGCGGTAGTTCATCATTTTTTCCCCATCTACCACTTCATAATCCTGTGACCGGGGTTTTGCATACTGCCCGGCAACACGCCCCACCCGAACGATAGGTATACCCATCTCATGAATAAGGATGAAACTCATCTGAAGCATCACCTTCAGGCTGTTTACCAATTTAACCGATGTACAAGAGTCAAAGGTTTCCGCACAGTCTCCACCCTGTAACAAAAAAGACCTTCCATCGGCCGCTTGAGCCAGTTTCTCTTTAAGGGCTTCAATTTCCCAAGAAGTTATCAACGGTGGAAGTGATTTTAACTCATCAAACGATGTTTGCAACTTCTCCGTATCTGGATAAGCGGGCAACTGCTCAATCTCCTTTAGATTCCAGGAAAGTGGGTTCCATCCGTCTCCCTTTAGTAATTCGACTCCTCTAAGCTGGTTTGCCCTTTTGGTTACAGTACTCATAATAATTTACAGCTAGTTTTTTAGATCTTAGAATAAGAGGGTAAATATACGCATCATTTCATTAATTGATAGATTTCTTTGTACTCCAACCCATTTGAGGGAAGTTTTATTAGTTAATAGCGGAGTTGGAAACTCAGAACTCAGAACTCAGAACTCAGAACTCAAAAATACAACTTCCCACAAATCTTCACTATTTTTTCAAAACCGGAACGTGTTCTTGCTTAAAAGGTTTTGTATTTTTAGAGGTTTAACCCAAAAAATCTGATCATTGCAAAATAATATTATCATCCGCGGAGCCAGGGAGCACAATCTTAAAGATATCGACATCGATATACCCCGTGAAAAATTAGTGGTTTTTACGGGCCTGTCCGGTTCCGGAAAATCATCCCTGGCTTTCGACACAATTTATGCAGAAGGTCAGCGTCGTTTTTTGGAGTCTCTCTCAGCTTATGCACGACAATTTTTGGGTATGATGGAACGACCCGATGTCGATTTTATCGATGGCCTCTCCCCTGTTATATCCATCGACCAAAAAACTACAAACCGAAATCCACGCTCAACGGTCGGAACGGTTACTGAAATCTATGATTTTCTGCGACTTCTCTATGCCCGAATCGCTGTTCCTTACTCCTATATCAGTGGAAATAAGATGCAGAAGCAAACATCTGATCAAATAGTTGAAGCGATCATGAATTTACCAACAGGGAGTAAAGCCTACTGTCTGGCACCGGTTGTGAGAGGCAGAAAGGGTCACTACAGAGAGCTTTTTGAACAGATGCAGAAACAGGGGTTCATCAAAGCCCGGGTGGATGGAGAATTGATCGATCTGGAGGGGGAGATCAAACTGGATCGATATAAAACACATAATATTGAAGTGGTGGTGGATCGTTTTGTGATCAGTCCATCCAGTGAAAAACGAATTTCAGAGAGTGTTCATATGGCACTCGAAATGGCGGATGGCAATCTTATCCTGGCAATACAAGAGGAAGACGGGCTTCGAGACCGGGTCTTCTCAAAAAATCTTTATGATATCGAAAGCGGGCTTTCATATGAAGACCCTGCACCCAATATGTTCTCTTTTAACTCACCGTACGGTGCTTGCAAAACCTGTAACGGGTTGGGTTATCACTATGATGTGAGCCGAGACCTTGTCATACAGAATCCTGAAAAGAGCATACAAGAGGGAGCAATTCGTTTTTTTGGGGAGCCCCGTGATATTTTTGTTTTCAAACAGTTGAAAGCGGTACTGGATAGTGTGGGATTGGACTTTGAGACTCCAATAGATCAATTCCCTGAAGAGGCTTTGGATCTGCTTTTTGATGGCGGTGGTGACCAAAAATTCAATGTCAGCTACGACTTCAAAAATAACAATGTCACTTACAAGCATAAATATTCGGGATTGAGCAGTATCATCAGAGAACAGTATGAGGAGAGTAAATCAAACAAACAGAGAGATAAAGCCAAAGCATATCTCTCAAAATTAACCTGCCCATCCTGTAACGGGGGACGGCTTCATCAGGAAGCTCTTTCGTATAAAATTGATGGGTACACCATTCAGGATTTGGTTGAAATGGATATCCAAACACTGCGATTAACTATTGGCAATTTGAAGTTAACTGAACGGCAGAGAAAGATTGGTTATCTGGTTTTAAAGGAAGTGATCGATAGAATCGATTTTTTACTAAATGTAGGACTTACCTATTTAACCCTGAATCGTGAAGCACAAACATTGAGTGGTGGCGAAGCGCAGCGAATACGTCTGGCTACACAAATCGGGACTCAGCTGGTTGGAGTTCTTTACATACTGGATGAACCCAGTATCGGACTGCATCAAAAAGACAATATAAAGCTGATCCAATCTCTTGAAACATTGCGTGATCTGGGGAACACCGTGATTGTGGTGGAACATGATCGTGAAACCATTGAACATGCTGATTATGTAGTTGATATGGGTCCGGGTGCAGGAACCGAAGGTGGATATATTGTTACCAAAGGTACTCCGGATGAGTTGGACCCGAGTGCAATGACGATGAAATTCCTGAATGATGAAGAAGTTATACCTCTACCGGATCAGAGACGAGAAGGGAATGGACAGGTGTTAAAAATTATCAATGCAAGCGGCCATAATCTAAAAAATGTAGATCTTGAGGTCCCACTCGGTAAGTTTATAGCTGTCACAGGTGTTAGTGGCAGTGGTAAAAGCACACTCATCAATCAGACATTGACACCGATTCTTGCCAATGAGTTCTATAATTCAAAATCTGTGCCTCTTCCCTATCAATCTATCGAAGGGTTAGGGCATGTGGACAAAGTGATCTCCATCGATCAAAGTCCGATTGGCAGAACACCTCGCTCAAATCCGGGAACCTATACAAAAGTATTTGATCACATCCGTTCCCTGTTTGCTGAATTGCCGGAATCCAAGATAAGAGGTTATGATCAGGGCAGGTTTTCATTCAATGTAAAAGGAGGACGGTGTGAAACCTGTCAGGGAGATGGTCTGCGAAAAATTGAGATGAATTTTCTCCCGGATGTTTATGTCAAATGTGAGAATTGCAATGGGAAGCGATATAACAGAGAAACACTTGAGATCCACTATAAAGGCAAAAATATATCTGATGTTTTGCAGATGCCGATCAGTGAGGCTGAAAACTTTTTTACGTCTGTCCCATCTATTAAGAGAAAATTAAAAACACTCAACTCTGTCGGACTTGGATATCTGACTATGGGGCAATCCAGCACCACATTAAGTGGTGGTGAAGCGCAACGAATTAAATTATCCAGAGAATTGTCAAAAATCGGAACCGGAGATACGATCTATATCATGGATGAACCCACAACGGGACTTCATTTTCAGGATGTGAAAATGTTGGTTGATGTGATTCAAAAACTTGTGGAGAAAGGCAATACCGTCATTGTGATTGAACACAATCTGGATCTGATTAAAGCGGCTGACTGGATTATCGACTTAGGACCCGAAGGAGGCACCGGGGGGGGTGAAATTATCGTCGCCGGAACTCCTGAGGAGGTTATTAAATCTGAAACCAGTTACACCGGAAAATTTCTGAAAGAAGAGTTTTCACGAATAACTCTGCGTACAACCTGATAATGCACTTTATCCCCTCTAATTCATTTTTAATCAGATCACTGCATTAAAAAAATGTTTGTCTGATGACTTCGATCTGCCTATTTTCATCTACTCATGAATAACGTATATTCACATACCCTCAGAACGGCAACCATCTACCTGTTGATGGCCGGCTTTATGGTACATCTTATTGTACCCTTTTCGAGCTCAGCCCAAAAAATTGCCTTTACCCAATGGCTGGATCAAAATGTTGTTGTAACCGGTAATGAGAGTGAAACTAAATTACGAAATTCCATTCGTGAACTGCCCGAACAGTCCGGTGATTTATGGATTCTGATACAACAAGCTTCAGAGTTAATTAAAAATAACAAAGAAGATTTCAGGATTCATTTTACTTTTGATGACAGTGATCAGGCAGAACAACAGAAAGTTTCCAGTTGGTTAGTTGGTCAGTGGAGTGTATTTCAGAATCACAGTGATTCAAATAATGCTTTGCTACCGGAAATCAGCACGACTATTCATAAATGGCTCACACTAAACAATCAGTTCAACGATTTATTAAATCAGACTTCCCCTAAACTGTTTGACGTATCAAATACTGGTTTTGAACACAGAGTATCGGGTTGGATTCTGATTTTGATAGCACCACTAAAGAGTGGAATAAGCATCAATGCCCCCTAGATGTACAACTGATTTATGTTTCGATCAACATCGTCCGTGTGATTTTATTGATATTTCTGTCATAAAATTGACTATGGATACCATGTCGAACCAGTTGTGCTATGGTTCACCAATCGTTAAGAACAAATCGGTTTCCGGTATATACCGATAAAAAAATTATCATCAATCATTTAAAAACATTGACTATACAATGAAAAAACAGAATAATGGATTTAAAATAGGTACGATTGTGCTCTTTTTGGGCTTAACAATCTATTACCTCTTTCCTACTCTTCAGTTAAACCTCGAACAGAGGCATATGAACAGTATGACGGAATCTGAACTGATTCAGTACCAATCTGAAAATGCCGCAAAGTTGATTAGCCTCAGAGAAAAATCTCTATCGTTGGGCCTTGACCTTCAAGGGGGGATGTATGTAACCCTGGAAGTCGGAACGCCTCAATTGGTATTGGAACTCGCAGGGGACTTTGCTGACGACTACCTCGAAGATGTTTTGCGAACAACCCGTGAAATAACAGCAGATCAGAGAACAGATTTTATTGATGAATTTGTTGCAGAATTTGAACGTCGTGATCCGGCAGCACTTTTGAGCCGATATTACAGATCCGATAGTGCTGAAATTACGCGAAGATCCACAAACGAAGAAATAAGTACTTATCTCAAGGATCAGAGAACGGCTGCCGTTGAGCGGGCCATGGAGATTATCAGATCCAGGGTTGACCGTTTTGGTGTAACTGAGCCATCTATTTTACAGCAGGGAGATAGTCGTATTGTTGTTGAGCTTCCCGGAGTGGATGATGAACAGAGAGTTAGAGATCTGCTTAGAGGAACCGCCCGCCTTGAATTTAGATTAACACCTGAAGCGGATGAAATCACAAATGTAAAACAACAAATTGCCGCTTATTTCAGTGACATGGCTGAAAATGATTCATTGAGCAGTGACGCCGATTCACTAAGTAGCGATGATGATGAAGTAAAAAATCTATTGGAAGTATTCGACTTAAGAGGTACAAACGAATATTCATTTGGTTATGCAGCTGAAATGGACACCTCTGCAGTTAATCGTATTCTAAATACAGAAGAGGTTCAAAATCTAATCCCTAGAAATATGGAGTTACTCTGGGGAGCTGAACCGTTTACACAGGATAATGGTATTGGTCTGTTTGAAATGATTGCCGTTAGGAGTCAAATCGAACTAACCGGTGATGTGATCTCAGAAGCGAGTGTTGCTTTTGATCCGGCCACAAACGTTCCGGAAGTTTCCATGACAATGGATTCAGAAGGCGCCAGACGATGGGCACGAATTACAGGTGCTAATATTGGACGGCCGGTTGCCATCGTTCTGGATGGACAAGTTTACTCTTATCCAACGGTTCGTTCACAAATTAATAACGGCCGATCTTCTATATCAGGAATGGGTGGACTCCGCGAATCAGAGGATTTGGTAAATATCTTGATGTCCGGTGCGCTGCCTGCTCCGCTCGATATTATTGAAGAGCGTACAGTGGGTGCATCGCTAGGAGAGGATTCTATTCGTGCCGGTCTCTATTCAATTCTTTTTGGTCTGTCCGTGGTAGCCATATTTATGATTGTATACTACCGAACCGGTGGTGCAATTGCTGATCTGGCACTACTTCTCAATATCATATTCATATTGGGAATTTTAGCCGCTTTTCAAGCGACCCTTACACTTCCGGGTATTGCAGGGATTGTACTAACAATTGGTATGGCAGTGGATGCAAACGTGTTGATTTTTGATAGGATTCGTGAAGAGATGCGAGGGGGTAAAACTCTGAGAGCAGCCATCGACAATGGCTATTCAAACGCAATGAGCGCTATTATTGATGCTAACGTAACAACATTCTTTGTAGCGATCATTCTCTATAGTTTCGGCGTAGGACCCATTAAAGGTTTTGCCGTAACATTGATGGCTGGAATTGTTGCATCACTCTTTAGTGCAATTGTAATTACCAGAGTCATTATAGACTACTTAACCCGAGAAAAATCAGCTGTTGTCAACTTCGGTTAATTACTGATAAAAAAAATTAAACACATAGGTATACTATTATGAGATGGTTTGAATCACCAAGTTTCGATTTTATTAAAGCTCATCAGATCGCCTACTTTTTTTCAGGTACTCTGATTGTAGCTTCTATTGTTGCAATATTAACCCTAGGGTTAAATTTCGGTATTGATTTCCGTGGCGGACAAGAGTTCGTCTTTGAATTTGAAGAACCGGTTGATGTCGTTGAATTACGAACTACATTAACTGACCCTCTGGGTAGTGTTCCAGAAATAAAGCTTTTCGGTTCTGACCGCGAAATCCTCCTCCGTATTGATACTGAAGACGATATTACACAAACCCGTGAGCTGCTTCTTTCAAATTTTGCAAGTTTGTACCCTGGAAATGAAGTGACCGTTCAGAAGACGGATCTAGTAGGCCCCCGTTTTGCGGAGGACCTGAAAAGAGGGGCTCTTTACTCCATTATCTTTGCTTTAGCTGTTGTCTTTATCTATATATTTATCCGATTTAAAGGGTGGTACTACTCAGCCGGAGCTATTGCAGCTCTACTCCATGACGTACTGATTGTACTAGGAATTTTCACTATAATGGCGGAAATTGCAACTTTTGATGTAAGTATTAATCAAGCGTTGATTGCAGCATTTCTTACCATTGTAGGGTATTCATTGAATGATACAGTAGTTGTATTTGACCGTATTCGTGAGAATTCAATTGTCTATAAGACGATGAACTTCAAAGATATGGTGAATAAAAGTCTAAATGATACTCTTAGCCGAACTGTAGTTACCTCAATTACAACCTTGTTTGTGGTATTAGTCCTGTTTATCTTTGGCGGAGAGGTTTTAAAAGGTTTTGCATTTGCACTTGTACTGGGTGTAATTATAGGAACATACAGCTCACTATTTATTGCCAGTGCAGTTGTGGTAGAGTTGCAAAATCGTGCTTTAAAGACTAACTAAAGATTGAATAACTTAAAAACGGTGATAATATGAGTTTTAATGTTTCTGAGCGCTATAACTGTGCAATCATTGAGTTTAAAGGCAATGTAATGGGTGGACCGGATGCAGTAAGTCTGAACGAAAAACTTCATGAACTGATTGAAAAAAAGAATACCAATGTGGTAGTCAATCTTTCTAAAGTTAAATTCATGAACTCTTCCGGTTTAGGAATGATGATAGGAGCATTGACCACGATGAGGAAAGCGGGTGGTGATTTGAGAATTGCAAATGCCACTGATAAAATTGAAAGTTTGCTCATTATCACAAAACTTATTACTGTCTTTAAACACTATAAAACTCTTGATGAGGCCATTGATTCATTTAAAGAAAATTAATGAGACTCATCGAAATTATTTAATAATAATTTTGGAGGTGTGAATGCACCTCCTTTTTTTTGGAAATTATGCCGGTAAGAATAGTCATAGGAGCCCAATGGGGTGATGAAGGTAAGGGAAAAGTTGTCGATATTTTAAGTGCGGATTCAGAATATGTAGTCCGATATCAGGGAGGGGCAAATGCGGGTCATACTCTCAAATTTGATGACACAACGATCGTACTTCACCTGATTCCTTCAGGTATGTTTAACGGGAATTCGAAGTGTGTAATTGGAAATGGCGTTGTTGTCGATCCAATTTCACTTGTGAAAGAGATTGAAGAAGTAGAATCACTGGGAGTAAATTTAAAAAACAGACTCTTTATCAGCACTTCCGCTCATTTAATTCTCTCCTATCATAAAGTTTTGGATAAAATTAAAGAGAAACGTCGTGGCAGTGATGCGATTGGTACAACCGGACGGGGAATCGGTCCCGCTTATGTAAGTAAAGTTTCACGTGTAGGAATTCGGATGATTGATCTACTCGATAGAGAATTACTACGCGACAAGATCCAAAAAAATCTTGCTGATATAAATATAGCACTAAAAAATGTCTATAAAGAAGATGAACTGAACGCTTCAGAAATCCTGGCTGAATTAGAACCGGCTATTCAACGAATCACACCTTACATCTGCAATACTACCGATTTACTTCACGATGCGTTAGATCAGGGCAACTCTATCCTACTGGAAGGAGCTCAGGGCAGCCTTCTTGATGTTGATCACGGTACCTATCCCTTTGTAACCTCATCCTCACCCACAGCCGGCGGAGCATGTACAGGAAGTGGAATTCCACCCATGGCCGTAACACACGCCATGGGCATCACAAAAGCGTATTGTACCCGGGTCGGAAATGGACCATTCCCTACTGAACTTCATGAGGAACAAGGGGAAAAACTCAGAAAAAATGGTCAGGAATTTGGAGCCACAACGGGTCGACCCAGACGATGTGGCTGGCTAGATCTGGTAGCCCTTAAATATGCAATCCGTTTAAATGGAATGAATGAACTTACACTCACCAAGCTGGATGTATTAGACGATTTTGATACAATCAGAGTCTGTACACACTATGAAATAGATGGGGAAAAAACGGATAAATTTCCGCTGGAATCAATGATTCTTGAGAAAGTCAAACCGCTCTACAAGGATTTTAGTGGCTGGAATGAGTCAACAAGAAATATTTCAAAATTTGAGAACCTACCAAAAAATGCAAGGGATTATATATCATTTGTAGAGGAGTTTATAGGCGTCAAATTTAATATTGTTTCAACCGGACCCAAACGAACAGAAACCATTCTTCGGTAGTTATTAAATGAAAAGATCGGCTCTCTTTACTCTGACATATCGGGTTCAGGCCCAATCAGAGCATGAAGCTGAACAGATAGCTCATCATATTCGCACAGAGCAGACTGTTGAAATGCCCCTGGAGTCTGTGCCAAAAAGTGCAAAAAAATCGATCGCTGAGCTGATTTCTGTTCAACCAACTGAGAATAATAGTGTTTGGACAGTGAAGATATCCTTTCCAAAATCGATCATACATGATGACGTTACACAACTAATTAATGTGCTTTTTGGAAATATCTCGCTCCTTCCCGGAATTAAAATCGTAGATGGGGATGATCATCTCTTTTCAAGTTTTGATCAAGGACCCGTTTTTGGAGTAGACGGGATTCGAACGTTACTCAATAAAAAAAAGGGGGCAATCAGTAGTACGGCATTAAAACCGATTGGTCTAACGGAAAATGAATTGGCTGAACGGGCATTTTTGTTTTCTAAAGCCGGCATCGATATCATAAAAGATGATCATGGATTAACCAATCAAAGTGAAGCGACCTTTAAAAATAGAGTGGCAGCATGTGTGGATGCGGTGAGGAAAGGAGAACAGCACTCCGGGAAAAAAACTCTCTATTTCCCAAATATTACTACAAACCCAACTCAGATTGAGCAAAAATTCCGGGAAGCGATTGAATTGGGAGCAGACGGCGTTTTACTCTCACCACAATTAACGGGATTGGAAACTATCTCATCATTGGCAAAACTTAAATTAGCTCCAATCATGGCTCATCCTGCATTTTCCGGAAGTTATGTGATCCATGAATCGCACGGTTTTACCCCTGAATTTTATTATGGAAAATTGTGGAGAGCTTTAGGGGCAGACTGTATCATCTATCCGAATGCCGGTGGACGGTTCGGGTACAGTTTAGAGACATGTCTTGCTCTAAACCAACAGATGCATACTGATTTTTGTCATTTCAAGCCCTCCCTGCCCTCTCCAGCTGGTGGAATTAACCTGGACTCAATACCAGACTTATTGAATCGTTATGGTGATGATATTGTTTATTTGGTGGGTGGTAGCCTCTACAATCATAGTGATGGGATTGAAGAAGCAACTACTGAATTTTTAAAACTGCTGGAGGGGAATGATGAGTAACAGTTCAAAAGTAATCAAATCCGATTATTTTCAATGGGAGGGTGTTGAGAGGAAAGTGTACAAGACTGACACAAATAATTATAAAGATATACATAGATATAGTCTGCTCGGAGAAGAAATTAATGATCTCAATTTTCAAACCCGCTATTTTGAAATAAAACCCGGAGGCTTCTCCTCTCTAGAGAAACATCAACATCCGCATAGCGTTGTGATTATCAGAGGGTCAGGAACAGTTGTACTGGATAATGAACTTCACCCAATAAATGTCCATGATGTGGTTTACATAGCGCCGGAAACGATTCATCAGTTTCATGCAGACCGTTCCGAAGAGCTTGGTTTTATCTGTGTTGTGGATCGTGATCGCGACCGACCTGTTATCCCGGATGATGAAGTCATTCGATCAAGAATATTTTCAGATGAGGTATTAAATAAAATTCAAAAATAGTGTTGAAAAGAACGCCCTAAAGGTTTTATATTTAATGCTCTGAAATGATTGCGGGAATAGCTCAGTGGTAGAGCACCACCTTGCCAAGGTGGGGGTCGCGAGTTCAAATCTCGTTTCCCGCTCAACAATTAAAGCCTTGAAATTCAAATACTTATAGAATTTCAGGGCTTTTCTTTTTTTTTATTATTAAATACTATAAATTTAGTACTTAAAATTAAACAACTACTGCCAATCGTATATCGATATGAATAGAATTCTAATCTATAACATTTTTATTCTCTTACTGGTATTCATTTTTGCAGTGCAGTGCACACAAAAATCTCCCGAGCCGAACCAAATGGATATTTTGTTTGTGGAAACACTCCAAATTGGCTCAAATGAAGAGGATGCTCCCGATCATGAAATTTTTAGAATGGTGACTCATTCCGTATCGGATCAAAGAGGTTGGGTATATGTAATGAATGCAGGGGAAACATCAATCCGGGTATATGATGAAAATGGTGAGTACCAATTCAGTTTTGGCAGCCAGGGATCCGGACCAGGAGAATTTCAAACCGTTAGCTCATTCTTCATTGATTCACAAAATAGACTACTCATAGTGGACCCGAGTCAGGCTCGGGTAACTGCTTTCTCACTAACCGGAGACTTTTTGAATACCTATGAATTACCATCTATTACACGTGTTAACCAGATTTTAGAACTCGCTGACGGACAATTTGTGTTGGTTGGGTTACATAACAATCAATTGGTTCATATCACAGATACTGACTTCAAAGAATTAAAAGACGGATTTGTTGAAATCGAAAATATTTTAACAACAGAAGGCACAAAAGAACGGATTCTTCTACAATTTTCACCGGGATTTGTTACCGTTCGGCCGGATCAATCGATTGTTTTTGTACCATCTCTTTATAAAGGGGAACTACTTGTATACCGGGCAGACAGTGAGGGAACTTGGAAATTATCTGAAACTATAAAAGGGCACACAACTCACTCTGAACCTGCAAGTATTACCCCGATGGATCAGGCAGCGCGAGTAGATGTTCCAATGGTATTTCCTGAGGAAGGAAGATATGCTGTTCAATATCACTCTTTTTCACAGGGAGTATATCAATTGGATGACCGAAATTTGGTTCATTTTTCATATCAAGAGTCTGAAGAGGATTCTCTGATGCTGATGACAGAAGTTTTTAACGTTGATGGCGATCTATTGGGAACTTCTATGATAAATCAGGTGAATAGAATCAATTTAATCGTACTTAATCTGGATAAACGTGGTAATCTCTATATTTCAGATAACAGAGATTATCCGGTTTTGAGTCGATTGAAAATGCAATTCCACTCAAATTGACGAGCTACATCTGCTTTTTTTATGAATGTTTGTAGATAATTTTAGATCTTTTTTACCAAAAATTAAGCCAATATTGAGATTGGAATCACTTCACCATCACCATTCTCTCAGTGAACACTTCGCCATCGGCAATCAACCTGTAGAAGTAGATGCCGGCTGAGAGGTTGTGGCCTTCAAAGGATACTTCATAATAACCGGGCTCCAAGCTTCCATTCATTATTGTTTGAACCGGTTTCCCTAAACTGTCAAAAATCTGCATTTTTACATCCATTACCGAGGGAATTGTAACCGGCAGAATGGTTGTCCCGATAAACGGGTTGGGATAGTTGTCGCCAAGCGAAAGGACCCCTTCATCTGACAGATATTCTACCGTCAACTCCCCTATCTGGATTCCATTTATAATTATTTTATAGTTTGTTTTTCCTGAATTTCGGCTACTCAACTGAAAACGTGCTATTCCATCAGCATCCGTTTCATTTTGCACTGCAACAATTTGTGATTCTACTCCGTCTTGAATCATTGCAACAGTAAGGCCTTTTAAGAGTACCCCATCTTCATTTTTGGCAATTATATTTACGTCATTGGTTTGATTGCCATTTGCAAGAATTCGCGACTGATGCTGACTGATTACAGAACGTTCAGGACTTACTGTCAATGTTAATGCAGTGATTGTATTAGAACTCTCACTACTTCTCAAACCTGCTTCTGCCCGTGTCCGATAGTAATAAGATCTTCCCGACTCAAGGCCACGTATCTCAAAGGATGTATTTTTACCGACATTCAAATTTTGATAATCGGTTAGAATCTCTGAAAATCCCGGATCCTTTGACACATCAATCCGATAATTTTTGGCTCCTTCAGTCACCTGCCAATTTGAAGTAAACGTAAAAGCATTATGATTCGAAGCCTGTAGCGCAATCGGCGTTTCCGGATACGTAGTGGTTCCAATCAGCTGTGAATCAGCTCCAATCAGGTTTCCAATTGCTGATCGTATACGATATACATAATCAGTTCCCGGATTTAATCCGGTTACATTGTGTGATGTTACCTTGCCCACATTTACTGATTTGTAACCATTTAAAATGTAATTAAAACTACTATCTATGGCCACATCCAGCCAGTAGCTGTCTGAGTCCGGAACCAATTCCCAATTGGCTTGGAAATCCCTCTTATTAACATTTGTTGCAGAAAGGGCGATCGGAGCAGCCGGAATAAATGCAATCGAGACTCGCTGCAGGATCGGTATATTTCTATCTGGACGAATAGCGGTTGCCGTAAAATTCACAACTTCGATAGTAGAATGGCTGATTTCAAATTTTGCTAATCCATCTGAATCAGTACGCTGCTCAATCGGCTCAATGATTGTACCGGCACCCCCATCTGTCAATCGAATCAAAACACCCTGTATTGCCTCATCGTTTACATCTATTGCCTTAACAGTTATTTTGGCAATATCTTTACCATTGGCTTCAACACGATCAGAAACAGTGAAGACCGTTGATCGACCGGGATCTAATGAGACAAAATTAATTTCAACAGATGAGAAGGTTGTCGTTCCAAGTCCACGAGCTTTATAACGTATGCGTTCAGTCGCCCGATTTGATACGTTGAATAGAGCCACACCCTCCCTATTTGTGGTCTGTCGAACTACCTTAATGCTCGAATTTCCACCATCAGCTATTAACTCCATCCTTACATTACTGAATGTGTTATTATCTTCATCCCTTGCCGTTACAGCAATTCTCACTTCAGCTTCACCATCAGCTTGTACCACATTTGAGGAAGCCTCCAACGAAGTGAATTGAGCATCGATTCCTACGAATTGCACATTTGTGGTGGATGATAATTCTACATCTCCTGATATTGCTCCATACGTAACGGATTCAATTTTTGAATTAGTGACCTCAAATTGTGCCTCTCCAGTGCCATTGGTTGTAAATATCGATGGGGACACTTGAAGTGTCCCCTTTTTTGAGATCAATTCAGTGTCAAATCCGGGAAGTCTTACTCCCTGATAATCCCTGGCAACAACCGTTACGATACTGGTATTTTGATTATTTGCCTGTACTTTTGCTGTACTAACTGATATGGACGATCTATTCGCATCAACAACAACGGGAAGGGTAATAAAACTTATTTCTTTCCCAAAAGCCGTTCCCTGTCCATTTGTTGCATAAGCTCTAACATAATAAATCGTATCTCTGATTAGTTGATCGATAAGCGCCGTGAAGGCACCGGTACCCTCTTCAGAACTCCGACAGTTATTGGTAAAACCCGGGTTTTGCCTAATACTCCAGCAGATACCTCTTTCTATTATGGGACTGCTTCCGGCATCTGTTACCGTTCCTCCTCCAATTGCTGTTTTAAAACTTACATCGGTAATTGCTGAAGTTGTAACTAAGGGCAAACCAACTATCGTTGTAAAACTCTGTTGTAATCCATATGAAGTACCCTCTGCATTGATAGCATAGGCTCTAACATAAAAAGTTGTATTCGATGATAAATTTGCTATTGCCATACTATAACTTCCAATACCGGATCCACTTGAGCGGCACATATCTGACAGATCCGGATTTTGTTGTGTACTCAGACATACACCCCTTGATGTCACTTTACTACCACCATCGTCAGTTACATTTCCGCCTGTCTGAGCTGAGGTCGACAATATGTTTGTAATTGTTGAAGTTGAAACAAAAGGAATCGTAGCAATAGATCCTTGCGTTCTGTAGTTTTCAATCACATGCATCATCTCTCTCATACTTCTGGAATTATCGGCAGGGGCATTCATACCACTGTAAGTTCCTGATGGTGCACCCTGATGGAAGATGTTAGGATTTGAAAAAAGATCGACTTCTATACTTGTTTGAGGATAAGCCATAATAGATGTATAACTCTGATCATTGGTACCCGTCCATCTCCATCCCGTCGAATAATTAAACACACCTCCAATTTCAGGAGCCGGTTGAATAATCTGATTCCTACTGTGATGATTACCCATGTTGTGTCCTATTTCATGAATCATTGTTGTCGACCAAGAAGTCTGTTGGACACGACTAATTGAATAACCATATGCAGGAGAACCAATGGGATTGGTAATTAACCAGGCAACTCCTCCCATATCTTCCGTATCTGTAAGCATGATTACTAAATCTGCCGCATGCAGATTCCTGAGTAATTGAACATTAGGTATATTTCTGTCCGTTAAATTATTCAGATCCGTTCTTGAATTTCCGGTTTCTACATAGTCTACAACAGCTCTATGAACCAACCGGAATTGAATATTAATCTTAGAATTATCTACTGAATTCTGGGCAATTGCCATTGCCTGATTAATGACATTATTGATACCTGTATTATTTGAAGAAGCCCACATCTGAGCAGCTGGAGTATAGAGAATCATCACATCAATGATTGCAGTCCCTTCAGATTTGGGTCCTTCCTGCTGCTCCTTTTGAGAAGATCCCTCATCCGGTACTTCTAACGTTGTGTCGTGATCAAACCCACACTCCAGTTTATCCCTTTCGTGAGGATCTATCTGCAAGAGATAGTGTTTACTAACTTCCTTTACGAATTGAATCTCAAGAAAATGGTGTTCAGTAATCATCCGTAAACTGCTAAGTATCTCCTCATTTGAAACGGAAAGTGAAAATGAATCCACCCAGTTCCCATCAATATGACCCAACAGGGACCAGTCACCATCCAACTGCTCCATAACCCTGGTGACCTGAACCTGATACAATTCTCCATCTAACCCCATTACACTAAATTGATTTACAGAACGATTCCTCAGATTCTGTAACAAATCCCGGTTTAGAGTAATGGGAGCACGCTGAAGGTCTGCCACTTGCTTTGAGGCCCACTCTTGCTGAGGTTCTTCGCGAATTTCATACAGTCCCATTCCCTGAGAAAAGACAATTTGCACATTCACTAAAAATAGAAGTGAGAATAACAGAATTTGCTTGATTACTGATGCTTGATGATTCATTACTAATGATATAAGTAACTGTTTATATTTACCCTATTGGGTAACGCATCAAAAGAGGTAATCATACCTTTTTTTAACCATTCTGAAGAATAGACGGATGTACTATAGGTGATCATAACTAGCTCTCTTGATATTTTCTCTTACCTATCAGATAAGGTACTCCAAATTAAAGTAAAAAAGCAGTCAATAATTTCGGTTTGAATTTTTGACTGCTTTTGGCATTTGCATCTATTTAATCGTGAATGATTTTATATAAATTCACGAAAGACTAGAGCCTTTATGGCTGCCACCTTTGTACCGGATATCCTGTTGTGGTTTTCCAGCTGTTTACCCAATCAAATTCCGTCATGAAATCCGGTGCATCAGATCCACTCATTTCAGATGTAGTAAGCTCTTCAGCCCCTGAATCACTACCATCTCCAACACCATCCGTTAATCCTGATGCCTCCGTGTCCCAATAACTGCTTGTAATGGTTGAGTTATTCCTACCGGCAAATCCACCGATATCATCAGAACCGCTTACCGATCCGGTCGAATAACTTTGGTTGATTGTTCCTCCTCCGGAATTTGTCCCGACAACACCGCCTATAGCAGCTGTTCCGGATACATTTCCTTGTGCATAGGACATCTCAACCAATGGTGACCCATCGTCATTTCGTCCAATGAGTCCGCCTACTCTCTCATTACCACTCACATCTCCCATTGCATAGGATTCACTTACATATCCACTTCCTCTGTTATGTCCGATTAACCCACCGGTCATACTATCACCATCTACTGATGATGTAGAGAAAGACCGGAGAACCAATCCTAGGTTGCTTCCTACCAATCCACCCGTTCTGAATACACTACCCTGAACTGATCCTGAACTGCTTGAAACAGAAATTTGACCTTCATTCAGCCCAACCAGTCCACCGGTATTATCATTACCAGAAACTGTGGCGGCTGATTGAGAGGTTGAAATCCGATCTATACTTCTGCCGGCTATTCCTCCAATCTGATTCCCCCCGGTGACTGCACCGGTAACTGATATATTGCTCAAATTACCACTATTCACACCGGCTACTGCTCCCACTTTATCACCACCGGATATGGATACATTTTGCAAGGTCAAATTTTGAACAGAACCATTCAATATATATCCAAATAGCCCAATATTTTGATCATTCGACCGACTTATTTTGAGATCAGATATTGTAAATCCATCACCTTTAAACGTTCCCACAAATGGATTGTTTTCATTTCCAATTGGGATAAATCCCATACTTAAATTGGAAAATTCGGTCGGTGACGCATCTATATCATCAATGAGAATAAAATGCTCATCCAAATGATTCCGGACTTCATCTAACTGCTTAAAGCTTGCAATCTGATATGGATTCTCTACTGTTCCTTGTCCACCCGCAAACAGAGTGAATACAGCTTTTACCGATTTATTACTATCAATAGTAATTGTTGAGGGATTGTCTGAACCTGTTAAATCGCCTTCCCATCGAACAAATCGCCAATCCGATTTTGGAATTGCAGTTAATTTAACGACTGTTTCAAATAGAAATCCATCCTCCGTTTCTGTACCGGACACGATGCTGACTGATATATCACCTTCACCCTCTATTTCAGATAGATCCAGCAGATACTCCAGTCTCTCAAATTTGGCTGTAACCGTTTTGTCCTCATCCATTTCCAAAGTAAACGGGTTTTGATTTCCGGAAAAATCACCCCCCCAATCTACAAATTGCCAACCTTCATTGGCTTCAGCCACCACCTCAATGGATGAATTTCTCATATAATCACCGGATGCAGGAGTGATCACTCCACCTTCTGCAGGTTGAACATTAGCGTTAAAATTATACGTTCTCATGAAGGTAACTGTCACCTCTTTTGGGCCATCAACCAATAACTCAACCGGATTTTCATCACTGTCAATATCTCCGCTCCATGATGAAAAAACCCATTTCTCTTCAGGTTGTGCCGTCAATGTAATCGTTGATCCTTCGGTGAAATTTCCGGTATTCAATAAAGAATCTCCAACTGATACACTCCCCTCCCCTTCAATATTTATAGTCACAGGATGTTCTATCTGTGTGAATCGAGCTGTGATTTCAGTATCTCTATCTACAGTTACTTCAAGTGGGTTCTCATCCCCTTCAGCATCACCTAACCACTCCTCGAACTCCCAGCCACTTGTAGGTTCGGGAGTTAATTGAACAACCGTTCCGTGCTCATAATCGGTTGTCTTCTCTTGAATTACCTGCTCGCTAACGGTCCCCTCACCTTCAACAAGTACAGTAAGCGGGTAGTCCTTTTTTTCAAAAATTGCAACGATATCTTTATCTGAACTCATAGAGATAACCGAGGGATTTACGGATCCTGAAAAATCTCCTTCCCATCCGCTGAATACCCAGTGTTGATTGGGTGTTGCGGAAATTTCAAGGGATCTGCCCGATTCAAATTCTCCATTGGGTGGAGTTACTGTGCCTGCCTCTGCCGGTACAGCCTGGATATTAAGGGTATAAACCCTATCATCTTCTGATGTGCCACAGGATATAAAAATGGATAAACATAAAATTATAGTAGTAATAAGTATACGCATGATAATTTTTAATTGATTATAGACCTAAAACACATTTTGTCTATCTTTAATGTTTGATTTAATAATATGTTAAGAACCATGGGGCATATTCATATCTATTTTGATGTTGATATGATATAATATGTCTCCCAAAACTTTCCTTTTACACCAAAAGTTTAAAAAAAGGTTCCAAATGATAAGTAAATGGCTTGAAGATCTCGAAAAGGATAATCTTAAAAACCCAACTGACCGGCACTCTGATTTCATTGATAAACTTGCTGAGTGGATTTACAAAAACTATTCTAATGGTGCCGTAGGTTATCTAAACTTTATCTGTACTCATAATTCGCGAAGATCACAGTTTGCTCAGACGATGAGTGAGATTGTTCAGGCATGGATGGGTATCAAATATGCTGAGTCTTTTTCCGGAGGCACGGAAGTCACTGCCTGCAATCAAAGAACCATTGAAGCATTAAAACGTATTGGTTTATCTGTTTCTGTAGATGGTGAAAGCAATCCGGTGTATACAATCACTAACAGTAAACTTGATTTTAAGATAGATTTATGGTCCAAACTTTATGATGATGACAAAAATCCAACCAAACAATTTGCAGCCATTATGACGTGTGATCATGCTGATGAAAATTGTCCATTTATCCCGGGTGCAAAAATCCGAATTCCACTAACATATGTGGACCCGAAATATGCTGATGATACAGATGAAGAGTTAGCTGCCTATGACCATACCTGTAAGATTATTGCAACGGATATGATAAGATTATTCAGGAAGGTTCAATACCTTGATAAATAAAATCTATCCATATTCCTTCTATATTCTATTTTATAAAGAATCAGCGAAATACACTCATTAATTGTATTTTATTGAATCGTTTATTTGTCAATAATTATTTGAATTCAACCCAATCATGTCAAAGCTGAACCAAAATAAAAGTGAACTTGAAGAAGGGACTGAGATTTTTTTACAGTTTAAAAAAAGAGGCGGACTTCTGCCGGTTGCAGTTCAGGAACACAATACTGGTGAAATTTTAATGATAGCATCTGTAAACAGAGAGGCCTTGGATCACACGATAAAGACAAAAGAAGCTGCCTTTTGGAGTACAAGCCGGAATGAGCTATGGATAAAAGGGGCTACGTCCGGCAATCGAATGAAAATTCATGAGATCTGGGTGGATTGTGACCAAGATGCGCTTATTTATAAAGTGAGTCTTGAAGCCGGTGGTGTATGTCATACAAAAAATGAGGCGGGATTATATCGAAAATCTTGTTTCTACAGGCAGATTGATGGTGATGGGAAAAAACTAATCTTTCAAAAATAATCCTGATCTCACGATCTGGAAATAAATTTATTGAACTGATCAAACCCTGAATAGAAGACTCATACACAGGCTTCTTATCTCTTTTCTGTTGTATCCTTCTCTCTCTTCCAATGTCTTAAAATAGAAATTGAGAAGCCAAACATTAGTATAAAAGTCCCTAACCAAACAATGGATACAAATGGTTTTACTTCAGCGACAACCAATACCCAGTCTTCTTCAAATTCTTCATCCAATCCATTTACTGTAAGTTCAATCGAATCTGATTCCGGATGTATTCTGGTAAAAAGAACACTCATATCCCACTGCTCAATATCTAATGGTGGTGAATAGACGAAACTCTGCTCATTTTCTGTATAAACAGCGAAAAGAGGTTCTATTTCAAATGCATTTCCGGAAGGTTCATGTTCAACCCGAAGCAGTGCTCTAATAGCAATTTGTGCATTTTCAGGCACTACTTCTTCACTGGCCGGTATAAAATTCATGAAAGTGAATGAGAATGGGCCTGCATCAATAGTTTCTCCCATTTTAATTTCAATGGTTTGAATATCATTCTCCTGATTACTGCTATCTGAACTTGCAAATTCGGTACTATTTCTTCTCTCTAACTCTTCATTTTCTCTTGCAACATACCGACTACCTGCCACATAGAGATAGATATCCTGTAACATTCCGGTTCTAACATGCGGGTCAACCGACCAATCAATATTATCCCTGGTTGATGAAGTTAGCATCGGATAGACCTCCGGATTCATATAAAAAGGCGTACTCCCATCAATGGGTTCAAACTTCAATATATAATTTTGTTGTCCCGGACGTGGTGTATCACTTAATTCAAAACCTTCATAAGTCACCATATACTTCTCATTTACCAACAGTGGCCGATTAATATCCAATTGGAACATTTCAACTCTCTGAGTAACCGGAAACCCCTCTTCATCAAAAACATCACCGGTTAAAATACGTTGATTGTAAGCTGCTGTTTGTTGATCCAAAAGAGGTTCTGTATAGACTGAGGATGCAATTATACCCAATAGAAGAGCACCAAACCCAATATGTGTCAGCGCTCCCCCAATAAGTTTAGGATTTTTACGCAGTAGCTGTATTATCACCGTCCCATTTCCAATTACTGCAAACCAGGCTGCGAGTATATAGATCATATAATATAAACTCCTTACATCCCCTATAATAATTGATAAAACGGTTGCCACAGAAGTTAATAGCAGCGGATAAATCATTGCTCCTGCAAGACTTTCCCATGTATGTTTTTCCCAAAACAGATACTGACCTATAACGGTAGCTATTGCCATTATAATGACGATTGGCATACTCCAGTTATTATAAAACTGTATTTCGGGCGGCGTTGGATTACTTACAAATAGTTTCCCAATAATCGGTGAACTGGTACCAATGATGATCACAAATCCCAAAATAAATAGGAGCATCGATCCGGTGAACGTCATAAACTCTCTGCTTAAAAACTTGGACTCCTCTACAGGACTAGGTAGCTCTTTGTATCTATAAAGATAGAATCCGATCCCCATGATTGTTATGACAAGAATAAAAGCTAACAACTGTCCGTATAACCCAAGATCTACAAAACTGTGAACAGACTGATCGGCAAGCACACCTGAGCGAGTCAGAAATGTTTGATAAATAATGCTCACATAAGCCAAAATTGCAAAAAAGAGCGAGGCTTTATGCGCGCGCTTGCTCTTCTGCTGAATTATCATCGCATGAATACCGGCGGTTCCAATTAACCAGGGCACTAAAGAAGCATTCTCTACAGGATCCCAAGCCCAATAACCCCCAAATGAGAGAGTCTCATAAGCCCAATAACCACCCAGAAAGATGGCCGTTAAGAGAGATAAATTTGCAGCAAGAGTCCAAGGTAATGCCGGCCGAATCCACTCATGGTATGTTTTGGTCCAAAGAGATGCAATTGCAAATGCAAACGGGACAGTCATCATGGAAAATCCAACAAATATGATGGGTGGATGAATCATCATCCAGGGGCTCTTCAGCAGGTCGTTTAAACCGGTCCCGTCAGCAGGAACAAAATCAGGGTTCGCCATAATAAATGGTGCATTCGGCATCTCATCAGCGATCGTACGAAAAGGAGATGCGCCGATTTGAGTAAAACCCAAATCCCACCCGACTACCATTGAAAGTAGAAAAAACTGAGTAAGGGTCATTACAAAAAGAACCGGGGCTTTATATGGTTTACGAGTCCATTTCATTAGGCCCAGACCCACAATAAAGGAGATCAGGATCCAGAGCATAAAACTGCCCTCTTGTCCACCATAAAAAGCGGAAAATAGGTATTTTGTTTCTAAATCCAGGCTCGTATAGTTCCAGACATAATAGTATTGAAACTGATGGGTCATAATCAGATAGACCAGCGCCCCGGATGCAACTGTCAAACAGAGTCCTTTAGCGACCCAGAGCCAATTAGAAACAGTTTCTACCTGTTTACTATCATTTATTGAAGCAACGGCATATAAAATCATCGCTAAAAAAGATGCCAGAAAAGCTGCACTTAAAAAAAGATGCCCGATAGTTGCTATCATAACTGCGCGATAAATCTATGAATCTGCAAGTTCAAACTCAGGGTTTTCATTATATTTTGAGGGGCATTTCATCAGCATTTCATTTGCGTGAAATACATTGTTTCTCATCTCCCCGATCACAACCAATTGAGTGGCTTGTTCAAAATTATTTGGTTTGGGCTTGGAGTAGACTACTCGTCTACTGTTACCGTCTTGATCTTTCATATAAAAGGAAAACTGCATGGTTTCTCGGGAGAATCCATGCACTTCGTTTTTGTCCCACGTCCCGATTACATGTGAAATCGATCTGTTTTCCGCATCTTCAAAATTTACATAAGTACTGATACTATTCCCGAAATTGTACATCAGGAGAGATGTAAATGCAATAATTGAGACAACACCGATTATAATTTTAGGCTTCATCTGTTTCGTTTTTTTCTGATTCAATCTTCTTTTCCAGCTTGTTCAAATTCCGATCAATTTTAATCATATAGAAAATAAGTACAAACCATATGATAAGACTCACTCCCAAAACAACAAATATAAGATCATTTGATCCCATAAATTGGATAAAAGATGTGGACTCTTCGATTCCATCCAAACCTTCCCATCTTTCAGAATAGCTGTTGGATATGGAATCAACGGCAGACTGAGACGATTCTTGTGTGAAAGTTAATTTCATGATTTACCGTTGTAAGTCAATTGTTCTATTCGTTTGTATCGGTTAATGATATCCATCATCCAAATTGCGAGCCCAATAAATCCAATGACTGCCGGATAGAATATAAATCGCAATTCAGGAGCTGTAATTTCACTAAAAGCCGGGTTTCCATCGGCCCCCGGATGCAGACTGGGTAACTGTCTGGGTATGATATAAAGCAAAAAAGGCACCGTCGTAATTCCAAATATATTGTAGATAGCCGATATTTTTGCTCTTTTCTCTTTGTCATTAAAAGCTGAACGGAGGATAAAATATGCCACAAATATCATCATTGAAAGAGCAGCCAGATTCATTCTTGGTTCAGAAAATGTCCACCATGTACCCCATGTAAATCTTGCCCATAAAGAACCGGTTAAAAGACCACAAATACCAAATACCAATCCAACAGCTGTTGCTGTTTCTGCTTTCCGATCCCAAGCCAATGACTCATCATTTAAGTATCGAACACTAAAATAAAATGCCATTGAAAAAGCTACCATCATTGTAAACCACATGGGTACATGCAGAAATAGATTCCTGGCAGATTCCTCTAAAATGGGAATGTAAGGAATTCGTATAAGAAAACCGGCTGTAATCACAACGGTCATCCAAATCGCTACTATATATTTCCAGGCTTTCAATGGTCGTTTATTAACGATTTTACTCTTTCTATTAGCGTTATAAGTTACATAAAAAGAACGACCTTTTTGTGAACTCTTTGTGAAAGAAATTTAAAAAATTAATGACTAATCGATTTTTTTTTAATTCCGCCTCTCCAAACAAAAATCGGAGATGGACTTCTCAGCTTATGATCAATAATTAAATTGAATTTGTGAGCATTATGATAAGTTCTTTATTATTGAACTCTGAACTAAGTATAAATTGTAAGATGCCGGAAAAAACGATTCAATTAAAACCATCGCATACTACCTTTTTTTGGTGGTATTGTTTAGGAGTACTTTTGGTGCCTGTGATAGGAATAGGCCTTATTGTCATCTATATCGGATTTAAAAAACAGGCAAAAACAACCTACATCATCGGGAACCAATCCATAATCAAATCGGATCACTCTTATAGGGAAGCAGTGGATTTGGTAAACATAACCGACATAAAGGTTCAACAAAGATGGATTGATAAAAAATTCAATAATGGTACCCTGATACTCATAACAGAAACTAAATCCATTGATTTGATTGGGATTCACAATCCATCCAACCTTTCTGAGCTTATTTTAAAAGCCGCTGAAGCCGAAAGAACTCGTATCAATAATCGAGAGAAAATACCTAAACCATCTACAAATACACCCCCTGTATCATTAGATCGCCTGGATTACCTCACCGGTTTATGGCAACAGGGATTATTATCAGATGAGGATTTTAAAAAAGAGAAAAAACACTTTGAACCCTGAATAGAACCTTTTTAATTCATATTATTTTTTTCAAATTTAAATTTAACCCACATTAATCATGAAATATTCGCTACGTATTATCACATTATTCGTCACTCTTATTCTCATTTTCAACTCAGAAAGCGTAGCACAAAGTAACAATACCATAAGCAGTAATCTCATTTTACAGACCACGACATCCTGGGATGGCAACCCTATTGTTTATCCTGATGGCGAAGCAGAGATAACTGCACTTCGTATTGATATACCATCCGGTACGGAGACGGGTTGGCATTTCCACCCTGTCCCATCTTTTGCTTATGTCATGGAAGGTTCATTGGAGCTTATAATGGAAGATGGCAGTACTCTTCTAATAAATAAAGGAGAAGCATTGGCTGAAGTTACGAACACAGTGCATTCCGGGAAAAGTGTGGGTGAGAGCACGTTGAAACTCATTGTATTCTATGCCGGGGCTATCGATAAAGAACTAACAATAATGAGTAGTGATGATTAAGAAAAAAAAGCTTTCAAATAATTGAAAGCTTTAGTCTCTTTAAGTAATGATTTAGAATTCACATCCGACTGCCAACCAATAATTTAATCTGCATTTTTATATTTGCAAATTTTATTACCGTTAATATTATTATTAGAAGAGTTTTAAATGATTTTTACAAAAATAAATGAGTACTTAAAGGTACCCCGATGAAATCGTTATCATTTTAATTCAATTACATAAACTCTTAACTCTAACATTTATAGTAATAAAATTTACGTATGAAAACTTTGAAATTAGGATTTATCGGTGCCGGTTTTATCGCAAAATTTCAGGCACTTGCCATGAAACAAGTTCGAAATTGTGAAATATCAGCTATTTACGATCACACCGGAGCAGGCTCTTTAGCTGATTATGCAAAAAAAAATGGGCTGGGTGAGCCTAAACTTTATAAAACCGTTGCTGATCTTTGCAATCATTGTGATGCCGTTGCACTTCTCTCGCCTAACTATACCCGAATTGAGATGATGGAACAGGTTGTAGACGCTGTAAAAAAAGGCGCTGAATTAAAAGGCGTGATTTGTGAAAAACCACTCGGCCGAACAGTCGCTGAAGCGGAAAGAATGGTACAGTTAGCCAAGGAAGCAAATCTGTTGACATCCTATTTTGAAAATCAGTTGCACATGAATTCAATTAATAACGCTCTACTTCAACTTCGCCCGCAACAGAAAGTAATGGGTGGATTTACTTTAGCGCGAAGTACAGAGGAACATGCCGGGCCTCATAACGCCTGGTTCTGGGATCCCACCCGACAAGGGGGTGGTGTTTTATCCGATATGGGATGCCATAGTATTGCAATTGGCAGACACATACTGACTCCGGAAGGTAAATCAGCTACATTTTTAGAACCTGTATCTATGCAGTGCGATACATCTCTTTTAAAATGGGGTCAACCCAAATACCGCAAACAATTAATGGATAAATTTGGTGTGGATTATAGCAAAACACCGGCCGAAGATTTTGCGACCGGTATAGCTACATTTAAAAACCCGGAATCAGGACAGTTACTTAAAGCACAGTTCACAGATTCGTGGATGTATGACAAACAGGGTTTACGCCTTTGGATGGATGCTTTAGGCCCCGGTTATGCAATGGAAGTGAATACATTGATCTCACCGGTTGAAATTTTTATAGGAGATGAAGCAGCAGAAGGTGTTGCCGATGCAGAAACAGCCCTTGAAAAATCGACATCATCCAGAGGATTACTATCCGTTCTTCCTAATGAAGCTGATCTCTATGGATATACAACTGAAATTCAGGATGCAGTAAACTCATTTCTGAATGGAAAAAATGCTCTCCTTGATTTCGAATTCGGTGCCGAAGTTACATTTCTGGTTCAGGCTGCATATATGGCCGCTGAACAGAAAAAAACCATAGATCTAACGGATGAAAAAGTGAAAAAAGAGCTCAAAACATATAAATCGTTGATCTCACAAGGCCACGGCGCTGAAATACTGTTCTCTTAATCTCTTATTAATCAAAAATACCATACCCCTTCCTAACATCTGTTAGTGAGGGGTATTATTTATCTTTTTCCTTATTCGCAGGCCTGACTCTTTTAGAAAATGCCCTCACTTTTTTAGCAAACAGGCTTGCCTCATCACTCTTATCATCGGCGGGTCTCCCTAACAGATATCCAAAATGATTCAAAGAATCTATTTCATCACAGATCACTTTTATAATGGCCCCTAATGGTATAAAAAGTATCATCCCGGCCAATCCCCAAATCTGTGCCCCAATGAAAATCAGCAATAGTGTTGCTAATGCATTCATACTTACCTGGCTTCCTACAATCATCGGGGTAAACAGATTCCCCTCAAATAGTTGTATTACGTAGAAACCGATGAGTATAATGAATGGATAAAACAGGGAGTCCATCGTGATCAAGGCATAAAGTATGGGTAAAACAGATCCCATTATAGGTCCTACAAAAGGAATCACATTTAACATGGCGGCAAACACGCCAAAAAAGATGGCGTGTTCTACTCCAATGATAGTCAACATGATAGAGTCCAATACAGCAAGTATCGCAATCACCATCAATACCCCTGTGATATATTTTTGAACCAAAGTTTTTACCTTGAGAATAATCGAATGAACTTTGTTCGTGCTCTCTTCTTCACCTTTCCCAAAAGCTTTTAAAGCAAAGTTTTTCAGAACATCTCTGAACAGTAACATCAAATAAGTATAAATCGGTACCAAAAATATGGAGGTTATTGTGGATGCTGCCCCTGTTAGTCCACGTGTCAATGAAGTGGTATTTTCCTGAACCCACTCAAAGATGGCACTCACTACCCTGTTTAAATTGATCTCTCCTTCTATAGCAAACCATGTCCCTAAAAATCCCTCCATCGACCCAA
>Ga0222664_1000031_pt1 | contig 109381 bp, 118 predicted proteins | sample AntAcemetagen604_FD_181147 | JGI IMG/M metagenome (GOLD analysis project Ga0222664, IMG submission 181147) | Saline water microbial communities from Ace Lake, Antarctica - #604 | ecosystem: Environmental > Aquatic > Non-marine Saline and Alkaline > Saline | place: Antarctica: Ace Lake... | reverse complement strand
GTATATCGCAACGACTATGCATTAACTCTAGCAGTTAAGATCGTGAATGGACATTCAGAAGTAGCGAGTGATTACATACCATGGAATCTTGTACATGTAGGAAAGAACACAAGTATTTACCCAGGCCCTCCTGACTGTAAGATACTCGACCAGGAAGTAATTGCTTATAATGCAGAATTTACTGTGTTGTTCGATAACTGGAAGAACAGCAAAGTTAGAAAGGAATGGATGACAATCAATGACATGGACTTTCATGTCATGAACAAAGACTTGTTTGTGGGGATTATGAATGGATAGGGGATTTGTTATTATAGCACAGAATACGACCAAGGTCAACTATGTGCAATGTGCAGAACAACTAGCAGAGTCACTCATTAGAGTAATGCCTGATGCAAAAGTCTCGTTAATATCAGATGATATTTCCGATTCTAACGTCTGGGATAAAGTTATACCTTTACCGTACGGAGACCAAGCACCTGATTCCGATTGGAAACTGATCAATGATTGGCAAGTATACGAAGCCAGTCCTTACGAATATACCCTCAAGTTAGAAGCAGACTTGTACGTGCCGAGAGCAATTGATTACTGGTGGGACATTCTCAAAGACAGAGACTTGGTTATCTCAACCACAATCAGAGACTTTAAGCAAAATATATCGCCTGTGAGAGCATACAGACGCTTCATAGATGATAACACTCTTCCTGACTGTTACAACGCAATAACTTATTTTAAGAAGTCAGAAATAGCAAAAGAATTCTTTGACATGGTAAGACATGTCTTTGAGAATTGGAGCGATTTTAGAGAAACGCTTCACTGTAATGCAGATGAGGCCGCTTCAACCGATTGGATTTATGCATATGTATCACATATATTGGGTATAGAAAACACAACATTGCCCACGTTTACTGAAATGTCAATGATACACATGAAGCAGTTTATAAATACCATGCCCACAGAAGATTGGACAGACACTTTAGTATATGAAATACACCCCGATACATTAAGAGTAAACACAATTCCACAAATGTATCCTTTTCATTATCATATTAAATCATTTTCTGCTATAATTAAGGAGGAGTTGAGTGAGTGATTCTGTTGAGAATAATGAAGAAGAATACATTCTTGTTTGGGATGCCCCTAAGATTGAGGCCCCTGAATTTAGATTGTATTACAAAGAAGACGGCACAATTGATTTTTATACGTGTGAGAAACCAGAAGGTGATCATATTGTAATAGACAGTCTCACCTTCGCCGAAGCACGACCTGACATAAAAGTGATCGACGGGCGCATATCCAAAATTAGACCATGCGCAACTGTACAGAAATATAAACCTAGTACATCAGGCGTGTCTACATCGGCATTCGATATAAGCGTAATAATAGATCCTGTTACGAAAAAAGACAAGGTTCAATATTGGAAATTGTGTGATTATGAAATTAAATAAGGAAAAGGATGAGTAATATAATTGACATCGCAGACCTAGACTGTATCTATCTTTCGTATGATGAACCACAAAAAGAAGAATTCTGGCTAGAGATCAAGAACATGATACCATGGGCCCAACGGGTGGATGGCGTTCTAGGTTCTGATGCCGCACATAAGGCCGCGGCCGATGTTAGTGACACTGAGCGATTTATTCTTATTGACGGTGACACCTTACCGAGCGAAGACTTCTTCAATATTCAATTAGACTTTAGTGGCAAAGACCCAAGATACCAACAAGCACAGTTTAGGTGGAAGTCCATCAATAATATCAATGGCTTACGTTATGGTAATGGTGGAATGTCATCGTGGACTAAAACATATGTAGAGAACATGACAACACATGAACATACTGACGGCTCTGATGCAACTCAAGTTGACTTTATGATGAACTCCGAAGACTCTCTTTACTGGGCTATGTATGATTGCTACTCTACTACCTACCCTAATAAGTCACCTTTCCAAGCATGGAGAGCAGGTCTAAGAGAAGGCGTAAAGATGGTTTTAGACAGGGGTGCATTAATTACCGTAGAGCAATTTAAAACTAAAGTAGCAGATAGAAATCTAAACAATCTAACAATCTGGCAGAACATCGGTGCTGATGCAGAGAATGGTTATTGGGCAATGTATGGCGCAAGACTCGGTACATATCTTACAATGTTAACAGACTTTGAGCACACTGACATTCAATGGTTTGATAACTATCCTGATATGTGGGAGCAGTACAAGAACGATGATCCAAAGAAAGCGGCAAAAGAGATCGGCGACGAACTCAGTGCTAAGTTAGGTTTACCAATGGCGATGTTTGATGCAGAACAAAGCAAATTCTTTAAACGTCACTACAATGCTGATAAAAGAAATTTAGGTCCTCTTGTGACCGAAATGGAAATTATCAGAGAAATAGAGGGCTGGTAATGTCTAAAGAAATAGACAGAATAAAAACAATTCAAATTCGAGTTGAAGAGGAAGCAACATCTTCATTCTGTTTGGCTAAATGGCATCATGTAACTATGTACTTGCAAACAGGCGAGACACATAGTTGTTATCACCCTCAGCCCCACAAGATTCCATTAAGTGAATTGAAAGACAATCCGAGTGCTTTACATAATACATTAGAAAAGAAAATGGAACGTAAACAAATGTTAGCAGGGGAACGTCCTTCAGGCTGTCAGTACTGCTGGAACGTTGAAGACTTGGGAAAAGATAATATATCTGACAGACACATTCGTAACTCATCTATCTTCACAGAAGAACGATTTGATCAAGCAGTAAACGGTCCATGGGATCAAAACATTAATCCAGAATACTTAGAAATTAACTTTGGTAATGAATGTAATTTTAAGTGCGGTTATTGCCATCCTAAATACTCGTCTACGTATCATAGTGAGATTAAAAAGTTTGGTCCTATTGAAACTGTAAAGAATCATAGAAATGATATTGACTGGATGAAGTTGTTTGAACGCGAAGAAGAAAATCCATACGTTGATGCTTTTTGGAAGTGGTGGCCAGACATGTACAAAGACTTGAATATCTTGCGTGTAACTGGTGGCGAACCTACGATGCATACATCAACATGGACACTGCTTAAAAAAATTGATGAAGAACCCATGCCATGGCTAGAACTTAATGTCAATAGTAATTTGGGCACAAAGACTAAGTTGATAGAAAAGCTAAGTACTTCAGTAAAGAAACTGTGTGATGAAGATAAACTTGAAAGTTTCAAACTGTACACTAGTTTAGATACATGGGGACCTAAGGCAGAATACACACGCACTGGACTTGACTTGGTATTGTGGGAAAAGAACTTTCATACCTACCTAACTCAAACTGATTCACCTGTGCTAATTATGGTGACATTTAATTTATTCTGTGTATCATCATTCACTTCTTTACTCGAAAAGATTTTAGAATGGCGCACAATGTATGGTTGGTACGACTGGAAGACCGAAGACAAGCACCGAGTACGTTTTGATACTCCTTATTTAAGAGATCCAATACAGTATGACATGAATATTTTACCCAAAGATGAATTTATGCCATATATGTACGAGTCACTGAAGTTTCTGAAAGACAATGTAGATGATGAACGCAGTGATAGATTCTCAACGATTGAATATGAAAAATTTAAACGTGTAGTAGATTATATGGCTGAAACTCATTATGATGAAGCCAAATTAATTGAAGGCAGACGCGATTTTTACAATTTCTTTAATGAAATGGATGATCGCAGAGAAACCGATATTATAACCGTATACCCTGAACTCATGGATTTTTACAAATTATGTCAACAGATAAATCTAACAAATCCTCTGTAGATAAACAACATCGAATCTTCTTAAAAGATTTGTTGTTGAATAGATCAGACACGTTCTGTATGATACCATGGGTACATATGCATACCTCGCCCACTGGACAAGGGGCACCATGTTGCATCAGTAATTCATGTGCTGACAACGTAGGTGTAGGTAATTCTAATAGAGACAGTTTAAGTGATTTAGTTAACTCTCCGAAGATGAAGAAGTTGCGTTTAGATATGCTTAAGGGAACTAAGAACACAGAATGTTCAAACTGTCATAAACATGATGATCAAGGAGTCCCAAGTTTCAGAACACAGAGTAACATAGCATGGGAAAAACATTTTAATGATGTTATAGAAACTACAGATATGAATACAGGTCGCATTGTCAACTTTCGTATGCGTTATTTTGATATTCGCTTCTCTAACATATGTAATTTTAAATGTCGTACATGTGGTTCAGCGTTTAGTTCTAAATGGGAGCAAGAAGACCTGAAGTCCAAAGAAATAACTGGTTTGCCCATGTATGCAATGGAATTAGAACAAGGAAACAGAGAAGCATTTGTTCTTGAAGTATTGAAACAGATTCCTAATTTTGAGGTTGCTTATTTTGCTGGTGGTGAACCATTAATCACCGACGAACACTATTTGTTACTAGATGAAATGATCAAACGAGGAAAGACTGACATACAATTAAGATATAACTCGAATATTTCTAATTTCAAATACAAGAAACGTGACATATTCAGACTGTGGCATAAGTTTGATAAACCAATCGAGATTTATGCATCGATAGATCACTATGGAGATAAAGCAGAGTATATCAGATCAGGTACCAAATGGAAAACAATCGAAACAAACTTGAAAAAATTAAAGAAAGAAAAAAACATAATATTTCAGGTTAATACTGTTTACAGTATCTTCAATGCGTTGACTATTTCACACTTTTACAAGTATATGATAGACAATCATTTTTATGTGCCATATGGTCCTGTTTGGACACTGTATAACATGGGTTCACCTGCGCATTTATCTGTGCATGTGTTGCCACCAGAATATAAAGCGCAAGCATTGCAACAACTTGAACTAACAATAAAATACATGACTGATTTAAAATTTGCACCTAACCAAATTACACAAATAGAACAATGTATTCCATGGCTATCGTCCAAAGATTCTTGGCATGAGCAAAAAGGCGATTTTAAAGAAGAAATAAAACGATTAGATCAGTTAAGGGGCGAAGATTTTGCTAACACATTCCCTGAACTTCAGCATTTATACAAAGTAGACAAGGCATTAAGACCATGAGTGAATTAATACCAGTAGTAGACAAGACTTACATGCTAGAAGAAAGCAAAACCTTCTGTATGTTTCCATGGTTGCACCTAAACGTAACACCTAAGGGGGATATCTATCCTTGTTGTTCAAATGACTACACCCAACCTTTTGGTAACACAAAAGACACATCTTTAGAAGTAGCATTTAACAATGATAAAATGAAACAGTTGCGCCTAGATATGTTAGCAGGTAAAAAGAATAGTGTGTGTGATTTCTGTTACAAACATGAAGAAGCCGGCCCACATAGTTTCAGAAACTATTCCAAAGAGCATTTCGGTCATCACTTTGACAAATTAATTCCAACTACAGGAGCAGATGGCCACGTACATGATTTTAATATGCATTACTTTGACATTCGCTTCAGTAACATATGTAATTTCAAATGTCGTACATGTGGTAGTGAGTTTAGTTCGCAATGGGGAGCAGAAATGCGCGCCAATCATGACCCAAAGCATCCTATATTAATACATGCGGATGATCAAACAGGAACAGTACTAGAAGAAGTCCTAGAACATATTGACGAGATAGAACTATGTTATTTTGCTGGCGGTGAGCCAATGCTTACAGAAGAACATTTTTTAATGTTAGAAGAATTCATCAGACGTGGTAAAAAACCTGTATTAAGATATAATACTAATGCAAGCCAACTCAAATATAAAAAATACGACATTTTGGAATTGTGGAAGCACTTCGATAAGGTAGAAGTAAGCTGTTCAGTTGATCATTTCGGTGAGAGAGCAGAATGGTTGCGTAAAGGAACTGATTGGGGTAAAGTAGAAAATAATTTACTTATGTTTAGAGATTTGGAACAAGTAGAATTCTCGATGAACACGGTTTTCTCTATGTTTAATTATCCAATGATCGGAGAATTCTATCAGTATCTAAAAGATAAAGGCGTTGTACGAGCAGATGACTGGTACAACAGTTTATACTTAGCAGTAAATCCTCCTTACTATAGTGCAAAGAGTTTACCTAAAGAATTAAAGATTGAAGCCGCAGAGAACGCATTGAAGTTTGCTGATAAGTTTGAAGGTGATAAAACAAGTCTATCGCGTTTGATAACTGATGCAGTTAATTTTGCAAAAGATGAAGATACCTGGGCAGAAAACAAAAGTATTATGTTACAACACACAGCATCAATTGACAAGATCAGAGATGAAGATTTTTGGAAGGTGTTCCCTGAATTAAATAGATTGAGAGATTTAGAAATATAACATGGAAATAGTATGGAAAAAATACAAGTAAAAAACTTAGTTGAACACGGTAAGCATTTTTGTGTGCTACCCTGGGTTCACTTTCATGCCTGGCCAGACAAAAGGGTAATGCCTTGTTGTGTCGCAGATAGTGATATGCCTGTTGCCGAGATTAGAGAAGATGAATCTATTATACAAATGATGAACTCTAGTGATTACAAACAAATGCGTTTAGACATGATGAAGGATGAACCGGTGGCTGCTTGTAAACGTTGTTATGACTTAGAACTCATGGGTGAGTGGACGATGCGACAGTCACATAACAAGCGTAGAGGCCTCGACTATGTAGATTATATATCAGACGTTACAAATGATGACGGTTCTCTTAAAGAATTTCAAATGAAGTATATGGACATTCGTTTCAGTAATATTTGCAATATGAAATGCCGTTCGTGTGGTCCGTCATGTTCATCGCTATGGTCACAGGAGTTTTTAGAAGAGCGCGGCAAAGAAGTCTTTGAAGAATACTTTCCAAAGAGTAACGGCAAGATTGTTATTAATAACAACGATGATATGACACTGATGTCAAAGTTAAAACCTTACTTAGATGACGTTACCGAAGTTTACTTTGCTGGTGGGGAGATTGTTATAACAGCAGAGCATTATGAATGTTTAGATTACTGGATCGAAAACGATTTATGTGATCAAGTAGAATTAACCTATACTACAAACTTTTCAACATTGAAATATAAAAAGAATGTTGATCTGATTGAGTATTGGAAAAAGTTCCCCCAGTTAAAAATCTGGGCGAGTTTAGATGCACACGGTGCTGTGGCAGAATGTATTCGTTCAGGAACAGATTGGGAAAAAATTGTCAGGAATATCAGAGATGTAAAAGAGCGAGTTCCACATGCTCAATTCCAAATTACTCCCACGATAACCATTTGGAACATCTTTGATTTTCCTGACTTTTGGGATTACATGGTAGACAATGAATTTATTGATGTTGTGAACTCAGCACCGAGATTCAATCTTGCGACAAACCCGTGGTATGCTAACGTAATGATACTACCACACCATGTTAAACGCAGATTAGCAGAATTGTATCGTGTATACCAGGAGAGGCATAAAGACAATATAGATATTTACAACGGCTTTAAGATGATCATCTACAATTTAACAGTGGGTGATGAGAACAAAGAGGGGATACTAGAGTTTAAAAAGTTTAATGATGAACTAGATCAATACAGAGATGAGAAGTTTGAAGACGTTGTACCCGCAATCAAGGAAGTGTACGAATGGGCCCAGAGTTAAAAGAAGTATTTGCACCTGAACCATACTTAGCAATAACATGGCAGGTGAATAACTTTTGCAATTTTAGTTGCAGTTATTGTAACCCAGGCAACTGGGCAGGCGATAACCCTAACAACGGAAACCTAGATATCTACATTAAGAACTTAGATGAGATAGTAAAACGGTACAGGAAAGCAGGATACAAAAACTTTAAGTTCTTCTTTAGTGGTGGCGAACCAACAGCATGGCGCAACTTCATTCCTATCTGTGAATGGATTTATGAAACTATGCCGTATGCTACTCTAGCAGTTAATACAAATTTGTCAAGACCACTTAAGTGGTGGCAGAAACATGCCTATCTCTTCGATGACATTGTTGCCAGTATGCACATTGAACAAGTCAACAAAGATCGATACGAAGAAAATTCTGTTTGGTTGTGTGAGCAGGTTAACTACCTAAGTACAAAAATATTACTACATGAAGAAAGATTCTGGGAGTGTGTCGAGTTTGCAGAACACTTAAAGACTGTCATGCCGAACTACTTTGTAGAGTGGACACCACTCTATGACGAACTATCACATGTCACAGGTCCCTGGAAGTACAATGATCCCAAGCATGTTGCATTCATCGAAGAACACAATATAGAGATGCATCAGTCAGTACCTAAACCAAATAAAAGAACAGAGATGACTGTCTCGTATAACAGATATGATGATGGAACAGAAAAACCTTGCAATGCAAACGACATCATCGTCAAGAGCCAAAACTTCTTTAGTGGTTGGAAATGTAGTGTAGGTGATTGCATCTTTATCAGCCCTGTAGGTACGATGAGCCTGGCAAGTTGTGGACAAGGTGGTAACGTGGGTCATATATTAGAAGACATTAAAAACATAGGACCTAAAGAAATTACATGCTACAAACAAATGTGTATGTGTGGAACAGATATAATAATCCCCAAGCATTGGACAGGAAAAGAGGTAAAACATGAACGAAAAATTCCGATCAGTCATATCGCATAGTTCGGACGATAAGGTAAAAGTGGTGTATTCATGGCATGGTCCAATTGGCCCAGTCTGGAACACTGAACTACCCAATATATTAACATTGTCATCAGTTGCAGAAGGTGTCAATCCCCATATGAACAGTAGAAACTTTTGGACTGATGATGTTTGGAATAAACAATTCTCTAAGGGCAAAGACAAGTATGAAATGTATCCTGTACAAGGAATCGAGTCAGACGATAGACGACCATTTATTTATCCATACAGTCTTGCCTGGAGAATAGCATTTGAAACATATTTTAATGGCACTGGTGGAATACTAGAATTTTCTCACGTGCCGGCCTGGCTCCTGCATCAGGTAAAGACAGCTAACGGTTATATACTGTTAGATCATAGTGTTGAAGCATTTATGTCAGACAGTGAATTAGATGCGATGTTTTCATACTTCCATCTGAGTCATCAATTACCTATGTTTAAGATTATCTACTTAACTGGAACGATCAATGCTCAACATGTGTACGATACTTGGGCTAACGGTAAAGGAATTCCTAATACACGTGAACATAGAATGTGCGTGATACCTTTTGCTTCATCGCGTGAAATATTTCATTCATTCTCTTATCATGGACATCACGAAGGAAAAACATTATCAGAGCCTGAATATGACGAAAACCATGTCCCACAGAAGTTATTTTTGTCTTGGAATAGGCGTTATAGAAAGCACAGACTATTATTAGTATTGATACTTGAAGAATTGAATTTAATTGAACGATGCGAGATTAGTTTTGCGAAGGTAGATGGAGAAAGAGTAACCAATACCTTCGTTAATCAAGTTCAGGACATGGGCCTGCCTATTAGTCTTTACGGAAACGACCAGTTCGAGATTGGACCTCATACCCCTACTAGATTAGAGGCCAAACTGCCATTGGTGATTGATGGTGAAACAGACATTAATAGAATGTGCGAAGATTACGGGTATACCAGAGACTTCTACAAAGATACTCTTGTATCACTTATAACTGAAACAAACTACTCAGCAAATGAATGCACACTTACCGAGAAATCATTCAAGCCCATATTTAACCTGCATCCGTTTATAATAATAGGGGTTCCAGGCGCTATACAGGCCATGAGAGATTTGGGTTTTAAAACGTTCAGTGAATTCTGGGACGAAAGTTATGACAGTGAACCCGATCCTGGCCAACGCATGATAAAAATTAAAAATGTAATACAGACTATTGCATCATGGGACGACAATCAGATTCTAACATTTAAGCAAAATGTTAAACCATTATTACAACACAACTATGAGATGTTAAGTGAACCTGGTTCAATAGCAATTATAAATAAAATATATGATCACATCACTGACAATTTTGAAAAAGATTGGACTGATTGGTGCAAACCAGGAGAATGTTATTTTGGAAACAACTAAAAATATACTTGTGTGTGGGGCAGGAGGATTCATCGGTTCGCATTTAGTAACGAAGTTAAAAGAACAAGGCCACTATGTTGCAGGTCTCGATCTTAAGAAACCATTATACGAAGAAACAACCGCAGACCTATTTCTTCAAATGGATTTAAGAGATGCAGTCACAGTAGATAATATATTTAAAGAAAGACAGTTTGATGAAGTCTATCAACTTGCCGCTGACATGGGTGGAGCAGGCTATATATTTGTAGGAGTAAATGATGCAGACATTATGCATAATTCTGCTACGATCAACCTCAACGTCTTGGAATCATGCAAGAAGTATGGTGTAAAGAAAGTATTCTATAGTTCAAGTGCATGTATGTATCCTGAACACAATCAACTAGACCCAGATAATCCAGACTTAGCAGAACACACTGCCTATCCTGCAAACCCAGATTCAGATTATGGTTGGGAAAAACTATTTTCTGAAAGGCTTTACTCTGCTTACGGAAGGTGTTATAATATAGAAATACGAATCGCAAGATTTCACAATATCTTTGGGCCTCAAGGCTCATGGAATAACGGCAAAGAAAAATCGCCGGCGGCCTTATGTCGCAAAATCGCAATGGCTGATGTTGGTGGCGAAATAGAAGTATGGGGACCAGGCTTCCAAACTCGTTCATTCTTATTCATTGATGAATGTATCGAAGGCATACAACGCATCATGGAAAGTGATGTGAGAGAGCCGTTAAACTTAGGCAGTACACGGAAAATATCTATTAATAATTTAGTATACCTTATAAGTGGAATGGCTGAGAAAAACGTTACCATAAAAAACGTAGATGGTCCACTTGGTGTTATGGGTAGGACATCAGACAACGATCTAATCAAAGAATTGATCGATTGGGCACCTGACGAAGATTTAGAGGCAGGTATCGCGAAAACTTACGAGTGGATCAGTCAACAAATCGCGACCGGCGTGGAAGACGTTTAACATGAAGCGTTTTCCTTATCACTATAATGCCTTGACTAGTCAATACATGTATCTTGTGCAACACACATTAGGAACTGGTCCTCGCGAGGATTTATTAAATGTCCCCGAAATTGTTGACTTTTTTAAAGAATTAGAAGCTACTAAACCCGCAGGCGTCATTATAATTTCTACATGCGAAGTAGAGGTCCTGTATATATTCGGTCCTGTACTAGACAAACTCACTGAATGGACCAAAACAAACAATAAAAAAGTTTATATGCTTTCCCCTTGTCAACAGTACACGGACGAGTTTCCAAATGACAGGCACCCTAATGTAATATGGCGAGAATATCACGGATTCGACCTGACTCTTAGCAAAATGGCCACGCAACTGACGGAAGCAATGGATAGAGCAGACTCATATCTAATACCAGGCAATGGACTTGATGACAGACATGGTAAAGCGGTATATGGACTCAGGGACATGTCGCCCACGAGACTGTTTACATGCTATAATAACAGACAATCAGAGCATAGACACAAACTCATTGATCAACTCGCAAAACATGATCTGTTAAAACTCGGTATGGTGACATATAGACATTATGTGATGGCTCCACATATGTCGATAGAACCTCCCTTAATATATTTTAAGGGTGAAACTAGTTTAATGGATGAGGAAGATTTTGTTCTACATGATCGCACTGCCTACTCACCATTTGCATTCCCTCGTAGTTACTTTACTGGTACAATAGACATTGTTACTGAAAGCAGGTATCTACCAAATGAATTTTATATGTCAGAAAAAGCAAACAAACCTATAGTGGCCTGCAAGCCATTTCTAGTTCTTGGTTGTCAAGGATTTAATCAATGGTTGAGAGACACTAGGGATATAGAACTGTATGATGAACTCTTTGATTACAGTTTTGATAATGAACCTTTACTAGAAGATAGAATAAACGGCATTGTACAAAATCTAATTAGACTTCAAAATGAAGACCCAGTAGAGATACTAAGAACTGTTCAAGCAAAATGTGATAGAAATCTAGTAGCATTTCAAGCCTCTGTTGTCAAGGGAAATAATATATATGTGCATAGGTTCTCAGATGTCGATGGTACTCCCTCATTAAATGAGGAAGGACTTGGAGAAGTAGAACATTATCGTACTTGGTTGCGTACTGTCTATCGTCCCCACTATAGTGGCCTTGCTAAATAGTTGATAAACGTGACATGGAGGAAATAATGAAACAAAAGTACATCGTGGGTTTGGGCTGTAGTTGGACTCAAGGCGAAGGTGGCTACCCACAAGATGTGGTAGATGATCACGGTGGTAGAACTCAAATAAGATGTGGCCAACCTGGCCAACCTGATTCAGACTATTACTTACGTGTACATGAATTAGAAAACAGTTGGGTTAATCAATTATGCAAATATCATTTCCCTGATCACAAGTCATTGAACTTGGGAATTAAGGGTATTGGCAATCGTGCGGCTGTTAAGCAGTTGCACTTTGTTGACAATGTGGATTGGGACAACGCAGAAGGAATTCTTGTATTTCTTTTAAGTGGCTTTGAACGGTTTGATTACTTTCGAGAGAGGCCCAATGATCACTCTGGTTGGCAAGAGCCTGATGGATATTCTAACGGCAACTATTGTCATATGAAATGGCGTACCGCTTGGCCAGTAGAAAACAGAGACAAGTCGGGTGACTATCATGTATGGAAAACATACGCGAGAGAGTTATGGAGCGAACAGTTTGTTGCATCAGAACAAATGATGGCTCTCTTAGATGCTCAAGTATGGTGCAAAGCACATGGATTTAAGCTGGTTCTCGCTAATGCATTTAACCAGCACCCAACGAGTATCTATGCATACTTAAAAGAATTTACCGAAACACTAGTAGACAAGTTTGATTGGTCTACTTATATGCATTATGCTGGTGATAGATTACCACGTCGTGGTGAAGATAATACCCAGTATTCTGCGTTCATGGAACAACTGGTTGAATTAGACGGCATCCTGCCTAGATCAGATTGGGGAGCTTATCACGGTACATATAATCCAAGAAATTTAGACACGCATTCAGAATATTTAACCAATGATGAAGGCGCGCACCCGACAATAAAAGGTTACAGGGTTATTGCAGATGAAGTAGCAACATTTATAAAACAAAGAGGATACATTGAAGAAAGTTAGCTTTGTTAATCCAAACTTCCAACAAGGACCTAAGGAGTACAACGCATATTATTTGCCGTACTCTCCCGGCATTGTTTGGAGTTATGTCAATCAATTTGATTCTATCAATCAACACTATATGTTGGGTGAATTTATCTGGCGTAGAGATCCTATCGAAGATTCGATTAAATTATTAAAAGATAGTGAAGTAGTTGGATTCTCTACCTATATTTGGAATCGTCAATACAATCATGTGTTAGGCAGAGAACTTAAACTGGCCAACCCTGACATCTTTATCTTTGTTGGAGGACCTGAACCACCAGTGACTGATGTAGACTTCTTTGAGAAGTTTCCATACATAGATGTGGTAGTAGTGCAAGAGGGTGAAAGGTCTGCCCGAGCAATCTTAGAAGAATTAAAGAAAGATAAACCAGACTACACAAACATACCTGGTTTGCTTGTCAATGTAGATGGTAAAACTGTCAACACTGGATCACCAGAACGCATTAATGAATTAGACGAAATACCAAGTCCTTACTTAACAGACGTATTCAAACCTCTCATGGATAAACACCCAGAAGTTCGTTGGAATGTTACACTAGAAACAAATAGAGGATGTCCTTATGCATGTACTTTTTGTGACTGGGGTAGTTTAACATACAACAAAGTTAAGCAGTTTGACCTACACCGAGTCTATGAAGAACTGGAATGGGTAGGCAAGAACGGTTGTGATTTTATTAGTTTAGCCGATGCAAACTTCGGTATGTTTACTGGTCGGGATATGTTGATTGCAGAGAAACTTATTGCAGTACAAAAAGAATACGATAATCCCAAAGCATACACAATTGCTTGGGCAAAGAATCAGAAACAAGAAGTAGTTGACATTGTTAAGAAGCTGATCTATGAAGGTGGCTCTAAGATGGGCCTGAATCTATCAGTGCAATCAATGGACGATGACGTACTTGGTATTATTAAACGTAAAAACTTAGAAATTAATAAGATACAACAAGTCTTCGAGTTGTGCGAAGAACATAACATACCCCTTTACACAGAACTCATCTTGGGGCTTCCCGGAGAGACCCTAACGTCATGGAAGAACAACTTCTACAAACTATATCGTTCTGGTAATCACACTGGTATAACAGTCTATCAATGCCAGTTGCTTGAAAACGCAGAGATGAATTTAACACAAAAGAAAATGTATAAAATGGAAGGCAGAATCGTGTATGATTACTTAGTTGGAACATACAACGAACACGAAGTAAAAGAAGGCATCGAAGTCATTACTTCTACTAGAGATATGCCAAGAGAAACAATGATTGACGCACAAGTCTTTAGTTGGTTTATGAATACATTCCACATCAATGGCATGACTAACTATATTAGTAGAATTTTAGAGAAAAGTCACGGCATTTCTTATGAAGATTTTTATGGCGCATTACTTGAATACATTAAACAAGATCCATGGATAAACAACGAGATAGAAAGAATTAGAGAACATTACTTTAATTGGACTGAGCACGGCAAGATCGATCACAAGCCAATTCAAGGCATGGAAATACATGGTTGGAATCTAATTCATAGCACAGTCATTAACTTGCAAGGCGAAGGCAAACATAGACAAGTCTTCGACATGATCGAAGCGTTTACGAAAGAAACGTATGGACATCTAATGACACCTGGGCTATTTGAAGACTTGATGTTTTTTCAACGCAGGTTTCTTATCAACTTCGAAGACAAAGCAAGTTACCCAATGAATATACCATTTGAACATGATATTCCAGGCTACTTACAAGATCATTGTGAACTTGAGACTCACGTGGAATATGAGTTTGACTTCCCTGAAGATAAAGAGCAGTCACTTGAAAGATTCTGTGAGCAAATCTTCTTTGCAAGACGCAGAAACTTTGGCAAGGCATGGTTAAAGAAGTTATAATCCACCTCGCAAAGAAGAAAAGTATTTTACGCAGTCCCTGACACTAAGTATTTATAAGGTAACAGGAGTCTATATGAGCAGTAAAGAAACCCTTATTAATCATCTCTCGCATCTGATGGATAGACACAGAGCATTAGATAAAAAAGTCACTGATGATTATAAAAATCGAATCGACAATTCGGTTATTCAAAAAGAAAAATTCGAAAAAGCAACTCTCAAACGAGAAATAGACAGACTACAAAAACAGATAGGCATGCGAAACCAAGCCTAAGGAAATATATTCCGTACCCAATTGCCAAGTTGGTAAACGACCACCTCGCCGGTTGAGTCTAATGACATTTCCCCTTCTGAAGGATGCATAGGTTCTTTTACGTATAGTTTTTCACACCCTGTAATCTGTAGAATGTATCTATTTTCGGTACCTAGATTTGCGGCCATATGAACAGTGTTTTGTGTCCAGCCAAAGAATGCACCAGCATCTCCTATACAGATAGTATCTTCTATCCAAAGTTGATGTCCGGCTTTTTGTTTGTGCAAGAATACGATGATGCGAGTAATAGGCTGACGCTCTGCTATGTTGTTTCTTGCTCTATACGACTTGAACAAATCTTTATGAAAGGGTAATATTTTCCCTGTCTCTAATTTGTTGACAGCGATGACGGGTTTATCTAAATTAAACTGGTTTGCGATAGTCTGAAAGACTTCTGGTAAATCTTCAAAGCACATAGAGACACCGACATCATAAGTTGAAGTATCTACCGTTGCATTAAACTTTTCTTCGTGTACTTCATTGGTATACCACGGCAGGTTAATGTAATCTGCTTCGGTCCAAGTTACATTAATGTTTCCTTTAATTATCATCGCGAATCAAATCCAAAGTGACACAATGAAAACAACCGCCCAAAGTGATAGCATGTCTTTTAGGTAACATAGCACATTCGATTCCGTGTTTTTCTAGTTCAATGCGCAAAGGATGTTGGTGTTCTTCGAGCGCGACTAAATCACTGTTAACAGAAAACAAATTCATACTAACCCAATCAGATGAATTGCGATACTCACCGTAATGTCCAATTGGCACTGGCTCTGGTGCCAAGATGTAATCCCAATTTTTGAATGGTCCTGGTAGTTGATCAATTGATTGAATTCTGCTTGGGTTCAGTAACATTAAACCCTCTCTTAGGAAGCATACGGTCGAGTCCAAGTGCATGAAACTGTAAATGCCTTCTACTGTATGCACTTTGCCGTCAACGATACTTTGCAATAAACTTGCCCCTGATTTATTACCAGAGTTTGATACAAGATACAGCAAGTCATCGTTTGCTCTTAGTACATTAGCGGCATCAAATGATGGTGCGACTTCAGTGAGTGCCAGTGTATCAGGATCACCTAAACAACCCGTATTATATAATTCGTCACTTCGTATAATATCATACGGATGCACATTTTCTAAATGGTGTTCGAATGCTTGATACTCGTTTCGTCTCGCACGTAAAGGCATAGGAGAAGCAATGGCTTGGTCTTTGTAGATGATGACTGAATCTCTTGGACAATAGTTGTAATAGTTACACTCCGTGACGTTCGGCCTGACTACGTCCACTCCTTCGTTCTCCAAGAAGTCAACAAACGTTTGTAAATCTTCGTTTGCCTCATCAATAACCAATTGGGGGTATCTTCCGGCTGGTATTTCTAGTTCATCAATGACGTCCGCGTAATTAATATGGCGTAAACTAATATCTATTTCGGGTATTCTGGCATTTGTTGCGTGACCAACGATAACCTTTCTTAATTTGCCCCATTCATTTTTACTGTACATTACTTCTCCTATAGTTATATTTATAACGATATTAGGGACAGACAAAATAATATTGATCTTGGTAAACTGTTAAATACATGTAATTGGGAACATAGTATGGATTTTACATTACAGTCTTTAGCAAATAGTAATTCAGAAAAGCCTCGGCCACCGGCAAACGTAGAGGACCAGCGTCACCACGACATGATGCAAGCGATTGCTCCTTATGCTAAACCAGCCCAGCAAAAAAACACTACACCTGTCTACGTAGATTACAAGACACGTGAAACAACAATGGTCTTAGTCTTGTGCCCTGAATGGTCTCCATACATGCCTCCATTCTCACTTGCACGATTATCAGGCATTGCAAAAGCATCAGGATACGAAACTACGATCATTGATTTGAACGCAATGGCGTATCAAGCCTATAGAACTGATTGGCAACCGAATAACAAACTTCCGTTCAGACTTTGGGATCCATCATCATCGTGGCATTGGTTACCTCCTACTTACACAACAGACATTCATCCTGTACTCAAGCCTTTACTCGACGAACAGATCGAAAAGATACTTAAAATGAAACCATCTGTTGTTGGATTCTCTTTGTATTACATTTCAGAAGAACCAAGCAAGTACATGATGCAAGAAATTAAACGCAGAGATCCTAGTATTAAGATTTCAGTAGGAGGACCTAACGTACACAAGAGTTGGTTCGACATACAGCCTTACTATGACTATGTTGTTATCGGTGAAGGCGAAAACAATTTACTTATCATGCTTGACGAGATTGAAAATGGCATTGAGCATGACGGTCCTCATATACTAGATCAAGCAGAATCTGAGCGTATCAATCTCAATGGTTTGCCAATGCCAGACTATGAATCAATCGACTTTAGTTTATACGATGTACCTAATGGTGTCAACTCAGAATTCAGTCGAGGTTGCACAGCAAAGTGTACATTTTGTGAAGAAACGCATTTCTGGAGATATAGACAAAGACAAGCAGTAGATTTGATTGACGAAATTGAATGGTTGTATTATAATAAAGGTACAGATGTTATTTGGTTCATCGACTCATTGATTAACGGCAACGTTAAAGAGTTAAGAGCCTTTGCACTTGCATGTAAAGCAAAGAATCTAAAAGTTAAATGGACTGGCTATGCTCGGTGCGATCAACGCATGGACCTAGAATATCTACAAGACTTAGCAGACGGCGGTTGTATCATGTTTAATCTAGGTTGTGAATCAGGTTCACAAAAAGTATTAGATGATATGCACAAGGGTGTAACTGTTGAAGCAATGGAACAGAACTTCATCGACTGTAAAAAAGTAGGCATCTGGTGTGCGACTAACTGGATTGTAGGTTTCCCGACAGAAGATTATCAAGACTACTCAGACACTATGACATTCATGTGGCGTAACAAAGATAACAATATGAACAACGCTGGTCTCGGTGTTGGCTATGGACTAGGCCCTGAAACGATTGTCGGACAGAATCCACATGCATACAATATCTCTTGGCACAAGTATCAAGGTCATTGGATATCAAATGATTTTAAGATGGGCGGCACTCATGTAATGATGAGAGTTAAACTGATTCATATGTTCTTGGATTTCTTCGAAGGAATGACAGAAGTGCCAGTTACATATCCTATCAGAGAATCATTAAAGAAAGAACATTATCATATTGTATTAGACAATGAAACGTTCAAGAGAGCAGTTCCTTACGAAGAATTCGACTATAATATTATACAAGCCGATATCAAAGATCGTAACGGCAATCACAACGTATTTGCGAATCATCTTGTTAACGAGATATGGCCTTTCCTGAGAAATTTATGGAGAGCAAGAGGAGGATTCAACGCAACAATCAGATTTAATCCAGAAATTGATCTTAAAGAATTTGGACAACAGTATGGACCAGCGATGTTCAATGCCGTATACAAATTTCAAATTAATAAAAAAGGAAAATGGAAGGCTAATTTCAAGATGAAGTTTGAACAGATAGATAATCCGTATGATGACAGAGATACTCCAGAAGATGGTGGTCGCAAGGGTGCATTCTATGCACAAGACTATTCACGCATACAAGCAAACACTGCCAAACGTGCAAGAAAGTTAGCAAAAGCAGACTGGGACGTTAACGAAGGAAGATCAGGCGAAGACTTCAATGATTTGTTACGAGAAGAACAAGAACTAAATGACTCTATGGATTTTTCATTCGAGCATAACTACAAGGGATCTGGTGACTGGTCTAATCCAGAGCAATATGTAGTGACACTTGCAGAAAAAGCAGAAAGACGAGACAACACAAAGGATTTGGATTTGCCTTCGAAGGGAGAAATGGTGCAAGCTATTACCCTAGATTCTATCATCAAAAAGAAGCCACCGAACAAACTCAATAAACTAGATCCTAAGTTGTTGCCATGAATCCGATTGAACAATTAGAAGAACAGGTTGCTGAATTCTTTGGTTCTCCCTATGCTGTAGCAGTAGATTGTTGCACACACGCAATTGAATTATGTTTGCGATTGCAGAACAAAGGCGACACTAGTAAACGTCAATACACCTGTCCAGAACATACATACTTGTCTATACCGATGACCTTCGAAAAGTTAAATTTAGATTGGAGTTTTGTTGACACTCAATGGGAAAAGTGTTATACTATAGGAAATACGAACATATATGATGCGGCGGTGCTGTGGGAAAGAGATTCATATATACCATCGACTTTGATGTGTGTCAGTTTTCAAGTGAAAAAACATCTAAGTTTAGGCAAAGGCGGAATTATCTTATTAGATAGTAAAGATGATGCCGATATCTTGCGCCAAATTAGATACGATGGTAGACCTGAGTTAGATAGTCCATGGGCCGATCAAGAAATAAAATTGTTTGGTTATCATTATCAAATGACATACGAGACCGCACAACTGGGTTTGGCCAAGTTTGCCGAAGCAGTCAATCGCAAGCCAAGACATTGGACGTACAAAGATTATCCTAACTTAGCACGATACGAGATATTTAAAAAAGGAGTTCGATAATGAGGGAACTTGATAAGGATTTCATGCCAGCATATGACGTTAACAGGAGCGATGGACGTGTTAAACTTAACCTAATGAAAGCGGTTAACCTGCCAGCGTTCCGTCAATCTTTCCGAGAACTACAGGATATTAATATACAACTGTTCGGAGAAGTTGAGGCTCGAATGATAGAGATTCGGAAAGAACTAAACAGAAAATGAAGAAAAAAAAGGAAAGGGAATTTATGCCAGCCTACGATCTAAACGATGATGACGGGTCTGCTAAACTGAATTTAAGGAAGGCAGCCCAACTTCCTGCATGGCGAAAAACCTTCAAAATAATGTTCGATAACAAAGATAGAATAATGGGTAAACAGAAGTAATGGCTACAACGACTGAAAGAGGTCATATCGGTAAAGCCTGGCAAAACGAACATAAGTTTTTACCATACCACAGACCTGAGATGACTACTCATCAGAAATCATTGTATGACCTCGCTGGTTACAGTGATATGCAAGGCGCACTTAAATTTAATGCAGAAGTTTATGATGATCCAATCATGCCATCATGGGCGAAAGATATTGGCCGTATGTTTGGTTTATATCAACAAGAGTTTGTGTTCTTAAAAATATGCGCATTAGACATCGCCCCTCCACACAAGCCTAGTATTGTCGAGTATTGCAAAAATCAAGGCGCAGATCCAGATGATGTTTACTTTACTGCCGTGATGCTGGAAGATTGGAAATCAGGACAATATTTAGAAATAGATAATATAGGATATACAAACTGGAAACAAGGTGATTGGTACAAGTTCCAATCAGAAATAGATTTCGCATATGGGAATGTTGGTAGACAGAACATGTACATGTTGTTTGCAGTTGGCAAAGATTCTTTTGTAGGACAATTAGAACACTTGTTTCCATTCAATGTACCAAACGTTTGGGACAGTCCCGAATCCACTCACCCAATCGTTCAGTTGTCAATTCTTCCATTGATTAATCCAACCAATGACAACCAAACAATGAACATGGTGTATATGCACAACGGTGAGATTGCATCTTTAAAAGATTACACACATGATGATAAAGGCAGAGACAAGATTAATCAATGGGGATTGACTATTTGGTTATTTGAACCTATGTGTGGTTATCTTGAGAATGAAGAGTTTACTCAAGGGTTCTACAGTGAGTTTTCTACACCGTATGATTATAAACGCATGCGGTCTAAAGAATTAGATTCTATTATTGAGTACCAACAACGCAATGAAATCTGGCCACAGATGATTACTGTGCGCACAGGAGAATACAATGTTAAAACACATTACTCTCACTACTCACAGCAACTAAAACTTGTATGTGATGATCTGTATATCTCTACACAAAATAATATAATAGGACTGTCTAAAGAATTAACACCAGAGTATTTAAATCATAAATTTGAGAAATATTTTATCTCTATGAATTGGAGATTTACAAAGCATCGCCAATTGATATCTAACTTCTTAGCAGGTGAAGAAGGCTATCTAAGTTGGTATTTTAAAGATTCGTTCGAGCAATTGATTAACGGTTGTTATTTTAATTTGAGAGATTGGCAACATTCTAGTCCAGACCTGTACCAGACATTAATAGCAAACAATACGACACTGCAACACAATGCACCGTATGTCATAGATAAGCCGTCACAAAGAGCAGAAGACCCAGACACCAACATTTGGCCAATCGTCGAAGAATACAAGTCAGGTCAAACACCTTCGCTGTATAATACAAAAGAGACTACATTAGTAACCTATTATAAAAACATCTTCGTTGACATAGTAACAGAAACTAGGTTCGCTCAACCGAGTGCTAATTTCAGTGAGAAATTGTTACAACCAATTCAGTACATGAAACCGTTTATATTATTAGCGCCACCCCACACACTAGAATACTTAAAGACTTTTGGTTATCAAACATTCGGTGACTTCTGGGACGAATCATATGATGACATAGAAGATCATGGAGAAAGACTACAGGCTATCATGCGTTTAATACAAGAAGGTATTTTATGCAAACCAATCATTGAATTGCATGCGCTGTATCAACAAATGATGCCTATAATAGAACATAACCAGAAAACATTCCTGTCAATGATAAATTCACCTAACTATAATACTACGGAGTTTCACGACTAATGCAGTCTACATTTTTACATGATGAATTTCTAACAGTTCATGGACACGGAGCTGATTGGACAATTGATATTAAATCTAAGCATAGAGAAGCAGGCTCATATTTTGAAGAATCAATCCGTACCGCACAAATAATTTATGAAGAATCTAATAACGATATTCATTTAATGTTCGGTGGAGGCAAGGACGCTGAGTATATGGTCAACGTTTTTGATAAAGCAAATATAGACTTTACTGTTGCTATTATCAGTTACGGCAAAGACTTTAAGTGGAACGGACATGATACAAAGTATGCGTTAGATTGGTGTAGTAAACATAATAAAACTCCGATCATAATTGACTTAGACTTAGTAGACTTTGTTAGAAGCGGTAGAATGCTTGAAATAGCAGAAGAAGCTAAGTGTTGCGAATATAGATTAACTACTACAATGGAAGGTGCAAGTAAAGTAGATGGTACAGTTGTAATGAATGTTGAGCCACAAATTTGTAAGATGCCAGACGGTACATGGGTTTTGGAAGAATATGAAAGAATCCGCAGTTATTGCAACTGGTGGGAGTCTCGTAACATAAAAGGTACATCAGACTTTGGATCATACACTGGCGAACAAGTACTTGCATTCTTACAAGAACCAATCATTAAACGTCTCGTAAATAACGAACTAGGGTATGAATCGTCTATACCTGTTAAACAGTTATTATATAATCAAAATTCTTGGAATCAAACAAACCGATTTAAGTATACAGGTTGGGAACGATTTGAAAGAACTGATCTTTTTGAAAGTTTAGAGGTAAGATCAATGATGTCTGGTTTAAAAGAAAAATACAATGGAAGTTTCTATTTAAACTATGATGAAACGATTAGGCAATTGAGAGGAATAGAATGAATAAAGAAAATATATTATTAATTGCAGGGTGCAGTCACGCGGCTGGTTCTGAGATTGACGGCAGAGAAGATTCAGCATATAATAGACAACATTCGTTCGGTGGGTTGGTAGCAAAGAAGCTACAGAGAAGGCCTATCAATATTGCACAAGCAGGGGCAACAAACACTGGTATCAGTAGACAAATACTGCAATGGTTTCATGACGAGCATAATCCAGAGACGATGAATGTAAAGGTATTAGTATGTTGGAGCGAATCTACTAGAATGGAAATTCCATGTGAACGTCCGCGTAATTATCACGACTCCGTAACTCACTCAAATTGGTTTGATGCAAGTGCAGAAGATTATTATAGAGTTATCATCGGTTGGGATGGTGGTGATGCAGAAGAACTAAAAAACACTCCATTGTTACATAGATTTATGGTAAATCACCAACCATACTTAGAATGCCTATCATATAATCTTATTCTGCAAATACAATATTTCTTACAAGCAAACAAAATCGATTATTTAATGTGTCAGTCTATGCCTTTCTTCTTGGACGATATACCAGCAATTAAGAAACTTATTCCATTAATCGATACTAATAAATACTATAACCTGAACAAGAAAAATGAAGCCTTTTTCCATAAATACAAAGAACTTGGTTACGTCAATCCAAAGGCAAAGTATTGGCATCATGGTGAAGAACCACATCGTTTATATGCTGATGAATTATTAAAATTCAACGAGGAAACTAAATGTTTAACAAAATAATCGACAAAATCAAAAAGGTTTCCAAAGCAATCTGGGGCTTTATTAAATTACCATATATTAAATGGAAGCGTGAAAAAGAATATCAAAAGCGGTTGGCCGAACTTAAAAAAAGAGACCCGTTTATATACCGGTGAGTGAACACTATGATACATGTAGGAGTAAGTTGTGGATTCCATGATGCTGGTATGGCAGTCATTGATGGTGGTGGTGAGATATTATACGCAGGTCACTCTGAAAGGTATAGCAAGAAAAAACACGATAAGGATTTACATCCTGACATGGTGACAGATGCAATGAAATACGTATCTAACACTGATCCAATTCAATTATACTACTACGAAAGACCATTGGTGAAAATGATCAGAGAATTTATGTCTGGTCAATGGTCTAGAGGCTTGCGATCACCTTTATCATCACGCACGATTATAGGCAAAGAATTTATTAATGCTTTCTTACCTAGCACTCAATTAACAAAAAGAATAAAGAACAAGCCACATCACAAATGTCATGCGGCCGCAGGCTTTCAAACATCACCTTTTAACGAAGCAACTGTCGTAGTGATCGATGCTATCGGCGAAGTTGACTGCGCGACTATCTGGCATGCCCACTATAATAAAAAAGGTCATGCAAAGTACAAACGTTTATGGTCAATGAGATATCCTAATTCAATAGGTCTATTCTACAGTGCAATGACACATAGAATAGGATTGCGCCCACTGGACGAAGAATACATTCTAATGGGAATGGCCGCATACGGACAACCCAAACATACAGCCGAAATTGAAGAATACTTTGGCGCAAACAATGATAGATTGTTATTTACACGCAATGCACATGCCGGCGTAGACGAAACCTTCTTAGAAGGTGCTAATGAATTTGACATAGCCGCATCAACTCAAAGCTATGTAGAAAAATTAATTAAACTCGTAATGAACAAGGCACGAATTAAAGGTAAGAGTACGAATTTAGTCTATGGTGGAGGTTGTGCGTTAAACTGTTCCGCTAATCGGTTATTAGGCAGATACTTTAAAGACATTTGGATCATGCCTAATCCAGGAGATGCAGGTAATGCATTAGGTGCCGCGGCTTTGGGTTATGGCAAACGAGTAAATTGGAAGCATGCGTTCTTGGGTACTAACATTCCTGGCGCGTATCCTATTAAAGAGACTATCAACGCACTGAAGACAGATATGATTGTAGGCGTTGCCAGTGGTCGTGCGGAGTTCGGTCCTAGAGCATTAGGCACACGTAGTCTACTTGCAGATCCTCGAGGCTCAGAGATTAAAGATAAAGTGAACAAGATTAAAAAGAGACAAGAGTTCCGACCCTTTGCTCCAATGATACTAGAAGAACATGTACATAAATACTTTGTCATGCCTACCAATTGGGACTCTTCACCGTATATGCAAGTAACAGCGACTTGTAGATTTCCTGAAAAATTTCCTGCTATTGTACATGCAGACGGAACAAGCAGAGTTCAAACCATCTCCGATGATGGCACTGGAATACGCAGGTTGTTGAAAGCCTGGCACAAAGAAACAGGTTGTCCTATTTTGCTTAATACCTCTCTAAACATTCGTGGAGAGCCAATGGTTAACGATAGGGAAGACGCAGATCGTTTCGAGAAACTTTATAAGACCAAAGTCATCTCATAAGTAGTAGTATGCTTAGAGACGTATTTTATTTCGGTGAAAAACCAAATGTTCATCCTAGAGAACAACATGTAAAAGATATTGATGTAGCCCGTCAATTATCGACTACCTTACATTTTTGGATAATAGATGAGTTCTGTGAATACGCAAATTTTGATTGGGAATTCGATTTTGATTTCTTACCTGACGAAGATGTTTGGGCTGAAGAACATAATAACATCTGGCCAAGCAAACATCAAAAAGATTCTGGTACATGGCTGTGTCCAAAAGAAGAGAGTCAAATACGAGTCTATCGGGCTGACGTTAATCCAATCAATCGTAAACGAGAACCCAATGCATATTGGAAGTTTTTAGATACAGTAGATAAAAAGTCAATTGATTTTTCATGGCATCCAGATCCAACTGATCCACCTTACATCTATAAGTGGGGTAGTAAATTTGCTCCGGTTGAACTTGCCACGGTATTAGAATACCATACCCCTGGCAACAACGGTGTTGTCAAGAACTTAAACACAACTATATCATTATTACCTAACAATGATTGCATAACAGTGCATCAACCTATTAACACCGATCGATGGGATATGTCTTGGCGCCCAGATCCAATGGATGAACCATACATATACGTTTGGGGCAATAAATGGATATCTGGTGAACTAGAACCTACGCTTACATATACTGTAGAAGGCGCAACTGAACACAAATACATGGCGAATGCAATTCCTGTACTACCGCAAGATGATCGTTGGGAAATACTCACCGCTATCGACGAAGAAACATTTGATTTTAGTTGGAGACCTGATCCAAGAGAGCCTGCATTTATATATGTGTTTGGAAATCATCTATACGAAGGCTCGATAATGCCTACCTTAAGATACACAATGCCTGATGCTACTGAAATTAAGTATGTATATGATATCAAACCCACATTAGCACAAAAGCCAGAATTGTTTGAACATTTAGAAGACATTGATCAAACGTTATTTGACTATTCATGGAGACCTAATCCAACCGCACCTGCATATATGTATGCATGGGGCAATCAATGGAATGAAGCACAAGATAAAGTTAGTGTGCAGTTTGTAGTAGAAGATGCAACTGAATATCAATACATGGAAGAAAAGACAACTCGCAAAGCATGTAAAGATAACTGGATTGTACCTACTAACTTAGACACCCGTGCATTTGATTTTAGTTGGGAGCCTAGCCCTAACGAACCAGCAATGATACATGAATTCGGTACTCAGTGGCAAAAGACAGGTGGTCCTCAATATCATGTTGAAGGGGCAGTTGAAATAAAATATGAAAATGCATCTAAGGCTAACATATTACCTTCAGATAAGAGTAACTGGACAGTACCAAGTAACATAGACGCAGATACGTTTGACTTTAGTTGGCATCCAGATGCAACAAGCCCTCCCTATGTCTATCATTTCCCAACGCAATGGGCATTAAGTGGTGGTCCTCAATATCATGTTGATGGTGCGGATGAAACAAAGTATGTAGAAGATCAAGTGGCAAAGGCAAAAGCAAACAAAGAATATTGGGAATTTGATTCTACTATCCTCGACGAGGGTGATTTTGATTACTCTTGGCATCCCTATGCGGAAGATGAACCATTCATCTATCAGTTTGGTACACAACACCAGAAAACAGGTGGCCACAAATACATGACGCCAGGTACACATGAAGGCAGTGCAGTCAAATACATTGATCCTCGTATTGCAAAATCAAAAAGATTACCTGATCCTAACAACAGATACTGGGGTACTTTAGGTAATTATAAAATTAAAGACTTTGATTATTCATGGCACCATGATGAAACAGACGAAGCATTTGTTTATCACTTTGGTAACAAATATTATTCAGCACAAGAAATGCCGACGGTCGAGTACAGAGTTCCTAATGCAGTTCAAATTAAGTATATCAATTCTATTGTGGCAGAACTACAACCTGTTAAAGAAGGCTGGACAATCCCTGCTGACATAGATGATTCAGAGTTTGACTATAGTTGGAGACCTTCTCCGTTAGAAGATCAAGCATACGTTTATCAGTTCGGTACTCAGTGGCAGAAAACAGATGGTCCTAGTTATAAAGTCGAAGGTGCAACTGACATTAAGTATGTCGAGGGCAATACTGCTAAGAAAAAACCTGATCAATTGAAGTGGGATATCCCAATTGGCATTGACGTTGATGATTTTGATTTCTCGTGGCACCCAGACAGTACAGAGACATCTCCATTCATCTACCAGTTCGGCACTCAGTGGGCACTAACAGGCGGTCCTAGCTACATTGTCAAAGACGCCACTGAAGTTAAGTATGTTGAAGAACCTATTGCTAAAACATTAGTAAACATGGAGAACTGGGAAGTCCCGACCGACGTAGATAGTTTCGACTTCTCTTGGCATCCTTATACACAAGACGATCCGTTCATCTATCAATTTGGTACACAACATCAAAAGACTGATGGTCCTAGATACATCGTACCGGGCGCAACACAAGTCAAGTATGTTGACACTAGAATTATTAAAGCACGTAAACTAGCAAACAGTAAAAGAATGCATTGGGTTATACCCGATGATTGTGATGTCGATACGTTTGATTTCTCGTGGCATCCAGACAGTACAGCAAGCCCTGCAATCTATCAATTTGGTAGTGTAACAGGTAAAGATGATGGTCCGAAGTATATTACACCAGGCAACTCAGGTGAAGTTTTGTATTTGCAAAATATTAAATCTGATGGTGTTATGCCGGCAGAACTAGAAGTATACTTCATCAAGACTACACTCGAAGATTTGATAGCAGAACATAAAGGCGAAGTCTTCTGGGCAATCAACATAGACCTAGTGTACACTGACTTTGATTTCTCATGGCGTCCTGATGTCTATCAGTCAAATTACATTCATGCATTCGGTTCTAAAGATAACATAGATACACAAACCTATTTTGTTAATGCTGTTATTTGGGAAAAAGGATTTAAGAACATAAACTACATTGAAACTGAGGCTGTTGCTATTAAAGCAAACTTAGATATGTTCTACGTAGATAGAGGTAACAAAGAATCGAAAGAACGATTTGAGCAACTGCAACTTCGTTATCCTAATATACAGAAAACAAGATACTTAAACTCATGGGTAGAAACTACTCGTAGGTGTATAAACAGATCAACAACCACATTGCTTTGGGTGTTAAATTCTGAGTTAGATTATGCAGAGTTTGATTTTGATTATTATCCCAACCCATGGCAGATGAAGATGGTACACGTGTTCGGAACTCAATGGTCACATTGGGGGACAACTTACCTTGTCAGTAGAGAAACATTTAACGAAGATACGAAATTCATTCGTGTTATCGAACATTTAAATAATCTAAACTTTGTCAAAGAGATTCGTGCCAAAGCAACAGAATGTGTATATGATGTTGTCGTGGTAGATCATGGCAATAAAGAAACAGACGCGGTTGTTAAACAACTTCAAGAGAAAGCACCAAGACAGCGGCTGACTACTATCGAACACGATACTGATTACCTTGTCACGTTAAAAAATATCATAGCCAAACTACCTAAACGTAAGGAGCATTATATATGGATAGCATCATCTATTTGCGATTACAACGACTTTGATCTATCCTATATATGTGATCCGTTTGCACGTGACCAGTTACATGTCTTTCCTAGCGACAAACAAAAGTTTGGAGATACATTCTTTATTGACGTAAACAAGACACGTGAAATTATCGATGGTATGACATCATTAGAAGATTATGAGAAGATAAACTACAATCAAACACTGCGTACACATCGCCTAAGGCCTCCTGTAATCATTTCTCCAGGTGATACGCACATGAAGACGATCAAAGACATTACTAACTTTCCTTATGCAGTATTAGTAGCAGAAACAGACAAAGATATACAAGTGGTAGACGAAGAACCAATGTCATTGTGGTCACAAGATAAAAAGAACATCATCGTCACTTCAACTGGTGCAACACGAATCATTGTTCCTCGCGAAGTTAAGGATGTGGTCAAGAAAGAACTGTATGAATATCCATATATCAAGAATGCGAATAGACTTGCGTTATCTAAACCAATGGACATAGTGTTTCTCTCTAATGGAGAAACAGGTGCAGAGGAAAACTGGGAGCATCTGCAAAAGATAACCAAGAACTTACCGAATCGAGTAGTAAGAGTTGATGGCGTTGATGGCAGAGTAAAAGCATATCATGCCTCAGCAGAAGCAAGCGAGACACCATGGGCATTTACAGTCTTTGCTAAACTTAAAGTCTCGCCCAAGTTTGACTTTAACTGGCAACCAGATCGTATGCAAAGACAGAAACATTATATCTTTGAAGCAAAGAATCCAGTTACTGGTCTAGTCTATGGACATCAGGCTATGATTGCATACAACAAAGAACTAACTCTTAGCAACTATGGTTATGGCCTAGACTTCACACTAGATGATGACCATGCAAGTATTTCGTTGTTGTCGGGCATTGCAAAGTACAACACTGATGCATTCTCAACGTGGCGCACAGCATTTAGAGAAGTGATTAAACTATTGTGTGATGATACAGAGATAAGCAAGACTCGTTTAGATACATGGTTGAATATAGCAGATCCAGATCAGCCTTTCTTCCAAGAATCGATTAAGGGTGCAATATGTGGAGAAGAATACTTTGAAGAAGTCGATGGAGATTTCGAGAAGTTGCGTTTAAGTTATGAATGGAAATGGCTTGCAGAAAGGTATGCAGAAGTTTCTTATTAAAGTTTAATCGTACTCACCATATAGGTCTTCTTCTGCCCCGTTTTCAGGGTTATCATCTGCGTAGTGTGGTAAATATGTGTTATAAGCCGTAACAAGTTCTTTATGCCTGTCTGCAATCTCTTGTGGCAAGTCCATCTCCTCATCTTGTGGGTCCATAATATTACTGTAGGCCCACTCTACGCCTTTATTTCCCTCTGGAGTGACAGCATACACTACCAGTTGTAATTTATTAACCTCGGTAGCCTGATTATCAGGTTCTCCGCAACTGTCGCATTCTTTAAATCCATATTTCTCAAGATCATCCCGCGTCGTCCCATCCCGGTATGTTAATTTCTTTACTATCTCACCACCACAATACTGGCATGATACATCAACTTTTATTGGTGGCGTAAAATTGAATATAAGGATAGACTGGCCTTCAAATGGTTTGCTGTATTCATCGAAATAATTGGTTGATTCGGTTGACGCAGTACACCATTGAGTACCTTGTCCGTAATAACAGGCGGCTGCTTCGTCCTTCGGCCAATAAACAGTCATTACGTCATCTTTGTAAAGAATTTGTGCATCGCCCTTACCCAGTTTAGCTGGTTTGCCGTACTCTTTATGAAGTAGTTGAGCCCATCTTGAAAACGCCACAGCAGTGGGGTATTGTCGAATATCTCTCTTGTCAACAGGTAACCTTGCTTTCATGCGTTCAAATTTACCCAGTCCATCAGCTAATGTTGCTCGACCATCTTCTATGTTTGGAAAGTTTCCGGTACCAAACTCGTTTGAAGAGATATACCATTTAATGATTTGTAATGTGTACTTTTTACTCTGAGTTGGATCGAATTGTTCAAGTATGCTTATTAAGGCAGTCGCTATCTGATCTTGTAATTCCGATATTGCTTGATTAACATACCCTTCTATCGCTTTATTCATAGATCCATCTAATACGTTAAGTGCTTGGTTGTCTGAGGTTCCATGATCCATTAGTCTATTATAGACGTATGGATGAAGTATGTGCAATGCCGTAACTTGATAATCATTCAACGTACTTTTCCAAATTATTGCGCGAGATTCATCTGAGTTAGGGGCACTTCTAAAAAAGTTCCTCAACTCTGAATCATCATCGCCAGCGGCCGGAAGATCGCCTAGGTGATTTGCAAAGCTTTTTAGGTCTAGTTTCTGTACGATTTTATTGCCAAGTTTCTGTACTGTCGCTTGAGTGTTGTACTCTAATAATATATGTTTGAATTCATAATAACGCATTATGTATTTAGCTAAAACAGTTTACCCAGAAAGATTGTTATTGTATAGGATCAATGTATAATGCTAAATAGATTCGATTGTTGTATGAAGTGAAGTGAAAGGTGTTTTGGACGCCGGTTCGACTCCGGCCATCTCCACCAAAAGCATATTGGATAAGGGTAGTATGCTTTTGATGGGGATGCAACGGGATTCGACAGAGCAATTATTAATGGAACGGACAACACAGTAGGCGATGACTGTAAATCAAGCAGAAACTATAATTGACAAAAACAATTATGCAATGGAAGATTACGCACTAGCTGCCTAATCCCCCGAGGCTAATCACCTCGTCACCAAACGATAGAGGGGGAATCCAAGTTCCCCCTCGCCTATTTCTCACTCCCACTACCCAGCGATAAATACTTGCATGAATATACTTGAACTGGAAAAATTTAAGATCGAAGATGCAATCAACTTCCACGATGAATACAATCCTTGGTTATTTGACGGCGACAAACTAAAACCTGTCATTAAGAAGCAACTAGAAACTATTTCAAATGATTTTGTTGAATACATGGGAATACCTGATCTCGCATTAGAAGACATCATCATCACAGGATCTAATGTAGCATACACATACACACCTCACAGTGACATTGATTTACATTTGCTTGTAGATTTTAGTAAATTGTCAGACTCAGATGTGTATCGAGAATTATTCAATGCGAAGAAATCTCTCTATAATAATACGTATGACATTACTATCAGAGATATTACGGTTGAACTCTATGTTCAAGATACAGCACAAGCCCACACCAGTTTAGGTGAATACAGTTTATTCCAAGACAAATTCACCCGTATACCTACAAAGAAACGCGCAAACTTAGATGAAATCTCAGCCGCCGCAAAGTTTGAAAAATTAGAAGCAATGGCGATTGCAGGATTAGCATCTCCTGACATGGAACGAGTTAATCGAGTGCTTGGAATCATTAAACGATATCGTCAAGCAGGATTAGATACTCATGGCGAGTTTGGTCCAGAGAATTTGGCCTTTAAGGCAATCAGATCAAAGGGATATTTTCGAGCGTTACACGATCATAAGAACAAATTAAGAGCAGATCAACTATCACTCGAAGAAGAATTCTTCCGCAGAACGTTCGAAGAATCACTTGGTGTTGGTTTGATTGAAGAAAGGCCCAATATTCCTGCATCGACTGCCGATGATCTCGCAATGAAATATGAGGTAAGTAAAAGAGAAGTAGCAAAACAAATAGACCTGGGCACTAGAATTGAAATGGCATCTAATCCTAACGTTACTGCTATCTCCACTAATCTTAGAAGAGAGCAAGCAAGGGCAATTGCGATTGCAAATATAAACATAAAACTTGAATACTATCCAAAAATGATCGTTTTTAGAAAAGAGGTTGCTAGATTAAAAAGAGAACAGCCTAACACTGATACAGACGATAATGAAATGATGGAAGCATCTGGTTATATACCAAGTGAAAAGCAAAAGAATGATCCTAGATGGTCATATGCGTTGACCAAAGATGTCAGACCCGACACCATGCAAAAAGGTGCCAAAGCAATGGGACTCGGCAATATTTCACGTGCAGGTGTTCCTCCTCTCTTGCGTCCCGGCAAGAAATAACTCCATTGGCCAGGCGTGGCAGGAAAGTACCTGCGATAGATCCTGCGACTATTCAATCACCGTGCATTAGTATATGCGTCTTTAACGAAGATGACTACTGTGTCGGTTGTAAGCGATCAATGAACGAAGTAGGTGATTGGCATCGATACTCTGAAGAGATGAAAGCGGCCGTGACTTTAGACCTCATTGAAAGAAAATTGCAATAAGGCATTGACAAATTAGGTAAAGGATGTATAATCAATGTTTGAAGCCAAAATATAAACGCGCATCACGCGCCAATATAAGGAGTTTACACAATTCAAGTCATGAATGCTATGTATAGGTATTATACATAATAAATATGACTAGAGTGTTTGACAAATTGGGTAAATGATGTATAATCATCGCTCTATTAATCAATAAAGAGATTAAGATTATGTCAAGGAAAACAGTCTTTCACGTTACAACTGAAGAGTCAACTGGCAGAAAGATCGCCAGTTGCTGGAGCATGTCACAACAAGACGGCTCATTCCCATACTCAATTTATGTTTCAGACGCACACATCGCTGAAATGAAATTGGATCCTGAGGTAATTATTGTCGATGGCGAAGTAAAAGAAGAGGTTACATCATGAGCGAATATATCGAAAGCGGTAAACCAGAAGTACTCGAAGAGTACAGCGACATAGCAAGCGAAATACTCGCAGACGCAGACATGTACCCACGCGAACAGTTAGAGGGTGAGTACGAAGGCGAATACGACGGCGAGTTCGATGACTCTGGTGCTGAATTGGTCAGCCAAGCAGAGTTTGATCGGCTCATGAATGAAGGCCGCGTTGTAGGCAAGGAGCACCTTAAGGGTAGCCTGGACCTACTAATTTAACTACAGGAAATAGGAGTCATGAAAAACGTTAAGAGCAATATATTAATTGTAATGATCACTGCACTACTATCAGTGTCTGCTTTTGCAGTAGATGATTCGATAAGACTTGCTTGTTACAAGTATGGAATGGCTAGTGCTTACTGGACCCACGGTATTAAAACTGCGCGGTATTACTCGCTCATCAAAATCCAACTAACACCTGATCAGATGCATGATCTTTGTTCAACCGACTTATACATTTATGATTTCACACAAGGCAATTTGATAACAAACAAGTACACGGCAGGCATGAATTTTGGACAGATCAAATTTATGTACAAAAGAGGAAAGGATGATATGGTGATCATGCTTAAAATCCTCTAATAAACCAAACCCATGGCTTTACGTTGAAGGGCCACTTTACGATACTTATGATGAAGCACTAGAAGCATATGATCGTGGCAACTTGAAAAAAGCTTGACTTTGTAATTAAACATCTTTATACTGCATACACAAATTCAAATATATAGGTAATACAAATGTCTCAACTAACCGATACACTGACTGTAACTACAGTCTCCGCAAAAAAATCAATTATAAAATGTTTCAAGAAGAAACGTCCATTATTCATATGGGGGCCGCCAGGTATTGGCAAGTCTGAAATAGTTGAAGAAGTTGCTGAAGAACTTGGTGGTATTGTAATTGATCTGCGTATGGCACAGATGGAGCCTACTGATATTCGAGGTATCCCCTTCTTCAACAAAGACTTATGCGTTATGGATTGGGCTCCCCCAATCGAACTTCCTTCTGAAGCGTTTGCCGCTCAATACTCTATCGTAGTCTTATTCTTAGACGAAATGAATTCAGCTATGCCCTCAGTACAGGCTGTAGGGTATCAGTTAATACTTAACCGCAGAGTTGGTAAGTATGTTCTCCCAGACAATGTTGTGCTTGTCGCGGCAGGTAATAGAGATTCTGACAAAGGTGTCACTTATCGAATGCCACTGCCTTTAGCTAACAGATTCATTCACATAGAATTGCGTCCTGATTTCGCGGCTTGGCTGGATTGGGCTACAACGAACCGCATACACAAAGATGTTGTTGGTTACTTGTCATTTGCAAAGCAAGATTTGTATGACTTTAATGCAAAATCTTCTAGTAGAGCATTTGCTACTCCTAGAACATGGACTTTTGTAAGCCAGTTATTAGAAGATGATGATTGTGATGCAGAGACTCTTTTCCATCTTGTGGCAGGAACGATTGGTGAAGGTCTTGCTACTAAGTTTATGGCACATCGTAAGATTGCTAGTAGAATGCCGAACCCAACAGATATTCTGTCAGGTAAGGTGAAAGAACTTCAGGTGAAAGAAATTTCTGCAATGTACTCTTTGACTGTTTCAATGTGCTATGAACTTAAAGATAGCCTGGACAACAAAAGAGTTAACTCGAAAGAGTTTCATAAAATGTGTGATAACTTCTTTGGTTACATGATGGCTAACTTTGAAACTGAACTAGTAGTGATGGGAGCAAAAGTTGCTCTTAAAAATTACAAGTTGCCAATTGAACCTTCTCGATTGAGAAACTTTGATGAGTTTCATAAGAGATATGGAAGCTACATAGTTGAGGCAGGCAACTAAAGATGCGCAGTGATTACAAGTATATCTACGAACCTGATTTTCTAAGTCAAGACTTGCATGAGTTAATGCTTGACCCTGAAAATCAGCGAGCAGATAAGCCTGGAGCAATAATCACAGAATCTGGCCAAATTTGGCCCGTCTCTGATAACCTAATCAAAAACTATTGCTCTGATCAATCTGTCTTGCATTCCTTTTTACCTTTACCTTTTGTCCAACTTTTGAAGGAGATGCGAGTTGTATTGATCGAGCAAGGCATGACAGATCCTAAGGTAAGACATTTAACGACTATGATTAATCCTGAAGAGGCGAAACCAGGCGAACTCAGTCATGGATGGCACAAGGATTATAATGTTGAAAAAGTAATCACTGATCCAATGAAGTTGTGGATCACCTTTTTTACCTTAACTCCAAATGCTGTTAATTCAAAAATATCAATGTCTCCTACAGCAGATGGTCCCTCTCAATGGGGCATAGGAACAGAAGCAACATTGCACAGTAATACTTTTCTTGGACACAATTTTAATATCGGTCATCACTACAAAGAGAGTACTGATGACGAATTAAACATGATTTACATCAGATGGTATGATGAATGATTAACTGGGTTTGCAACTAAGATGCACACCTGGGAGAGAATAAGGTTTGAGACTCCTTATTCTCTCCCGAACTTTTTACTTGACCTTTCCCGCGTAAGTTTGTACAATAGAGTTAATATATTACAGGAACTGATTATGACTAACAATGCTACTACCACTAATAATGACAGAGAGAATAATCTGGATCATTTGGTAGGTCCAACTGATCCAGATGTAGATAATCAAGCCCGTGAGCGTTTGATCACTGCTCGAATAGGCCTTCTACTACGTCATTCATTCTTTGGTAATCTTGCTACTAGACTCGAACTAGTCAATGCAGATGGATGGTGTCCTACAGCGGCAACTGATGGCAAGCACCTCTACTACAACTCACGTTTCATAATGATGCTCAGAACAAAAGAAGTTGAGTTTCTTGTTGGACATGAAGTTCTTCATGTAGTCTATGATCACATGGATCGTAGAGGCTCACGCCATCCTAAACTTTGGAACATTGCTGATGATTATTGTGTCAACGCAGATTTAAAAAAACACAATGTCGGAGAGTTTATCACAACTGTTCCTTGCTTGTTTGACTACAAGTATGCAGATATGCCAGCAGAACAAATCTATGATATCCTATACGAAAACGCTGAACATATAGACATAGATCAATTAATTGACATGCTTATTGATGTGCATATGGATGGTGATGCTAGCGGGGATGGCGACGGCGACTCTGATAGTGATTCAGATGATTCAGATGATTCAGATGGTTCAGATGGTTCTGATCCGTCAGACAAAAAAGGCAAGAGCAAGAAGCCTGGTCCTGTCAAAATGACTAAAGAAGAAAAGGACACACTCAAGCAAGAAATAAAGGAAGCAATTATATCAGCCGCACAAAACGCAGATGCAGGATCATTGCCACAAGGTGTGAAACGAATGATTGATGACTTGACTAATCCTGTTATGCCATGGGACGATCTGCTTCAAAATAATCTAACTAGCACAGTATCAAGTGATATGTCATTTATGAAGCCTAGTCGCAGAGGATGGCACATGGATGCTATCATGCCTGGCATGACTCCAGGAGAGTTGATCGACGTTGATATCTTTATTGATCTGTCTGGTTCAATTAGCTATGCGCAAGGTACTGAATTCTTAGCTGAGATTAAAGGTATCATGGATATGTTCACTAACTATGTCATTCATGTACATTGTTTTGATACAGAAGTTTACAATCCGCAAACATTCACCAGCGACAACTTAGAAGATATCACTGACTACGAAATGTTAGGTGGCGGTGGTACTGACTTTACTTGCATCTTTGAACATCTTAAAGAAGAAGGACGAGTTCCAAAACGTTTAATAGTATTCACAGACGGTTATCCTTGTGGAAGTTGGGGCGATGATAGCTATTGCGATACTACTTGGATAATACATGGCGATACGGATCCTCATCCCCCTTTTGGAACATTTGCAGTTTACCAAGAACATGTACATAAGAAATCACATGCATGAGGTTGACCCACCATCAGATGGATCGGATAAATTGATTTATGAATCGCCTGATGGTGGGAAGACCGTCTATGCCAGACCATTTGGTGAAAATTTGGAGTACCGCAAAAAGGTTTATGAAAGTCCAGAGTCGATTGCAAAAAGGGCCATTCACGACCGCTGGCACATGTACAGAGATATACTCGACGCATCAAAAGATAATCCAGTACTACAAAAATTATTAGAACAAGTAGAAATACTTTATAAGTTATCATAAGATGGAGTTAAAAATATTAATAAATTAACGTGGTTTAATAAAGACGAGTGGTTTCAGAACAGATGCGTGAATTATGTTCCTGCTCATTTTGTAATTGCTACTCCTTCAGCGACAGAAGAAAATCTGTTGTGGGTGTACAAGAGCACCAAGGGTAGATTTGCATTTGTTGCACATGCACTGCCATTAATGGACGTGTATATATACGATACTGATTCTTATGCGTTCGAAGATCCACAAGAGGCAATACTGTATGAACTGCGATGGGGATAAACGGGTAAATGAATCTCATATTTATTTTTTCACTGCCGTTAAACGCATTAAATAATACTGTTAATGTTTAAACCCTATAGGAGAATAACATGAGTTTTTTAAGACATGTCGGAAAACATGGTGACCGTAAGATCGCAGTAATATTCCGCGAAGTACCAAACGAAGAGCATATGTGTCTAGTAACATATACACAACTATTAAATCAAAACATCCACGATCCGTTGATGGCCACGATTGAAAGTGATATCGGACAGAATAGTGAACAACTAGCAGATGCATTGAACAGACAGTATACTAAATCAGGTGATCGCATCTTACAAGTGTTACATGCTGAAGGAATGCTCAAGAAAATTAGAACAGCAGATGTCATTATGACACCTGGTCCCAATCAAGCTATTCGACTAGATGAGTTGAATAGAATCTTGTCAGAAATGGCTTTGGGTGCTGATGCTACTAAGAGATTAGCAGAGTCAGATGCATCAAGAGGCATGCAGGCGCCAGATGATGTTAGACGTAGAAAAGCTGAGGGTGCAATGATCGGTGAACAACATCGTCCGATGCCAACAGCAGGCACAAACGTCTTACATGATGATGCACTTGCTGATGACTTCTTATCTCAGGCTGAAAGAATGCAGAATGAGGCAAAGTCTCTACTTGCAGAAGCCAAACGCTTAACAGAGCAAGCAAACGCTATGTTGCCAAAACCAGTTAAAGTTAAAAAAGCGGTAGTTAAAAAAGCCACTGTTAAAAAGGCTACTGCTAAAAAGAAAGCGACTGGGAAAGCAAAGACTAAGGCTTAATTAAAAGAGGGGATTTGCGGTGACAGACAATCGATCAATACAGGACTGGGAGCGCCTCCTGGAAGATGTGGACAAGCATCGAATACCAGTTGAATTTTTAAAGAAACTTGTGCTTCGGTTAACTGAAAGAAAGCAAAAAACTATTAACATTGAAAAGCTCCTGAATTCAGGGTGCACGTGCGACACAGTAGAAATAATAGTCGGTAAACAGTTAGAAGAATATGAACCATATATTATCAGTATAGACTTCATTCTCAATATAGAACGAATTGCGGAAGCAGTTCAACCTGAGACCGACAAACTGTTACACGGATTATAATTTCAATCTGTAAACTATAGAACGGTGCAAGGCACCGTTCGTTCCTTAACTAAACTAAAAAGGTTTTTATGAGCGTATACGGAATGGCTGGAAAAACAGACAGATTACCTGAAACCATTGATATTGTTATGACAATCAACAACATTAAACAATGGCATCACGACCGTAATTTAATTAATGGTGCAACCGACAAAGATCAATTTTGTAAATTAATTCAAGAAGCAGGAGAACTCTCTGATAACATTTGCCAAGGTAAAGACATCAGAGATGATATCGGAGACATGATGGTTGTGTTGATCAACATTGCTGAACGTAACAAGATAAGCATAACAGAGTGCTTAGAAGTTGCATACAATGATATCAAGGGCCGCACAGGTATAATGATAGATGGGGTATTTGTTAAGGAGTCATGTATATGAAAGTCAAACTAGTCAGTTATAGTCAAGCACCAGCATTAACAGGTGCAGACCCTAGCCCATTAGATTTAGTTGCCTATTGTGCAAGAGTAAGTAACCCAGAAAACCAAGATAATACGGAAACAAACGAAAAGCTAGTAAAGTATCTAATGAAGCATAAGCACTGGAGCCCACTTGAAATGGTAAGTGTTTGTATGTCAATTGAAACAACTAGAGATATCGCTAGACAAATTCTTCGTCATAGATCATTCTCGTTTCAAGAATTCTCTCAGCGTTATGCAGACCCAACAAAAAGCTTGTCGTTTGAAATTAGAGAAGCACGATTCCAAGACCCCAAGAACAGACAGAACAGTATTCCATTAGATCCTGAAATGGATGGTCATGCAGTACTACAAGGCGAATGGAAGAACAAACAGCAACAAGTTATAGATGCCTCACTAGAAGCATATGTCTGGGCACTAAGTAAGGGTATCGCAAAAGAACAAGCAAGAGTAGTATTACCAGAAGGCAATACACAGAGTAGAATGTACATGAATGGTACTCTGCGTAGTTGGTTACATTATATGGAACTCCGCGGCGAAAACGGCACTCAACAAGAACACAGAGATATCGCACATGCATGTGCAACCGTTATCGCAGACATATTTCCTTTATCTGATCTCCAAACTATTTGACATCGAGGGTGTTAATGTATAGAATTGATGCTATGAAAGATTTGGTGAGGGTAAAAGCAGAATCGGAAGCACAGAAAACATTAGTGTATGAAATTTTTATAGACGATGACATGTTAATAGACGATCCTGATTCAATCCTAGCTGACCCTATTGGCACCTGGCAACAAAGTGAATCAGGAAAATATATTATGGAACATAGTAACCCAAGTCCTAAATGGGTTAAAGGCAATTCGATGATCAACTGCGAAGAACGATCGTTCTTCGCCGAAGAACGAATATATTCGATTTTCGGCGCAACATATAAAATAATAGCATATCTCACCCCTGAAGAAGTTACTTATTGGACTCTAAAATTCTCATGAAAACAATACAACAAAATATATTAGTCACTGGTGGATTAGGATTCATTGGTTACAATGTCGTCGTGAGATTAATAAACGAAGGACACAAAATTTCTATCATTGATAATAAAACAAATTATGGTATTATTCCAAAAGATGAATTAGATTATATTCATAAAGAAAGATTCTTTGCAATTGCAAATCGCATGACAGAATCCGGTGATTTAAATATCTACACGATTGACGTAGCTAATCCCGAATTAGACCAATTGTTTAATGCAGAAAAGTTTGACAGCGTAATTCATTTAGCGAGTTTTCCTAGACAGAAAGTGGTCAATTATAATCCTACAGTAGGCTCTAAAGTAATGAGCGAAGGGCTGTTGAACTTGTTAGAACTCAGCAGTAAACACAAGGTAAACAGATTCACATACATTAGTTCATCGATGGTATACGGAGATTTCACTGACAACGTGACTGAAGAGGCTGTATGCAATCCACAAGGACAGTATGCTATTATGAAATATGCAGGCGAATTACTAGTCAAAGACTACACACGCCAATACAACCTACCGCACACTATAATTAGGCCTAGTGCAGTTTATGGACCAGTTGATGTCGATGACAGAGTAGTCTCTAAGTTCATGCTATCAGCAATTCAAGGTACCCCTTTGAGAGTCAATGGCAAAATGGAAAAATTAGACTTTACATTTGTTAATGATGTTGCTGACGGTATAGTCGATGCCACCCTAAGTCCTAACGCAGAAAACAACACGTACAATCTAACACGATCAAAATCAGTTACGTTGTATGATGCGGCCAGAGCAATTACACAAATTGTAGGCAAGGGACGCATTGAGGTAAAACGAAAAGATGCAAACTTCCCTACTAGGGGTTCATTAAGCATCAAAAAAGCACAGAAAGATTTTGATTATTCTCCCAGTGTAGATATCAACGAAGGTTTTATGATCTATTACAATTGGTTCTTGAATTCTACGTTTTGGAACAGTGTGCCTGATCTTCTTCCTAAAGCAAAGTTAAAGAAAAAGAAAAAGAAAAGTGATTAAGTATTTTGGCTTAGACCGACAGTACCAAACTCTACGGGGAGAACTCTTACATGCAAGTGATAATGCATTAAAAGATGGTCAACTATCTGGTGGCATATTTGCAGATAAGTTCTCAGATTGGCTCTCTATCAAAACAAACGCAACGGATGCTGTCTTATGTCACAGTGGCTCTCAAGCACTTGAGATCATCGCCAGATATGAAAGAGAGACCTCACCTGACCAAGATCCATATGCTGATTGGCAATATGATAAAAAAACCTATAACACAATCAGAATTCCTAACCTAACATACCCAGCAACAATGAATGCTTTCTTAAGTGCTGGCCTCAATGTTGAGTTGTGTGATACAGACAAAAATGGACTCATGCTTCCTCAAGAAGACGGTGACCTTAAAGGGTTTATGATAGAATGTCACGTAGGCCTATTTGGAGCCCCTACAATGCGCGTAGAGAGCGACAACGGTATCACTGTAATGAATGATAATGTTGCTATTGTAGATGGTGCACAGCATTGGTTAGTTGCTGACGGTAATATAGGTACTGCCATGGCAATTAGTTTTGACCCTACAAAAAACTTAAACGCATCTGGTAATGGCGGAGCCATTGTGACAAATAATGAAGCATTAGCAACCTTTGCTAGACAATGGAGAGACAACGGAAAGCCCCATCACTTTTACTCTGGTACAAATAGTAAGATGAGTGAACAAGACTGTGCTCAGATATTAGTAAGATCACAATACATTGATGAATGGCAAGCACGTAGAAAACAAATCAGAGAATATTACTTAGATGCCTTTAAAGACTTGCCATTGGTTAGGTGTTTGAGCAGAGGCTTTAAGGTACACGCTGATCAGAAATTTGTAATAGATGTCGGTCCACACCGTGATAACTTACGGGCATGGCTTGCTGATAAAAAAATAGAAACCAAGATACATTATGGTACAGCCTTGTCTGAACTTCCTATTAGTGCTAAGATGACTAAACCTGATTTTATGTCTGCGAGTGTAATGCTTACAAGATCGGTGCTTAGTTTACCTATGTATCCTGAACTAACTGATGAAGAGATTGAAACAGTCGCAGATGCAGTTTGCCTCTATTTTGCAATAATACGAGCTTTATGAGAGTATGAACCATCTGATGGAGCATATTTCAATCGACACTAATAATGATCTATCGATTTGGGATAAATTACATTGGTTTTATTTTCCTGATCTATCTGAAAAACCCGCGTCAGTAAACGAACATTAACGCATGGCAGTAATAATGCTCCTATAATACTAAATAATAGTACATTAGGAGAACAATATGATAGGAATTATCAAATCAGTATTAGGTGTTGCAGGCCCGTTAATAGGCAAGTTTATCCCTGATAAGGACAAGCAAATAGAGTTTGAACACGAACTCAAGATGGTCTTACACAACGCCAACTTACAACAAAACGAAATCAACTTAGAACAAGCAAAGCACCCAAGCATCTTTGTAGCTGGAGCAAGACCTGCTATCATGTGGATATGCGCATTCGGATTAGCCTGGGCTTATCTCGTCGCACCAATGTTAAATTGGGCGGTTGTAATTAGCGGATCTACGATAGTACTTCCAGTGATTGCAACTGAAGGCTTAATGACATTAACTCTTTCAATGCTAGGCTTAGGTGGCATGAGAAGTTTTGAGAAGATGAACGGATTAGCCAGAGAGAATATGAAGGCTACTATTAAAATATCAAATAAAGCAACAAAGGACTAATACCTACATCTATATACAAGTGATAAATACAGTATAAGACTGACTGGGATAAACATATGGCTACACAAGAAATTATTAATATTGGTTCACTTCCGAATGATGGCCTAGGCGATCCGTTAAGAGTTGCCTTTGGGAAGATTAACAACAACTTTGCTAATCTATACTCAACCGCTGTAAATACGAGTAATAGTTATACCATTGGTAATGCAGTCAATCAAGTTATATGGGAATATCCAGCCAACGCATTCACATTGGGCAGTTTTTTCATTAAATCAAATGATCCAGGGACGATTGATCAACAAGATATAGTAATAAAGGCACAGTTAAGTGCTAATGCAACTGATGTTAAATTTAGTGCATACGCAACCACTCAGTGGGGCAACGTATTAATTGGAGGAAGTGGGTATGACATGGATGTCTCTTCTGGTAATGTTAGAATTACCGTCGATCCAGATACAGCAAATGTTACTGGGTCACAATCATTATTTCACTTCATTAATTCTCAAGTTTTATTTCAGGGTGATGCCCCAGCTGGCTTACCATTAGCATTAGATGGGTATGTAGATTCAGAACTTGGAACAGAATCAAATTTAACTGTTACAACTGAAGAAACTCCCTAATGAGAGCAAAAGAATTTATCACAGAACAAAATTCCTCAGGTGAAATCTCTAAGAGACAACGCTATAGCAGTAGAGGCATACACAAATTTCAAGATATAGAAGGCAGAGATAGAGTATATGAACTTAATCGCGTGATGATGGCCCTCGCCCAAGCTAATGGGGAGAAGGGAGAAAAGATAGATTTAGACTCTGAGAGTTGGGTTGGTACGAGCAACGTGGCTTTCCCGTATACCGAATTAGAAGCAAACATGTTAAAGGCGGCCTACAAAGCAGTAGGGTCTGAGTGGGAAGACTTAAACGACGGCGACATGCGTTCAACCGAACTTCCAACCACTTACAAAGATAGTCCTGTCAAAGGATTCAAAGGATACCCGAGATAATGGCAGCCATTAATGTTCCAGTCAAAGGCTTAACAGGATTGATTACAATCTTCGCATATGCAAATGATGCAGTAACTACAATAGCAGATGTACTTGCTTCAATCGTTGCCGCGGATGGTATTGGTGTGGGGTATTACTACAATCTAGCACTAATAAGAGATACGAGTAAAGACAATCTTACCGCAGGTGCTACTACTCTTGCCACACTTAACTTTGTGGGCGCAACAGGCACAGATCCTTTCGCCGCAGGCTCTATCGTTAGTCAAACATTTGATAACGGAACACAAACAACTATTCCAGCAACAGATATCTTTCTTACTACCCCAGCATCTATCACAAATGCTCCTGCTAGTACCCGACAATTCAGACAAGAGTTGAGAGTATCAGAAGTAGCACAACTTAATAGAAGAGGTGGAATTGGTGGTAACGTCAATCTACCTGCATACAATGTATTAAACACCGCTGACTTAGACTTGCTACCTGCTAAGTATGTGGGTAACGTAGCAACACAATCAGCACAGCCAGGAACAGCACCGCGAGTTGCGGGTACTTTTACAATTGGTTTCGTCTATGAAATACAAACCCTAGGTACAACTGACTTTACATTAATTGGAGCTTCAGAAAATGCAGTCGCTATCCAATTCCAAGCAACTGGTGTTGGAGTAGGAACTGGCACAGCCGCCCAACCCCTTGAGTACGCTCGTCCCTGGACTTAGCAGTCCTAAAAAAATCCTGCACCTTCCATTCCTCATAAATATTACTAACCACTAACAGGAGCAGTGCATGGACGTCCCATATGATATCAACAACACACTAGACTTAATTAAATTAAAGTTTTATAATGAATGGTTATATACTGCTCATATTTACGATGAAGGCGATAGCCAATTTCATCAAGATTTAACAACGCAAGTAGTTTCACAATATTTTGATCCATTGGCATTGCCCAAAGACGCTCATATTCTTGATCTCGGTTGTGGTCCTGGCTACTTTTTAGATGAGATGCAAAAACGTGCATACACGAATGTCGTTGGTATTACATTAAGTCCAGGAGATCAACAACTCTGTCGGAATAAAGGCCATAATATTAAAGGATATGACCTTTCGTTCTTGCCCCAGAAAGACGGCTACCACGATGAAAGCGTAGACTTTATTTTCTTAAGACATGCACTAGAACATTCACCTTATCCTATCTTTAGTTTAATGGAATACAATCGTGTTCTAAAGCAAGGCGCGAAGATTTATATCGAGGTACCTGCCCCAGACTGTGATCGTAAGCATGAATATAACTTGAATCATTATAGTATCTTTGGACACAATCAACTTGCGGCCCTTTTACAACGCACTGGTTTCAGTATAGATTCATTTAATAATTTAGAATTTGATCTGAACGTAGGCAAAGACGAAAATGGCAATGATATGTCTGCAACTGAAAAATATTATTGCATCGTGGCCACCAAAGCACAGCCATTAGATATTAAATAGTGCGGCCATGTTAACATTCATAAAATACACGCTCTCATGGATAAGTCAAAACCTGGCAGTTCCATTCTGGGCGGTAGGACATCTACACCTAAGTTCAAATTTAGACATCTATCAAGACTTACATGTTATCATAGCATCGTGTGGTATGAATCTTATCGTCGCCATTGGATTCTTCTTTGATTACCAAGTGTACAAAAAAGAGCATGGAAAAGAGAGTAAAACCTCATAATTTTACTAAATAATAAGATATGAGTAAATTACATCAAAATACTGCTGAAGAGTTAGTAAAAACACCCTATAAAGACACGCATTTCAAAGACCAAAAACAACTTGAAGATTTTGTAAAATGCTGTGATCCTGATGATGGCTATGTATACTTTATGGATAACTTCTTCCATATACAGCATCCGACTCAGGGTGGTATTCAGTATCAGGCATATGAATACCAAAGACGTTTAATCGATGTATATCATAATTATCGTTATTCTATTGCATTGATGCCTAGACAGTCAGGTAAGTCTACCTCAGCCGCAGGTTACTTGCTCTGGTATGGAATGTTTATATCAGATGCTACGATTCTTATTGCGGCTCACAAGTACACAGGTTCACAAGAGATTATGCAACGCATAAGGTATGCATATGAAGCATGTCCTATGCATATTAAGGCAGGAGTTACCACTTACAACAAAGGGTCAATAGACTTCGAGAACGGCTCTCGCATCGTATCAGCAACGACTACTGAGAACACAGGTCGTGGTATGTCTATCACACTTCTATACTTAGATGAGTTTGCGTTCGTTAGAAACACAATTGCGGAGCAGTTCTGGACTTCTATTACCCCAACACTAGCAACAGGTGGTAAAGCAATCATTACATCTACTCCGAATTCGGACGAAGATCAGTTTGCGTTGATTTGGAAACAAGCTAATAAAAATATCAATGCTCAAGGCGACGAAACTGAACTAGGTGTTAATGGTTTCAAACCGTTTAGATCATACTGGAATGAGCAACCTGGACGTGACGAAAAATGGGCAGACGAACTTCGCGCAATGATTGGGGAGGACAGATTTAACCGTGAGATAGGATGTGAATTCTTAATCTCAGACGAAACACTTATTAATCCTAATTCCTTGTTTGTGATGGAAGGGGTTGACCCTATCCATCGTATGGGACAGATACGTTGGTTCCAACAACCTAAGAAAGACATGATATATGTAATTGGCTTAGATCCTTCACTGGGTACTGGTGGTGATCCAGCAGCCATTGAAATCTTTGAAGCAAACACCACGACACAGATAGGAGAATGGAAGGATAACAAGACCGATATCCCCAGTCAAATTAAATTGCTGGCACAGATTACTTCTCACATTGCAGAGAAAACGGAACAACCCAATAACATCTATTATTCAATAGAGAACAACTCTATTGGTGAGGCATCACTTGTTTCACTCAATGAATTCGGGGAATCTAACATTCCAGGTGTTATGATGAGTGAGAGAGGAAAAAAACGCAAAGGATATACTACAACAAACAAATCTAAACTTCCGGCGTGTGCTAAATTCAAGACATTGATAGAAAGTAAGAAGATGACAATAAAAAGCAGTGCCTTAATTAGTGAATTAAAAACATTTGTTGCATCTGGTGGCAGTTATGCCGCTAAAATAGGAGACAACGATGATTTAATAATGGCTACGTTGCTGGTCGTTCGAATATTGCAAGACATAACAGACTATCACGGCGATTTGAGCGAGCATATGCGCGACCATGATGAAATAATTATGCCTTTGCCTTTCTTTGCAGTGATTCACTAAAAGAGATAAATAGTATTATGGCCATAGATCAAGAAACATACAATACACGACTTTTCAAAAACTTAGATGTGCGAGGTTATAAGCCAGTACCTAAGGATGCAAATAATGAGAGAACCAATCCACAACTTGCAGAAATAATAGAGTTTCAATTCATTAAAGACGGTGAAAACTACGGCAAATGCTGGGCAACCATCGACAAAGCATCACAATTAAAAATATACTACGATACTAAGGTCTCGGAAAGTCCTCCAGGCCAAACAAAAGGAGTAGAATACGATGACTCCTGGTATGGCTTAATAAAACACCTAAAAAAATGGGCAATGGATAAACAATTATCATTCGATTTGATAGACAATCCAAAACAGATAAACGGTGACATGAAGCAAAGGGAACATTATAAAATGAAAGAAAAAACAAATGAAGCGTATCATGCAGTCAACAAAACAACTTCGTACAACGACAACATACCAAATGTAAAAGTTGTTATACAGCATGATAGAGCAGTACAAGAAGGCGAACAACGTTGGAGAAATGTACAGAAAATCTTCGTAGAAAATACAGAAGGTGAAAGATTTGCGGTCCCTACTAGAATGCCTGGCATTGCACGAGTCTATGGTAGACACGTAGCAGAAGGCGGAACACCTTATGATGAACGTGGTAAGCACATCACTGCATTAGTAGAAGAATACACTAAAATGGCGGGATTTGTCCGCGCCACTCGGAAAGGACAATTTAATGAATCAGTTGCGAAACTGATAGCAGAAGGCATCAACCATCACAAATCATTAAAAGAATCATTGCAAAGAATGCAAAGTCATAGAGGTTACAATCATTACTTCGAGTCTTGGACTCCACCATTAATGGAAGATGAGAGTGATTCATCCAGCATCGCAGAGATGTTTGCACAAGACACAATTGATCCACGAATTGAAAGTGTTTTACCTATTCTAAACAGATTAAACAGTGGCATCATTAATGAAATTGAAGAAGTCAATGAGTTAGATCAGTGGGCTAAAGGAATCACGGAGATTACCGAAGCGCAAGAAGAGCGTCCATACATTTGCGTACATGCGCGAAAAGGCAGACACGAATGTCATGCGTCATCTTCATACGAAGCCGTTAAGAAAGCCGCGGATCATTGGAAATTAAAGTCAACGGCAGGCATTGATGCTTATCTAGCAGATGTTACTCATAGTACAGCGTCACTTGAAGAAGATTCTGGTTGTGCATGTGGATGTGGACCAAAAGACAAATGCACATGTGATGCGAGTTGCACTAAATGCGACTGTGCGAAAGACGACCTGAAAGAAGGGGCAATGTCTGAAATTCACATAGATGCTCAAGAAATGAGCAAAGAAGAATTTACAAAGAAACACCCCAAATTTGCCAAAGATTATGATTCAATTAATGCGTCTGCTCGTGATGAGAAAAAACCGACACAGGGTGAACTTGCTTTGCAAGGAGAACTTAATTTAAAAGAAGAATCGGTTTCCAAATTTGACGTTAAAGCTTTTGTCGCTAACCTGGAAAAGCAATATTCAGATGATGAAGGCAGTATTAAGCTTCTTGTTAAACAAAGAGTGTTAGAACTGAAGGCAGAATACCGAAAAAGTAAGCACGGGGACGCCAACACAGCAAAGAAAATACGGTTTCTTGAGCAATACCTACAACGTGAAGGGTATGCTCAAGTAGGTACTGCCGCAACGGCAGCCGAGAGAGAAATGAAGAAGCAGATTGGTACATTTGGTAGAGGGAAGATAGACCCCTCAGGAGCTGATAATATGGATAGCAAAATTTCAATAGGTAAAGCATTAAGTGGGATTATAGGCATGGCCGCAGAGAGTCTTAACGAGTTCCAAGAAGAAGACTTCGATGATGATCGTGAAGATGCACCCAAAAAATACAAACCTATATTAGTTGATATGGAAGGTAATGAAGTAGATTTGCCGTATCATACCAAAGACTTTAGAGGAGATCCTCTTACAGTAATAGGCTTCGAAGCACCTAGACACACAGCATCATCAGGAAGAATCTATACAGACACTGATAGAAGTTTTTTCCCAAGTGTAGCAAAATTAAAAATTATAAATCACGAATTTGATGACAATTTAGATGAGGCCGGCATGCCTTCGTCTGTTATTAAAAACAAACAGAGATTGGCTAGTATGTCAGATATTGAATTAGCAAAACTTCTCGGTAGCAAATCAAGTGAAGAACTAAAACAAATGGCATGGAGACACGGCTACAAAATGAAGTCTAATTACTATATAGACAGAGTTGCCAGGGGTTCTAAAGTAGATGAATCTGGTACGAAAACAGGTGCGCATGGTTATACTGTCCACACTGACGGTGCCCCATTAAGTTTTGCAGACTGGTGTAGCGAAAACAAGAGCGAAGATGCAGTATCGACAGATAATCGCAGTAAGGACGAACTAGAAGCATCATATAAAGAATACCGGAATGCAGTATCCTCTGCTCGCATGCAAGAGGACAATGAATTGTCTGAGATTAGAAAGTTGTCGGGCCATACCAAAGAAGCTAGTGTTGATGAAACGAGCGCAGGTGGCATGGACTTTGCTGGACATTTTAAAACAGGACCAGCTGGTCAGTGGAAGAATACAGGCAAGACTAAAGGTAAGCCTGCTAAAGTAGGTGACTTGGTTGGTGCAGAAGAAAGTGCAGATCCCTTGAAAGAAGACGAGATAGAATATGGAGAAGGTGATCTTGTAATCCTCAGAGGACAATCATACTACTTGCATATTGATGGAAACGGTACTATATGGGCTGAGGATGATGACGGCGGAAGCTATGAGTTTATCCCAGGCACTGAACAACACCATGATCCTGCAGGTGAGAAAGAAGAAGAGATCGATGATATTGATTTCGATCTAAACGAAGCAAATGACTTGCTCAATATTATCAAAAACATCAGAATATGAAATTTATATTTTCCATTCTGATAGCATTTAGTTTAACTAATTGTGCTACTATCCCCAAAGGCGATACGGCCTTTACAGAAATGGCTGGGAGACCAGTCAATATTCGTCTAATAGGACAGAAAGAAATGTGTGAACGTGAGCCAGAATCACTATTATGCGATGTCGAAGACGATGAGATAGACAACACAACCGAGAGCGACAACTTATGAGCGTAAACTATAGAGAATTAGCAGTGTTATTAGATTCACCTAAAGGAACAGGCAAGACCACTAGTATGGTTAACCAAGCCAAAGAGATAGGGGCGACAGTAATCGTCACTAATCCGCACATGCATTTAGGTCTCGGAAAGGCACACCAAATCGATACAGTAGGACTAAAACAATTACATACACTACATGGACTTAGAAAACCTTTATTAATCGATCACCATGCAATCAGTACGGTACTACTTGAAATGCAAAACGAGATCGACCGATTAACCTTTATAACCAATTCCAGCTGGTTGAGACGATTCTTTTCTTGGTTTGTCGTAAAACCAGCCAACGTTTAACCAATGAGTAAAGAAATAGCAATCAAAGTCCACAAACTAGTCGAAAGTAAATTCACCTATATTCACGATGATAAGCAATACATGCAGGCCGAACATTGGACGAGTCATGCTAAAGAAGTATTGGCTGGCAACGACTTTAAAGATGATTGTGACGGATTTGCTAACACTTGCGCAGAACTATTAATCAGAGAAGGCATCGATAGAAAAAAGGTGTCTATTGCATATTGCGTAACTGAAACAGGCGAAGATCATCTAGTATGTGGTGTCGTGATTGACGGCAAGACTTATATATTAGAAAACAGATTCAGTGAGATATACGATTGGAAAGACAAGACAAAGTATGATTTTAAATACTATATGAAGATGGACGATCCAGGCCAATGGTTTGAATTACCAACCAACCAACCTTATTAAAAAATAATTAAACGGGTAAATTCGGGATAAATACATATTGACACAGGTAGCTATTAGTGTATAATAGTTAAATGTGTTAGATACTGTTTTGAATAAAACTACACAAGTGAGACTTCGGTCTTACGACTACTAAACGAAAGCTAAAATTAAAGCATATTACAAAGGAGAAACAAGTATGGCAAGTCTAGCTGACATCCGTGCCCGTCTGGCGGAACAAGAAACAAACACTAATACCCCTAAATCTGACGGGGCGATATATCCACATTGGAATATAGACGTAGGTGCATTAGCAACTGTGCGCTTCCTACCCGATGGCGATCCAGAGAACGCATTCTTTTGGATCGAACGTCAAATCATCAAACTACCATTTAATGGTATAAAAGGTGATACAAACTCAAAACACACCACTGTGCAAGTTCCTTGCGTAGAAATGTTTGGAGACAACTGTCCTATACTCGCAGAAGTTCGTCCTTGGTACAAAGACGAAACATTAAAAGCTATGGCAGGGAAATATTGGAAGAAACGTACTTACATCTTCCAAGGGTTTGTACGTCAAAATCCGATCGGAGAGGACGAGACTCCTGCGAACCCAATTCGTAGATTCATTGTTGCACCACAAATCTTTGCTGGTATCAAAGCATCATTAATGGATACTGAGATTGAAGAAATGCCAACTGATTCACTGCGTGGTCTTGATTTTAATATCAGAAAGACGCAGAAAGGTGAGTATGCTGATTATGCAACTTCGTCTTGGTCTCGTAAAGAGACTGCATTGACTGAAGCAGAACAAGCGGCTGTCGATGCGCATGGTCTATGGGATCTAAAAGAATTCTTACCCAAGAAGCCAAGTGAGTCAGAGTTACGTGTTATCAAAGAAATGTTTGAAGCATCAGTTGATGGTCTTCCATATGATCTTGAGAAGTGGGGAGCATACTATCGTCCATATGGTATGCAACTACCAGATCAGGCCTCAAAATCTGATTCTGCGGCACCAGCAGATCCTGCAACACCTGCAACACCTGCAACACCAGCAGATCCTGCACCACTACCAGAGGCGGCTATACCACAAGCCGCATCACAGGCACCAGCTGAACCTGAGGCAAATATTCAAACCCCAAGTGCTGAACCTGTTAAAGATCCAGGTACTTCAAGTGATAAAGCACAAGACATTCTAGCAATGATTCGTGCAAGACAACGTACTGATTAATATGGTTATCGGGGGAAGGCAACTTCCCCCATTTTGCAGGAGAAAAACAATGACCTTACCAGAAGAAAGATTCAGGGCTCTCAAACAAGGCAAAAAATTATTAGAAGAATTATGCGACCCAGGCAAGACTCCAAGAGTTCCAAGTCTCGTTAGAGATAGGGCCAAAGCCGCACTTAGACATTTTCCTACTGATTTTGATTTAGATGATATTTTACAAAGTTGCCCAGAGTTACTAGATAAACCAACAATTCCAAAAAAACAATCTAACCGATAGGAGAATATTTTGGCTAAACCATTTGATGTGTCGAAATTTAGGAAAGACATAACAAAGTCCATTGAAGGACTTTCAGTAGGATTTCATGATCCAACAGACTGGATCAGTACTGGCTCATATGCACTTAATTATTTAATCAGTGGAGACTTTCATAAAGGAGTCCCCTTAGGAAAAGTAACAGTCTTTGCAGGCGAATCAGGCGCAGGTAAATCATACTTTGCCGCCGGCAACATAGTGAAGTCAGCACAAGATCAAGGTATCTTTGTAGTCTTAATTGACACAGAGAATGCACTTGATGAGGCTTGGTTACAGGCTTTGCAAGTTGACACTAGCCCAGAAAAGTTAATTAAACTTAGTATGAGTATGATCGACGATGTAGCAAAAACTATATCAACCTTTATGATAGATTACAAAGCGATGGCAGAAGAGGAACGTCCCAAAGTTCTGTTTGTAATTGATTCACTGGGTATGATGCTAACACCGACTGATGTTGCACAGTTTGAAAAAGGTGACATGAAAGGAGATATGGGTCGAAAACCCAAAGCACTTACATCTTTAGTAAGAAACACAGTTAATATGTTCGGCAGTTACAATGTTGGACTCGTCGCAACCAATCACACATACGCATCACAAGATATGTTTGACCCAGATGACAAGATATCAGGTGGTCAAGGATTTATCTACGCATCAAGTATCGTTGTTGCTATGAAAAAGATGAAACTGAAAGAAGATGATGATGGTAACAAGATTTCTGATGTCAGAGGTATTCGTGCAGGATGTAAAGTAATGAAGACTCGTTATGCAAAACCTTTTGAAGGTGTGCAAGTGAAGATTCCTTACGAGACGGGCATGAACCCACATTCTGGACTTGTAGACTTGTTTGAAAAAGGAGGCGTGTTAACTAAGCAAGGGAATCGTTTAAAGTACATCACTCAAGATGGCACTGAAATTCTTCAATTTAGAAAGCCTTGGGAAGCTAATGTAGACGGTTGTTTAGATAAAGTGATGGAAGAATATGCTGAAGTCAAAGAAGCACTAGACAAACAAACTAACGAACAAGCTCAGGAAACTGAAGAAGGGGTATTACAGTGAACGTATCAGACTTAGCTGAAGTTTGGACACTAATCAAACCAAGTATTGTAGATGGTGATGTAAATGAAGCATCTGATCTATTGATTAATCACTTGATTGATGGTGGACATTCTGCAATTGAACTTAAAAAAGCATTCGGAGATGACGAATCTATCACAGCGGCACTATCATATTTCACAGACGTTGATGTTGATGATAATGACGATGAGGATGAGGATGACACCGACGATAATTGGGATTAGTGAGCATAAAATGAGTAAACCAGATCCTCATAGCTACCTTAACTTAAACGTTTATATTAAAGACATGAAAAGTTATGCACAACGGGTAGGTAAGAACCCTAATAAATTTGAACTGTATCGGTACAAAGAGTTAGGGATTTATTCAATAACCGATCTGGTAGCACATCGCAAAAACAATCCATGGAGCAAAGTGGACCTATGAATTGGTATACCAGAGTAAGCCATGATCTGTCTGTAATACCAGACTTTATTACTCATTATGAAAATGAGTTGATATCGTCTAAGATCGATGTACGAATTACCGGTTCGGTAGAAAAGCAAATCACTGCCTTGCCAGGTGTCACTGAGCATCGCTTCAATCAATTACAAGAGGTTGAAGCGATACTCAATTTACTTAACATTAAATTACGCAAGATTCGCAGAACTCACTTTCAAAAGTACTTAGAGAAGTATCAACGAGCATTGACCTCGCGTGATGCTGAGAAGTATGTAGATGGTGAAGATGAAGTCATTGACTTTGAATACTTGATTAATGAGGTTGCTTTACTAAGAAACAAATATTTAGGCATAATGAAAGGATTGGACGCTAAACAGTGGCAGATGGGACACATTGTACGTCTCAGGACTGCTGGAATGGAAGATATTAGAGTAGATTAAGTATTATTTTACAAATTAAAGTGAAAAAGTGTTGACAACCTTACCCAAAAGGTGTTAAGATAACATCTTTAAACGCACTGACACTCTAAGGTAGAAAATAATATGTCTAAAAATATAGTTGTTAAATTTGGCGAATACAGAAATCAGCCAATTGTTAATCAAGAATTCGTTCTCGTTAAAGGCTTCTCAGAAGGCAAACGCGGTCCTTATATCACTGTTAGAAACGATGGTCAATTTCCAAATATCAGCACTGCTAATGTTAAAGTAAAACTTAATAACGTTAATGATGTTCTTTGGAGTGGTGACCCAGTACTAGCAAGTGAATTTATCTCGCAACCTGGTGTTGTAGAAGAAGATTTAATCATAGAATCTGATGATGAGGCTATGGACAGAATCAGAAGTAGATTCGATATCTTAGATGATATGGCGGCTGCCGCTATCAGTGGAGACATTAGAGCAATGATCGTCTCAGGTCCTCCAGGAGTAGGCAAGTCATATGGTGTTGAACAGCAAATGATAGGTGCTTCGTTGTTTAGTCAACTGGAAAAAAATGTATTACCTCGATATGAAGTCGTTAAGGGAGCGATGACAGCATTGGGACTTTACAGAGTTCTTTATAAGTTTTCTGATCCCAAGAACGTCTTGGTGTTTGATGACTGTGATTCGGTATTTACTGATGATCTTGCTCTTAACATTCTTAAAGCGGCATTAGATTCAGGTAAGTCTAGGAAGATTTGCTGGAACTCAGATTCAAGTCTATTACGTAAAGAAGACATTCCAAACTCATTCGAGTTCAAAGGTAGTGCAATCTTTATTACTAACTTGAAGTTCGAGAACATTAAGTCTAAGAAGTTACAAGATCACTTGGATGCTTTGCAATCTAGGTGTCACTTTCTCGATCTAACTATCGATACTGATCGCGACAAGATGTTGCGTATCAAACAAGTTGACAGAGATTGTGCTGGTGGCCTGTTTAGAGATTACGATTTCGAAGACGGTGAAGATGAACAGGTACTTCAGTTTATGGAAGATAACGCAGACAGGTTAAGAGAAGTCTCAATGAGAATGGCTCTTAAACTCGCTGACTTGTTTAAGATCCAGAAGGACAATAACTGGGTCTTGTTAGCTGAATCAACTTGTATGCGTAGAGGTTAAAACTCTGTGTCAGGAGTGTTGGCGCCTTTCGGGGCGCCTTTTTTATTACCAAACAGTTTGGTTTAATAGTTTAAAGGATATATAATATACACATGAGAGACGAATTTACATGCAAAGAACATATCCTTTGGTTTATGATGACCAATGCCATTAGCTTGTCTCATTACGATCATAAATTTATTTCCAATATGCAAGTGTTCACGCACGAAAAGAAACAAATTACAAGCAACCAATCAGCGTTATTTAATAAGTTACTGGGTAAATACACAAAGCAATTAATTAAATGTAAAAAGGATCCAGTAGAACTTGTAAAACTTCCATGGAAATGCGAAGTAATTTCAAGTCTGCCTCAATATACTAATGCTAATGTTGCCTACGATTCTGAGAATAACCTATTAACAGTTAGGGCGCCATTCAAAAGGCAGTTCCTTCAATATCAGCAGGGAAAGAAGGGAAATCCATGGCTATGGAATCCAACGAAAAAACGATATGAGGCTGTACCCGATACAAGAGCATTACGGGTTGCATATGATCATTTGCCCAAGTTTTTCAATACTGTGTATCACGATGGCCTCAATGATCTAATAGCCGAGATGGAAAAAGAAAAACAGCAATTCAATCGGCCAACACTGACCATTATTAATGGAGAATATGTTGTTGCAGTTTCCAATAAAATATTAGATGAGAAACTCGAAGGAATAGAACTTAATGCTACACCACAATGCCTGTATCAAATGTCATTACTGGGCATCAGCGTAGACAGCATCATCTTACAAAACGATCCTAAGTTGCTGTTTGCTTCTAAATACGCTAATGAATGTGATGTAGATGATTTAGATAAGATTCTGTCATGGATAGCTGAGTTGGGTTGTCGTTACCTGAGCCACCAATACAGCATGGGTGGAGAAATCGGCGGAGAAGTAAGACGGGCACTTGAAAAGGCAGGCATAGCGTTAATACCACCTGGGCCTAAGTTCGACAAGATAGCGAAGAAAAAATGTAACAACACCTTGCCAATGTTGTGTCAATTTACTTCTACTATTAACTCGGACCAACATCATGGAGCCGGTGCTGTTGGTAAAATAATTGTAATAAAAAATGGAAGAGCGATAAAAATATTATGAGCAAAGGAACTGCTATACTTAAAATTAAAGACGAGGTCAATCTCAAGATTGAAGGGCTTGACCTCGATGCTCGCAGAACATTGATGCAGAAATTCGAGTACGAAGTCCCTGGCGCACGTTATATGCCTGCTGTAAAACTAGGCAGATGGAATGGTAAAGTAAGTTACTGTTCATTAGCAGGATCAACGTTTATTAATTTACTCCCTGAGATTATACCAATCTTAGAAGACCTTAATTATAATATTGAGTTAGCAGACCTAAGAGAATATAAGACTTCGTTCAACTTCTCTGAGATCACATCTGAATCATATGCAGAGTGTAAGTGGCCTAAGGGTCACGTACATGAAGGAGAGTCTATTAAGCTAAGAGACTATCAAGTAGAAATTATTAATCAGTTCTTGGCACACCCTCAATCGATTCAAGAAATAGCAACTGGCGCAGGTAAGACTATCATGTCAGCCGCCTTGAGTCATAGTGTAGAATCATATGGTCGTAGCATTGTCATTGTTCCCAATAAGAGCTTGGTAACACAGACAGAAGAGGATTACATTAACCTGGGATTGGAGGTTGGTGTTTATTTTGGTGACAGAAAAGAATACTTTAAACAACATACAATCTGCACATGGCAGTCGCTGAACAATCTATTAAAGAATACTAAAAAAGGCGAAGCACTATGCACGATAGACGAATTTATAGAAGGGGTAGTCTGTGTGATAGTAGATGAAGTGCATATGGCAAAAGCAGATGCATTAAAGACATTATTAACTGGTGTTATGGCTCATGTTCCCATACGTTGGGGACTGACAGGAACCGTCCCTAAAGCACATTACGAACGATTAGCACTACAAGTTAGTCTTGGCGAAGTTATTAACAAATTGTCTGCCAGTGAGTTGCAGGACCAGGGAGTGTTAGCAAAATGTCATGTGAACATAATGCAACTGCAAGACAACGCGGACTTTGGTGATTATCAAGGTGAGTTAAAATATTTACTCGGCGATAAAAAACGATTAGACAAATTGGCTAGTCTTATAGATGCAATATCTCTGTCAGGAAACACTCTGATACTAGTAGATCGTATCAATGCAGGCCATGAATTAGTCGAGCGTTTAGACGATGCAGTATTTGTATCAGGAGGAATGAAAGTTGTTGACAGAAAAGAAGAATATGACGATGTGGCCACGGCTACTAATAAAATTATTGTTGCTACTTACGGCGTGGCTAGTACTGGTATTAATATTCCTAGGATTTTTAATCTTGTACTCCTTGAACCAGGTAAGAGTTTTGTTCGTGTCATACAGTCTATCGGTCGTGGCATTCGTAAAGCAGAAGACAAAGATTTTGTTCAAATCTGGGACTTGACAAGTTCATGTAAATTTGCAAAAAGGCATTTGACACAGCGCAAGGCTTTCTACAAAGAAGCAAACTATCCATTTGTTGTTGAGAAAATACAATACAAATGATACCATTAAACTTGACTATCCTACTAGGAGCAGTTACAATAACATCATGAGAATATTAACACTAGAAGAAAACCTGTACTATAATTTAGAAACACTTCCGGAAGAGATTGATGATATGCGATTTGCAATATTAGACAACTCTAATCCGTCGTATGTGGATTACTATTACATACCATTAATCTTTATTGAATCTTTCAATGCACCAGCAGTCGTATTGCAGATAGGTAACAGACAGATTAAGATGCCAGTTGATTGGCAAGTGTTAATAGGTGATGAAGAAGGAGGAGATTTAGAAACGCTCCCACTCTCAAGTCTAAACGATAGAGGTTTCTCTGTATTTGCGTTCAATCCTTTAAGTTCATTCTCACCTAGTTTCTTACCAATCGAAATAGTTGACATCTATTCTGATGTGACATGGTATGCTCCTAGACTACGCAATGGTCAGTTCCTGTGCGTGCCTATTGATGATAGTCCTAAGCCAAGATGTGTTTATTTCATTAAGGAGATAAGTCGTAATTGTGAGATCGTAGACTATGCACAGGTATTCTGAAAATGGCTAAGGCGAAGGTTCCGATTGAAGAGAAGTTTGAGAAACAAGAGTTTGACTTATTTGAGGCAATTACTGCTATCGATAACAAAGATTATGGTTATTACGATAGACTAACTCCAGAACAGCAAAGGAAGTTTGTTCCTTATATGATGTTACATTGGATCAGTGCGGTAAACGGTTCGCGAAAAATGGCACAGTATTATTTACAGAGTGTAGACTATCATGCTAACAAGTACGTGTTTAATGAAAATGTGATCAAGCATCCTAAACTACAGTGGTTGATGTTGTGTTCAGCCAGTCCCGGTATTGGTAAACAATATCATGCATGGATACCGCAAATTAAAGCAGGTGTATCTAAGTTGAGAGACAAAGCAATACCAAAAGATATTAAAACGTATTTTAAAAAGATATATCCTGCACTAACAGTGGGAGATTTGGCAGAAATGTCAGAAGCATATTGCGATCAACATAAACGCAAAATGTATTTGGCAAGCAAATTCCCTGAATTAAAATTTGATGAGGTAGAATTACTGAGTGACATCGTTACCGAAAATGACATCGAAGAATACGAAAAAGAACTCGGCAACTAAATTCGGTTGTGACTTCTGCGGTCGTAAATTTCTTAGAGAGAGTACGATTGAAGTACACCTATGTGAAAGTAAACGTAGATGGAGTGACAAAGGCCTTAAAGGCAATCGTATTGGGTTCGCCGCTTGGTTAAACTTTTATGCAAAGAATACGCCAACCAAAAAGCAAAAAACATATTTGGATTTTGTTAAAAGTTCCTATTATATTGCATTCGTTAAGTTTGGTCATTATTGTGTTAACATAAGATGCATCAATATCAATCAATATGCAGATTGGTTACTGAAGAGTCAAATCAAGATAGACAAGTGGACGAGTGATACAAATTACACTAGATTTATTGTGGAGTATCTTAGAGCAGAAGATCCATTAGATGCAATTGCTCGTAGTATAGAATCTGCGATTAACATTGCACAGGACGCAAAGATAGAGAACCACGATACTTTTAGATATGGTCCTCCGAATAAAATCTGTTACGAAATAACATCAGGTAGAATCTCTCCTTGGATTTTGTATCAAAGTAAATCTGGAGTAGAGTTTTTAGGGAAATTAGATTCAGGTCAACAAAACATGATATTAGAATACATCGATCCAGAACTATGGGCCATTAAGTTCTTAAGAAACACTGACATCATTAGTGAAGTAAAAGATTTACTCAATCAAGCAGGTTATTAAATGGCCAGTATAGTATCTAAAAAACTTGATAATAGATTCACTGGCTATAAACATTTTAAATATCGTGCTAATTTGACCTCGTCCCAGCCAGTGCCAGAGATGTTTAGTTCAACACAAGGCGGCTATGCTGATTTAATCAATATCATAGACCACGTTAAATTGCGAGATTGGTGCTGGGATACTTGGGGACCAAGCTGTGACTTAAAAGACTATATTAGAATTGCTGAACTAAGAGTATTTCTTGCTGTCAATGAGCGCACCAGACAGTCTGAAGATTATGAACTTAATGAACATTGGTGCTTTTCTAATGAATCAATAGTAAACACCAGAATAGGAAGAGAACGTCGAATTTATTTAGCAGGTGATGCAGAACTTGCATGGCTAGGCCTAAAATGGCAATAAACGAATTACACTATGACGGTAAAGGTTATGTCATTGAATATAAGGTTGTGGCAGATGAATTACTGGATGCAATCAGTGACAAACTAGATACCTGTTATCCAGTCAGAGCATCTACACATAGAAAAAAATATGCAGAGGCAGAAGACACACAGAAACTGCAAGGCGTTGCTGTTTGGTGGTCACAACTGACTGATGAATGGGATGAAGTTCAGACAATTAACAATTTGGTTTATCCAATAATTCAACAACATATGCCTAAGGCAAAGTTCTATGCGAGTGACATTGTAACTATTAATGGACCTTCTCGTTGGATTGGTCCGCATGTTGACACGCCTCATAGATTCACAGAATACAATGACGTAGCGCCAGACGAACTCTTGGGCATACAAGTCATTATACCATTAGAGACACTAGACGAGACTACAGGGGCTACCGGCCTGATCCCTTTCAGCCATAGAGAAGATTGGGATATACAAGATTGTTACGATGGTGTACATGATGATATGTTCAAAGACGAAGCAGTACAGCACGAGTTACCAAAAGGGTCGGTGTTGTTCTATAACACTCGATTGATGCATTCTACAATGCCATTAAATTTACCCAAAAAGCGATCTATTCTCTTGCTTAACTATTTACGGGATGATATAATACAATCTGTAACAAAAATTGACAATATATGGAGTAGTAATGGCAAATGATATAATGATAGATATGGAAACATTAAGCACGAGAGCCGACTGTGTGATATTAACTATTGGTGCTGTGCGATTTGATCCCAGGGGCATTGGTGTAGTAGAGCGCATTGAAATCAGACCCACAATAGAAGAACAAACTGCCGATTTTGACAGACATATTGATGAAGAGACTCTGGATTGGTGGGGAAGACAATCAGATGATGCAATCAATGAATCAATGGGTGATACAGGTCGAGTACCATTTAAAGTCGCAATGGAACAGTTGCACAAATTTTGTTGGAATCAAGGAAAGATATGGTCCAATGGTTCTGTTTTTGATGTAATCATAGCTGAACATGCATTCAATCAATTAGATATAACTCATCCATGGCGATTCTGGAACATCAGAGACTGTCGAACAATATATAATCTTTGTAAAGTATCTTTAAAAGATGGTTCTCATGTAACCTCTCACAAAGCAGTAGAGGATGCTGAACACCAAGCAATAGTAGTGCAACGAGCATATTTAAAATTAACGGAAGCAGGATTGTAATGCATCAATCGGATATTGACATAGATTTTGGTGATAGGACGAAGTTGTTAAAAGTAATACAACATATTCCTGCATCCATGCGTAATGTCAGTCCGATTAAAAAGCATCCTACTGGTGTATACATTACAGAAGTTCCGTATGATCCTGTTAATGATATGTGTGCATTGGATTACAAAGAAGCCGATGCTCGTAAATATTTTAAATTAGATTTGTTGAATGTAAATGTGTATCAACAAGTTAAAGATGAACATCATTTGATTAGTCTTATGGCAGAGCCAAATTGGGAACGCCTTAAGGAAAAAGACTTCGTAGAGCAATTAATACACTTAAATAAACAATATGATATTTTACAAAAAATGCCACAAGAAATAAATAGTATTCCAAGATTAGCAATGTTCCTGGCTATCATTAGGCCTGCTAAAAGAACGCTCATAGGAAGAACGTGGGAACACATTAGTAAAACAGTATGGATAGATAACAATCGTGGGTACACATTTAAGAAATCGCATGCTGTAGCATACGCACAATTAGTTGTGGTACATATGAATTTAATCGAAGAAGGAAAAACCCGTGACGGAATATAGCGATACAGTAGAAAGACAGCGGTTGCGCATAAACTCAGAGAAGTGGGGGAAGGGTATTACAACACTTCATGCGCATTCATTAACATCTATGTGGTATGATACACGCAAGACAGATGGCTCGGTAATAGACACTGAATACAATAATGGTTCTATTAAACGAGTAATACAAAACACTGGTGAAATTATTTACTTTGGAAAAGCACTCACAGGAGATGCATTAATGGATGCATACGGAAGTCATGGGCAATAAACTAGAACTTACGCTAATTGATGAAAGTAATCCTTTATTAAAAGAACCCTGCACTGCCTGGGATTTTACATCAGACGGTTCACCAACTGAACTGGTGTCTGCTTTGACAAGAGTTATGTTTAGCCCTAATCATGGTGGTATTGGGTTGGCCGCACCACAGTGTGGAGTGATGAAAAATATATTTGTCATGGGAAGCAATGAAAATTTGATTGCTGTTATTAATCCTGTCATTGATGAATTAATTGGCGACAAAGAGATGTACTTAGAAGGTTGTTTAAGTTATCCTGATCTTTGGTTACATGTACTAAGACATCCAGAATGCATCGTATCGTATCAAACACTCGACGGCACTGCGGTTGAAAGAAAACATCTTACGGATCTACAAGCAAGAGTATTTTTACACGAATTTGATCATTTATTAGGTATAACATTTGAAGAACGAGTACAGAGTAAACTTAGTTTAGAATTAGCTAAGAAGCGTAGAGTAAAGAAGAGGCGTCAAACAGAAAAAGCTATCAAAAGAATGAAAGCGAAAGCAACTCAGTAGGTTCGTTTTACTAACGTAATAGATTTTCTCTTAACACGTTTCTTTTGAAAATCAGTCATACTAACAACAGGGCCGTGTAGTAAATTTAGTGCTTTGTTGTTGAATGTTCTGATAAAAGGTTTGAAGGCTGTCCATTCATCTTTCAAGAACAGGTTGATTGGTATTTGTCTATTCGATTCCCACCACCATACATCGCCTAATTCTAAAAACAGAACTTTAAGATCAGCATCATGTATCGCTCCGTAATCATACATAGTAGTGACCAGATCATCTCGGTTCTGTATGATGCCCACGTGGTCTTGTCCAGCATACTGAAGCACCGATATGAAAGGGTGAGTTTCGGTCAGTTTCTGAAAATAATCTAGTGGGTTCTTTGCATCTGTCATAGTCTAATAGTATTTAACTCTGGAAAATAATTGGTGTAATTTCTTTAGATTGGGTTAAAGATAAATATAGTTAATAAAGGAGATTAGAATGCCATGTCTTACACGACATCAGTTTACACATACACAGTCCGACAGATTGTTGTCGTCCTGTCAGGTACAAGTCCGAGGAAATATATGCCAGTTTATGCAAAACCATTAACACTAAACAAGGGTGTTGACAATCAACTACAGTTTCAGTTTCTGAATCAAGAGCAGAAGCCAGTAAACCTGTCGGCATTAGCGGCCGCTAACTTGCAAATTTCTTTCAGAGCATTAAACTCAGACGGTACCTCGGTCCTTTTTAGAAAGGCATTAGAACCCGTATATGATGTTACTGGCATCTTTGTGCTAAACACCTCTGCCGCACTGATAGAAGACATTGTTGCTCAAAAAGGATCGTATTCTTTAGAATGGCCTAGTGGAAATCTAAAGTTACCGGTATTCACTGATTCAAAAGCAGGCGCACGTGGGGATTTAAATATTGTAGATTCGGTTCTACCGTCATTCGTCCCTTCACAACTTGTCACGATTCCAAGCTCCCAGACGCTCCCTGCCGCAAATGCCAATGCGAATACGGTAGCTGTCACGTTTTTCTCAAGTACGATTGATACGCAATCTAATCCAATCCTATCGACCTCACTTGATTACGCAAATTTTGTTGGTAATATGACAATTCAAGGTTCAACTACGTCTGATGCAGACTATTATGACATCAGTTCATATGAATATGGCAACGCCGCAAATGGTGCATCTGAGTCTGGTACAATTGGTTACACGATCAATGGGTATCATCCATTCATCCAACTTAAATTTACTGCAAATGTGGGTAACATAACAACGATTCTAGCAAGATAAGTTACCCTCTTTACTTGTTTTCTCATTCTTTTTAGTATATAATTACAGATATGTTTGATATACTCACGATTATTCCTGGCAAAAAGAAAAAGACACAAAGCGGTTGGAATTCATTCAATGCTCCGTGCTGTGCTCATAATGGCCACACTCCCGATAAACGCATGCGTGGCGGTATCAAACAAGATGGAGACAATTGGCAGTTTCATTGTTTCAATTGCAACTTCAAGTGTGGCTTCCAGTTAGGTAGATCGATCAGCAAAACGTGTCGTAGATTTCTACTCTGGCAAGGCATGCCTGAAACAGACATTAACAAATGGTCTTTGCATTCTGTTCAGCACAAAGACTTGATTAATTCGATATTGTCGAAAAAGAAACAGCTGGTGGTGCCGGCGTTTAAAGAAATGCCTATGCCTGCAGGCGAGTTGATTTACGCAGGGAACAAAAAGCATAAAGTTTATATAGACTACCTACATACCAGAGGGATGACTCAAAATGATTATCCTTTTTTAGTAACCCCTGATGAAGAAGGTAGAGAAGCAAATAAATTGATTATACCCTTTACATATCAAAACAAAGTTGTAGGTAGCACTAGTAGATACATAGATGGTAGAAAGCCCAAGTTTATAAGCGATCAACAACCAGGTTATGTATTCGGCACAGACTTGCAAAGGGACACGTGGGGAATAGTCTTGGTGTTTGAAGGCATCTTTGATGCAATCTCAATGAATGGGTTAGCAGTGACAGGTAGCGAAATCAATGATAATCAAGCCGTGATTATTAAAAGATTGGGTAAACGTGTTATTGTTGTTCCTGATCAAGATAAAACAGGATTAGAGATATGTGATCGTGCATTAGACCTGGGTTTTGAGGTAGCACTACCAAATTGGTATGGTGCTGACAAAATGGATGCAAATGAGGCAATAATAAAATATGGTAAATTAAATACCCTACTAAGTATACTTGATGCCGCAACCAGTAGTAAAATAGTTGTGGAAATGATGAGGAATAAAATTGCTAAAAGAATTTAACATAGAAGTGCAAGAGTTATTCTTGCGAATGATGGTAACGAACGCAGAACTATTTATAAGAACCAGTAATATATTTAACGCGGAAAATTTTGATCGTAAATTACAGCCAGTTGCAGAATTTATGATTGAACATTCAACTGAATATAAATGTCTGCCTGATCCTACACAGATCAAAGCAACAACTGGTGAAACAATAGAAGCAGTTTCAGATTTAGATGAAGGCCACTATGAATGGTTTATGGATGAGTTTGAAGCATTCACACGTAGACAAGAATTAGAAAGAGCCATCATGAAGTCGGTTGACCTTTTAGAACAAGGTGATTACAACCCTGTTGAGAAACTTATCAAAGATGCGGTGCAAATCTCATTACTAAGAAACATGGGCATCGACTATTTTGATGATCCACGTGGTCGATTGATGCATCTTAAACAGAGTAATGGAGAGTCCTCTACGGGCTGGCCTTGTCTTGATCAGAAACTCTATGGTGGCTTTAACAAAGGCGAACTACAGATTTTCGCTGGTGGCTCCGGTTCAGGTAAATCGTTGATGATGCAAAATCTATCAGTTAACTGGTTATTACAGGGCAAGTCAGGGGCATTCATCACACTTGAGTTAAGTGAGGAATTAACAGCAATGCGTGTTGACTCAATGATAACTGGTACAAAAACAAAAGAGGTGTTTAAAGATTTAGATAATGTCGAGATGAAAGTGAAGATGAAACAAAAAGTATCCGGCAACTTTCGAATTAAGTATCTTGCGGCACAATCAACAGCAAACGATATTCGAGCATACGTCAAAGAATTGCAAATACAAACTGGCATGAAAATAGATTTCTTGTGTGTCGATTACTTAGATTTGCTAATGCCTGTTAGTGCAAAGGTATCTCCGAGTGACTTGTTTGTTAAAGACAAATATGTCTCTGAAGAACTTCGTAACCTTGCAAAAGAGTTTGATATAATCTTTGTAACAGCATCACAGTTAAACAGAGGGGCAGTAGAAGAACTCGAATTTGATCACAGTCACATCTCTGGAGGCATCTCTAAAATACATACTGCTGATAATGTGTTTGGTATCTTTACTAGTCGTAGTATGCGAGAACGCGGTCGATATCAAATACAGTTGATGAAAACTAGATCGAGTTCTGGAGTAGGACAAACAGTAGAACTAGCATTTGACACAGAAACATTGCGTATTACCGACCCAGGGGCAACTAGCACAACCGCATATGGAGCATCCTCACCTGCATTGCCAGCACCGGTACGGAACTCCGCACAAATTCTCATGGAAAAATTCAAGACAACTTCAGCAGTTGGAGCAACGGATGAGTTAGTACATGCTCAATTAGAGCCATCGAACAAAAAACCTGTCGGTGATATTCAAAGTACTAAATTAAAATCATTGTTGAACTCTCTAAAAGACAAATAATATGCCCATATGGGCACTAAAGACTAAATAGTACTAAGGAAAATACACTTATGCAAAAGAAAACCCGAAGTCTATTAGAAGAACTTGAATCCATTGGTGTTAACCGCGACATTCCTCATCTGGTTGAGTCTCGTGGTAGCAATATCATTACTAGTGCAGTTAATCTATTAGAATTCATTGAGAAAAACTTTAGCGAGGATGACGCTGATATGTTAGAGAAAAAATTATTAAGTGCTATTAAAGGAAGGGATAAAACTCGTTTTTCTAAGACGATGAAAAAAATACAAGGGTAATACAATGAAGTTCGATGATGTAATCACAGAAGCCGGTATATTTAAGTTTGGTAACGACAAGAGCGCAGAAAAAGCACCTAGTATTAAAGGCGGAACGAATCGTGCTACAAAATTATCAAAGAAAATCTTTCTTGACGATTTTTCAAGTGATTTAATAGGTTCCATACAAAGTGGATTGCAATCCGGCTTGATTCAGCCACCAATTATTGCAACAGCAAACGAAAATTATAACAGATTAAATCAAATACTCGAAACTGTCATCATGACATCTGAAAATACAGCATCCGCATCCGCAGGAATGGATATAAAGACATATATCGCGCAATGGCTTGGACAATATATGCAAGGGGTTGATTACACTGCGCATAAACCTGCTTTGTCTCGAATAATAGATCAAATAGCAGTAGCATATAACAACAGTACTAATCCAAACAGTCCTAATATTGACAGAAATCTTGTAACTCAGTTAGGCAACGGTGGCTGGGCCGCATCAAAAAGTGTAGTGCCAAAAGGCGCAAAGAATTCAGTACCTGGCAGTACTATCTTGCCACCCAATGCTCCAGATGGACCGATTGATCACGATGCCGCAGACAATACAGGCGACCGAATTGATTACGATGAGCCAGCATACAAAAGAGTAATTCCAAGAGAGAAATTCAGTGAGTCAGCCAAACGAGCAGAAAAACTGAAGAATCTGAAGAAGTAATTATGAACCTTGCCGAGTCACTCGCCAGTTTAACAAAAAAATTAAACGCGATCAGTATAGTTGAGGGCAAAGGACACTTGGACCACCCAGAAGACTTGGTATTTTTAGATGATATCGCCGGCGCAAAACAAGCTATCTCAGCAATAGAACAGACTGTAAACAATCCAAACAATATAACAATCAAATGGGATGGTTATCCTGCCCTGATCTTCGGTCGTGGTACAGACGGTAGATTCTCTGTTATGGACAAGCATATGTTCAATAAGAGAGATGGTACTGGTCGTCAAGTATTCTCTCCTAAAGAATTTAAAGCATACGATGTAGCACGTGGAGTAAACAGAGGTGACTTGTACAATATTATTAATGGAATATGGTCAGGACTAGAAGCAAGTGATCGAGGCACGTTAGGTTTTTACTGGGGAGACTTGTTATTTTCTAAACCTCTCACCGCAGTTAACGGCGAGTATTCTTTCAAGGGAAATCCAAATGGCATCGCATACAAAGTCACCGCAGACAGTGATGTTGGTAAATTGTTAGCAAATAAAAAAGCTGGTATTGCAGTACATCAGTTTATTCCGGCAACTGCATCATCAATTGATGAAGCAGAATCACTTGACGGTACAATAGGTACTCTCAAGGACAATTCAGACGTAGCAATTGTTCCTAGCAAAATGCCGATCACGCCTAACATCAAAATGCCAACTGATCTTAAAGGAAAAGCAGAACAAGAGATTGCCACAAATGCTAATGCTGTGCATTCTCTCATGCAGGCAGCACCTCAGTCCCGCAACTCATTTAACATGCTGTTTACAGTATACGTTAACAAGAAAATTGTCTCTCAAGATTTGTCAAACATGTACAGTGGTTTTACAGATTTTATACAAAACCGCAAAATGACAGACTCGATGAGAACTAAAATTACTACTCATTTCAATAACCATAAAGCCGGTGTTGCTGGCGCATTTAAGATTTGGATAGCAATATATAATCTAAAACAAAATATCATTGCCCAACTAGATCAGGCCGCTAAGGCCAGCCCGGTTAAAGGGTTTTTAGATGATGGCACAGAGACCCATGAAGGGTTTGTTGCAAATGGTGTTAAGTTTGTCAATCGTCAGGGCTTTTCTGCTCAAAATCTCGCTAAAAGATAGTCTTATAACCTTGTTTTTTTACATTTAGCATAAATAAATGTATGGACCTCATGCTGAGGGACAACAAACTACAGGACTCGGAACGAGTCTTTAAAAAAGGAATATTATAATGGCACAATTTACAAGAGCAAATGGTGATTTTCAACCAGTATTAAGATTAGACAGCACTTCTTATACTAACGGCGGCGTTAACGTTGCAACTACAGGCGTAACAGTACAACCACAAGGACCCAAGTTAGACTATTGGACAATCACTGCGGCCGGTGCTTTAACTCCTGCTGACCTTAAAGTCGGTTTTGATATAATTCAAAATAAAGCAACAATCTACATTTATGAGTATACAGACGCGGCTTCTGATCTATTAGCTATCGCAGTATACCCAACAGCGGCATATGATGCGGCTACGTTGCAGGTTGATGTTCGATTAGGACTTAACGGTTGGGTTGGATGTACAGCCGCGAGTGGTGCAGAATTTAGTGGTCTAGCACAAGCGTAAGCTAACAACGTAACAAATTAAGAAGCCTCTTTTATTAGGGGCTTTTTTTTGGTTACTAAATAGTCATATGAAAAGAATTTCATGTCATACTCTATTTGATATTACCAACACCAATGTGTTGAATCGTTCAAAGCCTGTGGGAGATAATATCGAGTTGTGGACGATGCAACGAAATTCACAAGCAAATTTTGACACAATATTACAGTGTATAAGTCTTCGTGGCACACCAGACTTACTACAATATCCTCATAAAATAGAATTTGATCCATACTTCGCAACCAAACATTTTGGTTTTTTAATAGACACGTTTAAAGATTTCTGGCATTGGCGATTTGATTTCTCGGTTCAACAGGACTCTGTATTTGATAACGGCATTGATTCTCTTGGTTATTTGATAAACGATTGTCACGAGATACCTATGCTAACCGTCGGCACAGAATGCCTAAGCAGTTTACCTAACTTCTTAGACTCTACACCAGAACTAGCCAACATTTACTTCGAGGAGCATGTATGATGACGAAAGGTGAACTAATAGACAGGGATAAGATAACGCAATTATTTAAAGCAGAATTGCTCGATGGGTTAAAACACTCGTATATCAGCAATGATGATAGCGGTATCAAATTATTCGGTGAATACAGTATTCGGAGTACACCTGATAATTGTTATGTAGTTAGCAAACCTCATTGGGGAGAAGACCTAGAATTTACAAATGCTAAAAATGCCACGACATATTGTGTATTGCATCATAATAATTTCTCAGAGATCGCAGGAAAAGTTTATACATTAGATGGTAAATTAGCAAGTATTAACTTAGATATTGCTATCCATACAAAAGGATACCAGAATTCTGGTAATACACTTGATCATAGATTAATTCAATTGACTAAATTGCAACATGATTTAGAAAAAAAGAAACAAATTGTCATACAGTTAACAAAACATATAAATACATCTAAAGAAACACAACGCGCCATTTTTGCAAAACAAAAAAATAAGCGGCACCTAAAGACCAGGAATTCTACTGGCGATGATAAATACAAGTACAGATTAACTAGGAACTGATTATGAAATTAAATGATTTAAACACGAAGAAAGGCCACGCCGTCACAGCGTTAAAAGAAAACTTTGAAGTTGATCTTAAAGTAAAGGGTCTTACTAAAATACAAACCGAAACAATGCTTAATAAGCTAAAAGGTTTGCTCAAGGAAGCAAAAGAATCACGCACTTTTGGTGCAGACTATCCATCATACATGAAAATGGTGTTCATGGAACAGGCTCTCCGGGAGCATTACAAAACAGTTCCTGCTACACCAAGAACTAGAGTAATCACTGAAAACGAAGAAGTTAATCGTTCTCAAGTCATCTTGGCCGCACAGGACATGGTTGATTCTGTTCAAAAAATGTTAGAAGAAGTTTCTGATATGCTGGTCAAAGAAATGCCTGCACTTACGGACAGTATTCAAAGTGAAATTGGTGTCAATGAAGCACAAGCATTTGATCAAACAGCAGGCCAAGGTCTAGCTGAACTTAATCAATGTTTAGTTTCTGTTAAAGGTCAACTTGATCAAGCATTATCTGGTGTCACCGGTGGCGAAGTTATTGATGCATTTGACGGAGACATTGATATGGGCATGGGCGACGGTGAAGTAGCTGTTGATGACATGGATGTATCTGCACCAGTTGATGTTGTCGGTAATATAGACGGACCAACAATTGATGATGTAGAAGATATTGACGTAGACGTTTCTACAGGGCCAGTCGGCAGAGCAAGAAGGTAAGACCCAATGAGGTTTTTCGAATTTGTTGAGCCTGCAGAAGAAGATGCACAGGTTGCCTCTATTATTGCAGTATCTAATCAATTGCAACAGCACGTAGAAGACGAGACAGTCAATACGGACGATTTTATGGTTGATGATTTATTAGATTTGTTTCAAGCTAACGGTGTCATCTTAGATGTACAAGACCTCTACACAATGATTGATAAACCTTTACTTAAAGGAATCATATCAAATATAGAAGGTGACAAAATAGTCTTCAAAGGACACGAGCCAGTTAATATTGATCCAGATGATAGCAAATCTGATGGTGAAAGTACAGTTGCTAATATGGCAAAATCTGCTCAAACATCACCTGAATTCAAAATTTAACCCAATTTAATAGACACAGGTAAAGAAATGCTTTATACTTGTGTATAAGGACAATTACTTTAATGGACGTTACACAAATAGCAAAAGAAAAAATTAAAATGCACCTTGACAACAGGGGCAAAGGCTTTGGTATACGTATAGGTATTGAAACGACTGGTTGCAGTGGTTATGCCTACAAACTTGAGTTTGCTGACATAATAGAGCCTGAAGATATCAGATCAGATTATGATGGTTTCTCGGTGTTCATTGATCCCAAGGCTAAAACAATGCTTGACGGCATAACAGTTGATTATCAGAAAAAAGGACTCAATGAAGGTTTCGAGTTCATCAATCCAATAGAAAAAGCACGATGTGGTTGCGGAGAGAGCTTTACAATTTGAAGTTGAAGATATCTCATTTAGTAGCCAATGGTTGTAGTTATACCTACGGTCATGGAATTCCTAATCCACTAGAAGATGCTTGGCCTTCTCTAGTAGCAAAAGAATTAGGTGTTCCTTTAGTCAATCTAGCTATTCCTGGACAAGGGAATGACGCGATATATAGACACACAAATCGATATTTTTATAAAAATTTATACTATGATAACAATCCGTTATATATTCATGCATATTCTCAGTCTGCACGACAAGAAATATATGCTCACACAGATGTCCAGGGAAATATTAGCCAAGCGCATCAGTTACTTGATTCGAGCCCAGGCAACAAGTTGGCACTTGATAAAGAAGTATTGTTGCAAACTGATGAGTGGGCATACCATTTACTAGAAGAACACAAATGTCATCTCTGGGCCAGCATTAATGCATTGTTAGATTCTTATAAGATTAACCACTTAGCAAGTGACTATATGCCACAGACAGATGGTGCAGTCCGGTCCTGGATGTGGCAACATAATTACAATTTACAGGCTGAAATATACACTCATAGTAATAAATTAACAGACTTTAATATAGTCACTCACCATATACCTAAAACTTCATGCTTGCATGAGACTGAAGAAGGACACCGATACCTTGCAGATTATATCCTGCGGCAAATAAATGCTAGATGGGACGGTGTAGAAGTAATAACAGAAGACTATGCAACATTAGGAGACTCGATGGTAGTAGCACCAAATGCAAGTGATCGTATTCGACGTATAGGTATAGACAGAACAAAAGTAGATGAAGTAAAAGAATTGCCTAGTCAGTGGCTACACAATCTTTATTATCTAAATGAATTAGGTTTGCCTTGGCTCGATATGCATTGGATGGGTAAACCACACCTCGAGGCTGAACTACCATGATAACACCTAAATATCCCTACAAAATCCTTGAGAAAGGTGACTACAATGGATCGCGCAAATACCATGCTCCAGGCGGCCAGAAACTTCCGAGTGTTACAACTATATTAAGTGCCACTTCATCAGAAGAAAAGAAACAAGGATTAGAGGCCTGGCGCAAGCGAGTTGGATATGCCCAAGCGGAAGCGATCACTCTTGAAGCGGGAAGTCGTGGAACACGCATGCACAAGTGGCTCGAAGACTACATCAAAACAGATGTGAGAGGGACTCCTGGTTCAAACCCATACAGTAAACAAAGTTATAAAATGGCTCGGGAGATTATTGGTAAAGGACTTAAAAACTGTGATGAGTATTGGGGTACTGAAATTTCATTATGGTTCCCTGACATCTATGCTGGCACCACTGATTTAGTCGGTGTACACGCAGGTGATGACGCTATCATGGATCACAAACAATCGAACAAGCCCAAAAAGCGTGAATGGATTGATGAGTACTTCATTCAGCTAACCGCTTACGCTGATGCTCACAACGAACTCTACGGCACAAAAATACGCAAAGGTGTTATCTTTATGTGTAGTAAAGATTACCAATACCAAGAATTTATTGTCCAAGGCAATGAGTTTGATAGGTATCACCAACTGTGGTTAAAGAAATTAGATCAATACTATACCCAGTTTCTGTAGTCTTCTAGCTTTCTAAAATTTCTAAGATAAATAAGTATAATCACAGGAAAGTTATACTTATGGCTATTATTCAAATCTCTAAACTTCAACAACGAGCAGGTAACCTGGTTGACTTACCTCAACTAGTGGAAGCAGAAATGGCCTGGGCATCTGATGCCAGAAGACTTTTCATTGGTAAAACAGTTAGCGGCTTAGAGAATGTTGAAGTATTAACCTCGTATTCTGCTATTACTTTTAGTCAAATTGACGGCGCAGTCGGAAATCTAAACATCTCAAATACAGTGGCTGATGGCCAAGTACTTGCATACGATGGTACTAATTGGGTCAACAAGGGTGGAACTGTTGGTGGCACAGTCGATCTAGGTGCAGTAGGTAATGTATCAATCGCAGGTGGATCAACTGGTTATGTCTTAGAAACTGATGGTCTTGGTAATCTTACGTGGTCTTCAAAAGGCACAGAAACTGCATTCATTCAATCAATTTCACAAGCAAATCCAGGTTTAGTCACGACTGCTGATAACAGTTCACTAGTCTCGGGTGCGGCAGTCACGATTACTAACTGTCCAGGAATGACTGAGGTCAACGGTGGCACATATTATGCAAACGTGCAGACATCAAATACATTTACACTTTACTCTGATCTAGCGTTATCTACTGCGGTGGATACATCTGGATTTACTGCCTACTCGAACACATCAATGACTGCGACTTCTACTGCTACTAATATTATCACAGTCGGTGATGCGACATTGTTTGCCCTGAATATACCAGCAAGATTTGTCGGTGATGTCAGCGGAACAAACCTAGATAACGCGAATACTTTTTATATTAAAACAGCATCAGGTACTTCTGTCACAGTTTCAGACGAATTGTTAGCTAACGGAGTTGCTGGTAGTGTATTTGCATTACAGACGGTCTCTGGTCTTTCTGTTAGCATGTATGGAACGGGCGGTAGATTAGTATCTCCATTAGGTGGCGCAACTAGCGCGGCAAGTGCAGGGTCATCAACAAATACACAAGTTTTGTACAATGACACAAATTTAATACAAGGCGATGCAGACTTTACATACGACTCTACTGGAGCCGGATTGTTAACATTAACTGGCAACGCTAATGTTGGTAACTTGAACAGCACTGGTTCAGTTACATCATCAAGACTTTTTTCAAACGTAGCAACAGGTACAACTCCAATTGTTGTCACATCTACCACACGAGTAGCAAATTTAAACGTATCAAATTCACTTGTCTCAGGTACGGTATATACAGCGGCACAGCCGGCAATTACTTCTGTTGGTACACTAGTATCGTTAGCAGTAACAGGAAATATTACTTCGGGTAATGTAGCAGGTACAGGTGGAGTATTCACGTATGTCTCGGGAGATGGAGCAAACTTAACTGCTTTGTCTGGCGCAAATGTAACTGGTGAAGTGCCGTTCGCGGATACAGCAAACGCAGTAGCAGGAGCTAATGTATCAGGCGCAGTAAGTTTCGCAACTACAGCAAACAATGTAGCAGGAGCAAACGTCTCTGGTGAAGTTGATTTTGCACAAGTAGCAAACGCAGTAGCAGGAGCAAATGTATCAGGTGCTGTCGCATTAGCAACAAGTGCTACATCTGCAAATGCAGTAGCTGGAGCTAACGTCTCTGGTACTGTTCCTTCAGCAACTCTAGCAACTTTTGCAACAACAGCAAACGCAGTAGCAGGTGGTAACGTATCAGGTACAGTTGCTTTGGCAACAACAGCAGGCTCTGTAACAACTGCGGCACAAGGAAATATCACATCAGTCGGTGCACTTACTTCACTCACTGTCAGTGGAGCATTGAATGTATTAGCTGGTACATTACAAGCAGACACATTAACAACAGGTGCATCAGGCACTGCGGGTTCGATCACGGGTAACTGGACATTGACATCAGGCTCACGCCTTACTGCAACATATGCGGATTTGGCTGAGTACTATGAAGGTGATAGTGAATACGAATCTGGGCAAGTTTTAGATTTCGGTGGCGAAAAAGAAGTTCATCTTTCTGCTACTGAATGCAGTCAACGAGTAGCTGGTATTGTTACCACTTCACCAGCATATGTCATGAACGACGATTGTCCAGGACTTAAAGTTGCGGTTGCTCTACAAGGGCGAGTACCGACTAAAGTAACAGGCAAATGTGAGAAAGGAGACATGATGGTCTCTGATGGTGCAGGACATGCAACTGCTTGGTACAATGTAGTAACCAGTATGCAACCAGGTGTTGTTATAGGTAAAGCAATTCAAGCACGTACGGACACTGATCTTGGTATTATAGAAATAGCAGTCGGCCGACTCTAGTACAAATAGCTAAAATCTCAAACTAATCATAAATACATTTGATTGTTCTCGTTTATTCGAAAACTCAAATAAACAATCTCATGCGGGTTTGCCCCCGAACGTGCGACCTAGAACGTCTCAAACTCAAATCTTAGGAGAAAAACAAAATGGCAAATCGATTAAAAATCACAAAAGCTACCAAAACGTTTAGTATTACTGGTATCGGCGCATCAACAGCCGCTGGCACTAATAGACAAGCGATTATCACAGTAGCCGCAGGCGGATTAAAACCTGCAACTAAAACTATGACAAATTCAGACCTTCAAGTTGGCGACAAATTCTTAGTTGCAACTACTCAAAATGGACTAACAGCAGGTACTACTTACTATGTAGGTGAAGTACTTTCTGACACAACATTCGTACCCTTTCGATTATCACCAGATGATATGCAACCAGCAGCCGGCACAACAAGTCCACAATGGCCAGGTGGCGGATCACCTGTTACTACTGCAAGTGGCGCAATAGCAGTAGCTACTACAGTAGCAATATCAGGTAGTGGATACCCGACGCCTAGCAACGCAACAGGCCCTCAAATGGGTGTAGTTGGTGGAGACACATCATTATTTGGTTCACAACTTACAGTGACTTCGGCCATTGCTGTAGCGGCTCCAGGCAGGTATTGGTTCGATGCCGCGTCAGCAGACGTATTCGGTGACAAAGACGCAGACTTTGCAACTAATGCAACAGTAGGCGAGCAATTGTCAAAAAGCTTTACACAAGATAATGTTCCATTTGTAGTAGGTGATCTTATTGTTGGATATTCATACATTATTAGTAACGCAGGCACTACAGACTTTACAGGAATTGGTGCAGAAAACAACAATCATGGTACAGTCTTTGTAGCAACTGGTGTTGGCGCAGGTACAGGTACAGTACTTTATTCAGGTTCTGGTTCTCTTAACTTAGAATTAGGAACAGTGGGTTCTGTAGATGTAGTAGCAACAAACACTGCAAGTTCTTCAGCAGGCACAGGTTTAATTACATGCGCTTCGACTGCGGATTTTGATCTATTTGCTCCTATCTGGTTTACAGCAACTATCGGTGGACTAACAGCAAACACAACATACTTTGTTTTAACAATCCCAAGTGCGACTACATTCAGTGTCTCAGCAACTAGAAATGGAGCAGGATTAGCACTATCTACTACAACTGTAACAACTCCCGCTAACATAGAAAAATTAACTCTAGGCGCTGTTTCTAATCTTACAGCATACGACGAGGCTTCAATCTATGGCGCAAACGATGATGCGGATTCTTTCATTCTACGTCAAAAAGGCAAAAGAAAATACTTAGTACAGAATTCAGCAGGTAACTCAGGAATTTGTACATTAGTTGACGGTGCTGGAGCAACATTGAATGCAAATGAAATGAGTATTTCAGGTACATACAGAGCATCAACAGGTAATGCTGGTGGACTTGCGGGTGTTACATCCTTTGCACAATCAATCTCTGATGTTAATGGATTGCCATTCACTAATGCTGAAGGCACTACAGTTACTGCCGCATATAACCCAGGCATGCAAGCAACATTCGTAGCGGCACCAGCGGCTATTGCTTACCCGGCAATTGTTTCGGGTACTAGATACGCAGTTATTTCAGATGGCACTACTACAGCGGCATTACTAACAGCAGTTGGTTCAACAAGTGTTGCGGCCGCGACAGGATATACAATAGGAAAGTCTTACATCATTACAACGGCAGGCACTACAGACTTTACACTTATCGGTGCTGATGATAGTGTAGTAGGTACTATCTTTACTGCAACTGGTGTAGGCTCAGGTACAGGTTTTGCAAGTGACGCGATCTTTACAGCGACTAATGCCGGAACTGGTGCAACGACAGGTACATTCCAACAGTACTCTCAGACTGGTTCTAACAAGCCAATTATTGCATTTGCATAATCTAACAACTTAAAGGGAATTAGGTAATGGCACAAAATAATGCACAGAGAGTAGGAGCGAATGAATCTAGCATCGCAGTCCTCCAAGTTGAATTCAGAAATTTGGATTCTAAATTTGATACATCTTTAGCTGATGTGAGAGCAGACGTTAAAGAAGTATCAGAAAAAATAGACAAGTACAGTGAAAGTACGCTTCAGATACTGAAAGAGGTTCAATTAATAAACCTTAATTCTTATACTGAGATATCGAACAAAGTAGCAGGACTTGAAAAATGGAGATGGATGATGATGGGTGCAGGTGTTGTACTTGGTGGGCTAGGATATTCAGGTATTGAATCTTTTATGTCACCCTAACAAATGATATGACGTTTAAGAATGGGGACTTCGGTCCCCATTCTTTTGGATGTCTATAAGGAAGTTAATACTTTCATTTTTTCTACTACATTATCAATATTAATAGTGGAAAACAAGCCAGGATGTAATGGTTTGGGATACATGTTGTTTCCTACCCAAGCGTAACCACAATGCTCATCGTTTAAGATAGGTGTAAATTCATTCTCTATTGCACAAAAGAATGTATGATATGCAAATGTATTATTGACAAACTTTTGAATTGGTACTAATTTAAAATCATCAGACCAAATTTGAATTTCTTCGTTGCATTCTCTTTTTAACCCGATAAGCAAAGTTTCGTTCTTTTCGATCTTGCCGCCTGGAATAGACCATGTAGGATTCTTGTTCTCATTTCTAAGTAGATATAAAAATCGATGAGTAGATTTACTGTAAAAAAAGATGCCAGCGGATTGATTAACAATGATCATACAGTTATTTATTAGGTGAACAAAGGTGCCTTAAATAACTACGCTGTAATCACCTTCACCATAGTAACCTTCGTAAGACTTCATCCATGCCGCCACCTTTGCTGGATGGTCAGGATCTTCTGGTGTTGCCGCCCATCTATATTGAATCTGTGTAGTTAGATTAGTTACGTAATCGACTTGATCTTCATTTACATTTGCATCATATGAAACAAACCATTTCGAAATATCTGCGTTGAATTGTAGAATATCATTTGCTTGTGCTGTAACAACATTATACACTGTACCGGTACCAGCTGGCTGTACATTATTCATCGTGAAGATAGTGCCGATTGTGTTTGTTGCCGCACTATACTGAGCAAAATTAGATGTACCTACACTAGCAATCATGTATTTTGATCCAGAGACCATAGCAGTTGCAATTATTGCTTGGGGTATTTCAGATTCTCCAGTGACACTTCCTATGATTGTCCCCCAAGAGGATGAATCACTTCCTATACTGTCTACTAACAAATATCTAACTCCGATTACTGGTCCTGGCAGACCGGCATTCGGTCCAGTGATCTGTGGATTAATAACACTGTTAACTGGTGTCAATGTGTTTGCCGGCAATGTATCTGGATCAACACTAAATATCAAGTATCTATCATCCAGCGGGTCAACTACTATTGTACCTACAATTTCATGGTCCATGTATGGATTTACTAGCCATATCTGAGAAATACCTGGACGATATGCTCCGTATACTTGTAATAGTGCAGTCCAAAAGATACTAGTATCTGGATTGACTGGTGCATCTAATGAATCATTGGGTACTAAGGCAGTTGTTTCGTTCTGTGGCAGTAACTGCAATGAGTTGCCTATAAACAATAACTGATAACCGTACGGTGATACTTTCTGTCTAGTTCCCATAAGCAAGTCATCGTTATCCATATCTTCAATTGTCTTGCCGTCAAAAATAGAAGCAATAACTTTGTTAATGACACCATACTTTCTAAGTTTTGCCGATGTTGTCAACCATATGGGTATGTAAAATTTCCAGGACATCACATCGATTGGATTTCCTGTGCCTTGCGGAATACTACGAGATGAGAATGTTAACCCATCTTGATAAACGACTGACAATGAAGTCCAATCTACAAAATTATCGGTGCTTTGAATTTCTAAACTTGGATTGAATAATGTTCCTAACTGTTCAATTATTTCTAGTTTTTGCTGATAGTTAGTTGTCCAAATATCAACTTGTACTCTCAATGTATACGGTACCGGCATTAGTTTCTCAACAGTGAATGCCTGACCCTGTGTTGTCTCGTAAGAGCCAGTAGCACTGTCAAACGATCTTTGTCTTATGTTTTGTTTCTCTACGAAATAAGGCTCTTGTGTGCGTTTCTGATCATATTCGAGTCCATTAATAAAATATGTCATTAGTGGAGCCGAAGGCAGATTGCTTGCAGAATTATTCGCCATAATAGTAGCAGCCTGCCTACTCGCATCACCATATTGAACTGGTACACGCCGTAAGATGAGATTACCGTTTGGATCCTTTCCGTTAGAAACATACCATTCACTAAAGATTTTTTGAAACTGTAATAAAAATCTTCTTATCTGATTATCGTAAAAATATTGTGCCATTATGTTCCGTCACTTGGTGGATTGTCATCTGGTGCTAAGTCTAAGAGTGAAGATAGCGGTTGTGCAGATGCTATGTTCCCTTCATCATTATTTATGTAAATATTATCATCGTTATTAATAAATCCAGATTGCAATGATTTATCGACCGAGGTATAGCCTGTTTCAGTTCTAACATTCTCGTCCACTCTTAACCAGAGTGTTCCTGACCAACGATACAATACATTCGGTGAGTAATCGATTCGTAAGAAGTAATATCCTACTGTAGGTGATGATGGGAATGAGATTCCTGCACCAGTCGGCAAGCCATTAGGGGCAGTACCATCACCAGTTAAGTATCCTGATGTGTAACCAAATGACTTTGGCGTAGAACGAGCAATGAATTGGAATCTAGGATCACAATCTGCTCTATAGTCCATTGTGTTAGGACCATATGGCTCAGTACCTGTGAAGCCTGACTGTTCAGGATCTTGGTCTGCCGTTGCATAAGTGTTATCAGCCGTACCATATGGACCAGTAACTGGTCCAGAAATATTAACTGCTAATAATTTAGTACCTTCTAGTGCTCCTGAGCCTGTAGCAGACATCTCTGGTGCTTCAATCATTATCGATAAGCTTGCTTCTACGAATTTAGCAATCACCTGATCTAGGTCAATATCTTGACCCTTCATTTTAGACTGCATAACTTCAAGCACTTCTTTTGGTATCTTTATGCCAGTTGATGCGTTTCTATAGTTAGCACTTTTCATCGTCACTACTTGGCCGGTTGCTGATAATGGTGAATTGCCTGGCATCCATGCTCGAACATCAGTCGGCGGTGCCGGTTGATTCTCTTTCTGAGACAAAACACCATTTGCTTCGTACAATCCATAAGTAGGGATAATGTAAAACTTCGAGGAGTCATATCCTGCTTTCGGTAGAATCCGATCTGCTTCTTTTAGTACAGCATCATTGATTCTAATATTTTCGTTGTAACGGCCTAATACATCTTTTAATGTATTAGATGCGTCTAGTTCCCAATATAGATCAGGGTCAGTTGCACCAGGTTTAGTACCAGCTGGTACTTCTTGCAATGATGTGTAATTTTTATCACCGAACGTAATTACATATCCAGGTGGATAATCTGATGTTATATCCCAATCTCCTAGGTAGTTGTCGATGTCGGTTGGTTGTTCAAGGATATTAGAGAACTCTTGGCTATCAACCATTTTCTCACATTTAATACGCCAAAGATGCGGGTACCAATCAGACGCAAATCCTTCACTTGCGTAGTTCGAATCCGTAACTTGATAAAATCTTCTCAGTGCAGTTGGGAATGTCTCGTTAAGACCATCGTAGTCAAGCAAGTGAGGTAACTCAATGACATCACCGACCATTAATTTTCTACCAACGATGTCAATCATATTATTGTAATGAATAGTTACAAAAATAGTATCATTACTTAAGAATAAACCGAATTGGCTCAGGTCAAAATCTAAGTTCTGTACATTATAATGACCACGTAATCTGTAAATATCTTTTGCATACTTTCTATCTCTGTTCTCTAGGAACAGTAAATCTTGTATGTTATTTGGGTTTAATGCATCATATTGTGGTTGACTGAAATCTGCTGAGGCACCTTGGTCCTCAGGACCAAGATATTTGTGTACGAACAAGTCCGTACCGCCCACAGTCATTTGTTCAGAAATATTTCTGTCGAAAAAACGGTAGTCGTTTTGTTTTTCTTCTCTGTATAAACTGAGTCTAGGCATATATATATTTATCGTAAAGAATGCCAAGTACATATTCTGGGGAAAAAAGATATTGCTTTGTAAAAAAATATAACGTATAATTCGCGAGATATATAAGTACGTATTAAAATTAGCAGAGGATACTAATGGCAAAGAGAAAAGGAAAGCCGGTTTATTTTACCCCAGAACCGAAGTGGACAGACTATCAATCTATCACCGACCCAGATGCACAAGCAAAAGCATATCAGGATTGTCAGTACTTTATTCGTACTGAGATCGCAGATAAGAAAAAAATTACAATCATAAGAGCATGGATAAAAGAGGAATCTGGTTGGCCTGACAAAGATATTGAGGTCATTCTTCGAAATCCAGACTGGGCATTCAGTACTCAATCTGAAGCTGTCTTCTTCAAAACAAAAGTAGGCTATCTGCCACAAGCAAATAGAGATTATGTTGAAAAGCAAAGGCCCGATTGGGTAGAGCGCGGTTTGCAAATTAAACAAGAAAAAGAAGAGAAGACCAGTGACAACCCGAATCGGCCCTCGATTCAAGACATTATGAATGACAAGTTACTTGAGGCTGGTGGGGAAATTGATGGTTTGATCGATGAATGGTTTAAAAATAAACGTAAACTAGATGTGCCCATGATACAATCGAGTATAATGAAATTTCTTAATCTTTACAGTCCTTTAGCACAACATATACCCAAATTAGTTTTGTTATATGAAAAAGAAAAGCTTGAGTTTATCGAAGTAATAAAAGGCAAAGACGACCAGTTAGTTGAGGGATATGAACATCTCACTAAAACAAAATTAAAACAAAGTGTAATTCTTTATGATCACATCATAAGCACGTTAAATTCATATGCTACTCTCAAGATTCAATCTAGGACAAAACGCAAGACTAAGCCTATCTCTCCCGAGAAGGCTGTATCTAAGTTAAAATATTTAAAAGAATTCACCACTGATCAACTGAAGCTGAAAAGCGTCAAACCAACTGCACTGCATCTATCAAAAGAAGCATGGGTATATGATACAGGAAAACGTAAACTGCATCATTATGTAGCAGACGATTTAGGTGGAGAAATGTTTGTCAAGGGCAACACATTGCTAGGCTTTGATAAAGTAAAGAGTCAGATCAAAACTCTGCGCAAGCCTCATGAACAAATCAAAGAAGTAATGGGGAGCAAGCCAGCCGCAAGGACTTACTTCGACAAGATCAAATCTGTTGGCATTAGACCAACAGGTCGCTTCAACGACCATATCATTATCTTAAAGGCTCACCAGAGATAAATACTCGTAACAGGAAATATTTTTATGGCAGCCGATAACTTAGCAGTACCAAACAACGAGAATCTTGAGCAACTTAAAGAAGACATGTTCGAAAACCTACGCATGCGTTTAGGTGACGGTATCATCGATATAGAACTTGATCCAAATCACTACGAACAAGCCTATAAATATGCTGTACTTACTTATAGACAAAGAGCAGAGAACTCGGTGCAGGAAACTTACACTTTGCTAACAGTAGAAAGAGATAGAGATACATACACGTTGCCGTCAGAGTTTATTAATGTCAGGCAAGTATTCAGAAGAACAATCGGTTTAGAGACTGGGCCAGGCGCATCGTCATTCGATCCATTCTCAAGCGCCATCTTAAATACATACCTATTGAACTATAACCATTCAGGTGGTTTAGCAACATATGACTTCTATGCAAGCTATGTAGAACTTGCCGCAAGAATGTTCGGTGGCTTTGTAGTTTATACATTCGATTCAGTAACCAAACAAATCAGACTTGTCAGAGATTTTAAAGGCTCTGGAGAACAAATTCTTATATGGGCTGACATTTCTCGTCCAGAAACTTCGTTATTACAAGATCCAGGCATCACACCTTGGATATATGATTTCACATTAGGAACACTCAAACTTATCATTGGTGAAGCACGTGAAAAGTTCTCGACTATTCAAGGTCCAGGTGGTGGTACTGCTCTAAACGGTGCCGCTATGAAAGCAGAAGGCAAAGCAGAGCAAGAAAGATGCCTGAAAGACCTCAGAGACTATGTTGATTACTCACAGCCACTCACTTGGGTTCAAGGCTAGCATCTAAGGTGATTAACAGTATTCAATTCACAGACAATATTTGGTATATCGGAATTGAATGTGGGGATATCGCATCCATGATGCCGTTTAAAGGCCATATCGACACTATTGATATTACAACCACTGATTTAGAAAACGTAGACCCTTGTATCTGAATGGGTAGAGTAGATTAGACCCAAAACATTTGACTTTCGCTTCAATATACTCTAATATGACTATCTAAATAAAGGATTATCAATGATAGTAGGTATTACAGGCTTGATGGGCAGTGGTAAAGATACCGCCGCTGATTATCTCATCGACGTTCATGGTTTCACTAGACTCAGTTATGCAGGCGCCCTCAAAGATTCTATTTCCTCAATTTTTGGTTGGGACCGAGAAATGTTAGAAGGTACCACACCACGCAGTAGAGAATGGCGAGAAGAAGTCGATGTATGGTGGTCAAATAGATTACAAATGCCAGATTTAACTCCTCGTTGGGTTTTGCAGTATTGGGGAACAGAAGTAGCTAGGCGCACCTTTCACGATGATATCTGGATAGCATCTGTAGATAATAAAATGCGAGCTACAACCGACAATATTGTCATCACTGATTGTCGTTTTAAAAATGAATTTACTTCAATCAAAAATGCTGGTGGTTTCACTATTCGAGTTGAACGAGGTGAACAACCGCTATGGCTACCATTTGCAAGAGATTATAATCTGACAAGTAACCCACAAGCATTGGCTGAGTTAACCAATTTCAATGTACATGCAAGTGAATACAGCGCCATTGGCGTAGAGTACGATTATAAGATTGATAACAATGGCACAATAGACGAGTTGCATAAAAACATAGAGCGCCGATTGTTTTAATAATCTACAGTTAAATCTCCACGTATCCACAATACGTTCTTTTTCTTAACAACCTCGACGCAGTTTAAGCAGATCGTTCTTAGATTTGTAAAATCTGTGTTTTGTGGGTTACCATCTATATGAAACACTGTCATTTGGCTAGAGTATAAACCCTGAAAGCCACAAAGAAAACAAGTAGTATCTTTCTTGTATCCTGCTTTTTGCCACAAGTATACAGTCGCCCTCTTAGGATTATTCTTCCCACAGGTATCGCATATGCTCCGATAATGTCGAGTGCCGTTCTTTATATAATTGACGGCACATACATTTTTGTTGCATTTTTTGCATATTGGTCTTGACACTGACATATACGTATTTATGAAATACCTTCGAAGGTGTCGTTATCCGCTATTTTTTTCATTCCGAGATAAATAATAGTATGAAAAACACAGGGTGTAACCCTCACAATCATACAAAAGGACTAATATTATGGCACTAACATCACCAGGCGTACAAGTATCGATAATTGATGAAAGTCAATATCTGGCAGGGGCTCCTGCATCAATCCCATTTATTGTTTTAGCAACAGCAGAAAACAAAGCGGACCCAACAAGTACCGGCACAGCGGCGGCAACCACTGCGGCTAATGCAGGTAAAATGTATAGAGTTACAAGTCAACGCGACCTGGTTACTTTATATGGAAACCCATTCTTCTATTCTTCAGCAAGCGGAACAGCACTTCAAGGATATGAATTAAATGAATACGGTTTGTTAGCGGCTTACTCAGCACTTGGTATTTCTAATCAAGTTTTCTGTTTAAGAGCAGACATTGATCTAGCTAGTTTAGTGGGATCAACAGGTCGCCCAACAGGAGCTCCTAAAAACGGTTCTTACTGGTTAGACACAACTAGTTCTACTTGGGGAATTAACGAATTTAATGCAACAACCGGCGCATTTACTGCAACGGCACCAACTGTTATATCACTATCTACTTTAGTATCAGCTGGCGCACCATTATCATCAATCGGAAATATCGGTGATTATGCAATTGTATCAATCCCTGATTATACATTACCAAATTCATCTACTGCACCAACTTATTGGTACAAAGATCGCACTAACACTTGGGTAGGCATAGGAAGTACAGGATGGCTTTCTGCTCATCCTGCACTTCAAAGTACAGTTTCAGATCCTGTACTAACAGCTACTGATACTGTTACTTTCGTTCTAAACGGAACAAACAGTGCAGTGCTTACTGTTTCGGCAGCACCTAACAACACTGTAGCAGACTTAGCATCACAGATTAATGCATTGAATTGGAAGTGGATCTCAGCGGCAGTAGAGTCTGGTAAACTTACTATCTATTCTGCTCAAACAGGTGGAAGCACAGTCGATCCTTACTACGTTAGATTTAACGATGCAGGCTCCGGCGACACCATTATGGCTGATTTAGGATTTACTGGTACTACAGTAACTGGATTTCAACCTAAAGCATTCTACGGCACATCTGCTCAACAACCATCATGGCAAGTTGGGCAGGCTGCACCAGCTCCAACTGGATCTGTTTGGGTTAAAGTAGCAGGAACTGGCTTACAGCCAGTTATCTCAGAGTATGATTCAACATCTATATCATATACTGCAAAGACACCAACATTTGCTTCAAGTGACTGGGCACAGATTTATGCTTCAGACTCAACAGGCGGACAAGCAATACCAGCTGGTAGTGTTTATGCACAGTATGGATTTGATTCAGATTACTTAGCTAGCCCACTTTACTATTTCTACAGAGCCACAACAGGTGCAACTACAGTTCAGGGTACTAATACGACTCCTGACTTTACATCTGGTCCTTACGTTGCTTCTGTTCAAATTACTACACCTGGCGCTTCTGCACTAAGTACTAAGTACACATTTAATCTAGCAAATAACACTGATGCAACAGACTTTGTAACTTCATGGCAATCAATGAATCTTCCTTATACATCAGCGACAGTTAATGATGACGGAACTATAACACTATCTCACACAGCAGGTGGAGTTATTGTATTAGATGATTTTTCTGATTCTACCGGTGTATCTTCTGGTCTCTGGTTAGAAGCAGGATTCGAAGATGCAACAGTCGGATGCAAACCTGGACCATTCAGAAATGATATTTCATTCTCTGTAACACAAAGTTCAACTACAGGGTCAGGCGCAGGCTTAAACATTGCTGTATCAAACGATTATGGCTACTATACTTTCGAACCAACAAGTGTTGGTTCAGGTGGTACTGGTCATGCAGTCGGAGATCAAGTTACGTTCTTAGGCTCTGGCTTAGGTGGAGCTACAACAGCTAATGATTTAGTCGTTGTTGTTTCTTCTGTGAATGCTGGCGTAGTTACTTCTTATACTTGGTTCTCAGGTGTAGGTGCAAACGCATTTACAGTTCAATTGTCTAACTGGAAAGAGTTTTCTGTTACTACAACAGGCGCGAATTCATTGACAGCGAACGAAGGCGCTCCAACAGCAGTCCCAACTAACATGGCTAACTGGTATTACTCATCAACTGATCAAGTTGATATTATGGTAAACTACGGTGGCGGATGGAAGGGTTATAAAAATCAAGGATATGATGCAAATGGATTACCTAGCCCATCAGTAGCTAACGCAACTAATGCAAATGGTCCACTAGTAAGTGCGACTGAGCCGACTACACAAGATAATGCTGGCTTATCAGCATTAGTATACGGCGATCTTTGGTTAAGCACTGCTGATTTAGAACGGTATCCTCTTCTGTATAGATATCAACAAATTACTCAAGTAGGTGGCGGATCAGCAACTGATGAATGGGTGTTAATAGACAACTCAGATCAAACTAATCCATCTGGAATTTTGTTTAATGACGTTCGTTGGGCAACTAATGCTACAACTAACCCAGCAAATGATCCAATTCCAACTGTTATTTCATTGTTAGCAAGTGATTACGCAGATATTGATGCTCCTTCAGAAGCAAACTACCCACAAGGTATGTTAGTTTGGAACACAAGACGTTCTAGTTACAATGTAAAACAGTACAGAGTTAACTGGTTTAATGCTGACAGATTCCCAAATAAAGTTCTTCCTTCTGAGAAGGATGCATGGGTAACTGCTTCAGGCGAACAATCAAACGGCGCTATGTATGCAGGTCGTAAAGCACAAAGAGCAATGGTTGTACAGTCAATGAGGTCAGCGATAGACAGCAATACGGCTATCAGAGATGAAGATAACTTCTTCAATTTACAAGCATCTCCGAACTACCCAGAACTACAACCCAATATGATTGCGTTGAACTCTGACAGAGGTGAGACATCTTACATTGTTGGTGATACTCCAATGAGACTTAAAGATGATGCAACTGAAATTCAGGCTTGGGCAACTAACACAGCGTTAGCGGCTTCTACAGGAGAAGACGGACTTGTAACTAGAAATACTTACATGGGTCTATTCTATCCATCGGGTATCACTACTGACTTAGCAGGTAAATTAGTGGCTGTTCCATCATCACACATGATGATAAGAACAATGTTGCGTAACGATAATGTTGCTTATCCTTGGTTAGCTCCAGCGGGAACTAGACGTGGACTTATTGACAATGCGGCAAACATTGGTTATCTTGATGCAGAGGGCGAGTTCCAAGCAATAAGAACACGCATTGGTATCAGAGATGTGTTATACACAAACTTTATCAACCCAATGGTATTCTTCACAGGTAATGGTTTATTGAACTATGGTAACAAAACATCATTCAATTCATCATCTGCACTTGATAGAATCAACGTAGCACGATTGATTGCTTACATACGTAGACAATTGATATTAGCGGCGAGACCATTCGTATTCGAACCAAACGATGCTCAAACAAGAAAGTCTATTACATCAGTAGTAGAGTCATTGTTCCAGGATCTAGTTTCAACACGTGGTTTGTATGACTATTCAATTGTTTGTGATTCATCTAACAATACACCAGCAAGAATAGATAGAAATGAACTTTGGATCGACATAGCAGTGGAGCCAGTCAAGGCGGCTGAATTCATCTATGTTCCAGTTAGAATATTCAACACTGGCGAATTATCAGGTTCATAAGAAATATCAAAGAGGCTTCGGCCTCTTTGATTTTAAAAGATAAATATATATAGATATATTTAATATTAGGAGATTAATAACATGGCATCAGCCTCAGAGACATTAGCAAAACTATCGGTTAATACCGATGACGCAACCGGTAATCAAAGCCTATTGATGCCGAAACTTCAATATAGGTTCCGGGTGAACTTTGTTGGGTTTGGTAATATAGGTGCAACGAACGAAGAACTTTCCCTTACACGACAAGTAATTGATTGTGCTAGACCACAAGTTCAATTCGATCAGATTACATTGAATGCATATAATTCACGTGTTTATCTAGCTGGTAAGCACACATGGCAAACCCTTGCTCTCAACGTCAGAGATGATGCTTCAGGTTTAGTATCTCAAGCAGTTGGCGCACAGTTACAACGTCAATTAGATTTCTACGAGCAGTCTTCTGCCCCAACTGGTTCAGACTACAAGTTCCAAATGGAAATTCAAATCTTAGATGGTGGTAACGGCGTTACTACACCAAACGTTTTGGAAAACTGGTCAGTAGCAGGTTGTTTCTTACAGCAAGCAAACTATCAGCAACTTAACTATGGAACATCTGACGCGGTGTCCATTGCATTGACAATCCAGTTCGACAATGCAGTTCAAACAAATGGATCGGAAGGATCATTAGATTCTTTACCTGGCGCAGGTGTAGGACAATCAGGCATCTTAACAACAGGTGGTACAACTGTCTAAATTATAGACATTTTAACATTAAAAGAACTGGGCCTCCCAGTTTTTTTATGGCTTTTATCTTTAGATAAATAATACTATAGGAGATAATATAAATGGGTGCATTAGACGGAGTAGTATCCGGAATTAAAAGAGACATTTTGGGCCAAACATACTTGCGTGATTATACTCATGCGTCCAAGATATTCTTGCCGGGCAGTCAGAGTAATGCTCCGAAAGTCAAATTTATATTTCATACCTATTTTGAAATCAATGAGCAGGCATGGAAACCACCCACTGGACAAAACTATGGTCTACTAGTAAAACAAGTTAAGTTACCTTCTTTTAGTTTTGACACCACTGAACTTAATCAGTATAATCGAAAACGCATAATTCAATCTAAAATTAAATATCAACCGATAGACATTGTATTCCACGATGACAATGCATCACAAATGACTGCGATGTGGAATGCTTACTATCAGTATAATTACGCTGATTCTTGGAATCCAGAAGTTAACACTACTACCACTGGCGTAGATCGAACAAAGGCTTATAATAGGCGTAACATATACGATCCTTCTTTGACTGAAGACATGCAATACGGGTATAGGGGTGGGTCTACTAACAATGATCCGACTGATCTAAATCCAAACTTTGGTTCAAAGGTTCCTTTCTTTAACAATATTACTATATACGGCATGTGGCAGGGTAAATTCTTGTCATATACGTTAATCAATCCTATTATAACAAACTTTGCACATGATACGTATGATTACAATGAAGGTGGCGGCATCATGCAAAACACAATGACATTTGATTATGAAACTGTCATATACAACACCGGCCAGATAGATGATGATGAAAAGACAGCAGATGTTGTAGGATTTGCAGATCAGTCAAACTACGATCTTTCGCCAAGCCCACTCGCTAGCGGTCCTCTAAATTCTCTATCGGATGTTCTCAAGAGAATGGCTAGTATGGACTCTATTAGTATTGCTGAGTTATATGCATTACAGAAAAGAATATCCTCAGGTGAATTTACAGAAAATGGGATAAACGAAGCAAGGAACGGACTTCAAGCCTTGATCTTAAATAGAATTGCAGGTGGCAACATGACATTCAAAGAGGCATTCTTCCCAACAAATGGTGTTAGTGGAACGATGGTCAACATTGCTAACCAAGGCACTGTTACAGGTACAATCCCAGTTTCAGCCGAAGCAGGTGAACCACTTACCGCAGGACAACAAGTTTTTAATCAAGCCGCGACTCTAGTAGTCGGACGATTGTTGGGAGGCTAAACAATGGCATTAGATATAACACAGCAAGAGACTACGGTAGAAATATTCGACACGTTTTACTCAACAAAAGTAACAGTGCCAGCTGATCAATGGGACGTGGTAAATTCATATTTTGCAGGCGTGTTAAAGGGCGATCCTAATTCAGCATCAGCAAAAAAGACAGCATCACAATTTGCAACAGTACTCTTTAGAATAGCACAAGAGACTGGCACCGACATCATGGTATTCATGGATTACTTCAGAACTAACGTAACAACAAAATTACAAGTAACAGAAGAAATGGCATTTTATCTTAATCTATTGAAGTCCAAAACAGCATTGTACGGAATATCTCAAGTACCTATTCCGAATCAAACAGTTCAACGAAATGTAATTCCATAAGGCTTACTTAATGGCGCGCAAACGTAAATACGCAAACGGTATATATACAATAAAAAATCCAGCAAAGTATGTAGGCAAGGGCAAGCCTAGATACAGATCGGGATGGGAACTTACGTTTATGATTTTTTGTGATAACAATGACAAGATACTCAACTGGGCGAGTGAATCATTAGTTATACCATACATACACCCTTTTACTGGTAAACGTACTAATTATATACCTGACTTCTTTATTGTTTATCAAGACAAATATGGTAAAACAAGAGCAGAGTTAATAGAGATTAAACCAAAGAAAGAAAGCATTATTGAAGCTAAAGTTGCAAACGCAAGAACACAGGCAATCGTAGCAATTAATCATGCTAAGTGGAGATCAGCACAGGCGTACTGTAAGGCACAGGGATTGGTTTTCCGTGTCGTAACTGAAGATGACATCTGGTACCAAGGCGGGAAAAAGAGATAAATAAAAGTGTAGATCGCGATACTGTAATATCCATCTACTCTAACAGCTTAAAAGGAGCCACCAGCAATGATATTTATTAAAAACAAATACACAAAAACATATTATAGCATTATATCTATTGCATCCACCAGAACGGTATCTAAAGAAATTTATACAGAAAAGCATCATGTAATCCCTAAATCTTTGGGTGGTGACAACAGCAAAAGTAATTTATCTGTGTTAACTGCTCGCGAGCATTTTATATGCCACTTACTATTAACAAAAATGCTAACAGGGCCCGCAAAATCTAAAATGGTATATGCGCTTAGTATGCTAATGAATGGTAAGCGGATAGGAAAGCGCAGTGATTACACCATAAATGGACGGTGGTATGCACACGCTAAGATATTAGTTGCTAACGCCACCACCGAATACTGGACACCCAAGCGACGGAAAACTAGATCAGAACAAGTTACTGCATATTATGCAAAGGTTGATAAAACAACAGAGGCATACAAGAATCGCAATAACAGCATACGAGAATATCAGCTTAATAAAGTATGGACACAAAAGGCAATAGACAATAGACTTGCAAACTGTTTAAAATCAGCAGTTAAAAGCAAAGGTGTTAAAAATCCAGAGCATAGTCAGCGGTTGAAGGGTGGAACCCAAACAGCAGAATCTAATGCCAAGCGATCAGCATCACTTCGGGGCAGAAAAACATCTTCGGGTTCCTTAGGTCATACCTGGTCTGATGAAACTAAACAAAAGATGTCAGAATCCCAAAAGAATGTGCCATTATGGGAATGCCCACATTGTAATATAAGGGTACGAGCTAGCCATTTTAAAAGGTGGCATAATGACAACTGTAAGCACAAGACCACAAAATGATTTTCGTGCTGCCGGCATTAAGCTAAATACATATATGACTAACAAACTTGAAGAACTTTTTGATCTAGCAGTAAGTGAAAGAAATAATGAAGGCAATGAACTGGCGGAACCGTTACCTGATCAAACCGGAGACGTTACTCTGGAAGCTATAAACAGTCTCGAAAAGATAGATCAGGCACTGCCAACTGTTAGAGGATTAGACGCATCTGATGCGGAGATGGATGAACTGTCTGATATGGCAAAAGATAGTTACAGAGATTTGATGGATTTAGGCATGCAAGTAGACTCTCGTTTCAGTGGAGACATTTTCAGTGTAGCTAGTACCATGTTAAGTCATGCTATCACTGCTAAAACTGCCAAACTAAACAAGAAATTAAAGATGATTGATTTGCAATTAAAAAAAGTCACATTAGAGCAACGTCAATCAAAAGTAGATGAAAAACTAAACAACATACCTCTAGGCGAGATCGGAGGGGACGGTGGTCAGAATCTGTCTCGCAATGAATTACTGCGTCTTTTAAATCCGAAAATCTCAGAGGAATGATAAATATATTACACGGGAACAAAACATATGAGAAGTCTTAAACAATACATTGCAGAAAGCGTCCACACTTATGATTATACAATCAAAGTTGCAGGTGACGTAGAGAAACAGTTTTTAGAGTTGTTTAAATACAACCTAGACAAGTTCTCCCCCATCGACATTAAAGGTCCAACCTCAACGCCAGTGCAAAAAGATCCATATGGATTTCCTAATCTTAATAATGAACCTGTTCATATTTTTAAGTGTAAATTTGCATATCCCTGCACTGAACCAATGGTTCAGCAGATGGCACAATTATTAGGTCACAATATTAATTATGTTCGTATGGTACCAACAGCGTTCAACGATAGCATCAATAACGAAATGGACCAGTATGAAAATCAAGCATCTCATTCCCCTCTATTAGATCATCCAGATCTGGAAGACAACGGAAAAGAAGCCGCCGACGAATATGGTAACAAGTATATTAATAGTATCAAAGCTCAATCAGAAGACCAAAAGAAAATAGGCCTGCCAGTTGATCAACGAAATACTAAAGATGCATTTGATCCTTGGAAGCCCTGGACAGATGATCAACAAGGCGGAAACAAAAGCCCAATGACTGATATTAAACGGGCTCCTAAGCCTGAAACTTCGGCTGGGTACTAAGGAAAAAATTATGGATTTTAAAAATATATTAACTACATTGGGCGAGATCACAGAGACTGCACCAATAGAAAACCCTAAAGTCTCACCACCCACTACAAAAGAAGTATTAAATGAGTCCGCACCTGTTGCCACTTCACGTGCTTACACAGGTCCTTCATTGAAGGATGTCTTCACAGATTTAATGGAAGCAGATATTTCATTAGAGCCAGTTCAATCAGGTGCACAAACAATTAAATCAGACGGAGAAGCAGTTGGTGTAGCACATACACCCCAAGCCGCAACTCAAATGAAAGCCTCATTAGAAAACGGCGAGATCACATTTAATGGCGACAGTGATACTGGAATGAACGAAGACTGCACAGATGAACAAATACAAGAAGCAGAAGATTGGATTGACGGCGCAGTTAAGAAGCCTGGCGCATTTAGAGCCCAAGCAGAAAACGCAGGAATGTCTACAGCGGCATTTGCTAAATATGTTCTGGCCCACAAAGACAAATTCAATGCTAAAACAGAAAAACGAGCAAATCTTGCAAAAACATTTAGTAAGATGGCATCAGAAGGTGATGGATCTGGATCTACAGGTGGACAATCTCCACTAACTTACGTTGAGAGCAAATCTCCGAAATTGCCTTCTTTGTCACGTGTTAAATCAATGTGCAACGAAGGACTGACTGTATCCAGTATATTACAACTGCACTCAAGGTGCAACCAAAAAGAACTAAAAACTATGATTAATAAAACCAAAACACAATTAAAAGAAGGCGCTGATCACATTCTTAAGGCCGCAAAGCACATGGGTAAATCTCATGGTCTATGTAAAGGTGGATATTCGTGTCCACATGATGAAGGTTCTGAAGGACATAGAGCATACCATGAAGGTTATGTAGAAGGACTTGATGAATGCATGGGCATTCGCAATGAACCAGTAGTAGGCCTTGTTAAAGAAGAACCACCAATCGTAGACACTATGGCATCTTACGGTGCAATGGGCGAAGCAGAAACTTCACCAGACGGAAACGTCGGTGCTGATGATTCCGGCGCATATGACAAGTATGACTGGAATGCAGAGACAGTAGCACGTAAAGGAATTGCTGAAGAAGATGATGCTTGGACTTTTGAATCATTTGAAAGCGATTTAGATGCATTGTTAAATGAAGACAAAGTAGATGAAGGTGTTACGATCTCTATCACTCAAGGTGAAGGAGAGGAAGACAGAGTTAGTGTTAACGCAACTGATGCTGAAGCAGATAGCTTACTTAAATTTGTTAAAGACGTTGGGTTAGGCAACTACGGTGATGCAGAAGTCGAGGCAGACGCTATAGAGCCAGGCGAGGTATCATTTTATGGTTCACCAGATGCTCCAGCAGAAGAAATGGGTTCACATGATGACATGCTTAAATTGATGGGTATTATGGACTTGGGAGACGAGATAGAAGATCCTGCTACAGGCACCGAATATGATACTAATGATTTCGAAGACGAAGTTGACGTAGAAGTAATTGACGGTGATACAGAAGAATGCTGTGAAGGTTGCGGAAACAAACTAAGCGAAGGTTGTGGTTGTGATAAAACGGATGAAGGCGCTAATATGGCCGCTCAATACGGACCAGACTCTGGTGCAGATAACTCATCAAACGATGAGAAAGGCAACGCCGCGGCAAACGCCGCATTGGCATCAAATGATGCTGACACTCCTCAGCTAGTTAAAGAAAAAGAATCTGGTGTCGAAATAGATGCCAACGATGTTAAACCTGAGTCAGACGATATGCACGAAGATCAAGGTTATAATGACGAGGAAGATGAGTCATTGGGTATGAGAGATGGCAGAGCTTCTCATAAAGACGATAATTATCATTCACGTAGAGATCAGTCTAGGGGTGATTACGGGAACAGGGACGCCGGTTCTATTATGAAAGAGATGTTAAACATGCTATCAGAAGTTGGTGCAGAATCTTCAGAAGAACCAGAGCAACCACTTTCCCAACACGATGATCCAGGTTTATTAACAGCAGAAAGTGCAGAAGATGCACCAGCTGATGATCTTCAAGGTGATACAGAGGAACTAGCAGAGACTGAAACTGATGATCAAAGAGAATTCAAAGTTGCAGAAGGTAAATTACCTGCAGGACTACAAGCATATCAAGATAAAAAGAACGGCAAGAAAGATGATAGTGCTGAGGAAGAGACAGATGAAGATAAGGAAGTCGATGAAGATAAGGAAGAAGAATTGAATGAATGGGCCAATGATGCTGGTAAAAATGGCACAGAAACATCATTCGAACAAGACATCGACTTTATGACTAATGTAATCTCTGGTGGACTTAACAAGCAGAAATCAACAGGGCAAGCAACAGTCCCAGTCATTGCGGATCAAAAAGATCGCACTGGTTACAATGGTTCAGATTTAGTTAAAGAAGGGTCTATCATGTCACATGATGGTTTAGCAGGCTTAATGCTCAAAATGGACGAACTAAGTAAATAAATAATAAGAAACGTAGTTACACGCTTCAAATACCCGGCTAAGTCGGGTATTTTTTTGGATCGATGATATGGATGGGAATGATAAATACTACTATTAGGAACTAATCCATATGGCACAAAGAAATATTGACTTCGGCGCATTCCCAGACGATCCAGATGCAGATGCGATACGCTCGGCATTCGAAAAAGTACAATTAAATTTTACAGAAGTATTTGCGGGTCTAGGTGATCAAGCAGTTGTCTCTGTCAATAAAACAGCGGGCGCAGGTGTAACAGTAAATCAATCTACTGGTAACGTAGTTGTTACTGCCAACCTCGCATGTGTGCAGATGACCACCACTACATTACAATTAGGGCAATCTGGTCCTGGTAATGGTGTAGCTGGCGGTACTATTATACTTAATGCTTCTACCCAACAAGCAACGATTGATTTACCAACAAACATTGTTACAGGTCTAGTAAATCTGACTGCGACAGGAAATGTCACTGGTGGCAATGTCAATGCGACTTCTGGTGGTGGTAATTTTCAATGGGTTAAGGGTGATGGAGCAAATTTAACAAATATCGTAGCGTTAGTAGCACAAACCGTATCAAACGCGGCACAGCCAAATATTACATCAGTGGGAACATTATCTGGATTAGCAGTAACAGGCAATATTACTTCGGGTAATGTAGCAGGTACAGGTGGGGTATTCACGTATTTCTCGGGAGATGGCGCAAATTTAAGTTTTATTGCAGGTGGTAACGTAACAGGTACTGTACCATTTGCAACAACAGCGAACGCAGTAGCAGGGGCTAATGTCTCAGGTGAAGTAGATTTTGCTCAAGTAGCAAATGCAGTAGCAGGCGCAAATGTCTCGGGTACTGTTCCTTTAGCGACATCGGCCACGACAGCAGGCACAGTAACAACTGCCGCACAACCAAATATTACATCAACGGGTACACTCACTGTATTAAATTCAAGTGGCACGATAACTGCTCCTGCATTTACAGCGAACACTGGTATCTTTACTGGTGATGGTGCGGGCTTAACCAATGTTACTGGCGCAAACGTCTCAGGCGCTGTTCCGTTTGCAGGAACAGCAAATGCAGTAGCAGGCGCAAATGTCTCGGGTGAAGTTGATTTTGCACAAGTAGCAAACGCAGTAGCAGGGGCAAATGTCTCAGGTGAAGTAACCTTCGCCGCAACAGCAAATGCAGTAGCAGGCGCAAATGTAACAGGTACTGTTTCTTTAGCATCTTTGGCAACGTTCGCAACCACAGCAAATGCAGTAGCAGGAGCTAATGTCTCAGGTACAGTCCCAGTAGCGACAAGTGCTACATCAGCAAACGCAGTAGCAGGAGCAAATGTCTCAGGTACTGTTCCATTAGCAACTACAGCAGGTACTGTAACAACTGCGGCTCAGCCAAATATTACTTCTGTAGGTACTTTAACCGCATTAACTGTGACAGCAGATATTGTTGGTAGTGTTACGGGTAGCGCGGCTACTATAACAACGGCCGCACAACCAAATATTACTTCTGTAGGTACATTATCTACACTAGCAGTTACTGGAAATATTGCATCAGGTAATGTTGCAGGCACAGGTGGAGTATTCACGTATGTCTCGGGAGATGGAGCGAACTTAACAAACCTCTCAGTATCAGCAGGATCAAGCATTGTCAATGGATCTAGTAACGCAACAGTTGATGCTAGTGGTGCATTCAGAGTTTCGACTGGTGGAACAGCAAATTTATTAGTAGTACAAGATACAGGTGTAACAGCAATAGTAACAGGTTCTATGTCAGTAACAGGTGGATTAGAAGCCATAAACTTTAATAGTACATCAAACTTAGGCCCAGTAGCTAATGTAACAATCACTGGTGGAACCAGTGGTGGCTTCTTAAAGACAAATGGTTCAGGTACCTTATCGTTCGACACTGCAACACTAGTTCCAGCACAAGGTGCAGACACACAGATCATATTTAATGATGGTGGCTCTACATATGCTGGTAACACAGGCTTTACGTTTAATAAAGCATCTGGTGATGTTGCTGTCCCAGGTAATATCAATGTACCTGCAGGAAAGAATATAGTAGCAGGTGGCAATGTTAATGCTACTTTACTCGGTGGAGCTTTATCAACTGCCGCACAACCTAACATTACATCAGTGGGTACATTGACATCATTGATTTTAGGCGGTGCATTTAACACAAACAGCAATATCATTACTAACGCTGGTAATATCGAAATATCTAGCGGCTCGGGAACATTCAAAGGTAATGGCGGTGGATTAACAAATTTACCAGGTGCTAACGTATCAGGTGCTGTCCCATTAGCAACAAGTGCTACATCAGCGAACGCAGTAGCAGGTGCCAATGTCTCAGGTGAAGTTGATTTTGCACAAGTAGCAAACGCAGTAGCAGGTGCCAATGTCTCAGGTACAGTCGCACTAGCAACTACAGCAACTACCGCAAGTACAGCGAACGCAGTAGCAGGTGGTAACGTATCAGGTGCAGTCGCATTAGCATCAAGTGCTACATCAGCAAACGCAGTAGCAGGGGCAAATGTCTCAGGTGCAGTCGCATTAGCATCAAGTGCTACATCAGCAAACGCAGTAGCAGGTGGTAACGTATCAGGTGCAGTAAGTTTCGCAACAACAGCAAACGCAGTAGCAGGTGGTAACGTATCAGGTGCAGTAAGTTTCGCAGGTACAGCCAATGCAGTAGCAGGTGCCAACGTATCTGGTCAAGTAGCAAATTCACTTGTCTCAGGTACGGTATATACAGCGGCACAACCCAACGTTACATCAGTTGGTACATTGCTGTTGCATTCAAATACCGATACTGTCTCGGCCGCCGGAACGACACAAGGCGATGCAACACAATTAACAACTGAGATAAACAGAGTTACAACTGTCGGTGCAAGTTCAGGTGTTAAACTACCGAATGCTGTCGGTGGATTAATAATTTTTATTACTAATACATCAGCAACTACATTGGCAGTATATCCTAACACGAGCGATATAATTAATTCACTCGGTACTAACGCATCGTATTCGCATCCTGCAGGCGGAACATTACAGTATATCTGTACTAACGCTACAAATTGGTATACTGTAGGCGCGACATATGCATAATGTTTTGCATATTTAGAAGGAAAAAGCAAATGAAATTAAGTAACAATTTCACAGTAGCAGAGTTTATCAAAAGCCAAACTGCATTACGTCATGATTTGGATAATAGCATGTCCGAAGAACATTTCGAAAATGCAAAATTACTATGTGAAAATGTAATACAATTAGTTAGGGATCATTTTGGCCCTACAACGATTTCCAGTGGATATCGCGGCACCGCTCTTAATAAAAAAGTAGGTGGAAGCAGTAAATCACAGCATTGTGAGGGGAAAGCGGCCGATACTGAAGTGGCTGGCGTGACTAATTATGAACTTGCGAAATGGATAGAAGAGAATTGTGAATTTGATCAACTTATTTTAGAGTTTTATACTCCTGGCATCCCCGATTCAGGATGGGTGCATGTTTCATATAATAAAGACGGAAACAGAAAAGAAACATTGACTGCATCCAGAATAAATAAAAAAACTCATTACTCATATGGATTACAAAAATGAGCCATGGTCCAGACTGGACAACCCCTGCAGGGACAATAGGAACGTATCCATCTCAAGTTGAGATGTCATTTACATTTTCTGCGACTGCAATTTCCCCAGGTACAGCAGTTACATATACTGTCTTAAGTGGCAGTATACCTAGCGGTCTCGTACTAAACACAACTACTGGTGTATTATCAGGAGTACCATCTACCATTGGTGGTGATACCGTGTATAATTTTGCTATTAGAGCATCTGACAATCAAGTAGGTACAGATCAAACAATAGCAGACAGAACATTTAGCGTAGAAATTAGTGGTGTTGCGGCACCTACCTTTACTACGCCAACAGGCACAATTTTAAATACGAACGACAGTGTTTGGAGAGAAATCCAAATTGAAATTTCTAATCCAGTTACTACTAATGCATATTCTATTAGAGTAGCACAAGGAAAATTGCCGCCTGGACTTGAGATAAACACTCAAGGATTAATAAGAGGCTATGCTGATGCACCTATCATTAATGTTAACTATCCTTTAGTGACAACATCAGCATTGGCTATATCTTCAAACATTATACAAGTACTAAGCACGACTGGATTTATACTAGAAAGACCTATTAACTTCTCGGGAACAGTCTATGGAGACATTGTTGCTGGTAGAACGTATTTTATTAAAACTATCATAGATGCAACAACTTTTACTATATCAGACTCTAGGGGTGGAAGTGAAGTTGTACTGGTTGACGCTGTTGGTAATATGACGGCATCACTACCACAAATTCAAGTTGGTCAACCAACTGTTCAAACTTATAGCTTTACATTAGGACTTGATTCATTGTTGGGGACGGCAATCGAATCATACATTATCGTGGTTGCCAATCAAAATGCATCGTCAAGTGAAGGTGGTCCTGGATATCCAGGCAACAGCAGAACACCAACAATCTTTAACACTCGACCTGCAACATTTGACGTAGGTAAAAATGATCCTACTAATTATGGATATTATGTTTTCCCTAACGACAACGAGAATACCACATATTTACCAGCCCAGCCAGCAGATATTGGACAGTATCAAAGTGGGGAGTATTTTGCTTTTAAAATGTTGGGAAAAGATTTTGATGGTGACGCATTAACATATCTATACGCAGATTTACCCTTGGGAATAGTCGGAGATCCAGTTACTGGATGGATTACTGGATATCCCACGATTGCTGAAGGCATAAGTGAATTTTCTTTTTCTGTGAATGTCAGAAAGTCAAGTTTTACTAATGTATCTAGTACAACATTTAATTATAGCATGCGTGTTACTAACGGTATACTCGGTACAGTGACGTGGATCACGCCTACTGCATTAAGCACTATGTTTAATAGCCAAACATCTGTATTAGCAGTGAGTGCAACAGCAGACGTGGACCTATCTTTCAGAGTAACTAGTGGCGCACTCCCATCTAATTTAGTATTACTAGATAGTGGTGAAATATCTGGTATCGTCGCTTATCAACCAACTGTTGGTATTCTTCCAGCTAATGCAGAGACATCGTTTGACTTTACAATTGAAGCATACTCACCTATCTACCCAATAGTTCATTCTACTAAAGAATTTACACTTGAAATCAAGCAAGAGTTTTCCCAACCAACAGACACATTATATATTAAATGCGTTCCATCAATCGCGGATAGAAATATTATCAACCAATTGTTAACAAGTACCACGATCATTCCATCAGCAGACTTGTATAGAGCAGAAGATGTGAATTTTGGAAAATCGACTAGTATTGTATACGAACATGCATATGGCATTTATGCGAGTGACTTTGATGAATATGTAATAGCATTAGAAAAGAATCATTACTGGAGAAACATTACTCTCGGTGAGATAAAGACAGCAGTTGCAAAAAACAATGCCGGTGATGTAGTCTATGAAGTTGTTTATTCACAAGTACAAGACAATTTAGTTAATCCTAAGGGAAAAAGTGTTAGCAAAACGATTACGTGGCCCAGAGACATTCCGATAAACTTAGGAAACTGGTACACCAGTGCCACTGACATTTATTCCAGCTATGTTGGAGAAGGGACAGTAGCTGGTCAACCAGCATACTTTACATCATTAACACCAGGATTTGCCAGAACACTGTATCCAAATAGTTTAGACAACATGAGGGCACAGACAGGTGATGTGTTAGGACAGGAATATGACTTTAGATTGTTGCCTGCTTGGATGACATCTCAGCAACCAAATGGCTCAACATTAGGGTATACTCCTGCTTGGGTCATAGCATACTGTCAGCCTGGAACATCAGCCCAGATTAAAACGAATGTAGAAACACTCTGGGTTGATCCTATAGGAAACCCATACACATTAAACACGATTAATTTTGAATTAGACAGGATAACGGTTGATAAATCTATTACTTACGACTATGATAATAATGTAGTACCTCCTGCATGGACAGGTTTACCAAGTGCATCGCCTCCTCCGTCCCCAACAGATTCTAAAGATTTCCATGTGTTGTTTCCAAGAAAAACCATCTTACCAGACGAGAAAAATGTATCTGGTTAATTTGAGTTGATAAATAAGTATAGCAGAGAGAACTAATAAATTATGAGCACGATCAATACAAACGGCATCGATGTTAATTATCCAAAACCTGGAGTGAACAACTCGACGCAGGGATTCAGAGATAATACAACTGCTATTAAGAATAATCTTAATACGGCTGGAATAGAAATCACGGACTTACAAGAGAAGGTTGTTGTTAAAGCAGGCTTGGTAGGAATACCTATCAATAATGACATGGCCAATACTCTTATTAGCAATGCGGCAATCAGATCGTTTCGTTCTACCACATACAATCTAGGAAATTCTATTGCAGGCACAATTGTAATTGATGCTACCTTAGGTGATGTGCAATATGGCACAATCACAGGCAACACTACCCTGCAACTAGCAGGTTGGGCACCAACTAATACTCAAAGTAAAATAGAATTAGATTTAACGATAGCAAATACCGAAGCATATATTATTTTTCCAGGCACAGTAACTGGTAGTGATGAGATCATTGAAAATAATACAACTGTTGGTGGAAACCTAGCAATTACTGCACCGTACAATGTTACTAATCTACAATATTCATTAGTTACGACTGATTGTGGCAACTCGGTTACCATCGAACCTCTTAATAGACCCTATCAAACATCTCAAGTAGAAGTCAGAAATGTAATTACACCAACAGGTTATCAAGGTGATGTCAACGGAGACATCGCATTAGCACCAAAAATACAGCCAGTCTTAGTGACTGCCACGACAACATCATCTAATATCTTAACAACTGCATCAACAGAAGGTTTCTATCTAGGTATGCCAATTCAATTTTATGGAGTTGTGTTCGGTAACATCGTTGCAGGAACTATATATTATGTCCGAACAATAGTTGCAAACACTTCATTTACAGTTAGTGCATCAGAAGGCGGCGCAGACTTTGCTTTAGTCACGGCCTCTGGGACAATGCAAGGCGCTCCCACAGTATACGTCTATCTATGCGTAGGCGCGTTTGATAGTAGTGTCACGACTGCAAACGTATATTCATCTGATGCAACAACCGATAGAATAGAGTTTGCTACCACTGTATCGAACATTGCAAGTTATGGTCTTAATCAACCAATCGTATTTACAGGTGCAAATATCACAACTACAGGTCTGTTAACAAATACTGCTTATTACATAAAAACGGTAAATGTAGGAGCAAATACAGAAATAACAGTAAGTCGCTCACGTGCCAATGGTATTGCAGGAACAACAGAGGAATTAACTACTGTCGCAGGTGGCTCGATAGCTTCTGTTACTGGAACTGCATACACTCAAGGCAATGATATTTGGAAACGAACAAATTTGGTTTCCTTTTAAGGAGGCGTTATGACAATACCACATCCTTTTGTCAGTGATTTATCTGATAAAAGCGTAGAAGAGTTGCAAGAAACTCTGAGTCAACTCACCAATAAAATTACTATTGCTTATAGCATGGGCAACCAACCACTCATACATCAATTGACCATGGCCATAGTCAGCTACAAAGAAGAACATAGAAAACAATTAGATGTTTTGTTTGGTGAGAAAGATTTAGCAGACAACATAAAGGTAGAGGGGGATAACAAACAGTGAGTACTAGGATTGAGCGCGATATTGCATTTGATAGTGCTGTCCATTTCGCTGAAAACTTCTATATCAGTCAATATTACATTACCCTTTCGATGATAGTCCAAACAAACGTCATCTCAGAACAAAATAAAGCATTAGAAAGAATACTACACTTTACACACACCGTACTTAATAACGCTTTGTTCATTGATCAGTCAGACCTCGACGCAATTGACAAATACAAAAACGCTGGCATGAGAGTATGTGTTATGCCAGACGAACCATACGATCAAATAGTATCAATGACATTACTACAAAAGTTTAATGCTATCACAGAAGGCCGTCTACACATCACTGACTGTACCTTAGGATCTAGTTTAGGCGATGGCGTAAGATTCTGTACTGTGCAAGAAGCATCAGATAATGCTATTGAACATGGGCCCGGCCTTTGGTGGAACTGTAGCAACCTATGCACCGAGCATACAGCAGATAAAGCACGAACAGAAAATATAGTCCATCTATTCACTGATGACGCTTGGGAAAGTCTAGACCTTACCTTCGTAAAGAAAACGGGCAAATCAGCCCACAAAAAGTAATCCATTTTACTTGCTTATTCACCTAATTACTGTACAATAGACGCATGATTGTAAATATCTTTGGACAGCCTGTCTACTCCGAAAATGACTTATTTGACCTATACATGGTTGATCCTAAACTAACGTTGAAAAAAACTCTAACTGATAGTAAAATAGATTTTAATGCAGAATTAGATTTGAGTGCAATTCCAGAATTAATTAAGCATGAATTAAAACATATATCTGTAGCAGAGTTTGATGAAGAAATGAGAAGCAACTGGTTCATGCCGGAATCATATAAAAACTTAGATATTGCAGAATGGGTGTTAAATCAATGCACACATGAAGAAGAACTCCAGCGTGTGGGCAAAGAATTGTTACTGTACCAAAAACGAGAATTATTTCCTTTACTTCAATACATGAAGTATCTTGTAGACTTGATGAGGGAACATGACATCGTATGGGGCGTTGGGCGAGGATCTAGTGTTTCAAGTTTTGTTTTGTTTTTGATCGGTATTCACCGTATAAATAGTTTATATTACGATTTAGATATCAAAGAATTTTTAAAATAGGAAAATAGCATGAAAAATTACACAACAGCACGAGGAAAAAGTTTGGATATGTCTGGTTTAATCGCTAGACACGAAAAAACCAGAGCCGTGAGCAACAAAGGAAACGTGAATGCGCGAGGGGACGAGATTGATTCCCAAGGACAAGTTGTTATACCTGCCAGTCAAAAAGCCGCAAAGTCTTATGCACAACAAGTAGGATCACAAACAGCGGTGGCCAGACCAGAGCAACCTAACATTAGTCCTAGTGCTAATCCTAATGCACCTCTATCTCCTAAGCAATTACGAGAACTCGAAGCATTAAAAAAGGCAGAACCTGTAGTCCCGAATCCAGATGTTGATACTCCGTTACTCGACAAACTGATTGAAAGTTCAGCGCCGGTAAAAAGTCTAAGTCCATCAGAGATTAGCCAAGCAGAATTAGAACCAATTGATGAACCCGAAAAAGTTGTAATGAAATCAGCAGATGATGCACCTGATAGTTTTGGTGCAGAGGGAGAATTGCATCGTGAAGAAACCGAACTTGCTGAGTTAGAAGAAGACTTTGACATCGAAGCAATCAAAAAAGCGGCATTAGAAAACATAGTCGTAGAACCAGCACCGAAAACTAAACAAGTTAAATCTACCAAAAAGGGAAAAAAGTAAATGGCGATTGGCCTTAAATCTAATATAAATGCAATCAATATATCGAGTCTTCGAGCGATTGCTGATAAAGTTATAGTACATGATATGAAATTTGGTAGCAACCAACTAGCCAGTGGCATTATCATTATGGATGATGATAAGAAGTCAGAAGGTATTAAACCAAGATGGGCGAGAGTCTATTCTATCGGTCCTCGTGCAACTATAGATGTAAAAGTAGGACAATATGTTCTTGTCGCTCATGGTCGTTGGGACCGTGGCATCAACATCGTAGACAAAAATGGTCCAACTACAATACGGTGCGTCGATCCGAAAGACTGCCTGTTAGTAAGTGATGAACCACAAAACGAGGCGGCATTCGGTCCCAACGAAGGCGCATAATTTACCCGTTAAAATTTACATCGCGAAATAATCAGAGTATAATACATCATTACAGAGGAACTGCATGAAAAATCAACTTTGGGTAGAGAAGTATCGTCCTAGTACCGTAGAAGATTATGTCTTCACAGACCCAATACAAAAAGGACAAGTAGAACATTGGATTAAAGAAGGATCGTTCCCTCATCTATTGATGTCTGGTGATCCAGGTACTGGCAAGACTACACTTGCTAAAGTATTAATACAAGAGTTAGGTGTAGAAGAATATGATGTTTTAACTATTAACGCATCTCGTGAAAATGGCATTGACGTTTTGCGTGACAAAATTAATGGCTTTGTACAAACTATGCCATTCGGTAAGTTCAAGGTTGTACTGTTAGACGAGGCTGATTATTTAACTCAGCCTTCACAGGCCGCTTTAAGAAATGATATGGAACAATACCACGAGACAGTCAGATACATATTGACATGTAACTATGCTCACAAGATCATTCCTGCGCTGAAGTCACGTTGTCATGTATATCACATTGCTAAGCCAGACATGGTTGAATTCACAGCACGAGGTGCAGTTGTACTAGCATCTGAGGGCGTTGACTTCGATTTAGACACGCTAGATACATATGTTCGTGCTACATACCCTGACTTACGTAAGTGTCTCAATCAATTGCAGGTAAACAGCAGTTCCGGCGCTCTGAGGGCACCTCAGGCAATAGGCCAGAGTGAAGATGAACTATTAGTCACTGCTACTACATTATTTAAAGCAGGAAAACTTACTGATGCTAGACAGCAGTTAATGCAGTATGTCGCATTGTATCCTACTAGAATAGAAGACACCTATCGTTGGATGTATGAAAACTTAGATTTATTCGGTGCATCAGACGAACAACGTGACGCAAACATTGTCGTGATTAGAAATGGATTAGCGAATTTACCTTTAGTGGGTATTCCTGAAATCTCTCTAGCCGCAACTTTAGTTGAACTCACTTCATAATTACAGAAGAATAAAACTATGCGATATTTAATGATACAATTTATACGAAAACAGAACGGTCAAATTGACGAGTTGGTTAACGTAGCGAAAAAGATAAAAATGTCTGATCACAGTACTAAGAACGTTATTTTAGACTATGCTAGGAAAACAGTTGAGAAGTGTGTTATCGAAGGTTCTGATCACGATACTACATTTGACAGTATGCATTTATATTATAATAAAATCTATCCAACACTCATTGAACAGTTGGTAAAAGAAGCGCCAATCGAGAAAGAAACTCGCAAACAGAAAAAGTGACACTATATGGCTAGTACAACATTAAATGACACCCCTGAGGAAGAACTACGATGCATGTTGGTTGATAAAAACAACGAATGTAATGCTCTTAGACAAGAAATCATAATACTCAAGGAGAATGTAGCCGAAGAACAAGCAGGAAAATACCTAGCATATGCTAAGTTTATAAACTTACAAAAAGAGATGCAGAAACTGGTCGATGCAGATAGTCCATGAACTTACCTGTACCAAACATGTATGTTTGGGAAATGCTGTTAGATAGTAATAGAACTAACGCATATATAAAGTACCTCAGACAACATGCCAAAGATAAAGTCATTGTTGATTGCGGTGCTGGTGCTGGTTTCTTTACATGGTTGAGTATAAAGTACGGAGCCAAAAAAGTTTATAGTTGTGAGATACACTTTCCTTCTTATAATATTTTACGAAGCAAATATAGAGACACGGATCAAGTCGAAGTCTTAAACATAGACCTTTTTAATGACACGTTACCGAAAGGTGATATCTATATACATGAGTTGTTTGGTCACTGTGCATTAACAGAAGGAATAATCTTCTTCCTTGCCAATTGTCAAAGGCAACAAATACATAATATTTTTCCAAATAACTTAAAACTTATATCTTGTAAGATAGAGCATTTACAGCAGAAAGCCGTTACTTTAGAAAACTTCGATGATAGTAATTTAGACAAAGACTTAATTGAATTTTTTGAGTTAAGTAATAAAAAGATTGACCCTGACAGATACCTGTACAATACAAATTATACTATTGCAGACGGTAGTGAAGAAGTAATATTTGATAGTAATATATTTGATTTGTTAGATTTAAGTTTTGAACCAAGTGGATCGCACACCTATTTTGAAGCAGGATTTAATGATGAATATTATTCAAGTTTTGTTAAAAAACAAAATTCATGGGAAATTAAAAAACAAATTACTTATCCTTATCTAGTATATCCAGCATATGCTCGGAGTGTACTGAATCGAAACTAGAAAGACCTTTTAGGGGGACAAACCTATTCAGTAGTCGAAAGGGTCGTTAAGACCCTTTCGTTTGGTTCATAAGGACCTATGAAATTATTGATACATGTTTAAAATATGTTCGATTATTTTATGTCTCCTTATGTCTTTTTGATCGAATTCACATAC